>OGCN01001256.1_pt1 | contig 34790 bp, 28 predicted proteins | sample 1570181 | NCBI WGS metagenome assembly OGCN01 (sample SAMEA4370584, study PRJEB24528) | human gut metagenome | reverse complement strand
ATTTTGCCCTGTATATCTCGGGATTTTGCCATATTCATGGCAAAACACCTCGCGGGATACTACCTGTGAACAGTAACTCTTATTATTCATTATGCCAGTTCCAGTGCAATTTCCATCATTTTGCCGAATCCAAGCTGACGGTCCTCGGCGCTTAAGGATTCTCCTGTATACAGATGATCCGAAATTGTCAGCATGCAGAGTGCTTTCTTTCCTGCTTTGGCAGCATTCATATATAATGCCGCTGCTTCCATCTCCACTGCCAGCACGCCCATATCGCGCCACAGGTCGTTTACATTGCTCATGGCATTGTAGAATACATCGGAAGACAGAACATTACCTACAACCACATTCGTGCCCTGACGTTTCGCAGTCTCTACAGCTCTGTTCAGCAGTTCGTAATCTGCGATCGGTGCGAAAGTTCCCGGCAGACCATACTGATACGCATAATTGGAATCTGTGCAGGCACCCATACCGATCACCACATCCATCAGTTTGATGTTGTCCTGGAAAGCTCCGGCAGAACCGATACGGATGACCTGATCTACATCATAAAAATTGAACAGCTCGTAAGAATAGATTCCGATAGACGGCATCCCCATACCGCCTCCCATAACAGAAATTTCCTTTCCTTTATAGGTTCCTGTATATCCGAACATGTTTCTGACAGCATTCACCTGTCTTGGATTCTCCAGATATGTCTCTGCAATATATTTTGCACGGAGCGGATCTCCCGGCATCAGTACAGTTTTTGCAAAATCTCCTGCTTTGGCACTGTTGTGTGCAGTTGGAATATTTGTCATCTTACTCCTCCTTTATATTAATTTCGTTTTTGCTGTAATATCATTCCCCAGATTAGGCGGATATTTATAATCCGTCAGATCAGCGTAATGTGCTGAAATCCTTTTTCCCTTAATATATCAGCCAGGTAAGCCAGATACTCCTGGTTTGGAACCTGGTAATGCGAATACTGCTCCCTGACTCCCATCGGACGGTATGCAATGATCTTTACGCGGATATCGTTGATCTTGAGATATGGTGCAAGAAAATCTCCCATCTCACGGATACTTCTCTCTGTATCATAAAGATCCGGTACGATGACCGCTCTTACTTCATAAAGCTTGGAAGTTTTTGCCAGATATACAGCATTCTTCAACACCATTTCATTTGTAAAATCGGTGACCTTCCTGTGCTCGGCAGCTTCAAACGCTTTGATATCCAGCATTACGCCGTCTGATACTTCCATCAGTTCCGGATAATCCTCAAACGGAATCATGCCGTTGCTGTCGATCAGTGTCCCCAGTCCATCCTTCTTTGCCAGGCGGAACAACTCTGTCAGGAACTCCGGCCAGAGCATGCACTCTCCCCCTGAAACACTAAGACCTCGGATGAACGGAATCTGCTTCTTAACTTTTGCATAGACTTCTTCCGGTGTCATCTCAAAGGTTCTCGGAGAACTGTCGTTGGGACAGACGTGGATGCAGGTATCACACTGTACACATTTCGATGGATCGAACGCCACTTTGCCATTCTCATCAAAAGACAGTGCACCTGCCGGGCACTGTTTCACACAGGTACCGCATTGTACACATAATTTCCTTGTTTCCGGATTGTGGCAGTATTTGCAGTTGATATTACATCCCTGCAGGAACACTGCCGTCCGGTTACCCGGACCATCCACACTGCTGAACGGGATGATCCGGTTCACTACTGCTTTCATTTAACGTACCTTTCTCTCCAGGATATGTCCGTTTCTTGCAGCACCAAGCCCCAGAGCTGTGGTATCCTGCAGAACAGCCTCTCCGTTTGCAAGTTTCTCAAGTTCAGAACGTTTTACAAGATATCCTGTGACACGGATCACATCGCTGTCGCTGGAATAGAAGGACAGGTAACGAAGATCCATCTTGAAGGAGCCCTTGATGATATCCAGTACATACTCCGGATTGCGATGAACAGTCATATCGATCGGGAAGATATCGCCGGTTCCTGAAGTAAAGTATTTGTGGAACTTTCTCAGCACGTTGAGCTGATCGATCAGTTCTTCCGGTTCCTCGCCGATCGGGATACGTGTTCCCGGAGTTACATTCTCATCCTCAGCAAGTCCTACCTGTGCATGAAGGAGGAAATGTCCGCCGGTTCCTTCACAATATTTATTCTTGTGGTTCAGATTAAATTCCTTGATGATCTCCATGATCTCCACACCCAGATCATTGGCTGCTTCATCATGTCCGAAACGTCCCTTGAGACCTTCTTTTTCGAAAAGGATATTGACACAGTCAGCAAGACCTACCAGACCATACATGCCGGAGAAACGATCTCTGTGGATAAATCCTTCTTTTGCCAGGAAGTTATTCTCAAAGAATCCGCTCTCTTCTACCTCGAACTTGATTCTTGCATCCATGTAACGAGCCATGATATCCAGTACATATGGAAGTTCACGTTCTTTGAAATCCTGGATGTTCTTTGCTCTCTTGGCAATGTTTCCAAGGACCAGACGGCAGAGGGTATACGCACCGCCGCCAAGCAGAAGGCCATTGTAGCAGCTGGCGATCACATAATTCTCACCAAGCTCGCTCTTGAACATCTTGTGGTTGGCAAAGCTTGGTTTTGCGCTGTGCATTGCACAGTCGATCGCTTTGAGAGCAAAATCATCCGGAGTAATGTCTTCGTCATATTTGAAGCTTAAGTTCGGAACTGCATTTTCCAGTTCTTTCTCAGCTTCCAGAAGCAGACGTCCTGCCTTGGTCTCTCTCGGTCCGATGTTTGCATGTGAGAAGGAATCGAGGATCGTGCGGTCCATCTGTGTCAGGAACAGCTTCAGCATCTTTTTTGCCTGAGCTTCATCGACGGTATCGATGTATGGCTCCAGTAATTCATCCAGCTGTCCTACGTAAACCGGGTAATTGGTAACACTCGGTACATGTTTATAAAAGATCATCAGGCTGTTCAGTGCCTCATAGAGATCGGTCGGCGGATCGAGCTGCAAGAATTTGCTTCCTTCTTTCAGGAATTTCGCATAATCCGGGATAATGTAACGCGGACGCATCGGCGCATGTCCTTCAGACAGGTCGCAGATACATTTGCGGTCGATCGGTACATTCAGAAGCTCATCCAGTCCTTCCGGAAGATCAAGTACTTCCATCAGAGAATCTGCCTGATTTGCAAGGCAGGTCAGCTTCTGTTCATGAGTCAGCGTTGCGCTCTCTATAATTTCCAGAATGTTTTTTCTTGTTTCATTGACTCTTTCCATAGAAATGTCACGCATAGTAATTCCTCCTAAAATACTATAAAAAACTATTATTTTCCCTCAGTTGTCTTATCTTATTTATACCATATTTCCTGTAAACAAAAAAGAACAAATGTCTTTTTTTGCTGTCAAAAAAAGTGCTGCAAAAACTGTTTTCAGTCTTTTACAGCACTCTTTGCTCCACTTGTACCGTTTATTTGGATTTTACAAAAATCTTTCCGTTGGCTGCCGGTGTGTGAGCCTTACCAACAAACAGTACCAGTGCAATGATCGTTACCACATATGGAATCATGGAAATCAGGTTCGGGGATACCACATTGCTCTGTGCTGCCAGAGATTTGATACCACTGCAGAGACCAAACAGAAGGCATGCCTTTGTTGCGCCCTCCGGTGAGAATTTACCAAAGATTACAGCTGCGATCGCAATAAATCCCTGTCCTACAATAACGCTTGGACGGAACTGGTTGATGGTTGCCAGAGTTACGAATGCGCCGCCAAGTCCTGCAAAAAATCCTGACAGGATCACACAGGTATAACGAACTTTGTAAACATCGATTCCCAGAGATTCACATGCTTCCGGATGTTCTCCGACTGCACGGAGGTGTGCTCCGAATTTTGTCTTGTAAAATACAAACCAGCACACAAATGCAAGAATGAATACCAGATACGCTACTGCGTAAACATTTAATACGTTGTTCCAGAATGAACCTGTCGGGAAGACACCCTCAAACAGCTTCGGAAGCTTGCAGCTTGGGTCCATAGCCGGTGTATCTGATGAGTTATTATACATTGCCTTGCAGAGAAACAGTGCAAGTCCAGGTCCCAGGAAGTTGATCGCTGTACCGGCGATCGTCTGGTCTGCGTGGCAGGAAATACATACAAATGCATGGATCAGGCCGAACAATGCGCCCGCCAGTCCTGCACATAAGAATGCGATCCAGCCGTTTCCGGTAGTCAGGCCCATTACCGCTCCGGTGAATGCACCAATTGTCATCATACCTTCGATACCAATGTTTACAACTCCACATCTCTCAGAAAAACAGGAGCCAAGTGCCGCCAGAAGAAGCGGCGGTGTTGCGATCAGAGTCGCATTGATCAGAAGACCAAGGTCTTTAATTAATCCGTTCATCTTATTTAGCCTCCTTCTTCTTTGCAGCATTCAGTACGAATACTTTGAATACGTGTGAGATGGCGATCAGGAGAACAACACATCCCATGATAATATCAACAACTTCAGACGGTGCCTTTACGATACTGAGCTTGGAACCGCCATATTTCATTGCACCATAGAAGATACCGGAAAAGATACATCCGATCGGGTTGGATCCTCCGATCAGGGCAACGGTGATACCTTCAAATCCAAATCCTTCCTGTCCTGCAAACTGGCTCAGACGACCTGCCATACCAAGTACCTGAACCGCGCCGCCGAGACCGGATAAAAGACCTGAGATTCCAAGTGCAGTCAGCACAGAACCATCTGCATTGATACCGCCATACTGTGCACAGTTTCTGTTAAATCCTACGGCTTTTAATTTGTATCCAAGTGTTGTCTTCTCGATGATGACCCAGATAACTACTGCTGCGATCACTGCGAACAGAATGCCCCAGTGTGCTGCATTACAGTCCAGAGCCTTACGGATACCCTCCGGAAGAAGAAGTCTCGCGTTTTCGGCGATATCCAGTGTCGCTTCACTGCTCTCTCTGTGGATTCCCGGAAGGTTTACCACATAGTTGGACAGATAAAATGCGATCCAGTTAAACATGATAAAGGACAATACTTCGTGAATACCTCGTTTTACTTTGAGGACACCTACGATCAGAGACCATATACAGCCGGCTGCTGCTGCCGCCACCAGGCATACAAGTGCATGAAGGACCGGCGGAAGCTTGAGGACAATACCAAGTACACAGGCTACCAGACTGCCGATTACGAACTGGCCTTCTGCTCCGATGTTAAATACACCTGTTCGGAAGGAGAAAGCCACACTCAGTCCGGTAAAGATCAGCGGGCTCGCATAAACCAGAGTCCACACCAGATATTTCGGTTTGCTGAAAATACTGTCAAACAGCTTGCCATATGCTACTGCAGGACTGATTCCGGCGATCAGAAGAAATATCGCACCTACCAGGAAACCTGCAATGATCGCAACGATGGTATAGAGTACATTGCTCTCAAGAATGCTTTTTTTCTTATTCATTTGTTTTTCCTCCTGCCATCATAAATCCAAGTTCTTTCTCATCTGCATCCTTACCCGGAACACTTCCGGTGATCTGGCCATCAAAGATAACCTCGATTCTGTCAGACAGACTCATGATCTCATCCAGTTCGAAGGATACCAGTAAGACCGCACGATTCTTGTTTCTCTGCTCTACCAGATATTTATGTACGAACTCTATCGCACCTACGTCAAGACCACGGGTCGGGTTTACTGCGATCAGCAGTTCCTTGTCGTTTGTCACCTCACGGGCAATGATAACCTTCTGCTGGTTTCCACCGGACAGTGTACCCGCCGGTGCTTCTGCACATCCTCTCGGACGGACATCAAACTTCTCGATCAGTTTCTCTGCATGTTTCTTGATCGCTTTTCGGTTCAGAATGCCGTGATTCGAAAACGGTTCTTCCTCAAAGTGCTGCAGAATCAGGTTGTCTTCATTGGAAAATTCCAGGATCAGACCATGTTTCTGACGGTCAGCAGGAATACTGGAAATTCCATTCGCAAAAGTTTCCTTAGGACTCTTATTGAATACGTCCTTACCAAGTACAGTAACCTTGCCGGATTCTGCCTTACGAAGACCTGTCAGGACTTCTACAAGCTCTGTCTGTCCGTTTCCATCTACGCCGGCAAGACCTACAATCTCACCTCTGCGGACATTCAGGTGGAATCCCTTGAGGATCTCTACGCCTCGGTAATCCTTGGCATGCAGATCATCGACCTCCAGAACGACTTCGCCTGGTTCCATGTCTTTCTTGTCAACTTTGAAGTTGACATCACGACCTACCATCATGGCTGCCAGATCATTCTCGTTTACATCTGATACCTTTACGGTACGAATATATTTACCCTGACGGATGATCGTACAATTGTCAGAGGAAGCAGTGATTTCTTTGAGCTTATGGGTGATCAGGATAATACTCTTGCCATCTGCGGTCAGGTTATCGATGATCTCCATAAGTCCCTCGATCTCCTGTGGTGTCAGGGAAGCAGTCGGCTCATCCAGAATCAGTGTCTCTGCACCACGATACAGAACCTTGAGGATTTCCACACGCTGCTGCATACCTACGGAAATATCCTCGATCTTTGCGTCAGGGTCTACTTTCATTCCGTAACGCTCGGACAGTTCCATGACTTTCTTTCTTGCTGTTGCCTTGTCGACGGACAGGCCCTTGGTCGGCTCCATACCAAGAATAATATTTTCGGTCACAGTAAATGGCTGGATCAGCATAAAGTGCTGGTGTACCATACCGATTCCGATATCAATAGCATCCTTCGGACTGTTAAAATGTACTTCCTTTTCATTAATAAAAATCTGTCCGCTGGTCGGTTTGTAAAGTCCACAGAGTACGTTCATCATTGTACTCTTTCCGGCTCCGTTCTCTCCCAGGATCGCGTGGACCTCTCCTTTGTGTACGGTCAGATTGATGTGGTCATTCGCTGTAAAATCGCCAAACTTTTTTACGATGTCTTTCATCTGGATTACGACTTTGCTCTCATCCATATGGCTTGTTCTTCCCACGTATGCCGCCTCCTTTGTTTGTTGTTTTGCTCTTTTCACTGTCTCCAGTGGACAGGAAAATAAAATTGCTGTGCATTCCGTTCACAGTAACGAAAATGCAGGATATTTTCTTCTCCATTGAAGATAGAAAATCTGGAAATCTTTGTCTCTATATGCATCGACGGGGCTCTGCATACGCAGGCCCCGTACAGACGCAAATATTAGATTACCGGGTAAAACGGTCACTTCTTAGTCAAGAACATATACATCGCCGTATTTTGCCTCGAAATCATCTTTGTTATCCGGAATAACAACATCACCGCTGATAATCTTTTCTTTTACTTCGTCAACTGCCTTGATTACATCATCTGAGATCAGATCCTGAGACGGAGCGATATCAACACCACCTGCTGCCAGGTCGAAAGTCTGAACGCCGCCCTCAAGCTTATCATCGATCAGTTCCTGTACTGCATCATATACAGCATTGTCAACACGTTTCATAGCAGAGGTAAGAACGGTCTTCGGAGCGATGCTGGACTGGTCAGAGTCAACACCGATCGCATATACACCAGCTTCCTGGCAGGCCTCGATAACACCAAGTCCTGTAGCACCAGCTGCCTGGAATACGATATCAGCGCCGTTGGTGATCGCTGTGTTTGCCATAGTCTTACCTGTAGCGGAATCTGCAAAAGAGTTTGCATTGAACTGCTGAACAGTGATATCCGGGTTCGCATCAATAGCACCTGCACAGTAACCATATCCAAACTGGTTCATGGTCTCGTTAGTCATACCTACTACAAATCCGATATTGTTGGTCTTGGTAGTTAAACCTGCAACATATCCTACCAGATAAGAAGCCTGCTCAGCTTTGAACATCAGGCTGGTAACATTTGGAAGATCGATGCTTGAATCATCAATGATAGCGAATTTGGTATCCGGGTTAGCTTCTGCTGCTTCTCTGGTAGCATCTGCCAGCATATAACCAACGCTGATGATCAGGTCATAATCCTCGTCTACGAAAGTTTCCATATTTGGCTGATAATCTGCATCTGTAGCAGACTCCAGATAGTTAACCTCTACTCCGAGTTCCTCTCCGGCTTTTTCAAGTCCCTCCCATGCTGACTGGTTGAAGGAACCATCGTTAACTCCACCTACGTCTGTGATCAGACCAATCTTAAACTCGTCGTCTGCTGCTGCAACCATCTGCGGCATAGCACTTACGGAAGCTACCATAGCAGCTGTTAATACTGCAGCCATTACTTTCTTTCGCATAAATTGCCCTCCTTTGTTTTTTGTCTAATAATACTATGATAACATCTTTTTTATGAAATGAAAAGACGAAATTTATTTATCTTTCATGATTTGTTTATGGTTATTTTATTTTCCAGTACCTGCGTGATCGTGGAAAACAGAGTGTCTATCTCGATCGGTTTCGCCACATAGGCATCCATTCCTGCTGCCAGCGTAGCTTTGTGGTCCTCTTCGAAAGCATTTGCGGTCATGGCTATGATTGGTGTTCTGGCACGGTCATCCAGCAGTTTTCGGATTGCTTCAGCTACCTGGTATCCGTTCATATGCGGCATCTGGATATCCATAAGGATCACATCATAATATCCCACCGGTTTTGCCTGCAGCATCTTCTGTGCATTATGACCTTTTTTACATATGATCTTCATTTACATTCCTCTTTTGCTCAAAACTTTCAGAAATATTTTTTGAATAACCGATATGTGTTATGTTATCACATTTTATGCTGCAATTCTATTTCTCAGGGGATTTTGCATTTTAATTTGTACTTATTTGCATTTTTACTCCTTCTCCAGAAGTTTCTTATACGACATATCCATGCCGAATGCGCCAAACGGGGCGGTGATGATGATGGCCATGACTGCTACGGAGAGGATGATCTTGCCGCAGCCAAGGCCTGCTGCCAGGGGGACGGAGCCAATGGCGGCCTGGACGGTTGCTTTTGGCAGATAGGCGAGTACGCAGAAAAGTCTTTCTTTCGCATTGAGGTTTGTTTTTACCATGCATAGAAGGACTCCGCAGGCACGAAAAATAAGTGCGACCAGGATCATAAAGATTGCCGCAGCTCCGGCCTCCAGGGTGTATCGGATATCCACCGCCGCACCGACAAGAACAAACAAAATGACTTCTGCTGCAAGCCAGAGTTTGCCAAATTTCTCGGATAAACGTTTTGAGACAAAAGCAGTGCTTTTCATCTTGAGGACGCAGGCCATGCTGACAACTGCAAGAAGTCCGGATATGGCAATCTTTCCTTCCAGCCAGCCTTCGATCGCGATCAGCAGGAAGGAAACACCCAGTACAATGATGACCTTCATGCTGTTTCTGACATAATGTTTTTTGGCGTATGCTGTCTCAAAAAACAGATAGAGAAGATATCCGACAACCGCTCCAAGTGCAACTCCAAGTACGATCGATACCGGGATATTGAGGAAGGATTTTACATCTGCCTTATCTCCCTGCGCCATTCCAAGGAATGTTGTGAACAGCACAATCACAAAAATATCATCACAGGATGCACCCGCCAGAATCATCTGCGGGATTGCTTTGCCTGTACCATATTTTGTTTCTATCAGTTTTACCATGCGTGGGACCACCACCGCCGGCGATACTGCTCCGAGGACGGCTCCCATGACTGCCGCATCCACTCTTGAAATGCCCAGAATCGCAGGCGCACACAGAATATAACCAAGGATTTCAAACGATGCCGGCACAAACGACATCATAACGGCGGGGCGGCCTACTTTCTTAAGGTCTTCCAGATTCAGCGACAGTCCGGCTTTGAGAAGAATGATGATAAGTGCCATCTTTCGCAGATCTGCTGAGATCGACAGTATCGATGGATCCAGCAGGTCAAGCACATACGGTCCGAGAACGATTCCCGTAATCAGCATGCCAATGATCCGTGGCAGTTTCAGATATCCGCAGATGGCCCCCATTGCAAGGCCAACCAGAAAAATAAGTGACAATGATGTTAACATAAAAAATTTCCTCCTTTTCTTTCCCTCAGACGCAATCAGCAGTACAACGCAAAAAGAGCTGACAACTTCTGCGACTGAATAATCGTAGAAGTCATCAGCTCTGAATAAGCAGTTTAGGTTTCCCATGGGAGAACTTCATTCCCAATTCGGGTAAATCATACTATTTTCGTAAAAGAAAGTCAAGAATTTTTGTTTTAACACTGTCCTCTTTTTCCATTCTTAAGGTCCTCTACAATTTCATTGTAGCGTTTTTTATTTAAACGATAGAAGAACAGTACAATCGCAGTCACGATCCAGAGAATTCCAGGGATTGTTGAAAATGAGTGTTTCATGATACTGATGACAGCAGAATTCTGCGTCTGATTCGCAACATAACCATATTTACCAAGAAGCATTGCAAGCATCGCAGTTCCGATTGCCATTCCGATCTTATTTCCCAGTGAGACAAATGCATACTGGAATCCATCGTTCCGAAGACCCGTTTTCCATTCTCCATATTCCACACAGTCCGGGATGATTGCATAAATTGCAGTATTAAATCCAGAAAAGAAGAATTGTGTCACTCCTGCCAGTGCATAGAAAATGACTGCACTTTCTTTTACATTGAAGAAATACATGCTCAACATGGAAATACCGGTAAGCAGTGCAAAAACAGATGCAGTTCTTCCCTTGTTGTCAAGTTTACGGAATACTGGCTGGAAACATGCTGCTCCAATGATCGACGGGATAATAATGCACATGGAATATGTTGTATAATAAGCTGCATTTCCTTCCACATAAGTAAAATAATAGAGAACATCTGCATTTCTTCCATAAAGAGTAAATCCAAAAAGTACCTGTCCGATCAGTGCAAGTATATATGGCCGGTTCTGCATAACTGCTTTTAGCTGAACTTTAATGGAAATTTTTTCTTTCTCCGGCGTTGTCACGGCTTCCTTTGTTTTTGCAAAGCAGAAGAAATGACATGCTGCAAAAATACATCCATAAATAATCGCTACAAACAGATATCCATTTTTGGTGCTGTGGCTTCCGAGTTTACTGATCAGTGGAACCGTGATGATATTGATGATTCCAATTGCGATCATCGCCGCTACAGAACGGGATGTGTTGATCTTGGCACGCTCATCGATATCCTGTGTCATTGCTCCACAGAGGGTTCCATATGGAATATTTACACAGGTGTATCCCAGAACCAGCAGACAGTAAGTAATGACCATATATATAATCTTTGCCTTGTCTGACCAGTCCGGATGTGCCCAGAAAGTCAGCATCAGAAGGATTGCTGTGACCGGTGCTGCAACCAGCAGCCACGGTCGGTATCTGCCCCATCTTGTCTTGGTCTTATCAGTCAGTCCTCCGACGATCGGATCGTTGATCGCATCCCAGAATCTTGAAAAAAGCATCAGCGCAGAAACCGCTGTCATACTGATTCCAAAAACATCCGTATAAAAGATCATCAGAAAATTACTCACAAACATCCAGCTGAAATTGCAGCCTACATCTCCAAATCCATACGCAATCTTGCTGATCAGCGGCACTTTTCCATCTTTAAATTCTTTTCCCATGGCTTCTCCTGCTTCCTTCGCTTTATTTTTCCTGTACGTTGATAATGACTTTCATTGTTGTTTCACGGTTGTCATCAATGTAGTGATATGCTTCCAGATAATCCTTGAATGCAAATGTTTTGGAGATCAGAGGTCTTAAATGAACTTTGCCTTCATTTACAAGTTTAATACCATCTACATAATCATCGTGGCGATACATCATAGTGCTCTTGATATCCAGCTCATGGTCATTTGCTACAGCCAGATCGATTTCTGCCATTCCTGCAAAAACTGCAACCAGTACGATCACGCTGCCCTTTCTTGCATATTTGATTGCCTGTCCCATTGTGATATTATTTCCGGCACAGTCATAGATCACATCTGCTTTGTCCGGTCCAAAAGCTTCTACCATCACTTCTCCAAAGTCTTTGTTCTTTGTATTGACGCAGACATCAATTCCACATTCCTGTGCTTTTTTGAGACGAAGATCACTGACATCTGTGATCATGACTTTGGCGGCTCCCATTCCTTTGGCAGCCTGTGCCACCAGGTTTCCGATCGGACCTGCTCCAAGGACTGCAATATTCATGCCTTTCACATCGCCCATCTGTTTTACTCCGTGAACTGCAACTGCCAGCGGCTCGATCATTGCACCTTCCTCATAGGACATTTCCTCTGGAAGTGGTGTTACCTTGGATGCATCTACTGCGAAGTATTCGGATGCCGTTCCGGTTGTCTGGAATCCCATAACCTTCAGTTCCTCGCAGAGATTATATTTTCCATGGCGGCATGGATAGCAGTGTCCACAATATACCTGTGGTTCAATGGTGATCTTCTGTCCTTTATGAAATCCTGTTACATTAGCTCCAAGTTCTACGATTTCTCCGGAAACTTCATGTCCCTGTGTAACCGGATATTTCGTAAAAGGATGTTTGCCGTGATATACATGGATATCTGATCCGCAGATTCCGATATTCATGATCTTTACAAGAACCTGATCGTCCTTTACTTCCGGAACCGGAACCTCTCTGAAAATAATTTCTCCTGGTTTTGTCATTACCTGCTGTAACATAATAGTTTCCTCCTTGTTTTTGTTATGTATTATCTTTTATTAAATGTTTTATTAAAGTAATTACATTATTATTCAGAAACTCTCTTTTGTCAAGAGTGTTCTTATCACTTCTCTCTATTGCACAATATTAGAAATCAGTTTTTGTGCAGGTTTCATAGATACACTGTGCATCATCCCACAACAAAAAATCTCTGAGCAAAATCTGCCTTTTGACAGACCTTGTTCAGAGATTTCCGAAAATAAAAGTTCTCAGCTTCTATTCTATATTTTTGATAAAATCCTGTAAAAAATGTTTCGCAGCACCTACTGCGGATGCTTCTCTCTTGTAGGAGCAGTTTCTGAGATACCGGATATCATGATCGAAGCCATTGTATTCCATCACTTTTTCCCCCAGTGGAAGCATATGTTCTGCCAGATATCCACCAACTTCTCCACCAAGGATGATATCCATATCGTATGCCATACGCAGATTTGAGATCAGGACCGCCAGCATATCCAGATATTCGCTCCATTTTTCTTCCGCTGCTTCGTCACCGGATTTTAACTGTTCCATAAACGTTTCCAGAGAATTGATTTCATCTGTAAGTGCACTTGCTGCACAGTAGGCATCCGCACACCCTTTCTTGCCACAATAGCATTTACGTCCTCCCGGAACCAGAATCATATGTCCGAATTCTCCTGCCTTCTGATTTTCTCCCTGAAACAGCTTTCCACCAATACAGAATGCTCCGCCCAGCGTATTGTTCAGTGACAGGTAGATTGCATTTTTATATCTGTTCATATCCTCTGCCATCATTGCCGCATTTGCATCATTTTCGAAATAAACCGGAAGATCAAATGCCTGTTCCAAAAAACTCAGGCTGTAATTTTCCAGCTGCAATGCATGTGATTTTATAAGCAGATGGGCTTTCTGACTGATGATTCCCGGAATTGAAATACCAATTCCAAGAATCCGGTCCTGATACTCTGTGTCCTTCAGAAATTCTGATGTCAGTACAGAAAGATCCTGACAGTAAGATGCATCCGGTGAAAACTTCATACGGACACGCCTGAATTTCACGATTTCATATTTCAGGTTTACAAGTACTATCCCCACATGATTTGCTGTGATCACAATTCCTACAGAATATCTGTAGGACGGATTGATTCCTATGCTTTTTGCCTTGCGTCCACCAGTAGATTCATATTCTCCGGTTTCTATAATGATTCCTTTTGCGATCAGATCATTTATATTTGAAAGAACTGTGGGCATACTCAAGTTCAGATTTTTGGATACTTCTGCCTTGGATGTTATTTGATTGTTGATCACATAATTCAGGATTCTGGATCTTGTGATAGTTTTTTTATCTGTTCCAGCCATTTTTGCCGACCTCTTTTATCAATTATTTTATAAAAGAATCATAACTTTTCTTTTGACATTTGTAAAGCACAAAAATACCACCCGACAAATGTCAGATGGTACCTTATGTATTGTGTTTGAAATTATGATTTTCCCAGCACCTCGTCCAGCGTCGAGAAAAGTACATTTATACTGATCGGCTTCGCAATATGTCCGTCCATACCTGCTTCGAAAGCCCTCTGGCGGTCTTCTTCGAAGGCATTGGCGGTCATGGCTATGATCGGGATGCGGCTTCTTGGATCGTTAAGCGCCCGGATCACTTTGGTTGCCTCGTAACCATCCATGTGCGGCATCTGAATATCCATGAGGATCAGGTCATAGTAATCCTCCGGTTTCGCCTTCAGGGTTTCCACACATTTAACACCGTCTGTTACGTGTTCTGTCTCAAGACCTCTTTCTCCGAGAAGTTCCATCGCAATCTCTGCGTTCAGTTCATTATCCTCTGCCAGCAGGATACGTTTGCCTTTGAAATTCCGGAATATCTGACCGGACTGTTCTTCCTTCCTGGACTGGATCTGCTCTTCTGTCGCTGTCGGGAAGGACAGGACGATGGTTGTCTTGGTCCCCTTTCCGGCTTTACTCGAAACATTGATAGTTCCGCCCATCAGGTCAACCAGTGCTTTGACAATCGGAAGTCCAAGACCTGTACCGGTCACATGACTCTCTGTAGTCGTTCTTTCTCTCGTAAATTCCTCAAAAATATGAGGCAGATACTCCTCACTCATTCCAATTCCGGTATCGGCAACTACGATCCTGAATGAAGTGTGTCCCTCTTTGGAATAGTGGAATTCTGAAATATCAACTACAATACTGCCGCCATCCGGTGTGTACTTGATCGAATTGCTTACGATATTAAGCAGGATCTCTCTTACTTTGGTCCTGTCACAGATCACATACGGATGGTCTGAATTCAGTATACAGGTGTACTTAAGATTTTTCTTATGGAGTTCCGGCTCAAAAACCGCCTGGAGAGAATTCACAAGATCCTTAAAACATCCTACTTCCGGTTTCAGCTCCGCTTCACCACTTTCGATCCGTGCCATCTCAAGCACATAATTGAGCAATGAAAGTAAAAATGAACTCGATGACTTGATCTTGCCAACATACTCCACAACCTTCTCACGATCATCCGCATGTTTCTCCAGAAGGTCTGAGAAACCGATGATCGCATTCATCGGTGTACGGATATCGTGGCTCATATTAAAGAGGAAACGTGTCTTTGCTTCATTCGCGATTCTGGCTTCTTCGGCAGCTTTCTCCAGTTCTTTCTCATGAATATATTCACGATAACGCCGCATCTGAAACTGCATATATCCCTCTGCCAGCAATATCGCAATTGCTACTGCAATCAGTATTGTCAGTACCTTCTGGATATTGCTGATCCATCCGTTCTCCGGTACAATATCAAAATACCAGGTATCGTTTGGTACAGAGCAGGCAACTTCCATTGAATTTTTCAGTGTTTCATTGTCACTTTCCGCAATGACAACTTTCTTCCCGGTATCTATGTCTTTCTTCCAGATCTGGTAATGGTATCCTGCATTCTCAAGTTTGTTCAGTTCTGTTTCCTGGATAAATTTATTCCAGTCGATGACCAGAATAGAAAATCCCCAGAACTGCTCTTTTCCCGATTCATCCGCTGTGTAAATCGGATCAAAAAGAAGTGCTCCGACTCCTCCCTGTACCAGATCAAATGGTCCTGCGATCGTGTATTCTCCACTGTCTTTCGCAAGGTTGGCTGCTGCTTTTCGCTCGGAATCTCTGAGCATGTCCAGACCGATTGCCTGTTCATTTCCCTCAAGAGGGTATACCTGTGAAACTGCGCCATCCTTTGCAAGCTCACGCGCTGATATCACGTAGTTCTCATCCTGCATCAGTTGAGACAGTTCTGAGAACTCTTCGTCCGTGATCTCATGCTTCTCTTCTATGAGCTTTTTCATGAGTTCTGACTCTGACAGGTATTTATTTAACTGTGCTTCTACCTTGCCGACAGTCGTCTCGGCAGTATAGGATGCCTTAAGTTTCTCTCTCTTTTCCTGATTCAGATTCACCAGATGGATACAGCCAATGGTAATTAAAAAAGTAATACAGAAAACAAGGAGTGCCCGGACTCTCATTATTTTGGTATCTTTCTTTGTTTGCATATCTTTCTTCTCATCATTTTCGTAAATTTCTGAGTAAGTAAAAACATTCTCACGCAGATTCATTCTTCGCTGCTTTTTATTATAATGGAATCCGGCGTATAAATCCAGTTCTTTCTGGCAAACACGCCAGCAAATACTAATCAGTGAAAGGCTCTTCGATATATATGCAAAAAAACTGACTCGCCAGGAAATCCGACGGGTCAGTTTTTGTATCATCTGCTATTTGAGTTATCTTTTTTGAAAGATCATCCTCTCCAAGTGCAAATACCAGGTCGACAGACGCCTGGTCGATTGCAAGGATATCTGTGGATGCAAGAATTCCGATATTCGGTGTAACGACCGGTTCTGCTCCGACACCTTCGCAGTCACAGGAAACAGACATGTTTCTCAGACAGTTGATGTATGCGATCTGTTTACCGAAATGATCTACCGTTGCTTTGGAAGATTCTGTGATGCGCTCCATCAGTTCTTCCTCTGCAATGCTCCACATATTAGAGGAACCTTCTACGGTGTGGATCATTCCTTTGCCGATACGTCCGTCTGCACAGCCGATACCAATGTTCTTGTTGGATCCGCCGAAACCACCCATGGTATGCCCTTTGAAATGTGTCAGGACAAGCATGGAATCATAAATAATTTTATTATAGACCCTGAAATCAGGTTGAGGTCAATATCTTTCTGCAAAAAAGTTAATTTCGGTGTACTTTCACCTTCAGAATTGTGCTTCCCAGTTTTGAGGCTTCTATTGGTTTCGGGATATGTCCGTCCATTCCTGCATTCAGACATTTGCGGACATTTTCCGAGGAAGCCTGTGCTGTCATGGCGAAAATTGGAATCGTTCCTGCATCTTCGCGGTCCAGCCCGCGGATTGCCTTGACTGCCTCGATCCCGTCCATGACCGGCATCATGATATCCATGAGAATGACATCGTAGCCATGTGGTTCCGAAGCTTCAAACTTCTCAAGAGCTTCTTTTCCATTCCATACCTTGTCAATCTTCGCACCAAGTTCTGTGAGATAAAATTCTGCGATCTCCATATTGATCTCGTTGTCCTCGACCAGCAGGATCTTCATACCTTCGAGATTTTTTGCCCCCGCACAGTTCTGTGACTCGCTTTGTTCTGAAGCATTCTTATCAATTTTGAATAGAAGCTGATATGTGATATCCGTTCCCTCGCCAAGAGTGCTCTCAACCTTGATCGTACCGCCAAGCCGGTCGATCAGTGCTTTTACGATAGACATTCCGAGACCGGTTCCACGGTACTGCGTCCGGGCATCGTTTTCTTCCTGGGTAAAAGGCTTGAACAGCTCATTCTCTATAAATTCCCGGCTCATTCCTATGCCGGAATCTACGATACGGAACTCATAAAGAGCTGTCTCTCCATCGTCCGAAATTTCTGTCGCATATGTGTCGATCGTTCCGTTTGGCTTGTTATACTTGACGGAATTACTCATAAGATTCAGCATGATCCGGCGAAGCTGCAGAGAACTTCCATACAATGCAGTATGCCTGATAGTTCCTCTGTGCTTTCTGTGGACAAGTCCCGTCTGCATGACCTGTGAATCCATCAGTGCTGCCACCTCATTCATCAGTTCAGCAAGGTCAAACGGTTCTTCTTTGATATCAAGTCTGCCTGCTTCCAGTTTGCTCATATCCAGAACATCATTTACCAGTTCCAGAAGATGTCTTGTTGAAAGCTGGATCTTATCGAGACTGTCATCGACCTTTGTCTCATCCTGACGGTTTTTGTGGATAATGTCGAGCATTCCCATGATTCCGTTGATCGGCGTGCGGATATCGTGGCTCATGCGGTTCATAAATTCTGTCTTGGCACGATTTTCGGAATCAGCCTCCTCGATCGCGATCTTGAGACGTTCGTTTTCTTTTACTTCTTTTTCATGGAATTCTGAAGTGTTTTTGAACAGAATGATGCCATGAACTACTGTACTTTCTTTGTTGGTCTTTGAGTCATATACGGTGTCTCTGGACATCAGAACGGTTTTCTGGAGCCAGACAAGAGCGTTATCATCACTCTTTTCGCGGTATTCCACTGTTACCTGCCTAGAACCCGTCTCAAATCGCTGAAGAAGCTTGGAAGAAGAATCCACGATACGGTAATTTTCCATGGTGTCTTCTGTTATATAGGCTCTGCGCTCGCTGCAATAATCATCGTAAGAACATGGTGTCTGAACCTCAAAAGTAATTTTTTTTGATTTCGTATGATAAAAAGCACTCTCCAGCCTGTCATTCGTCAGGTCTACTGTATAGACAGAATGTGCTGTCTGCAAAAGTGCCTCCGCGTAGTTTCCATTCTCCACGATCGACTGCCGAAGCTGCTCGTAATAACGTGCCAGCCGGTGTTTTTCGTTCGCCTCGTTCTCATTTCGGTTCTGGAAAGTCTCAAATCCCAGGATAAAATGATGCAGTCGTCCATCCTCTGTCCCGTTGAGATACAGAAGCGTCATTCTGCCACGGTACACATTTTCGCCGTACTGATACTGATATGGAAGCTCAAATTTCCCGGAATCTTTTGTCAGATGCTCGCTCAGGTATTCGATCTGAAGCTGAAGACGGAGATCTTTCCTGTTCTCCTCTGTAGAAAGTTCCTGTATGATCTGCTCAACGGCACCGGAGTAACTTCCGTCATCTGCAAGGAAAAATTTCGAACTGGATCTCAGCACATAATACTGATCCAGCAAAGCATCACAGTACATGCAGCTCGAAAATTCATAGCCCTGTGCAGAGATGTTCTCAAGGATCTGAATATTCATCTTCTGCTTCGCTGCCGCTTCTTCCATCTTTGCCCTATTCTTGTCAATGTACATGTTTTTGTCCGCAAAACGGAACAGGTCTCTCATAGTACAGCCGTCGAAATCACTCGACAATGCGTAACCTGCCGCATAACTGATCGGCATTTCCGGATTTTTGCGGGAGTATTCTGCCGCATGATCCCTGATATTCTGAAGACATTCCCGAACACCATTGTGGTCAAGTCCCTTAAGGACAGCTATAAACTCATCACCGCCGTCACGCCCTGCAAAAAATTCCTCCGGGACAGCCTCGCGAAGCTGTATTGCAAAAGAACGGATGTATTCGTCACCTTTGTCATGACCAAGATTATTGTTGATCGTTCGCAGATTATTCAGGTCAAATACGCACATCGCAACCAGTTCATCTGCCGGGATCGGATCTGGAGCATTAAGGATCTCCTCACATTTATTCTTGTTTGGAAGCCCGGTTGCTTCATCGAGGTAGACTTTTTTCTGAAGGATCCTGTTCTGTGCGGCAAAACGGACTGCCTTGACAAGTTCTGTTCCGATGATCAGAACCAGGCCCAGGATATCCGCCAAAACTACTTTTTCCAGTTTATCCAGGGCTGTGGCTTTTTTCTGGGAATAAACTTCCGCGTAGCTGACCGCCTCGTCACAAATCTGGAAAAAATGCTCGCTCTTCGAAATAATATCGGTGTTCTCGTAACCTTTTTCCCTGACAAGGAGAAGTTCACTTCTGAGTTCTTCTTCAAAACACTGTGCAAGCTCGTCCATCTTGTTCTGAAAATTCTTATCCGCAAGACGCACAAAATTCAACTTGTCACTTCCATAGCGCAGTCCTTCAATATAGGACGAGATCGTCTCATACATCTTATCCTGCGGCTCCCCGGAAATCTCCAGCTTGACCATACGCTGCGTGCCGCCGCGCACCAGTCCCGCATAGTTAATGACACGGGCCGTTCCCTGGATCTTGCCCACCATAGACATGATCATAAAAAATAATACGATCAGTATCGTCGTAAGGACCATCATTGCAATACGCAAAAAATGCGTCTGTTTTTTCTCTGTTTCTTTCATTAAATATCCGTCCTGTTAAACATCCAAAACATTTTTTAGTATTTGTTATTATTCTATCCGATTCCCTGCTTTTTGGCAACAAAAATGGGACCTGAGTTTCCCCAGATCCCGTGGTGTGTTGCATTTTGTACAATTCATGATATGTGAGTTTTACATAATTTTCATTCTATTTTAATGGTTTTTCATTGCTTTTTGCACAATATCAATTTATAATAAAAAATATCAATTGGAACGTAAAAACTATGACGGAGGGTGTATTTTATGAACGAAGAACTTTTTAACGAGGCGACGAAATCAAATGTTTTGTCAAAGAAACTGATCGATCAGCTTCAGGAAAGCATGAGCTACAGCAGTATTTCTTTTATCAACTGGACAATCGAGGTCCTGACACTGATCAAGAACCGTTTGGAGCGCGGGGACAGAATTACGGATGAAGTCAGTGGAGAGGTTTATACACTGCATTCTTTCCAGGCATTTGTAAAGAAAAATTTCTCCTCTTACATAACCAGCCAGGTCTTCACCGAGAGTACCAAACCAGAGAAGATCTACTTCTCTCTGAAACCATGTGAAGGCGGTTACAGCCTTCTCGCTGCTGATTCCGGTGATAACAAGACTTATGCGTGGATTTCAAGCCTCAGCAAGAGATTTTCTCTCGTGCAGATGATCGCGACTGGTGTTGTTTATGTCAAAGACACACGTACAGATACCTATCAGCCGTTTATCTCTGAGCATGGCAAATACTGCCGTTATGATAAAGAACACGGAATCCTCGTAGAAATCTGATCGGTTTCTGCAAGCATTCCGCTATCAACAATTCCATATCTGTTCATCCATATCTCAGTTGGAGTTTCGGCTCTGACTGAGATATTTTATTACTATAAACAATTTATCTTCCTGTGATTCTTCCAATACCATAAGAAATCAGAAATACTGCAATATCCACTGCCACGATCGTAGATCCGACCGGCGTTCCTGCCAAAATTGAAATCAGGATTCCGGCAGTTGCACTGATCACAGACATCACCGCCGCACTGATCGTCACAGAGCGGAAAGATTTGAATAATCTCATCGCAGAAAGTGCCGGGAAGATCACCAGTGCTGAGATCAAAAGTGATCCAACCAGATTCATTGCCAGAACAATGATCACTGCGATCACAACCGCGATCAGAAGATTATAGGCATTCGCCCTGGTTCCGGTCGCTTTTGCGAAGTTTTCGTCGAATGTCACTGCAAAGATCTTGTTATAAAATAAGATAAAAATCGCCACAACTACGATAGAGAGGATCGCGCACAGCCATACCTCGCCTTTTGTCAGGGTCAGGATGGAAGTGGAGCCAAACAGCGTACTGCACACATCCCCTGAAATATTCGGACTTGTAGAAAAAAGATTCATCAGAAGATAACCGATCGCCAGCGCACCGACGGAGATCATTGCGATCGCCGCATCTCCCTTGATCCTTGTGTTCTGTCCTGCACGGAGAAGCAGGATCGCACAGATCACAGTCACCGGAAGGATGAACAGCATATTGTTGGTGATGTTCAGTACGGACGCAATTGCCATGGCACCAAATGCCACATGGGAAAGTCCGTCACCGATGAAAGAAAATCTCTTCAATACCAGTGTCACGCCCAGAAGGGAGGAGCACAGTGCGATCAGTACACCTACGATCAGTGCGTAGCGCACGAACGGATACTGAAAATACATATGAAGTGTCTCAAACATCTTATTCCTCCCCTTCCTGTCCGGTGAATGCTTTGCCCAGACTGCTTTCGAGATATTGTTTCTTGGTACCGAAGAAGCAGTGCTCTCCGATATGCAGGATATGTGTTGCATATTTTACTGCCGCCGCAATGTCGTGTGAGATCATAATGATCGTAATTCCATCTTTCTTATTCAGATCCTTGATAAGCTGATACATCTCTGCGGTCACTCGTGGATCCAGACCGGAGACCGGCTCATCGAGAAGAAGGATCTTCTGTGCTGCACAGAGTGCTCTTGCGAGAAGGACTCTCTGCTGCTGCCCGCCGGAAAGCTCTCTGTAGCAATGATCGGCAAGATCCTGGATCATCATTTTTTCCATTGCTTTCTGCGCAACACGCTTTTCTTCTTTGTTATAAAATGGTCGCAGTCCGCAGCGGCTCTGGCATCCGGACAGAACGATCTCCCGCACTGATGCCGGGAAATCTCTCTGCACCAGGGTCTGCTGTGGGAGATATCCGATCTCGTTTTTCTTAAGTCCGTCTCCCAGTTCGATCGTGCCGCTGATCGGCGGCTGCAGATGGAGAAGTGTTTTCATCAATGTAGATTTACCGGAACCGTTTTCTCCTACGATGCAGAGGTAATCACCTGCGTCGATGGAGAAATTCAGATCTTCCTGGATCGCCCGGTTATCGTATCCAAGTGTAAGCTTTTTGCATGTAAGCTGTGCCATTGTTGTCCCTCCTGTCATGGACAGTTTGTCGTATCAGGCAGATGGCTTCTGTCCACCGCCTGCAATTATTATCAGTTCAGTGCTTCCTTCAGAACATCCAGGTTATCTTCTATCACGGAAAGATACGTCACACCGTCAGCGATCTCATCGGATGTGATCGACTGCATGGAGTTCAGTTCCAGTATCTTCTGGTCTTTCGTTTTGGTGTTTTCGATCACGGTCTGCGCGATCCGGTCGTCTGATTTCTCGATGGTCAGCACGGTTTTAAGTCCCAGTTCATCCAGCTTTTCGGCAAGGAATGTCACTGTCTTGAAACTTGCCTCAGACTCCGCGGAACAGCCGGAAAAGGCTGCATAATAATTCAGCCCGTAATCATCCACCAGATAGCGGAATGCAAAGCGGTCTGCAAAGAGAAGTGTGTTCTGTTTCGCGCTGTCCACTGTATTCTGATATTCTGTATCCAGATCAGAAAGTTTTTCCTGATAAGCCGCTGCGTTGGATGCATAGACATCTTTATTTTCAGGGTCCATCTCTTCAAGTGTCTCCGCGATGATGCCACAGATCACTGACGCATTTCGGAGGGATGTCCAGACATGCTCATCGTATTCCTTCTCATCCTCGTCTTCATGTCCATGGCCACTTTCCTGCATTCCCTCAACGTTTTCTTCTTCCTTGATGGTATCGCCGAGAACTTCCATCAGATTGATTGTCTTCATATCCTTATTCTGAGCCGATTCCAGAGCATCCTCGATCCACTGGTCGGACTCGCCGCCCACATAGATCAGAAGGTCGCAGCTTGATACTTTCATGATATCCTTCACTGCCGGCTGGAAACTGTGAAGGTCTGTTCCATTATCAAGAAGCATGGTCAGGTCGACATCCGCCTCCCGGTCTCCAAGAACTGCCCGTGTCCAGTCGTATTCTGGAAAAATGGTGGTCACGATCTTTAATTTTTTGCCTGAGTCCTCTGTTGTTCCTGCTTCCGCTGTACGCGCTCCCGCCAGAGGAATGCTGATACTTAAGATTCCCAGCAGGATCGCCAGCGAACTCATGATCCATTTTTTCATTGGTCTGCTCCTTTTCTTCTATAATTATTATCTGCTTATTTTCCTTTGATATGAACTGCTTCGGATTTCCGGCAGTCCTCGCAGATTCCGTAAAAAACTGTCCTGCACGGGTCCATCTGGAATCCGTGGCTCTCCATCAGATGCTGTTCCAGTTTAACCACATCCTCACAGTGAAGATGGATCAGTTTTCCACATTTCTCACATTTGCAGTGGAAACAGGATGTCTTGTGACAGTGTTCCTCTGCTCCGAGATATTCAAAACAGGCACTGCTCGTCCCGTCCACATTGTATTTGGCGACCAGCCCCTGTTCCACCATCTTCTCCAGATTGCGGTAAACTGTCGTTGTTCCGATCGTAATTCCCTGTTCTTTAAAATGCAGACAGACATCTGCGACCGTCACATGTGTTCCCTCCACGGTCCTGAGATATGATAAAAGCTGTGCCATCTGCTTTGTCTGATAAGGTGCTTTACTTCCCATAATATCTTCCTTCCGCCGGAATGCCCGGCAAACAAATCTATATCTGATATTTTTATACAAATTGAAAACCGTTTTCATATTATAGCACATTCTGATGATGTGTCAATATGAAAACGGTTTTCATTTTCATTTTTTCTTATTTCGCAAACAAAAAACTCCCGCCCGGCACGCGAGGTGTTTTATCCACCTCGCCGTGTCAGACGAGAGTCTGTTTTTCCACACTATTGATCAATCTTCCACTTTTTTCATCTCGCGGACGATCTTACGAAGTTTGAGGATCATGGACGGAGCTACGGAAAGCTCGTCTACGCCCATGCATACAAACTGCTCGGTAAGGGTTGCATCTGCACCAAGTTCGCCGCAGATTCCTGCCCATTTGCCGCATTTGTGTGCGTTGTCTACGACCATCTGGATCATGCGGAGGATTGCTTCGTGATGAGGATTATAGAAGTCATCCAGTTTCGCATTCTGACGGTCAAGAGCAAGGGTGTACTGGGTCAGGTCGTTGGTTCCGATACTGAAGAAGTCAACCATCTCAGCAAGCTTATCGCTGATGATCGCTGCTGCAGGAGTTTCGATCATGATTCCCTGTTCAGGAAGTTTGTACTGGATCTCCTGCTCTTTGAGCTCTGCTTCTACTTCTGCTACGATCTCATAGATTTTCTTTACTTCCTCTGTGGAAGTGATCATCGGATACATGATGGAAAGATTTCCATAAACAGCGGCACGGAGAAGTGCACGGAGCTGTGTCTTAAAGATATCCGGCTGTGTCAGGCAGATACGGATCGCACGATATCCCAGAGCCGGGTTATCTTCGTTTCCGAGGTTGAAATAATCTACCTGTTTGTCAGCACCGATATCAAGGGTACGGATGATAACTTTCTTGCCAGCCATCATCTGTACTGCCTGCTTGTAAGCCTGGAACTGCTCTTCCTCTGTCGGGAAGTCGTTTCTTCCAAGATAAAGGAATTCGCTTCGGAAAAGACCGATTCCGCCGGCATCATTCTCGAGGACATAACCGATGTCACCAACACTTCCGATGTTCGCATAGATGTTGATCTTGTGTCCATCTAAGGTTACGTTTTCTTTGCCTTTTAATTCCTGAAGAAGTCTGAGTTTCTCTGCTTCTTCTTCCATTCTCTTCTCAGTCTGTGCTTTGATCTCCTCGTCCGGATCAAAGGTAACGGTTCCTTCGAAGCCATCTACGACTGCTGTCATACCGGTCTTAAGTTCATCAAGATCCATCGGAACACCGATCAGAGCCGGAATGTTCATCATACGGGCAAGAATCGCTGTATGAGAGTTGGTAGAACCATGAACAGTCACAAATGCAAGGATCTTATCCTTGTCCATCTGAACAGTTTCACTTGGGCTTAAGTCATCAGCTACGATCACAGACGGATCGATAGAGCTTAAATCTGTGTCCTCCTGTCCGCTTAAGTTACGTACAAGACGCTCGGAGATATCCTTGATATCTGCGGAACGCGCTTTCATGTAATCGTCATCCATAGATGCGAACATCTCTGCAAAATTGTCACCGGTTGTTGCTACGGCATACTCTGCATTGACCAGCTCTGTGCAGATGGTATTCTGGATCGCTTCCAGATAATCATCATCTTCAAGCATCATCTGATGTACTTCAAAAATGGCTGCGCTGGCTTCACCAACTTCTTTGACTGCCTTGTCATATAATTTCTGGAGCTGCTCTTTGGATTTCTCCAGTGCAGCATCCACACGCTTCACTTCTGCTTCCGGGTCTTCGATCCTGGTTCTTTTGACCTGATAATCATCTTTCTTGAGAACCACGATCGGTCCCATAGCTATTCCTTTATAAACAGATTTTCCCTGAAAACACTGCATCCTTACTTCCTCCTGCATTACTGTTATGTTACACCCATTCCAGGTTTTGGATCGGACTGATTACAGATTTGCTTCGAAGAATTCTTTGAGGCCTGCAATTGCAGCGTCTTCGTCAGCACCTTCAGCTGTTACAGTTACAGTTTCGCCCTGTTTTACACCGAGGGACATCAGCATCATAAGCTGTGTAAGTTTCTTTGTTTTGCCGTCTTTTGTGATTGTGCACTCGGACTCATACTTCTTTGCTTCTTTTACAAGAAGTCCTGCCGGTCTTGCGTGGATTCCCAGTTCGTCTTTGATTGTGTACTCGAATGTTTTCATGTTGTTTTTCTCCTCTTCTTTATATATTTTTATTAATAAACATTTTTATTCGGTCTCACTGTCCATCATGCGCTCCAGATGCATTGCCAGGTAGCCGATCTCGATATCCGGCATCGGCAGTCCCAGACGCTTCTCCATCTCATGACAGATCCTCTCGGCTGCATCAAATGCCTCCGGGAACTTCACAGACATATATTCATTCAGATTCATCTTGAGTTTCTCACCGTGAATCGTTCTTGCCACCATGTAACGTACATGGTTCATCAGACGGTTATATGCCAGTGACATCACATCGATGGAATTGCCTGTTTCTTTCTCAACAAGAGAAATACATTCCCGGACAGTCCGGGCGATCTCCATGGCCTGTGAAACCTTTTCATCTACAATGGCTGAGTGAACATGAAGGGCGATATAACCCGTCTCATGTTCATCAAGCTCTATCTGAAGTTTTTGCTTCAGAAGAGGTGCTATACAGCCAGCCACCTTGTATTCCTTGTAAAACAGGATACGGATGTCTTCCGTGAGAGGATTGCTGATCTGCTCTCCCTTCTGGATACGCCGGATCGCAAAATCAAGATGATCTGCCATCGGAAAAAGGATCGAACGGTCAACCTTGCCGAATTCCTTCTCTGCTTCTCTGAGCACTTCATTCGCAAGTTCCAGACATACCGGAGAAACTGAATTAATGATCTCTCTGGCATCCCCGCGCTCTGTCAGTTCTTTGAGTGAGTAGACTCTGGTATCCTGTGGCACTTCGATCGTCTGTCCCACTTTCTTGCCAAAAGCAACTCCCTTGCCCATGATCAGGCATTCCTGATTTGAATTTCCTTCAAGTCCGATAAAAGAATTGTGATTTAATAATTTTGCTATCCTGTACTTCATCCGTCTCTTCCCCATCCAGGGTCGTTCTTACTGAAGAACCTCGATCTCAAAGAGCGGTTCTCCGGCTTTGATCTGACCCTCCTGCAGCAGATGGATTCTCTGATTATCCTCCAGTTCTGTACAAAGAACCGGTGATGTGATAGAAGGTGCATTCGCTTTCAGGTATTCCAGATCCAGCTTGAGCATCGGATCACCCTTCTTGACTGTCTGACCGCTTTCTACCAGTGCTTCAAATCCCTCGCCGTTCAGTTTTACAGTATCGATTCCCACATGGATCAGCAGACTGATTCCTGAGTCTGTCACGAATCCAATGGCATGTTTTGTGTCAAAAACAAATGCAACTTCGCCGTCTTCCGGAGCTCGTACAAACGGATCTTCCGGTGTTACAACGGCACCATCGCCCATCATTTTCTGAGCAAAAGCTTCGTCCGGTGCAGTAGCAAGATCTGCTGCCAGTCCTGTGATCGGGCTGGAGATCACGATTCTCTCTACGACCTTCTGTTCTTTTGCTTCCTGTGTCTTGTCTGCTGTTTCCTGAACGCTCTCTGTAGTTTCTGCTTCCGCATAAGTATCCGGTGCAGTTTCCAGATAGTCTTCAAGGTTTGACTTAATTACTGTTACGTTTGGCCCATAGATGACCTGAACGCCCTGTCCTTTGTGTACCACGCCTGATGCTCCTGTTGCCTTGAGGATTCCGTCGTTTACTCTGGAAGCATCTTTGACTGTACAACGAAGTCTGGTTGCACAGCAGTCGACATCACTGATATTTTTCTTACCGCCAAGACCTCTTGTGATCGCTTCGCTGACAGCGTCTTCAGAAGCTGCTGCTCCTGCCTGTCCTGCTTCTCTGCGGGCATTTACATCGGCCTTTGTGTAAAGTTTTGTTTCTGTGTCATCATCTTCACGACCAGGAGTCTTGAAGTTGAACTTCTTGATCATGAATTTGAAAATAAAATAATATAAGAAGAAATAAATAATACCAACCGGGATTACTCTCATCCAGCTTGTCTTGGCATTTCCCTGAAGGATACCAAACAGGAAGAAGTCGAGCAGTCCGCCTGAGAATGTAAGTCCTACCGCAATGTTCAGCATATGTGCGATCATATATGCAGTTCCGGCAAGAACTACCTGTACTGCAAACAGTGCCGGAGCAACAAACAGGAAGGAGAATTCCAGAGGCTCGGTGATACCTGTTGCCATACATGCAAGTGCCGCGGAAAGAAGAAGACCGCCGGCAGCTTTTTTCTTCTCAGGTTTTGCACACTGATACATAGCCAGAGCTGCTCCCGGGAGACCAAAAATCATAAAGATAAACTCACCAGAGAAATATCTGGTTGCATCTGCGCTGAAATGTGCAATATTTGCAGAATCAGCAAGCTGTGCAAAGAAAATATTCTGTCCGCCCTGAACCATCTGTCCGGCAACTTCCATCGTACCGCCTACGGCTGTCTGCCAGAAAGGCATGTAGAATACGTGATGCAGACCAAACGGGATCAGAGCTCTCTTAATAAGTCCGAAGATCAGGGTTCCTACATATCCGGAACCTGTTACCAGTCCGCCCAGTGCGTAAATTCCGTTCTGGACAACCGGCCATACAAAGTAAAGAAGAATTCCCACAAACATATATACAATTGTGGAAATGATCGGTACAAATCTCGTGCCTCCGAAGAATGACAGTGCATTCGGAAGCTGGATCCTGTAAAACTTATTGTGGAGTGCCGCCACACCAAGTCCTACGATAATACCGCCAAACACACCCATCTGCAGGGACTGGATACCACATACAGAAGTGATGGTTCCTTCCAGTACAGACTCAGCGATCTCGCCGTTGTCGAGGATCTGTCCTGTAATGGTCAGCATTGCGTTGATCGCTGTGTTCATTACGAAATACGCGATAACTGCTGATAAAGCGGATACTTCTTTTTCTTTTTTTGCCATACCGATCGCAACACCTACAGCAAAGATCAGGGGCAGGTTGTCAAATACTGCACTTCCTACCTTGTTCATGATCATCAGGAGGGCGTTCAGAATCGTTCCCTCACCGAGAATACTTGTCAGGTGATACGTTTCGATCGTGGTTGCATTGGTAAATGAGCTTCCGATTCCGAGAAGAAGACCGGCTACCGGAAGGATTGCGATCGGGAGCATAAAGCTTCGTCCCACTCGCTGCAGAACACTGAAAATCTTGTCCTTCATTTCACATACTCCTTTTTCCTGTGCCTTTGGCACATCCCTAAATTTATTGTTAAGAAGTGAGTATGTGTATTATGTAGGTGTTTTTATACAAAAAAAAGGCACTAATACACATAAACACTCCTTGTTATGTATAGTTAATGCCTCCTAAATCGAGTTACACACTACAACCAATCAAAATATAACATGGTCATAAACGCTTTGTCAAGCTACTCTTTTTATTATTTTTTAATTTTATCTGAGGAAGGCGAAAGGCTCCTCGTCCTTCAGAAAATGCATCAGCATGTAAGCACACATGATGGCAACATTTTCTTCCTTAAGGATCCTTCTGACCTCGTCGCGGTCTGCGAGGACGACTTCGATCTCCTCAGTGTCCTCCTGGGCTGCCTTGCTAATCTCGCCGCTGGCATAGCCATAAACGGTTGCACAGGATTCGTCTGTCATGCCGATCGTGGTAAAGTATGGCTTCTCATAAGCCGGGTCTACTTTGAGCGGTTCGAGTTTCAGTCCGGTCTCCTCGTGCATCTCGCGGGCAGCCCCCTCGTGAAAGTCCTCGTTCGGCTCTACAAGCCCTGCCGGGAATTCATAGATGTAACCGCCCAGCGCATAGCGGTACTGGCGGATCAGAACAACCTTATCCTTCTTCTCGCCGTAAACACTGTAAATGATCACTCCGTCCGGATCATTGCGTCCGGTCTTCATCTTGAGGGATGGAATGTCCTTTGCTCTGGATGCCACGTAATAAGATACCGGTGTATTATGTACACTGGTCGCATCTACATGGTAGAGATTGACGAAACGGTTGTCTGTAAGTTTTTGTACATCATGAATTTTTCCCATATTATAGAGAACCTTCTTTCCTGCACGAATCTACCGTGCAATATTATACTGTGTGTTCTCCGGTGTGAATGAATCAGTCACCCTTGAGAACTACGCGGATTCGTTTGTAAATAAAGAACACGATCACTGACATCAGGATATATTTGAATAAGTTAAATGGAACAATGATCAGTGCAACGAAACCAAGAAGACTGTTTACGGAATGATTTACTGCTGCTCCCATTTCGATGAAAGCTTCGATTGGCATACCAAATGCTTTACCATATGCCGGAAGAAGAACAAATGCATTCATCAGGCAGGCTGCTGCTGTTGTCAGTACTGTACCTGCTGCCATTCCCATAACTGCATGCTTACGGCTCTTTACATTATGGAGTCTGTAGATCAGTCCTGCCGGTACTACAAATGTACATCCAAAAAGGAAGTTTGCAAAATCACCAACACCTGCTGTTACAGTTCCCATTGTTACCAGATGCACCAGAATCTTGACAAGCTCGATAAAAATACCTGCTACCGGTCCCATCGCAAAAGCTCCTACCAGTACCGGGATTTCTGAGAAATCCAGCTGATAGAAAGACGGCGCCAGGAACGGAATTGGAAATTCAAAATTCATCAGGATACCTGCAAGGGCTCCCAGCATCGCAACCTGTGTGATCGTCCGGGTACGGCTCCTCTGCATTACATTTCCATTTCTTAAAACCTGTTCACTCATACTTCTCTCTCCTTTGAATTATCTTTTTTTAAAAGAAAATTCTACGCTATGCTGTGGCAAACGACTCTTATTTGTAAAAAGAAATCGGTTTTGCAGCATAAAAAATCCCCGGAATCATCTTCCCGGGGTACTGAGCACGTATGAATTATTCGTGTTCTTCTCTCATCCAGACTTTACTGTCGGTTCCGGAATTCTGACTCTCTGTAAGCCAGTCACCAGATCAGCCGCATTACGCGGGTCGCGGACTATACCGCCGGTAGGGAATTCCGATCTTCTGTAAATCAGTCACCCTGCCCCGAAGAATTTTCTTTTATCTGAGAGATATTATACAACTAACTTTCTTACAATGCAATAGAAAATAATAAAGACACTGACAATTTTGAAAAACATTTTCAAAAATATATCAGTGTCTCAATGAATTTAATACTATATTCTTATCGTTCTTCGCGGAAATACGGAAGTCCCAGTGCAGCCGGCGGCTGATGTTCTTTCTTCTTTCGGAAGCTTGTGAATACCAGAACGATGATGGTTACGACATATGGAAGAGCCTTGAATACTTCCTGCATGCTTCTTCCGAGTCCCGGAATATACAGGTACAGGATGTAAAGTGCCCCAAAAAGGAATGCTCCCCAGATCGCATTGAGCGGTTTCCACAGTGCAAAGATAACCAGTGCGACTGCAAGCCATCCACGGTCACCAAAACCGTTATCTGTCCAGGTTCCACCGGAGTATTCCATTACGAAATACAGACCGCCAAGTCCTGCCAGGCCTGCACCGATACAGGTTGACAGATATTTGTATTTGATAACGTTGATACCGGCTGCATCTGCAGTTCCCGGGTTCTCACCGATCGCACGGAGGTTCAGTCCCATTCTCGTTTTAAATAAGAAGAATGACAGTGCGATCGCTGCGATCACACAGAGATAAGTCATAAATCCGTAGTTAAATAAGATCGGTCCGATCACAGGGATCTTGGATAAGCCAGGGATTTTTGCCGTATAGGCACTTCCTGTTACCTTAACAGAAATCTGTCCGACACCACCGGCAAGTTTGGAGATGGAACCACCGAAGAAGTTACCAAATCCAGTACCAAAGATGGTAAGGGCAAGACCTGTTACGTTCTGGTTTACACGAAGTGTGATCGTCAGGATACTGTAGATCAGTCCACCGATCATTGCACATGCAAATGCACATACAAACGATATCAGAACTCCGACAAAAGCATTCGGGTTCGGATTGTCTTTTTCATAAAGGAAGGCTCCCATCAGTCCGGCGATACCTCCCATGTACATGATTCCCGGGATACCAAGGTTCAGGTTACCGGATTTTTCCGTCATGATCTCTCCAAGCGCACCATACAGAATACAGATGCCCTGGACAATTGCTTTTTGAATAAAAATGGTCAGTACACTCATTGCATCTTCCTCCTATTTCTTTGCACGCTTTACTCTGTAATTGATAAAAAATTCTGCTCCGATCAGGAAAAACAGAATGATTCCAAGGATTACATCAGATGCATTCTCGTTCAGTCCATACTGTGTCGCGATCTGAACAGCACCCTGATCCATGAATACGATACCAAAAGAAACAGCTACCATAATAAAGGTATTGAATTTGGAAAGCCACGCAACGATGATCGCTGTAAATCCGCGGCCACCTGCTGTCGCGGTAGAGATCGTATGGCTCGCGCCGCTGACAATTACAAATCCTGCGATACCGCAGATCGCACCGGAAATTGCCATGGTACGGATGATGACTTTCTTTACATGGATACCTGCATATCTGGCGGTATTTTCACTCTCACCGACTACAGCGATCTCATAACCCTGTTTGCAGTATTTCAGGTAGATGAACATACCGACTGTCAGGATCAGGACGATCAGCACATTCCATCCATATTTCTGTCCAAAGAGTTCTGGCAGCCATCCTGCCTGTGTTGCCTGATTGATGATACCGACTGTATTGGATCCTTTTGGATTTTCCCAGAAAACAATGCAGTAGGTAATGACCTGCATCGCAACGTAGTTCAGCATCAGTGTGAACAGTGTCTCATTGGTATTCCAGTATGCCTTGAATACTGCCGGGATCATTCCCCAGATCATGCCGCCAATGGCACTTGCAATAAACATTACGATCAGAAGCAGAATCGGTGACATTTTGTCCCCTGCATAGATCATTACTGCTGCAGAGCATGCTCCACCGATCAGGATCTGGCCTTCTGCACCGATGTTCCAGAATTTCATCTTGAATGCCGGTGCAAGACCGATCGCGATACACAGAAGGATCATCGTATCACGGATCGTCTGCCAGATACGGCGCTCGGAGCCCATGGCTCCATCCCATATTGCCTTGTATACATCTACCGGATTCATTTTGACAAGTGCCACGATCACTGCACCACACACGATCAGTGCAAGGATCAGTGCGATAAAACGGATCAGAAGTCTTTCCTGCCATCCGGCTTTGTTTCTTCGTTTACTTACCTGTAAGAAAGGTTCTTTATTCATTGACAGCCCCTCCTTTTTCGTGCTTCGTCATGAGAAGACCGATTCCTTCTTTGGTCGCTGTTCTTCCGTCAACCACTCCGCTGATCCTGCCGCCACAGAGAACTGCGATACGGTCACAGAGTTCCAGTACAACGTCCAGATCCTCAATGACGCAGACAACTGCAACGCCTTTTTTCTTCTGTTCGTTCAGAAGCTGATAGATAACATGAGAAGTGTTGATATCCACGCCTCGTGTCGGGAAAGCGACAAGGAGAACTTTCGGGTTCTGTGCGATCTCACGTCCAACCAGAACTTTCTGGACATTTCCACCGGACATCTGGCGGACCGGAGCGGAAATACTCGGTGTCATGACTTCAAGCTGATCTTTGATCTTCTGTGCAAGGGCTCTCGGACCTTTACGGTCGAGGAAAGGACTTTTGCCGTTGCGGTAGCTTCTAAGCATCATATTATCGGTCATATCCATGTCTCCGACGAGTCCCATACCGATACGGTCCTCAGGAACGAAAGCAAGACTGATTCCTGCTTCATTGATAGAAATGGAATCCATTCCAGAAAGTTCCATTCCGCTTCCATTGTCATCCAGAAGTCGGATGGAACCACTTTCTACATCCTGCAGACCGGCGATCGCCTCCAGAAGTTCCTTCTGGCCGCTTCCGGAAATACCGGCAATACCAAGGATCTCACCTGTGTTTACTGTCAGATCTACATCATCCAGAGTTTTGACATCGTCTTTGTCCTTACAGTTTACGCCTTCAATGACCAGGCGCGGCTTTATATTCTCCGGCTTCGGACGCTCGATATTCAGGTCAACTCTTGCGCCAACCATCATTTCAGAAAGGCTCTGCACATTTGCCTGGGCAGTTTCCACAGTGTCAATATACTGGCCTTTACGGAGGATCGCCACGCGGTCAGACAGTGCAAGAACCTCCTGCAGTTTATGCGTGATAATGATGATCGCACATCCGTCATCTCTCATGTTACGAAGGATATCAAATAATCGGTCGGCTTCCTGCGGTGTCAGCACGGCTGTCGGCTCATCCAGTATCAGGATCCTGGCACCACGATAAAGCATCTTTACGATTTCGACGGTCTGTTTCTCGGAAACGGACATTTCGTAGATTTTCTTTGAAAGATCCAGGTCAAATCCGTACTTGTTGACCAGTTTCTGGATATCCTCTGTGATCTTTTTCATATTGAGTCTTGCCTTGCCTGGCAGACCCAGGACGATATTTTCGGCTGCTGTCAGTACATCTACCAGTTTGAAATGCTGATGTACCATACCGATTCCAAGTTCGTAGGAATCCTTCGGCGAACAGATCGTTACCTCCTTGCCATTTACAAAAATATGTCCTTCATCCGGATAATAAATTCCGTAGATCATATTCATGAGAGTTGTCTTGCCGCTTCCGTTTTCACCCAGGATCGCAAGAATCTCTGATTTTCTCAGCGTGAGATTTACATGGTCATTCGCCTGGACGGATCCAAAACGCTTGGAAATATCCTTAAGTTCAAGTGCATAAGTTTCTCCCACTG
>OGCN01001251.1_pt1 | contig 34884 bp, 30 predicted proteins | sample 1570181 | NCBI WGS metagenome assembly OGCN01 (sample SAMEA4370584, study PRJEB24528) | human gut metagenome | reverse complement strand
TAAGAAAATGCTTTCCCCCGAAAGCGCTCTTCCAAACATCTTGCCGATGCCGCCACCAGTTGTCTCCATTTTCATGTTCGGGGACATCCACGACATGGCACCACTCTCTGTAATCATTACCTCTCCCTGCTCCAGATTGCAGATTACAACCGGAAGCGGTTCTCCCTCAATCGAATATCTCATAACGCTCTCCTTCCTCTGTTGCGGACGCCCTACATCCGCTGTCCTTTTTTCAGCTCTGTCTCAGTAAAAGCGCCCGGCAGAAGCTCCTCCAAGGTAAAAATCTTATATGTTCCGTCCTCCTTTACCAGGATGATCTGAAACGTATCCGCCTTGCAGAACTCCGACATTACCTGTCTGCACACGCCGCACGGATACAGATAATCGTCCGCGTCACCGCTGATGGCGATTGCCGTAAAATCACGCTCCCCTTCGGATACCGCCTTGAAAAACGCCGTCCGCTCCGCACAGTTCGTCGGTGTGTACGCGGCATTTTCGATGTTGCATCCCGTATAAATCTTACCATCTGCAGTAAGAAGCGCCGCACCTACCCTGAAATGGGAATATGGTACATACGCATGTTCCTTTGCCTCGATTGCCTTTTTTGCCAGCAACTCTATATTCAGATCCATCCTGTATCCTCCCTTTTTACATCTGATGATCCTTTTTTATTGTAATAGACTCTTCTGAAAAAAGAAAGCATTTTTTGGTACTTTCCCTTTTTAAGGTACCAGTTTTCTTTTAAATTTTAAAATTTTCATTAAATATAATTCAATTTTCTTGTATAAAAATAAGTACATATGCTATGATGAAAAGACGAAAACATTAAGGAGGGCTAACAATGAATCAATTCTGTGAAATTACACCCGAACTGCGTCGGCTGGCCGCAAAGTCTGCCGAATGTTCAAAAATAGACCCGGAATTATACACAAGATACGATGTCAAACGCGGTCTGCGCGATCTGAACGGAAAAGGTGTCCTGGTCGGACTGACGGAGATCTCGGAAGTCAGTTCCACAAAAATTGTCAATGGTGAATCTGTTCCCGCAGACGGCGAGCTCTTCTATCGTGGTTACAATGTCAAAGATCTGATTGCCGGACTTCCCGAGGACAGCCACTTCGGCTTTGAGGAATGTACCTATCTGCTGCTTTTCGGCAAGCTTCCCAAGAAGCATGAGCTGCGCGATTTTTCGGCTCTGCTGAGCAGTTACCGGACGCTGCCGACCAGCTTTGTGCGTGACATTATTATGAAGGCGCCCAGCAAGGACATGATGAATACGCTTGCGCGCAGTGTCCTTACCTTATATTCTTACGATGAGATGGCGGATGATGTTTCGCTTCCCAATGTTCTCAGACAATGTCTGCAGTTAATCAGTCTTTTCCCGCTTTTATCCGTGTACGGTTATCAGGCATACAAGCATTATCATGACGGCGCGAGCCTGTTTATTCATTCCCCGAAGGAAGAATATTCCACCGCCGAAAATATTCTGCACATTTTAAGACCGGACAGCAAGTTCTCGCCGCTTGAAGCAAAGCTTTTGGATATTGCCCTGATTCTTCACATGGAACACGGCGGCGGTAACAACTCCACATTTACCAATGTAGTGATCTCTTCTACAGGCACCGATATCTATTCCACTGTCTGCGGAAGTATTGGTTCCATGAAGGGACCGAGACACGGCGGTGCAAATATCAAGGTTGCGGAAATGATGGATGCGGTTCTGGAAGAAACCGGCGGATATACCGCAGATGATAAGAAGATCAAAACAGCCGTTAATAAGCTGATGGATGGTGAGTTATATGACCGTACCGGTCTTGTATATGGATTTGGCCATGCAGTTTATACCATTTCCGATCCTCGTGCAGAAATGTTAAGGGCACGCTGCTTGGAAGTAGCAAAGGAAAAGAAAATGATGACGGAATTTGATTTCCGTCAGAGGTTTGAACGTATTGCTTTAGAGACTATGAAAGAGCGCAAAGGAGTTGCCCTTCCTACTAATGTAGATTATTACAGCGGTTTTGCTTATGAAATGTTAGGTATCCCGAGAGATCTTTACACACCATTATTTGTGTGCAGCCGTATGGTCGGCTGGGTTGCTCATAACATTGAAAATAAGCTTTATGATGGAAGGATCATGCGTCCTGCAACCAAGTATGTAGGTGATAATAAAGAATACACAGCAATGGAGGAGAGATAGAGATGGCAGACACAATTACAGTATTTAAAGGCGATGGAATCGGACCAGAGATCACAGACAGCGTTTTAAGAATTTTAGACGCTGCAGGAGCAGATTTAAACTACGAAGTATTTAACGTAGGCGCTGCAGAATATGAAGCACATGGCGAGCTGATCCCAAAAGAGGGCTATGCTTCTATGGAAAAGACCCACATTTTATTAAAGTCCCCTATTACAACTCCTTTAGGAAAGGGCTTCCGTTCTTTAAATGTTACTTTAAGAAAGAAATATGATCTTTACGCAAATATCCGTCCTGCAAAGACAAACTCTGCTGTAAAGACTGCATTTGAAAATGTAGATATCGTAATCTTCCGTGAAAATACAGAGGATCTGTATGCAGGTGTGGAAGAGATGATTGATAAGGATACGGTTCACTCCATTAAGATCATTACCAGAAGATGCTGTGAGCGTATCATCCGCGCTGCTTTCGACTATGCAGTAAGCCATAACCGTAAGAAAGTGACCTGCGTTCATAAGGCAAATATCATGAAAATGGCAGATGGAATGTTCCGCGATATCTTCTATGATATCAGCAAGGAATATCCGGATATTGAAGCAGATGATAAGATTGTAGACAATGTGGCTATGCAGCTGGTTATGCATCCGGAAAAATTTGATATTATCGTAACAGAAAACCTGTATGGTGATGTTTTATCTGATCTGGTCAGCGGCCTCATTGGAGGTCTGGGACTTCTTCCATCCAGCAACCTGGGTAAAGATTTCGCCATGTTCGAGGCAGTTCATGGCAGTGCCCCTGATATTGCAGGACAGGGAATTGCAAACCCAACTGCGTTCTTATGGTCTGCATGTATGCTGTTAGAGCATATCGGAAAGAATGATGTTGCTGCCAAGATCCGCAAGGCAGTAGACCTGGTACTGGAGGACGGAAGTGTTCTTACACCAGATATCGGCGGAACTGCTACAACCATTGAATATGAGAAGGCAATTATTGCGCATCTGTAAAATTAATTATATGTATATTCCTGTCCCCCTGCGGCTGCAGGGGGATTTTTGCGTACTAGAAAAATCATGTAAAATCCCGGACGATCTTAATATATTCCTGAGCATGATAAGACAGATAGCTTCCTTTTCTGAAGGCTGCAACAAAATCAACAGTTGTATTTGGGGTGCCAACAGAAAAAAGCACAGGTTTTTTCTTAAAAGGAATATGTTTTAAATGGGTTTCTGTTACAAAACAGGCTCCATATCCCTGGGAGGCAAGTTCCGCAGCAGCAGGAATGTTACCGGTCTGAAGGCATATTTGAGGATGGATATGGCAGGATTTAAACAATTGATCCACCGTTTGACGGGTCCTTTGATCCGGTGGCTGCAGGATAAAAGGCTCATTTTCCAAAAGCTTCAGGTCAAGCCAGGGATATTTGCAGCCTTCTTTTTTTATACCTTTATTTTTTAAAGGGTGGTCATTGCCGAGTACAAGGACAACTTCTTCATGACTGATGATCTGATAATCAATATCAGGGTTTTTTACAGGCAGGTTAAAGAATGCAAGATCAGCATCCCCATTTAAAAGCATTCCCTCTAAAAGACTGGAATGTGCTTCTCTGATCTCCAGACGTACATGGGGATATAAACTTCGGAAAATAGGAAGTGTACAGGGAAGCATATAAGTTCCACGCATGGTTGGAAAAGCAATTTTTAAAAGACCGGCATTCTGCCGTATAATGTCTCCCATCTCCTGGTCTAATTCTTTTTTCAGGTTTAAAATTTCGGTGGCTTTCGCTACATAACGTTCCCCGGCATATGTTAAAACAAAGCGGTTCCCTAATTTTTTAAATAATTTCTGCCCCATCTCCCGTTCAAGATTTTGAAGGAATTTGGTAAGAGTCGGCTGAGTCACATAAAGCATATCAGCGGCTTTTGTAATATTTTGTGTTTTTGCAATGGCTATTACATAGGACAGATCTTTAAAATCCATATGTTGTTTGTTCCTTTCTGTGTTGTCTGGGTTTTCTTACTTTCTTATCATACTAAAAACTATTGATAAAATGAATAGTTTTAATGAAAATAATGAATTTCAATTCCTTGCCGTGATGTGGTATGCTGAAATCATCAAAAGGTACGGTACCAGAAATAGCAGTAAGGCCAGCTGTTTAATATTACTGGGTATAAGGAGATTGAATGATGCAGGAGAAGGAAAATCATATTTTAAAGCTTCCCGTAACGATTATGAGAGGCGGAACAAGTAAAGGTGTATATATTCTGGAAGAAGATCTTCCAAAAGACCATAGTGAATGGGATAAGATATTACTGCGTTTAATGGGAAGTCCGGATCAGAAACAGATCGATGGTTTAGGTGGTTCCCAATCTGTTACAAGTAAAGTAGCAATCATAAAGAAGTCAGACCGGTCAGATGCAGATGTAGATTATACATTTGCCCAGGTGTCTGTGGACAAACCTGTAGTAAGCTACAAAGGAAACTGCGGAAATATTTCTTCAGGAGTAGGACCATTTGCTATTGAAAAAGGTCTGGTAAATGCAAAGGAAGGAATGACTACAGTCAGGATCTTTAATACAAATACGGATAAAGTCATTGCTGCTGATGTAAAGACAGAAGGGGGCAAGGTTGTATACCAGGGAGATTTTAAGATCGCAGGGGTACCGGTATCAGCTTCTCCTATAAAGTTAAAATTTATAGATCCGGCTGGAACCCTTAAAAAGGGACTTCTTCCAACGGGAAAAGCAGTAGATGTTTTAGAAATACCTGGAATGGGATCCATAGAAGTGTCCATCATTGACGCAGCTAATCCCCTTGTATTTGTAAAGGCAGAGGATCTGGGACTTAGCGGAAAGGAACTTCCTGAAGAAATAAATGCAAATGAGGAAAAGCTGGAACTTTTGGAAACAGTAAGAGGTCTTGCTGCTGTTAAGCTGGGACTGATCAGTGACTATAAGAAATCTGCATGGGAAACACCGGGAATCCCTAAAATGACTTTCGTAGCTGAGGCAGATGATTATATTACTTCTGATGGAAAAATGATAAAAAAGGAAGAAATCGATCTTCTTTCCCGCATGATGTCTATGCAGAAAGCCCATCCAAGTTATGCAATGACCGGTGCCATGTGTACAGCTGCAGCGGCAGTAGTGCCGGGAAGTATAGTGGAACAGGTTTTGAAAAAGGGTGCAGATACACAGTATCTGCGTATTGGTCATGCAGGCGGAACCCTTGAATGTGGCGTGGATTACAGAGAAGAAAGGGGCAAAACGTTAGTGATCGAAGACACATTTGGGTTCCGCACAGCAAATCTTTTACTGGATGGCGTGGCATTAGTTAGAATTTAACTAGCGAAAAGGATGTACCAGCTCCATCGTGCCGAACTGTCCGTCAAAGCCGGGATTCCAACGAACTTTTCCCTGACGCAGGCAGGTAATAGCATCTGCAATATTTTCAGATGAAACAGCCGTAATATCAGATGTTTCAGCTTCTCTTAATAAGAAAAATTCATTTCCAAGTTCGTTTAAAAGTGTTTCATAGATCCGGGTCACTTTTACGCTGGAAGGAGAGAAACCTTCTGCAGCAGCGATCAGTTCCGGCAACGGGGAAATGCTTTCAAAGGGGAGGTGTATGGCAGATGTTTGGTCGGATCCTTTGGAAACAGAAAAAGGAGTGTCTGTCAGCGGTTTTGCAGAGGCAGCCTGCGTATTGGAAAACAGGTCAGGTGCAGGCAGTGCCGCCAGATCCTGTACCCTGTGCAATACTCCGGTGGTAAGCTTTTTGCCACATACCGGGCAGATACCGTTTAATTTGACTGCTTCTTCCGGTGAAAGGCATACACCGCATTTCCTGTGGCCATCCATAAAATATTTTCCTTCCTGAGGGAAGAATTCCAGCGTGCCGGCAAGTCCTTTGCCGGTCTGGATAGCATTGTAAATATCTTTATAAGAAAGCCCGGTATTAAGCAAGGTAGCTTCCCGTCCAAGTTTTGAAGGAGAGTGGGCATCTGAGTTGGAGATCAGCTGATAGCGGCTTAAAGATGGCACGCTCCAGTTCATTGGCGGATCAGAGGAAAGACCGGTTTCTACAGCATGGATATGGGGTGTTAATTCCTCGAAACATTCTTCCATACTGTTAAAGCCGGAAAATGCCCCGAACACAGAAAAATGGGGAGTCCAGATGTGGGCTGGAATGTACATGGCTTCCGGGCATATAGTGAGAGCCATATCTAACAGGTCATGGCAGTCCAGTCCTAAAATAGGGCGTCCGTCAGAATGAATATTTCCAATTTTTTCCAGTTCTCCTGAAAGACGGTCTGCAGCCTCAAGTCCTGGAAGCAGAATCAGGCTGTGCACTTTCCGTGTACGGCCGTTTTTCTTATAAATGGTGCTGATCTCACCGCTGACCACAAAACGGGGATCAAAGGAACCGGAAGGAATCTCAGAAAGGCGCAATTCTGGTTTCAGCTTATAAAGCCCTGGCTCTGCCGGTTCTAATTTTTCTTTTAACTCCTGCCGCCACAAAGGATGGGTAAAATCCCCTGTTCCAAGGATATGGATGCCCTTTTTTCTGGCCCACAGATCCAGGTATTCCGGTGTGAGGAACTTGCTGGTAGCCATAGAGTAACGGGAATGTATGTGAAGATCTGCAATGTACATGATAAAAATCCTCCTGTTTTTCTTGTGAACCCATACATTATACCATTGCCTTTCAAGAGGGGATAGGTTAAAATAATTTTCGAAAGTATTATGATGGACCTTACGGGAGGATGAGAACATGACACTTTATAATAAAAAGGGAAAAGCAGCTGCCTATATTGAAAATGATGTGATCTGGACCTTTGATGGGAGAGCCATCGCCTATCTGTTCCAGGATGCAGTATACAATTTCCCGGGAAAGCAGTTAGGCTGGTTTGAAAAAGGCTGGCTTCGTGATATGGGCGGATATTGTGTTTTATTTACCCCTCAGGCATTTGCAGGACCTGCAAGACCATCCATGGAGACAACTCCTGCAAAGTATGCAAAAAAGGCCCTGCCATCTAAGGGTTCAAGGGAAATGAGAAAGGCAAAAATGGCTTACCAGGCTCATTGGAGCGAAAAAGAGGGTATTGACACTGATGTGTAAATATGCTAAATTATGGTTTAGTGCAAATGCAGTGATATGGAAGTAGTAAACACTTTTTAAGCCCCACAGAGAGCCGGGAAAAGATGAGAACCGGTGACTGGAAAGTGCCGAACTGATCCATGAGCAGCTTTTCCGAACAGTATGGAAAAACATGAAACTTCAGAAAATTCTTTTTTCATGTATTTTATTATCCAGTAAGAAAAGACGGAGACCTTACCGTTATAAGAGGAATTGAGTGCATGCGACTTTGCATGAATCAGAGTGGTACCGCGTGGAAATGATATCTGCGTCTCTTGGAAACAGGAGACGCAGTTTTTTTATCTCATTACGTCACCCACGGCAATATTTACGGAGGAATGAATTATGGCATCACAGTATAATCACTCCGCCATTGAGAAAAAATGGCGTGAGAACTGGGAAAAGAACCCCATCAATGTAAATGATGGAAAGAAAGAGAAATATTACTGCCTGGATATGTTCCCATATCCATCAGGAAATGGTCTTCATGTAGGACATTGGAGAGGCTATGTTATCTCTGATGTATGGAGCAGATATCAGCTGTTAAAGGGCAAATATGTGATCCATCCTATGGGCTGGGACGCATTTGGTCTGCCTGCAGAAAACTACGCGATTAAGATGGGTGTACATCCTGCAAAATCTACAGCAGCTAACATTGCAAATATCAAACGTCAGATCAAGCAGATCGCTGCGATCTATGACTGGGATATGGAAGTAAATACCACAGATCCTGAATTCTACAAGTGGACCCAGTGGATCTTCGTTCAGATGTTCAAGAAGGGTCTTGCATACGAGAAGGAATTCCCGATCAACTGGTGCCCGTCCTGTAAGACAGGCCTTGCGAACGAGGAAGTTGTAAACGGCTGCTGCGAGCGCTGCGGTACACCAGTTACAAAGAAGAACCTCCGCCAGTGGATGTTGAAGATCACAGCGTACGCAGACCGTCTCTTAGATGACCTCAACAAGCTCGACTGGCCGGAGAAGGTTAAAAAGATGCAGACAGACTGGATCGGTAAATCCTACGGTGCAGAGGTGGATTTCCCGGTTAAAGGACGTGATGAGAAGATCACCGTCTACACGACAAGACCGGATACGCTCCACGGCGCGACCTTTATGGTTCTCTCCCCGGAGCACAAGCTCGCAAAAGAGCTGGCAACAGACGAGACAAGAGAAGCAGTAGAGAAGTACATCTTCGATGCTTCCATGAAGTCCAACGTAGACCGTCTCCAGGGCAAGGAAAAGACAGGCGTATTTACGGGCTCCTACGCCATCAACCCGTTAAACGGTAAAGAGGTTCCGATCTGGCTGTCCGACTATGTACTGGCAGATTACGGTACCGGTGCCATCATGTGCGTACCGGCCCATGATGACCGTGACTTCGAGTTCGCAAAGAAATTCGGTCTCCCGATCATCCAGGTTATCGCTCAGGATGGCAAAGAGATCGAGAATATGACAGAAGCTTACACAGACGCGAAGGGAACCATGATCAACTCCGGCGAGTGGAACGGCATGGAATCCTCCGTATTAAAGAAAGAAGCTCCGCACATCATCGAGAAGATGGGTATCGGTAAAAAGACTGTCAACTACAAGCTCCGTGACTGGGTATTCTCCCGTCAGCGTTACTGGGGCGAGCCGATCCCGATCGTTCACTGCCCGAAGTGCGGCAATGTTCCGGTTCCGGAAGACCAGCTTCCGTTAAAACTTCCGGAGGTTGAGAGCTATCAGCCGACCGGTACCGGTGAGTCCCCGCTTGCGGCGATCGACTCCTGGGTAAACACCACCTGCCCGTGCTGCGGCGCTCCGGCAAAACGTGAGACAAACACAATGCCTCAGTGGGCTGGTTCCTCCTGGTACTTCTTACGTTATGTCGATAACAAGAACGATCAGGAACTCGTATCCAAAGAGAAAGCAGACAAGTACCTTCCGGTAGATATGTACATCGGCGGTGTTGAGCATGCCGTTCTTCACCTTCTGTACTCCAGATTCTACACGAAGTTCTTATATGATATCGGAGTGATCGACTTCGATGAGCCGTTCAAGAAGCTGTTCAACCAGGGTATGATCACCGGTAAGAACGGCATCAAGATGAGTAAGTCCAAAGGAAATGTCGTCTCTCCGGATGATCTCGTAAGAGATTACGGTTGTGATGCGTTAAGAATGTACGAGCTCTTCGTTGGACCGCCGGAGCTTGATGCCGAGTGGGATGACAGAGGAATCGAGGGCGTTGCCAGATTCTTAAACCGTTTCTACAATCTTGTGATGGACAGCAAGGACAAGGATATCAAGGAGACAAAGGAGATGGTGAAACTCCGCCACAAACTTGTCTACGATATCGAGACACGTTTCAACCAGTTCAGCCTGAACACCGTAGTATCCGGATTCATGGAGTACTGCAACAAGCTCATAGACGTTGCGAAGAGAGAGGGCGGAATCGACAAGGAGACATTAAAGACATTCGTGATCTTACTGGCTCCGTTCACCCCGCATCTTGGCGAGGAACTCTGGAGAGAACTCGGCGGCACGGACAGCGTATTCCATGCAACATGGCCGGAGTGCGATGAGGAAGCAATGAAGGACGATGAGATCGAGGTTGCCGTACAGGTTAACGGTAAGGTAAAAGCGGTCATCATGGTTCCGGCTGACATCGCAAAAGAGGATGCGATCGCTGCAGGTAAAGCTGCGGTAGAAGGAAAGATCACCGGAAACATCGTGAAGGAGATCTATGTTCCGAAGAAGATCGTAAATCTTGTTGTAAAATAAAAAGTAATGATTCAGCAGGTCTGCGCATCTGCTGCGTCAGATTGAAGCATTGAAAGTCGCATCCTAAGCAGAAACGGCTTTCAGTGCTTTTTTTGCTTCTGCGAGTCAATGAAGACATATGTTCCTCACGCGTATACATAATGTCGAAAAACAGGAAGCAAAATATACAAAATCACCAAAACAATCGTGAAATAGCAAATGTAATTGACAAAAAGTAACAAATGGTGATATTCTTATTTCATAAATTTTGAGAAGGACAGTGCAAATGAGATACCTGTCTGAAAATAAGAGGGAGGATATGCGAATGAAAAAACGAACAGCAGCGAGGTCGATGGCGGCACTTATGGGGGCAGCAATGGTGCTCACAGCCTGTGGAGGTGGAAACACTACAGCTCCTACGACAGGTGCTTCTTCCGGCGGAGAGACTCAGACAGCTTCTGAGAGTGCAGAAAGCGGGAAGATCACAAAAACAGATATCGTTGTCGGTCAGGCGTCGGATATTGTTACGCTTGATCCTGCGGGACAACAGGATACGACTTCGGGTGTGCTGATGAAACATGCGTACAGTACGCTTTTAGACGTTGATAATGAAGGAAAGGTGGTTCCGGATCTGGCAGAAAGCTATGAGATGAAGAGCGACACGGAGTATGTGTTTAAACTCCGCGAGGATGCCTGCTTCTGGGACGGCACTCCAGTGACAGCTCAGGATGTTAAATTTTCTCTGGATCGCGCGAAGGGAATGCCGAAGACAAAGTCGAATACCTCAAAGATCGAGGAGGTTACCGTAAATGGGGATCATGAGGTAACGATTAAACTGACAGAGCCGTATGCAGCATTTAAAACAATCGTAACACAGCACAACCTGAGTATCCTTTCAGAGAAAGCCGTGACGGAAGCGGGAGATTCATATGGTGATGTGGATAATCTTCTCGGATCAGGGCCATTTAAAGTAACAGAGTGGGTGCCAAACGATCATTATACTCTTGTAAGAAACGATAATTATTGGGGGGAGATGCCGATCGCAACCTCTATTACCTGTCGTGTGATCCCGGAGGGAAGTGCCCGCACGATCGCTCTTGAAGCAGGAGAGATTGATGTTGTCTGGAGCGTAGATCCGACAGACTGCGCAAATGTAGAGTCAAATCCTGACGTAAAACTTCTTTCGCAGCCGTCAACAGGTATTGACTACGTGGGAATGAACACCCAGAAAGAAAAGTTTTCTGATAAGAGAGTCCGTCAGGCTATCAACTACGCCCTTGATAAGCAGACCTTCGTTGACACGATCATTGAAGGACGCGGTCTTGTAGCAAACAGCTATATCAATGCAGCAATCCCGGGATGGACCGATGAAGTGGAAGCTTATCCGTATGATCCGGAAAAAGCGAAAGAATTGTTGGCGGAAGCCGGATATCCGGATGGATTTGAATGCTCGATTTTTGTAAATGGCGATCTCCGTACCCGTTCTGCACAGATTCTTCAGGCTCAGCTTGCGGATGTAGGAATCAAGGTTGACATTTCCACATATGAGTGGGGTGCCCTTCTTGATACTTTAAATGCAGGCGAACACGAAATGTTTCTTCTTGGCTGGTCCAACACGAGCTTTGATCCGGACGGAAGTACCTATCAGTTATTCTATTCTGGAAATCATGGTGCAACCGGAAACCGCGCATTCTTCTCAAATGACAAGGTTGATGAACTGATCCTTTCTGCACAGCGGGAGAGCGAAGAGTCAAAACGTATGGAACTTTACAAAGAGCTCCAGTTTGTACTTCATGAAGAATCTCCGTGGTGTCCGTTATACTACAAAGAGAATAACGTTGGTGTGCGCTCAGACTTAAAGGGATTTACTCTTCATGCAGGCGCACAGCATTATCTTGGTAACTGCCATTACGAAGAATAGATACAGCGAAATCAGGAGCATTCAAATCGTTTAATAAATTTCTGATAATATAAATATTCAGAGAAATTTGGGGCGGGATCTTTTTGATCCCGCCCTTTTGAGAAAATAAAGGATAAAACGATCCATCTGAAGATACGAAGACCGGAAAGTGTTAGCGTTTACTATACATAGCAGAAATCCCTCTTTGTTAATTTTGAACAAATTGTAAATAGATTATGGCTATAGAATTGCTGAAACCAAATAAAATAAACAAATTAAACAAAAAATGCGCAGAAAGGAAAACTTTATTGACAAAAATATTAGAAAATGATATCCTTTAATCATGAAATTCAGAAAAGAGTGTATATATAGGTATAGTAAATATTTACATTCACGGATTACCAATAACACTCTGACGAAACAGAAATAACTTGAAGGAGGGCATGTGAATGAAAAAAAGAACAGCAGCGAGATCGATGGCAGCCGTTGTCGGAGCAGCAATGGTGCTGACAGCGTGCGGAGGCGGAAACAATGCAGCGGCAACGACCGCGGCGGCAGGCGGCAGTGAGACTCAGGCGACAGCGGAAAGCTCCGGCGGCGGAAATATCACAAAGACAGATATCGTCTTTGCCCAGGCCTCTGACGTCGTGACCCTGGATCCGGCAGGACAGCAGGATACCACATCATCTGTACTTATGAAACATGTGTACAGTACCTTGATGGATATCGATGATGATGGCAACCTTGTTCCGGATCTGGCAGAGAGCTACGAGATGAAGAGTGATACGGAATATACCTTCACCCTGAGACAGGACGCATGCTTCTCCGATGGCACGCCGGTTACAGCGAAGGATGTAAAGTTTACATTTGACCGCGCGAAGGATATGCCGAAGACGAAATCCAATACCTCCAAGATCGAGGAGGTTATCGCGGATGACGATCACCATGTTACCTTCAAGCTGACGCAGCCGTATGCAGCTTTTAAGACGATCATTACAAACAGCAACTTAAGCATCGTCTCCGAGGCGGCGGTCACAGCGGCGGGAGAGTCCTACGGTGATGTTGGTAATATTCTCGGATCCGGAGGGTTCACGGTTACCGAGTGGGTTCCGAACGACCACTACACCCTTGCAAGAAACGAAAAATACTGGGGTGAGATGCCGATCGCTACAACGATCACCTGCCGTGTGATCCCGGAGGGAAGCGCCCGCGCCATTGCCCTTGAGGCAGGAGAGGTCGATCTTGTATGGAACGTTGACGCGACAGACTGTGCGAACATCGAGGCAAATCCGGATGTGACGCTGTTGAGCCAGACGTCTTCTTCCATCGAATATCTCGGTATGAATACGACAAAAGAGAAATTCAAGGATGTGAGAGTCAGACAGGCGATCAATTACGCGCTGGATAAACAGACATTTGTTGATACGATCATTGAGGGTCATGGAACTGTAGCAAACAGCTACATCAACTCGATGATCCCGGGCTGGACCGACGAGGTGGAAGCTTATCCGTATGATCCGGCGAAGGCGAAGGAGCTTCTTGCGGAAGCCGGCTATCCGAACGGATTCGAATGCAAGATCTATGTAAACGGCGACGTTCGTACCCGTTCCGCCCAGATCATTCAGGCCCAGCTTGCAGAGGTTGGAATCACGGTTGATATCTCTACCTATGAGTGGGGCGCTCTTCTCGATTCCTTAAATGCAGGTGAGCATGAGATGTTCCTCCTCGGATGGTCGAATTCAAGCTTCGACGCGGATGGAAGTACTTACCAGTTATTCTATTCCGGAAACCATGGAGCAACCGGTAACCGTGCATTCTTAACTGATGATAAAGTCGATGAGCTGATCATCAACGCGCAGAAAGAGAGTGACGACACCAAGCGTATGGAGTTATACAAAGAGCTTCAGGTATATCTCCATGAGATCTCCCCGTGGTGTCCGTTATACTACAAAAATGACAATGTCGGTGTCCGCGCAGACTTAAAGGGATTCAAGCTTCACAAGGGCGCAACGCACTACCTTGGCAACTGCCACTATGAAGATTGATAATATTTAAAATGTGAAAGACGGGGGCAGACATGAAGGTGTCTGCCCCCTTTTCAACGACACGTAACCGTGCGAAGACGCAGATCGCCGCAAGCGGCCACACGGGATGCTCGGAGGTGTAAGAACCCATTCTTTGAAAATTATACAAAAAATACTGGAAATGCATGGAATGTTCGGTTATAATGTCACTATCATGTATAGTACGATGTATAGTGAATTATAACTATTCAGAGAATTCGCTGATAAAATGGGGATAGGGCTGAATAGTAAAACAGGAGGAGATGAGCATGGGAATTCTCGAAGAAGTAAACGCAAGCTATGAAAAACTCAGCCCGGTTCAGAAAAGGATCGCGGATTTTATCTTCAAATATCCGGATCAAGTCTGCTTTTACTCCCTGAAAGAGCTTTCAGAGACATTGGGTGTGACGGAGGTGACCATATTAAGGTTCACAAAGAAGATTGGGGCCCAGAGCTTCGTGGAGATGAAGAATCGTCTGCGGGAACATTTACAGACGAGACTGGTCCATGGGGACGGTTTAAACAGGATCGCGGACCATGTGGGCGGGATCCGGTTCGGTGATCACGACAAGGAGGAGATGTTTCAGGAGTTCGTCGCGAACGAGAAGAATGTGATTGCGAAGACCTTTGAACAGGTCTCCTTAAAGGATATCCTCTCCGCAGTGGCGATCATCAGGCAGTCCCGGAAGATCTATGTGGTGGGAAGCGAGCTGGTGACAGGAATCTGTGCCTACACGACGAGAAGACTCCTGACATTGGGGCTGGAGGCGCTCGATCTCTCGAATCTGAGCCGGGCTCTCTACAATAATTACCTGGCCCACGCTACGCCTGAGGACTGCGCGATCATCTTTTCTGTACCCGGATACGCGAAACATATCGTGAATACCGCAAGATATCTCGATAAGAAAAAGATCCCGCAGATCGCCGTCACGGATCAGAGAACTTCACCGATCGCGGCCTACGGAACGACCGTTTTTACCTGCAATAACCACGACCTGTTCTTTTATAACTCCGTGATGGGATATATGTCTGTGGCGAACGCCCTGATATATTTCGCCGCCATGGATAACCCGGAGGAGACGAATAAACGCCGTGGGCGCCTCTCGGAAGTGAGAAGTGCGATCGGCAGCACCGACTTCGTTAAAGACGGTTTATAGGCAGCGGATCTTCGAAAGGGACAACCTATCAGTATAATAGGAGTACAGTAAATACAATACAAAAAAGATCACAATAATTTGTGAAAATTGCTAAATTAACCCCTTGTAAATTGAAAATTATTGACAAATATGTTCAATACTGTTATCATTGCTTCATGAGAACGAACTAAGTACTGCATGACGAGTATAGTGAATACTGACATATGTTACCGTTATGAAGTGCGACCGCTGTGGGGAGCGGTAGAAAAAAACAGGAGGAATTTGTGAATGAAAAGAAGGGGTATTGCAAGAACAACAGCAATGGCAATGGCAGCAGCTATGATCCTTACAGCCTGCGGAGGTGGAAACACTGATCAGTCTACAAACGCACCGGCGGGCGGCAGCGCGCAGACAACTACCGATAACGGCGGAAGCGGCGAGATCACAAAGACAGATATCGTTGTGGCTATGGGCGCAGATGTTGTCACACTGGATCCGGCAGGACAGCAGGATACCACATCCGGAGTACTGATCCATCACGTATACAGCACACTGATGGATATCGACGATGACGGTAACCTTGTTCCTGATCTGGCTGAGAGCTATGAGATGAAGAGTGATACAGAGTATACCTTCAAGCTCCGTGAGGATGCATGCTTCTCAGACGGAACACCGGTAACAGCGAAGGATGTAAAGTTTACGTATGACCGTGCGAAGGATATGCCGAAGACAAAGTCCAATACTTCAAAGATCGCAGAGGTTATCGCTGACGATGATTACCACGTAACCTTCAAACTCACACAGCCATACGCAGCGTTCAAGACAATCGTTACCCAGACAAACTTAAGTATCGTTTCTGAGGCAGCTGTCACAGCAGCAGGCGATGCTTACGGCGATGTGGAGAATGTACTCGGATCCGGTGAGTTCACGGTTACGGAGTGGGTTCCGAACGATCACTACACCCTCACAAAAAACGAAAAATACTGGGGTACAGAACCGATCGCAACTTCCATTACTGTCCGCGTAATCCCGGAGGGAAGTGCAAGAACGATCGCTCTTGAGGCAGGAGAAGTCGATCTTGTATGGAACGTTGACCCGACAGACTGTGCGAATGTGGAAGCAAACTCCGACGTAGCGCTTCTTTCCCAGCCGTCTTCTTCCATTGAGTATCTCGGAATGAATACGACAAAAGAGAAGTTCTCCGACGAGAGAGTCCGTCAGGCAGTCAACTACGCGCTGGATAAACAGACCTTCGTTGATACGATCATTGAGGGACGCGGTACTGTGGCAAACAGCTATATCAACTCCACGATCCCGGGCTGGTCTGAAGAGGAGGAAGCTTATCCGTACGATCCGGAAAAGGCAAAAGAGCTCCTTGCGGAAGCAGGTTATCCGAATGGATTTGAGTGCAGTCTCTATGTAAACGGTGACGTTCGTACACGTTCCGCGCAGATCGTTCAGGCACAGCTCGCTGAAGTTGGAATCACCGTTGATATTTCTACCTATGAGTGGGGCGCATTGCTTGATTCCTTAAATGCAGGTGATCACGAGATGTTCATCCTCGGATGGTCCAACACAAGCTTTGACGCAGACGGAAGCACCTACCAGTTATTCTACTCTGAGAACCATGGTGCAACCGGCAACCGTGCATTCTTAACAGATGAGAAGGTCGACGAACTCATTATCGCCGCTCAGGAGGAAAGCGATGATACCAAGCGTATGGGACTCTACAAGGAGCTTCAGGATCGTCTCCACGAGATCTCCCCGTGGTGCCCGTTATACTACAAATACGATAACGTCGGTGTCCGCGCAGACTTAAAGGGCTTCAAGCTTCACAAAGGCGCACAGCATTACCTTGGCAACTGCCATTACGAAAAATAATATCTGATCCCCAAAAAGGACAGAGTCCATGCAAAGACAGGGTACGGATCACGAAAGGGATCCGTACCTATTTCCAGAATCCGGTGAAAGCCCGGAAAACATTCCAGAAACCCTGAGACAAGGATCCGGAACTTCGGCCCGATAGACGGGTTTCGGAAACACAAAAAAACAGCCGCGGGATGCGGTAGATTGGATGGTGTGCATGAGCAAATATGTGTTAAAGAGACTTGCGATGCTGATCCCGGTATTGATCGGCGTGACATTCATGGTTTATTTCATCTTAAGCCTTTCGCCAGGTGATACAGCAGCGATGATCGCAGGTGAGTCGGCAGACGCAGAGACGATCGAAGCGACAAGAAAAGACCTCGGACTTGACCAGCCGGTTATCGTTCAGTACGGAAAATATATGTTGAACCTTCTTCACGGCGATATGGGTAAATCCTACAAGACAAAACGTGATGTTTTCCCGACGATCATGGCTGCATTCCCGAATACAGCAAAGCTTGCGTTCTGGTCAATCCTGGTGGCAGTAGCCATCGCGCTTCCGATCGGTATCATCAGTGCCACGAGGCAGTACAGTATGATCGATAATGTGGGTATGGTCGCCGCCCTATTGGGTGTCGCGACGCCAAACTTCTGGCTGGGCCTGATGCTCATTATCGTATTCTCCTTAAACCTTGGATGGCTTCCATCCGGCGGTATGGGATCCTGGAAGAACTACATTATGCCGGCGATCACCCTTGGTACCGGCGACGCAGCGCTGATCTGCCGTATGACGCGTTCCTCCATGCTTGAGGTCATCCGTCAGGATTATATCCGTACCGCGAGAGCGAAGGGTGTGCCGGAGAAAATGGTGATCCGGAAACACGCATTAAAGAATGCACTGATCCCGGTCGTTACCGTTATCGGCCTTCAGTTCGGTTCCCTTCTTGGCGGCGCGACTCTTACCGAGACCGTATTTGCATGGCCTGGCGTTGGCCGTCTCCTGGTAGACTCCATCAAGAGTAAAGATGCCCCGTTAGTCCTCGGCGGCGTTATCATGATGACCATTACCTTCAGTATCGTAAACCTTTGCGTGGACATTCTCTACGCTTTCATTGATCCGCGTATCAAAGCGCAGTATAAGAAAAAATAAGGAGGAAAGCGTATGGGAACATCAAAGAATCAGGAAGCGGCATCCGGCGCGGCTGTAAAGAAGCGCGGTCAGTTTAAAGAGATCTGGCGCCGCTTAAAAAAGAATAAAATGGCAATGATCGGTCTTGGAATCGTCGCTCTCCTCGTACTGATCTCTATCTTTGCGGATTTCCTGTTCGATTACAATACCGTTGTTATCAAACAGAACACAGCTATCCGTCTCCAGACCCCGAGCGCGGCTCACTGGCTCGGAACAGATGAGTTCGGACGTGATATTCTGGCACGTCTCGTTCACGGATCAAGAGTATCCTTAAGCGTCGGCGTTGTAGCCGTATCCATCGCACTTCTGATCGGCGGATCCTTAGGAGCGATCGCAGGCTTCTACGGCGGAAAGATCGATAACGTGATCATGCGTATCATGGATATCTTCCTTGCAGTGCCGAGCCTTCTTCTTTCCATCACGATTGTATCCGCACTTGGACCGAGCATCTTCAACTTAATGCTTGCCATCGCGATCTCTTCCGTGCCTGGCTACGCGCGAATCGTCCGGGCTTCCGTCCTTACCGTAAAGGATCAGGAATTTGTAGAGGCGGCGAAATGTATCGGAGCAAACAACTTCGAGATCATTTCCTCCCATATTCTCCCGAACTGTATGGCACCGATCATCGTTCAGGTATCTTTAAAGGTTGCATCCGCGATCCTTTCCACATCCGGTTTAAGCTTCCTGGGCCTCGGCGTAAAGGCTCCGACACCGGAGTGGGGCGCAATGCTTTCCGGCGGACGTGCTTACTTAAGAAACGCTCCGCACCTGACCGTATTCCCGGGTATTGCGATCATCATTACGATCCTTTCCCTGAACCTGTTAGGCGATGGTCTTCGTGATGCGTTAGACCCGAAACTGAAGAAGTAGGGAGGACAAAATATTGGAAGATAACAAAAACTTAATTCTTGATATTAAGGATCTTGTGATCCATTATGAGACCGATGACGGCGTTGTAGAGGCGGTAAACGGCATCGATATCCAGTTAGAGCACGGAAAAACATTAGGACTGGTAGGAGAGACCGGATCCGGAAAGACAACAACCGCTCTTTCAATCCTGCGTCTCGTTCCGGACCCGCCGGGAGTTATTAAAAACGGTTCCATCTTTCTTGACGGAAAAGATATCTTAAATATGCCGCAGAAGGAGCTGGAGGCGATCCGTGGAAATACCGTTTCCATGATCTTCCAGGATCCGATGACATCCTTAAACCCGGTGCTCACCGTCGGTGACCAGATCGCCGAGGTTATCAAGCTCCATGATAAGATCAGTGAGAAAGAGGCTGAACAGAAAGCCGGCGATATGCTGGAAGTGGTAGGTATCCCGAGAGAACGTTTCGGCGAGTATCCGCACCAGTTCTCCGGTGGTATGAAGCAGCGTGTCGTTATCGCTATGGCTCTTGCCTGCAACCCGAAGCTCCTTCTTGCCGATGAGCCGACAACCGCTCTCGATGTGACAATTCAGGCACAGGTTCTCGAGACGATGAAGGATTTAAGAAAGAAATTTGGATCCGCGATGATCATGATCACCCATGATCTGGGAATTATCGCAGAGGTCTGTGATGAGGTCTCCGTTGTATATGCCGGACAGATCGTTGAGCATGGAACTCTGGAAGATATCTTCAACCATACCATGCACCCATACACAGAAGGTCTTTTCGGTTCTCTTCCGAACATTGAGGACCGCAAGGCGAGACTTCAGCCGATTCCGGGCCTGATGCCGGATCCGACAAACCTTCCGAAAGGCTGCCCGTTCTCCCCGAGATGTAAGTACTGCACAGAAGCGTGCAAAAAAGACAGACCGGAAAAGAAGTGGGCGAGCGATACGCATTATGTGCGCTGCGTCCGCTACGAAGAGCCGGGATTTTCCATTGAAAGGAGTGAGCAGTAATGGCAGATACGATCCTTGAAGTAAAACACCTGAAAAAATATTTCAACACTCCAAAGGGACTGCTCCATGCGGTCGATGACGTGAACTTCACTCTGGAACGTGGAAAGACCCTCGGTATCGTAGGTGAGTCCGGATGCGGTAAGTCCACCACAGGACGTTCGATCTTACGTCTCATCGAGCCGACCTCCGGTGAGGTCATCTTCGACGGTGAGGATGTATGTAAAAAGAATAAAAATGAACTCCGTCTCTTAAGACGTGACATGCAGTTGATCTTTCAGGACCCGTACGCGTCCCTTGACCCGAGAAAAACAGTCAGTGAGATCATTGCTGAGCCGTTAAAGCTCCAGAAGCTTATTACGGACCCGAAAGCCCGTATGGACCGTGTGCGTGAGCTGATGCAGGTCGTAGGTCTTGCGGACCGCCTGATCAATACATACCCGCATGAGCTTGACGGCGGCCGCCGCCAGCGTATCGGTATCGCGAGAGCGCTTGCGATGAAACCGAAGCTTATTGTATGCGACGAGCCGGTTTCTGCCCTTGACGTATCCATTCAGGCACAGATCTTAAACCTGATGCAGGATCTTCAGGAACAGATGGGATTGACCTATATCTTCATCACACACGACCTTTCCGTTGTCAACCACTTTGCGGATGATATCGCGGTTATGTATCTTGGACAGCTCATCGAGAAAGCTCCGTCTGAACAGCTTTTCGATAAGCCGACTCATCCGTATACACAGGCTCTGCTCTCTGCAATTCCGGTACCAAGCCTGAAAAAGAAGAGAGAGCGTATCATCTTAAAGGGTGAGATCACTTCCCCGATCAACCCGAAGCCAGGCTGCCGTTTTGCTGCCCGCTGTCCGTATGCGACAGACCGTTGCAGAAGCGAGGAACCGGTACTCCGCGAGATCGAACCGAATCATTTCGTGGCATGCCATCTGACGGAAGGCAAATAAGGAGACATTCGTATGCCCCCGCCGGTATTCTGGCGGGGGTATTTTGTGTAATAGGAAATGCCGACAGAAATGGATGCAGTGGATGCTGTGCAGGGCTGTGAGGGCAGCTTCTTTTGTAAGTATAATAAATTTGACAGGGAAATGATCCTGCGATAAAACTACATATATAAAAAGGAAAGAGAGGACCTGGAACCATGAAACAGATCGATATCAGAGACTTTACAAATTATCATTATCCCACGATCTTTACCCCGGCACCGGATGGAAAGCACGCGGTGATGGCGGTGGTGGATGCCAGCGAGAAGGACAACTGCTATGAGTCCTGCTTATGGCTCTATGATATGGAGACAAAGAAAACGTCCAGACTGACAAGCGGAAAGAAAGAACGCACATTTATCTGGATGGATTCCGAGACGGTCCTCTTTATTGCGGACCGTGAGAAGGCTTATCAGGAAAAAGCGAAGAATGAGGAAGACTGGACCTGCTTCTATACCTTAAATATCCACGGCGGTGAAGCACAGCTTGCTTTCGCTGTTCCGTATAAGGCAGTGAAGATGAAAAAGGCCGGAAATAAACTTGTCCTCACGGTAAAATATGATTACAATAAGCCGGATCTCTCTCATATGGAAGAGGGCGAGGAGAAAAAGGCCGCTCTCAAGGCCTGGAAGGAAGAGAAGGACTACGAGGTATTCGACGAGCTTCCGTTCTGGGCAAATGGTCAGGGCATTGTAAATAAGAAGAGAACAAGACTGGCGGTCTATGATCTGGAAAGCGGCTCCTGCGAGATCGTGACTCCGGATTATGAGAATGTTGAGGCTTCCTGGGTAGAGGGAGACGATACAATCCTCTATGTTTCCAGTCTTTATACCGACAAGAAGGATGTTTACCAGGGATTAAAGCAGTATACGGTCTCCACCGGTGAGCTTGAGACCCTTGTGGAGCAGAAGGATATGAGCATCGACTACGCGTGCATCCTGAAAGGCAAAGTGACCTTCTTCGGTTCCTACATGAAGGAATACGGTTTCAACGAGAATGACAAGCTGTATACAGTAGAGGACGGCAAAGTGGAGCTTCTTTCCGATTACGATGACAGCGTCCACAACTCCATCTGCTGTGACTGCAAGTTCGCGGACGGTGTCTCCGCAGTTCATGACGAGGATAAGATCTACTTTATCGCTACATTAAGAAAACAGAGTGTGATCCGCACCTTTGATGCCAAGGGACATATGGAGACGATCCTGGACCGCCAGGGAAGCGTCCACACACTGGCGAAGTCCGGCGATACCATTTACTTTACAGGAATGCGTGATATGGGGCTCACCGAGTGCTACGCCTTTGACGGAAAAGAGGAGACGAAGCTCACTTCCTTTAACGACGCGGTGATGGCGGAGAGAAGTGTTTGCCCGGTTGAGGAGTTTACCTTTACATATAAAGATCTGGAGCTGGACGGCTATGTGATCAAACCGGTGAACTTTGACCCGAATAAGACATATCCTGGTATCTTAACGATCCACGGCGGCCCGCGGGCAACCTTTGGACCGACCTTCTTCCACGAGAGTGAGGTATTCGCGAACGCCGGATACTTTGTATTCTTTACAAACCCGTTAGGAAGCGACGGACGCGGAAATGAGTTCGCTGACATTACCGGAAAGCACGGCGGAATCGACTTTGAATGCTGCATGGCACTCACAGATGAGGTATTGAAGCGCTATCCGCAGGTTGATGAGAAGCATCTGGGCGTTATGGGCGGAAGCTACGGCGGATTTATGACAAACTGGGTAATCGGAAATACCACAAGATTCGCGGCAGCCTGCTCCCAGAGAAGTATCTCCAACTGGGTATCCAAGTGCATGACCACCGATATTGGCTATTACTTCAATATGGATCAGATCAAGGCAGATCCGTGGAACAGCCAGGAGAAGATGTGGCAGCACTCCCCGCTCAAATACGCGAACATGGCGAAAACTCCGACCCTCTTTATCCAGTCAGACGAAGACTACCGCTGCTGGATGGGCGACGCGATCCAGATGTTCTCCGCGTTAAAATACTTCGGCGTTGAAGCCCGCATGTGCCTCTTCCATGGCGAGAACCACGAACTCTCAAGAAGCGGTAAACCGAAACACAGAATCCGCAGAATGACGGAGATGATGGGGTGGTTTGAGAAGTATTTGAAGTAAAGAGAAGGCAGGGCGCGGCAGCACCTGCAGACTGAAGATATAAGAAGTTCCCCGGCTGGCAGCGGAAATGCGGCTGGCCGGGGGATTTTTGTGGCAAAATTTCGTCAGTATGCATTTTTCAGTGACAAGCGGTGTAAAGTATGGTACTATACATATAAGCGTGGGTCTTTTTGACCTATGTGCGGAATTTGATTTTAAAAGGAGATTTTTGCATGCGAAAACGCTTATATGCGATATTTCTTGCGCTGACAGCGGCGATCGGAATTTCCGGCGGAACGGTGTTTGGCGCGGCAAAAACTACCCAGGTAGATACAATCACATTGGAGACACAGACGGCAGATGACGAGGTTGCGGTGGATCTTGGATGGAAGACTCAGCAGGACAAGGGACGCTGGATCGACAAGATGGGAATCGCAGATGATGTGAACAGCCTGGTTCTGATCATAAATAATATAGAAAATGATACCGACATGGTAAAGACAAATACAGGAAATGGTTCCAGCGATAAAGTTGTAAAAGTGAAAAGAAAACAGCTGCCGGGGAATTCGAGAATGCTCTACCTCTCCAGAACGGAAAACGGGGTTTGGCAGGAGAATTTCTCTGTCAACTGTTATATTTCCGGCGCACAGGGAGAAGATTCCGATGTTTACGGCGTTTACCGCCTGGAGAGCACCTTTGGAAACGAAAATGATCCGGGAAGTCTCGTCCCGTATCATAAACTGACATCGGACGATTACTGGATCACAGATCCGGAAGCGGATGGATTCGGTGTTATCACCGCAAAGAAGCCGTCTGGCTTGTTGTCGAACCAGTATGTGAATCTGGAGGAGATGCGAGCGTTCTCGAACTTTGGCATGATCCTGAAACCGGAGGAAGGTTCTGAAGGATACCCGGCTCTTGTGGTCAACTGCCAGCAATCCGGCGCAAAGAATAAGTCTTTCTGCGGGATTCAGCTTGCCCAGTCCTATGTGAGAATGCTGATTCAGTCTATGGATTCCGGAACGAGAATCATGATCGCCGGTGAGGTGGAAGAACTGGAAGGAATGTAAAAGTAAGGTGAAAGATTCCCCGCGGGGAGTCTTTCACTATTTTTAAATTTATTGTCAAAGAAGGAAAAACTAGCATAGAGGGGGATTCCTGATGAAGATATAGAAAAGGCTTTTAATGGCTGTATGTCTCTGTGCGATCTGGCCATTTACCGCATTGGCGGCAGAGAGCGATCCGGTGAAGATCGAACGTGTAAAGTTGAAATTTGAGTCGTTTCGTCCGAAAGATGGATATGTGAAGATCACGAATCTTGGAACCGGATATTCTGTGGGAGATTGCGAGATTATCAACGACAGTGATATCGACAACTGGAATTCTTCCTACTGTGCCCGCCTCCAGATCGAACTGACGGCTGATGACGGTTACGAATTCCGCAAAAAAGGAAAATCGTATTTTGACCTCAAAGGTTCCGATTTTTACCGTTATGAGTCCAGCGATTACGACGATAAAGAAGTGATCTGACTCTGCGTGGATATGGCTCCGCTAAACCGCAGCATCGGTGTTCCATTAGACCCTGTGTGGACTGCGGATGGAACCGCGAAGTGGACTATGGCATATAAGGCGGAATCTGGTACCGGTTTGACAAAGGTGGATATATGATCACCGGCTGGTATCAGGATGCAGGCACAGGCAGATGGTATTATCTCGACGCCTCCGGAGCGATGGTGACAGGAGAGCGGAAGATAGATGGAACGACGTACCATTTCGCAGAGGGACCTGCGGATATGGCCGGAGTTATGCTTCAGTAAAACGAAATTTAAAAGATCCCTGGAATCACACACACTGGTGGTGAAATTCCAGGGATCTTTTTGACTATATGCCCCTGATGTCTTTGCCCGCAGCAGACTTTTCAAAATTTTGCTGGAACAGGATATGCCTTATTTTGGCGGGAACTGTCCGGCAAGGCGACGGATCATTTCTGCCTTCTTTCTGCCATCCGGCGACAGATTTTCTGTCAGGATGGAAAAGAGCAGATCCCGCTCCTCGCTGGAAAAAACCAGATTGGACTGCCGCATCTTCCGGTGCAGATCTAAAAATAGATTCATTCTTTGAGCTTCTGGGGCTGCGGCCAGTTCATCGGCGAAGGAAGCCAGTAAAGCGATCTTTTTCGCATCCATGTGATGGAGCCGCGGATCTGATTTCCAGGATCTTTCCTGATCATGTTGTTCCATGGGCAGATCCTCCTGGGGCAAAACTCTGCATGACTAACTGCAGGGTTTCGTATTGTGCCTGCATATCCGGGGGAAGAATGGAAAACAGCTGTTCCGGAGTGAGCCCGGAACCGGATCGTCCGCGGCGGCTGGCAAGAAAGCGAGAGATCATATCGATGGTATCCTGTTCCGCCTTATTTGCATATGGGCGGACTGCACTCAGCATATCTTCGACGGATGGGTTCGGGGACTCCAGGGAACATACGCTCATCATCCCGTCATCGTTCTCCCGGAAAAATTCCATGGTGTGCATCATCTCCCTGGCACGGATGAACATGGAGAGAGACCGCTGCCGTCTGATATCCAGATAGGGAAGAGCGGCCTTCATCTGTAAGTGATGATCACCTGTGGCATAGTCCAGGTCGGTCAGCTTTAAATCTTTTTCACTCATATTGGGACCTCCTGCATGTGACAATATATGAGAGGACCGGCGGATTCATGCGAAAAATGCACGGAAAAGAGGACAGGGGAATAAAATATAGGGAAAGGGACTCCAGCCCAGGGAGGAGAGAACGTGGGAAGACTTGTCATAGATGGAAATACTGTCTACGAGATCGATGAGGAGTGCGAGAGGAGAAAAAAGGAAAACAGGCCTCAGAAAGAAGAAAATACAGAGAGAACGAACAGAAAGGGCGGCCGTTAGCCGCCCCACAGTATCTTGAGATGCCGGTTCGGTCAGCAGCCGAAACCGCATCCATTTCCCCATCCGCCGCAGCAGCAGAGAAGGAGAATGATCCAGATACAGCTGTTGTCGCAGCCGTTGCCGCATCCGCATCCACCGCCGTTATGTCCGTATCCGCCGCAGCAGCACAGGAGCAGGATGATCCAGATCATGTTGTTGCCGCATCCGCCGCATCCTGATGCCGGAGCATCGCATCCACATCCACAGTTTGTAGCAGCTAAATCACTCATGTTAATTCCTCCGGAATTATCTTTACACTTCCAGTATATGCATCATGGCATGTCAGACTTTCACTCTGAAGATGAAAAATGTTGCAGTTCATTCCCGGCAGAAGCAGTTGCTGAAGGAAAAATTCTATATGGACCGAACGTGAGTGTACTTTTGCTGCTTCATGTGGTATGATGGGAAAGTGAAAAGTCAGCAAAGATACCCGCAGCAATTTTTATAAGAGATGGGAAGAAAAATGGCAGCCTGCTGACCAACACGGTGACTCCGGATGGATATCGTGTGGACGGCAGCGGTGCCTGGGTACACTAGCAGAAATATAAGAGGAGAAACGAATTATGAAAAAATTATTCTATGATTCCGCATATATCCGCACATTCGAGGCGAAAGTACTTTCCTGCGAAAAAGGGAAAAAGGGATATGAGGTGGCTCTGGACCAGACCGCATTCTATCCGGAAGGCGGCGGACAGCCATATGATACAGGAATTCTTGGCGGAGCGCATGTAACGGCAGTCCATGATGTAAAGGGAGAGATCGTCCACTATACGGATGCGCCGCTTGCGGTCGGTGAGACTGTGACAGGTGAGATCAACTGGGACAGAAGATTCCAGAATATGCAGGGACATTCTGGCGAACATCTTGTGTCCGGGCTGATTCACGCGAAGTATGGGTATGACAATGTGGGATTCCATATGGGGACTGAGGAGATCACCATCGATCTCAATGGCCTGTTAGAGTGGGAAGATCTCATGGAGATTGAGAAGAAGGCAAACAGAATTATCTGGGAAGATCGGGAGATATATGCGGGATTCCCGTCTGCTGAGGAACTTGCCCATATGGATTATCGGAGCAAAAAAGAACTCACCGGTGCTATCCGTATCGTCAGCATCCCTGGCGGTGATACCTGTGCCTGCTGTGGTACCCATGTGAAGACGACGGGGGAGATCGGACTTGTAAAGTTCCTGACCATGATCCACTACAAGGGCGGCGTGAGAATTTCCCTGCTCTGTGGTGAGGCTGCAGTTATGGATTATGAGAAAAAGAGAGAAGAGCTTCAGAAGATCTCTGTTCTTTTATCCGCAAAGGCTGGAAAGACTGCGGATGCTGTGGAAAAGGTAAAAAATGAGCTGACGATGACGCAGGCAAAGTGCTCGGAGATGTCAAGAAAACTCATGAAGATCTATGCGGATCAGTTAAACGGTGGAAATAGCAAGATCTGCTGGATAGAAGACGGACTCGATATGACGGAACTCCGCCATTTTGTGAATTTCGCGCTGGAAGGTAAGAAGGGGGGGATTGTCCTCGCTCTGTCAGAAAGTGTGAATGGGGGATTCTCTTATGTTCTGGGGAGCCAGAGCGAGGATATGCGCGCTCTCTCGAAGGAATTAAATGGGGAACTCTCCGGGAGAGGCGGGGGCAGCAGCCAGATGGCACAGGGAACTTTCTTCGCAAGGAAGGAAGAATTGCTCTCCAGTCTGGCCGCCAGAGGGTTTGTTATGGCCGACTAGCGGCGGGCTAAACCTGCCGCTGCCTTTTGGCGCGGTGGGGACAGCTTTATTGTGATCTGCTTAGCAGCCCTGAACCATGTACTGGATCAGGCGCTTGGAATCTTCATCGTTGTGAGTGGTGAGGCTTAACTCCTTGATACTGCCGTTAGAAAATACGGTAGCCATTGAGAAGTACTGGCTGAGCTTGGATTTTAAGTTTACGCTTCCGCCCTCCGGAAGACTTAACTCAACAGCGCCGTCACACTGGTTGATGACTTTGAAAAATGTATCAAGATTGGAAATGTTTCTCATTTTTAATTTCATAATTCGTTACCTCCTTAAAAGGTGATTGTAACTGGCTGTAACTTCTTAGTGCCATTGCCTGTGAAAGCTGTCTCCGACAGTTCTCCGGGCGGATACATGGCAGCTGTTACGAATCCTGTTTTCATTCCAGTTACGCTTGTTTTGCTTTGTCACTTCGTTTTTCTTTTAACGATTTGAATTCTACCAGATGGGTAAGGAAAAAACAATCGACGGAATAGATAAAATTTTAACAATCTAAACTGGATTTTTATGGAATTTATGGGAAAGATCTGGCGGAGGCAGGGCGGACTGTCGAAAATGTACCAAAAACCGGGAAAGGATCGAAAAAAATGGCATATTTTCCATTGTTTGTGGACCTTGAGGGGCGGCAAGTGCTTGTAGTCGGCGGCGGAAAGATCGCGATGAGGAGGGTGCGGACGCTTTTGGAGTTCGGGTGCGAGATCACTGTTGTATCTCCGGAAGTATGTGAGGAACTGCGGGAAAAGGTTCTCTGGAAGAAAAAACGATATGATGAGACGGACCTTGAAAGTCTGGGAAATGTGGGAGAAGCTTCTCGATTTGTATTTGTTCTTGCAGCAGCAGCCCCGGAGGTAAATGAAAAGATAGTCTGTGACTGCCGCAAAAAAAAGATCCCGGTAAACAATGCGTCAAACCGGGATCAATGTGATTTTTATTTTCCGGGAATCGCGAAAGACGGCGATACGGTTGTCGGAATAACTTCCGGCGGGGGAGATCATAGGCTGGCGGCGAAGATCTCTGCGGCGGTACGGCAAATATTGAGAACAATAGCTGTTTAGCTTCTGCCCACTCCAGCCATGAACATAGAAAGTTTGATATCATCCAGGTAAAGCGCCGAAACCCGAAGCCCACCGCGGCCGGAACCGATCTCGATATCGGGTTTTGCGGCACCGTGAAAGTCAGAGCCGCCAGTGAGGGCGAGGGAGTATTTTTTTGCGAGTTTGCGGAGCTTTCCGCTCTCATCCTGGTTATTGGAAGAGTGGAAACACTCGAGACCGCGGAGACCATGGTCAGTGAGCATGGAGACGAGTTCCTCCGTGCCGGCCCAGCCGAGCTTATACTGGAGCGGATGGGCGAGAACCGGGAAACCGCCGGAGCCGAGAAGTGTCGCGAGAACTTCCTCCGGGGTGATAAGTTCCCTGGATCGGTAATATGGGCGGTCCGGGTTTAAATATTTTTTAAAAGCCTGGTCAACGGAAGTTACATATCCGTTCTTTAAGAGCGCTCTCGCAAAATGAGCACGGGTGATGACGGTTCCGGGATTTCCGCAGAGGAGATCTTCCTCAGTGATCTCAAATCCATCCTTATTAAATGCGGTCAACATTTCCATATTGCGGTCATAGCGTTTTCTGGACGCTTCCTTTAGAAAGGAGAGCAGCTTCGGATCCTTATGATCAATGTAGAGCCCCAGGATATGGATCTCTTTTCCTTTATAGATACAGGAGACCTCAATTCCCGGGATGACCTCCATGTCAAGATCTTTTGCGGCTTCAAGGGCCTCGTCGATTCCTGCGACGGTATCATGGTCCGTGAGGGCCATTGCGGTGAGACCGAGATCGTTGGCGCGGTTTACGACCTCCGTGGGAGTTAAGGAGCCGTCGGAGGCGGTGGAGTGTATGTGAAGATCTATTAATTTCATAATAAATATCCTTTCCGAAATAATTTCCAACTGTTACCTAGTTTAACATATTTGAGACAAAATTGTGAATAAAATTTAAGATTTCTGTTATTCCATTTTCTATAAATTATGCTATACTAGTACCTGCATATCTGCACCCTTGAAATACTGAACTGACGGAGCAGAGAACATCAATGGTTTAAGATAAAAGGTGAGAAGAAATGAGTGACACATACAGAAACAGCAGAGCGGGCGGAAGACGTTTCCGCCAGTCAAGCAGCGCGGACCGCATCATGGCAGTCCAGAATGCGAGAAGCCGGGGAACCGGATCCAGAAGAGGAGGTTCCGGAAGACGGCGCGGAAGACGCCAGGGACCGGATATGGCAAAGATCGTACTGATCGTGATCGGAGTTCTGATCTTACTGATCTGTGCGGCGGTGGGCTTTCAGAGCTGCGCGCGGTCCGAAGACGATAAAACCAGCGTGGAAAGTGAATCGGAGACAGAGACGACAGAGCCTGAGACAGAGATGGCAGCGGAGATCACTGTGAACGGAGTCCAGGTCCATGGTCTGACAAAAACAGAGGCGATCAAGAAGGTCCTGGAAGATATGGGCTGGGAGATGAAGGTCTCCTTCGGCGATGAGACCGCGGATCTCCCGAACCTGATGGAAGCGAATGTGGACGCTGTAATCGAAAAAGCATTTGCGAAGAAGGAATCCGGGGATTATACCGTGGAGACTGACGGTCTCGATGACGCGGTTCAGGTGGAAGTAAAAGCGCTTGCCGCAAAATGGGATGTGGAGCCGAAGAATGGATCGATCTCTACTTATGATAAGGCATCCGATAAATTCACATTTGCCGGTGCCCAGACCGGAAAGAAGATCGATCAGGAGAAACTCACATCTGATATTCTCTCTGCTATGAAGGCGGGAGAGTACAATAAGACGATCACGGCGACAGCAGACGAGGTCCAGCCGGAGATCACGGAGGCCCAGGCGCGGGAAAATTTTAAGCGCATCGGAACCTACACGACAAAGACAACGACAAACAAGGACAGAAATGAGAATATCCGTCTTGCCTGCGCGGCGATCAACGGAACGATCATTAAGCCTGGCGAGGAATTCTCCTTCAATAAGATGACGGGAAACCGTACAACGGAAAAAGGTTACAAACCGGCGGGCGCCTACTCAAACGTCGTTGTGGTACAGGAACCGGGCGGCGGTGTCTGCCAGGTGTCTTCTACTTTATATCAGGTGGCGTTCCGCTCTGGCATGAACATTACTTACCGCCGGTCTCATACCTTTGAGCCAAACTATGTCACTCCGGGTCAGGATGCGGCCATCAGCTGGGATTACCCGGATTTCCGGTTTGTAAATACATCGGATTCCGCAATTGGTATCCGGGCCAGCTACAGCGACCGGAAAACCACCGTGGCTATTTACGGAGTTCCGGTGCTGGAAGATGGAATTACCTGGAGCCTGGAATCAGAAAAAGTAGAGGAACTGGATCCGCCGGATCCGACCTACGAGGAGGACCCGACTCTGGAACCTGGAACCGAAGTCGTAAAAAAGGCCGGAACCAAAGGAAGCCGCTGGATCACCTATAAGGTGGTAAAGAAAAATGGTGAGGTAGTGGAGCGTACTGAGGATCATTCCAAGGAGTACAAGGGCCATGCGGCAGTCATTCGCCGCAATACCGGAAAGACCCAGGTGAAGGAGACGTTCGCGGCGGCAAAGACCACGGCGGCATCAACGGTGGACGGCATGCCGGATGATTATGTCCCGGGCCAGAAAGAGAAGGTTGCGCCGGAGAGCTCTGCGGCAGCGACAAAGGGGACAACAGAGAAAACGACAGAGGCGAAGAAGGAGACTGTGGCGGATAAAACAACTGCGGCAGAAAAGACAACCGCAGCAGAGAAAAAGACAGAAGAAGGTCAGGCAGCGACGGAGGCAGAGAACAATAAGACGCCAGAAGAAGGACATGCAGTGGATAAGCCGACGGCACCGGAAGAGACCGCCCAGTAAAAATAAAGTTTCCATAAAGAATCCTCTGGTCTACTGACAATAGAACAGAAATCTGGTATATTGATGGAGCAGAATATTGTTGGAATCGGCGGATGCGTTATGGAGCTCCGCTGACAGGATAAACAGCGGGCGCATGGGCTGGAGAATCCCGTGCCGCAGCGTAGAAAGTGAGAGACAGGCATGATAGATGAGATTATGGAGTACAACCGGAAATTTGTAGAGAACAAGGGCTATGAGCCGTATCTGACCAGCAAATATCCGGATAAGAAGCTTGCAATTTTAACCTGCATGGATACCCGGCTGCTGGAACTGCTTCCGGCGGCACTTGGCATCAAAAACGGCGATGCCAAGATTATTAAAAATGCCGGCGGTGTGATTGTGCATCCATACGGCAGTGTGGTTCGAAGCCTTCTGGTGGGCATTCTGGAACTGGGGGTGGAAGAGGTCATGGTTATCGGCCACACCGACTGCGGCGTGCAGGGCATGGATGGAAGCGAGATGCTGGACATGCTGGTGGAGCGCGGCATTGACCAGCAGCATATCGACATTGTGCGCCACAGCGGCATTGACTTAGAGCGCTGGCTTGGCGGTTTTGAGTCCGTGGAGTCTTCGGTTCATGAGACTGTCCGCAGACTGAAAGAGCATCCGCTGATGCCGAAGGATGTGAAAATCAGTGGATTTATCATGAATTCGGAGACAGGGCTGTTGACGAAGGTGGAAGAATAATCATACGATAACGAAATCAAAAAACAAAATCCCACAGGAAAAGACTAAGTTACCGTATCACATTGGTTTCTCCGGTTTTCATGATGCGGAGAATTTCTTCCTCACTTACCAGGTTAAAGTCATGCTGGATCATCAGCTTCATAACGCTGGCGGTGATGGAAAAGTCGATGAGTTTCTGCGGGGAGAACTGATGCACCAGGCCGTGAATCAAAGCTCCGGCGAAGGCATCTCCGGCGCCGCCGGCTTCCAGGCTGTGCACAGTATGGATGGGGCTTTCGTAGAAGTGTCCGTCCTTTAAGTAAATTCCCATCCATTCGCCGTCCTCAGCAGTTTTTAAGTTTCGCAGGACGCTGGCTACGGCTTTGCAGTTCGGATAAAGTTCCTGAATCTTCTGCATGCCCTGGCGGTAAGTTTCAATCTGGTCGATGCCGTGGGCCATATCGCCGTCAAAGGCGTGAATGCCAAGGGCTGCTTCAAAATCCTCGTCATTGGCAATGCAGAGGTCTACATACTGCATGAGCTCTTTCATGACAGACTGGGCCTTCTCCCAGGACCACATTTTAGCCCGGTAATTCAAGTCGCAGATGACGGTAATGCCATGAGCGTGACAGTATTTCAGCGCATCCGAAACAGCTTGTTCTACCGATGAGCTGATAGCCGGAGTAACACCGGAAAAGAAGAAAATATCGATGCCATTAAACTGTATCTGGGGTCTGTGGTCCGTTCGGTGAAAAGCGGATTCCCGGAAGGGGTACAGGTGTCGGAAGTACGTGGAGGAGAATACAGTTCCGGTAAAGAAGCTAAAAAAGAACGGCAGCTTTTATTGACTTACGGTATTTCAGGGCCTGGTACTACTCAGGATGTCTCCCGTTTTGCGGAAGACAATATCTCGAACATCGTCTCTACCATGCCGGGGATAGAAAGTGTGACGGTAACCGGGGCTGTTCCCATGGAATGGGTACTGATTTACGATCAGCAAGTGCTTGAAAATATCGGTATCAGTGCTTCCGATATCCGCTCGGCTTTGAACAATTATTATATGCGCCGGGATGGGGGAAAAGTATTGATCGATACCGTTCCTGCCAAAGAATATGCTTATATTATTTTCCGGGGTAATCCGCTGAGTCATGAGATCGATATGCTGAATATGCCGATCAAGACACTGGGGGATCGGATTGTTTTATTGAAAGATATCGCAACCCTGGATTATCGGGAGAAGTCTCCTTCCTCCTATTACCGGATCAATGGTCTGAATCAGTTGAATATCAATATTTTCGTAGAAAAGAATGCTAATGTGATCGACCTTTCGGCCAAAGTCAGGGATAAGATGGATTTGTTGGAAAAGGATTTCGGCGGAAAATATTCTTTGCAGATGGCTTATGATGCCAGTAAGGAACTGGAAGATGAATTGAACCAGACGCTTTTCCGGACCTTATTGACGATTTTGATTCTGCTGATTTTTGTGTTTCTGGTGAGCCGGGATTTCCGCTATTTGTTGATTATCGCCGTTTCTTTAGCTGCTAATGTGCTGATTGCTTTTGTTTTCTATTATTTCCTGAAAGTAGAAATTCATATTTATACTCTGGCAGGGATAACTGTGTCGTTCGGTATCATCATCGATAATGTGATCGTTATGGCCGATCATTACAGACATCATCGTGACCGGAAAGTATTTATGGCTATTCTGGCTGCGACGCTGACGACGATGGGGGCTTTGACCGTCATTTTCAATATGAACAATGAGATCATGCGGAATATGTGGGATTTTACTACGGTTATCATTGTCAATTTGTCCGTATCATTGTTTGTAGCTCTTTTCTTTGTACCGGCTTTGATGGAAAAAATACCGTTGCGGAAAAAAGAAGCCAGAGTGCGTGTTGCCCGCAAGAGAAAAGTTGTAAAATTTACCTGGAAATACAAGCGGTTTATCGGGTTCACCTGGAGATTCAGGAAAGCATGGGTGATTTTGGCTATTCTCGGATTCGGATTACCTGTATTTATGATTCCTTCTTCAGTGGACCGCGATAAGTCGTATGCCGAGACCTATAACCGAATCTTTAGCAGCGAATGGTTTCTGACGATCAGGCCATGGATGGATAAGCTGTTGGGAGGAAGCCTGCGCTTGTTCGTGGAAGGAGGAAAAGGGGAGTGGAGGCAAAATGACAATAACGACCGTATCCGGACCTCCCTGAGTGTAGTGATGACAATGCCGCATGGAGCGACACTGGAACAAATGAACGAGGCATTTATGAAAGTGGAAAATTTTGTCTCCGGATTT
>OGCN01001244.1_pt1 | contig 35094 bp, 34 predicted proteins | sample 1570181 | NCBI WGS metagenome assembly OGCN01 (sample SAMEA4370584, study PRJEB24528) | human gut metagenome | reverse complement strand
TTGCATTTTTTAAAGTTACATTTTGATTTTTCATAGCACTTTCCTCGTTTCAAAATTTGAATCTGTATTAATTATTATTGAAAGAAAATTAATCGCGCTGGAATAAGTCTCTTGTATATTTAGTAGCGTTACAATAGAAAGTTCAGTATAATCTGTAGCTATTATGGCAATATTAAGTGATGCCAGTGAGGTAAGATTATTATTCATGTTATCTACAAAAATTTCATTTGGCTCAAATCCAAGAGTTTCGTATAATGCTTCCAGCAGTGGAAAAGGCGGAAGAGAATAAATACACGATAGAGCTTGTCACATCAATAAGTGTCTGATATGTCATTTTTTCTTCAGTTATCTTTGTAGAAATCAAGTTAGCTAAAAGAGACAGAGATGCTTTCTTTATAGTTAGTTACGAGAGCAAATAGTTTAAAATGTAAATTTTACTGTAAATAACAAATCAGATGTGAATATGTAATGAAAATAGTTTGATTAATGAAACGTTAGATGTAGAACGACAAAAAGGAGTTATAAAAAGGAAGTCGCGTTCAACGTGATATTCGTAGTTCAACGTTAAAGCGACACTCCTATAATTTAAATAGTTTATTTTGTTAATACCTCAACACCATTTTCAGTTACAAGCACCATATATTCAATCTGGGCAGAAAGTCCGTCATCAATGGTATAAACAGTCCAGCCGTTATCTTCATCAACGAAGAAGTCAGGGCTACCTTCATTAATCATAGGTTCAATCGTGAACATCATACCCGGAACCAATAGCATCTCAGATCCTTTTGGAGTAACAAAGCTGACAAATGGATCTTCGTGGAATTCGAGTCCGATTCCATGTCCGCCGATTTCTTCTACAACAGAATATCCATTTTCCTGAGCATGCGTATTGATTGCATCAGCAATATCTCCAAGATGTCCCCATGGTTTTGCAGCAGCAAGACCAAGTTCAAGGCATTCTTCTGTGACTTTTACGAGACGTTCAGCACGTTCGGATACCTGTCCGATTTTGAACATTCGAGACGCATCAGAAAAATATCCATTGAGAATGGTGGATACGTCAACATTGATGATGTCACCTTCCTGCAAAATGATGTTTTTATCAGGGATACCATGGCAAATTTCGTTGTTAATAGAAGTACATACACTCTTTGGAAATCCTTCATAATTTAATGGGGCTGGAATCCCACCATTTTTTGTTGTTACATCATATACGATTTTGTCAATATCTTCTGTACTCATTCCGGCATGAATCTGTTCAGCAACAGCATCAAGAACTTTTGTATTGAGTTCAGCACTTGCTTTGATTTTTTCAATTTGAAATGGGGTTTTTAGTAATTTGCGGCTTGGGACAATCTCTCCGCGATCAGCATGAAGCTGCATCTTTTCTTCGATTGGCATGTGGCATTTTTTATATTTTTTCCCACTTCCACACCAGCAAGGGTCATTTCTTTCCATTTTACAATCCTCTTTTCTGAAAAATTTAAAATATTCATGTTGTCATATGTATATAGTTAAATATCTACTATTTATATTTCTACAGTTTAACATATATGATAGAAAAAAGCAAAGTTAGAAATGACGAACAAAAACAGAGAAAAATTTGACATGAAAAAAAAGAGGAAGTATACTGATAAAGTTCAAGAAATAAGGAAACTTAATTGTTTATGAAAACATAAAAGAAAGGAAAATAAATGAAGAAAAAAATAGGTGTTATTGTTGCATTGTCAATTATGATCACAGGAATAAATTATCCGACATACAGTGTATATGCACAGGAAGAAAATCAAGATATTTTTCAGAGTGAAGAGAATAGTGCAGAATCAGATCTTCAACAAGAGAATGGGGAACAGACATTGAATGAAGAGGTGGATATAGATACAGAGTCTGTAGCAGAAGAATCTCAGGAACAGGGAGATTTGAAAGAAAACAGTTGGCGTTATCAAGACGGAGAATTGATTAGAAGTGCTGAAGATGAAATTTCTGTAATTAGTGATGTATATGCTCCAAATGCAACAAAAAAAGGTATTGATGTAAGTGAGCATAATAGTAATATTGACTGGGAAAAGGTTAAAGCCGCAGGAATAGATTATGCTATTATTCGATGTGGTTATGGGGATAATTATGATAATCAAGATGATAAACAGTGGCTGAGAAATGTAAGTGAATGTGAACGTTTAGGAATTCCATATGGAGTGTATATTTATTCATATGCTCAAAGTACAGATATGGCTACAAGTGAAGCACAGCATGTATTAAGATTAATAAGCGGGCACAAGTTGAGTTACCCGGTTTATTTTGATATGGAGGATAATAGTACGTTAGGAAGTGACTTTGGTGCAATTGCTCAGACATTTTGTAGTACAGTTCAAAATGCAGGATATGCAGTTGGTGTATATGCAAATTTAAATTGGTGGAATAAATATTTGACAGATACAAGATTTGAACAATGGCATCGTTGGGTCGCTCAGTATAATATACAGTGTGATTACACAGGTACATATGCAATGTGGCAATATTCATCAAAAGAATTAGTTGACGGAATAGATGGACTCGTTGATATGAACTATCTTATTGGAACACCAGCGGATCATGGAGTTAAAGAACTGCAAGGAGGAGTTTCTTACGAAGCTCACGTATCGGATATCGGGTGGCAAACTTTTGTCCAGAACGGAGAAATGGCAGGAACAACCGGTCAAAATAAAGGAATAGAAGCCTTAAAAATGCAGTTAAACGATGTGGATGGCGATATAGAGTATAGAGCCCATGTACGAGATATAGGTTGGCAGGATTATGTATCAAATGGACAGCAGGCAGGAACAACCGGTCAGGCAAAACCAGTAGAAGCGGTATCTATCCGACTTACAGGAAAAGCGGAAGAACAATATGATATCTACTATCGAGTACATTCAAGTGATTTTGGATGGCTTGGTTGGGCAAAGAATGGGGAAGATGCCGGAACACAAGGCTATGCAAAGAAAGTAGAGGCAATACAGGTTCAATTGGTTGAAAAAGGTGGAGAAGCACCAGGAGAGACTTCGAATGCTTTTAAGATGAAAGAGACAGAAGTTCAGTATCAGGCACACGTGTCAGATATAGGCTGGCAGAATATCGTAACAAATGGGGCATTGGCAGGAACAACAGGCCAGAATAAAGGGATGGAAGCATTAAAGTTGCAATTATCTAATGCTAGAAATGGCGGAATAGAATATCGCGCCCATGTACGAGATATAGGCTGGCAGGATTATGTATCAAATGGGCAGCAGGCAGGAACAACGGGGCAGGCGAAACCAGTAGAAGCAGTATCTATCCGACTTACAGGAAAAGCGGAAGAACAATATGATATCTACTATCGAGTACATTCAAGTGATTTTGGATGGCTTGGTTGGGCAAAGAACGGGGAAGATGCCGGAACACAAGGTTATGCAAAGAAAGCAGAAGCAATTGAAATTTGTCTGGTAAAAAAAGGTGATTCAGCACCGGGAAGTACAGAAAAAGCATTTTTAAAGAATAATTAGAAAAAGAGTTATTGTTGAGTTGAGGTGATTTCTTGATATCAGCAATAACTCTTTTTTTAAAATATAGGAAAATCTTGTGTTTTAAATCTAAATCAAATAAAATAAAAGAAAGAAAATACTTAATAAACGAAAGGGGCATATATGAGAGAGAAAAAGTTTATGAAGTTATTGGGCGTGATTGTTTTATGCTTGGCTATGATAACAACGACGCCAATATCGGTATTTGCAGAAGATATTGTACAGACTGATGATGTACAACAAGTACAAAAAACCACTCAAGAAGATATTAATCAGGACGAGAGTAATAACAATCAGGGTGAGAGTGGAACTGCTCAGAATGAGGGAGAACAGGATGTAATGCAGAGGTCCGAGGCGGAAACAACAGAATCTGATTTGAATAATAGCATTGAGAATGAAACAGAAAACACAGATGAGTCTGTTATGCCTGCTGAGGAAGCAGCAGATGTATTAAATATTAAATACAGTGGATATCTTCAAGGAACAAATTGGCAGGAAGAAAAAAGTAATGGGGAGACAGCTGGAACTGTCGGACAGAACCGTGCTATGAAAGCGCTCAAAGTTCAGCTGGAAAATAATACAGGTATAGCAGGAACAGTTCAATACTGTGCCCATGTATCGAATATTGGTTGGCAGAATTATGTGGAAGAAAATGAACTGGCAGGAACAACGAAAACTGGATTACAAATCGAAGCAATCCGAATGAAACTTACAGGTGAGTTGGCAGAACAGTATGACATTTATTATCGAGTCCATGCAACGAATGTAGGCTGGCTTAGTTGGGTGAAAAATGATGAAAAAGCAGGAACAGCGGGGTATGCATATTCTGTTCAGGCGGTAGAGATTAAAATTTGTAAAAAGAATAGTGCAGAGGCACCAATTACTGACGGAAAAGGTTTTATATCGGAAGAAACAGTTGGGAAAATTATGTACCAGACACATGTACAGAACATTGGTTGGCAAAACAAAGTTTACGATGGAACAACTGCAGGAACGGTAGGAAGAAATTTAAATCTTGAAGCATTAAAATTAAAGGTTACAGAAGCAGGAAGAGCTAATCTGACAGGTTCTATTACATGTGAAGCTCATGTACAGGATATTGGTTGGCAATCGCCGGTTTCAGATTGGCAGGAAGCCGGAACAACAGGAAAAAATAAAAAAATTGAAGCTGTTAAGATTAATTTAACAGAACAGTTGGCAGCAACATATGATGTCTATTATCGAGTTCATTCAGCAAATTATGGCTGGCTTGGCTGGGCAAAAAATGGAGAAGAGGCCGGAACAAAAGGGCTTAATTTAGGTGCACAGGCAATAGAAGTGAAGTTATATGAAAAAGGTTCTACGGAAGTACCTGCTCAGACAGAAAAAAGTTGTGTATCAACAGAAAATTTAGGGTCAGTTCTTTATAAAACGCACGTACAAAATATTGGTTGGCAAAGCAATAATTTTTATGATGGACAAACAGCTGGAACCACCGGAAAAAATTATAGTATTGAAGCAATCCAAATAAAGGTTACAGAATTAGGAAAACAAAGTAATCTTACAGGCTCTATTCTTTACGAGGCCCATGTACAAGATATCGGCTGGCAGGGAGAAGTTGCAGATGGACAGACAGCTGGAACCACCGGAAAAAATAAAAAAATTGAAGCGATTAAAATCCGTTTGTCAGAACAATTAGAAGCTCAATATGACATTTATTATCGAGTGCATAGTGCAAGATTTGGGTGGCTGGATTGGACTAAAAATGGAGAGGTTGCAGGAACTGTTGGATATAATGCAGGTGTAGAAGCAATCGAAATCAAACTGTATGGAAAAGGAGATGTAAGTGCTCCGGCATGCGGTGGAAGAAGCTATTTGTCAGCAGATCAAATTGGAAAATTGACATTTCAAACAAAAGTGGAAGGTTTAGATTGGCAAGATGCAAAAGAAAATGGAGAGATAACAGGAACGACAGGAGTAAATAAAGCCATCAGACAACTTTCGATGAATATAGCACCTTCAATGGCAGGAGGATATACAGGAAATGTCGAATATCGTTTACATTTAAGCAATGTAGGCTGGCAAGACTGGAAGACAAGTGGAGAAGTGTCCGGCGATGGAATAAATCAGGCAGAAGCTGTTCAGATTCGTTTAACGGGAGAACTTGAAAAATATGCGGATATTTATTATCGCACACATGTTTCTAATTATGGCTGGTTAGGTTGGGCGAAAAATGGTCAGGCAGCAGGTACAACGAAATGTAGTTATAAATTACAGGCAATTCAGATAAAAATCGTACCTAAGGGTACCGCTGCTCCGGGAAGTAATTCAAATTATTATAAAGATACCCAATATATAAGAATGTTAGCAAGATTTTCAACAGTAAGTACAAATAATGCAAACGGATTTTATAACATGTCAAGAGCATTAGGTTCATTTAATGGCGTGGTAGTTAATCCGGGACAGACAATATCGTTCTTTGGTGTTGCAGGACCTTGTGGGCAGGCTCAAGGCTATCGTCCGGCTGGCGTTGTCGGCGGTGTCGGATATGGCGGAGGTATCTGTCAGGCTTCGACAACATTGTACGGAGGTGCAATCCGGGCAGGAATGACAATCATTGAGCGAAATAATCATACAATTGCTTCGACATATGTACCGAGAGGATTAGATGCAATGGTTTCGTATGGAGATTCAGACTTGAAATTCCGCAATGATTTAGGATTTCCGGTAACAATTAAAACATATACAGTAGGAAATACATTATATGTAGAATTTTATGGTCAGGATCCAGGATGGTTTGATTTTATTGAGCCGGTATCTTGGTCATCAGGACATTCAGCATGGGCACAGAGAAAATACTATAAAAATGGTTCAGTGATCCGCACAGAGAATTTGCCAAGTTCTTATTATTATAATTAATGCAGAGAAAAAGGGCTGGCTGGGTTTCAATATACGATTTCAAAACGAAATCGGAAATGTTAAGATCTGGAGTCTTAGAAAAGGGAGATATAATTTGGATTTGGAATGAAAATGAAGGTGGAAATCAAATTAGTCCAATTACAGGCTTGTCTAATAATGTAAGTTATACGGTAATGAAGTTATAGATTTATAGATTGAGAAAGTAATCGAAGATAGAGAAGTGTGTTTTATCTTAAAGGGATAGATGCATTTCTCTATCTTTTGTTTGCAATTTGTTTTTTGTGCATAATTACTTCTTTACAGCATTTTCAAACTATGCTATGTTAAATGAACATCCAAGGAGAAATTCTTTTCTCCACATTTATCTAAAGCCACAAGGCACTCATCTCGGGTTTCACATTCTGAAACAATATCCGATATGAAAAAACGAAATATTTCACACTAAGGAGGGCTATGCCTATGAAGAACATGTTACAACAGTATTTCCTAATGATTCGGACGAAGAAAGAAATGTCGGTTCGTTCCGCTTGACATCTTCTTGGATTCTTTGCAATATAAAGATATCAAAATACAGAATCGACTGGATGCATGGCTTGCATTTTTAGGTTCGGATGACCCGGAAATCATTATTGATATCATCGAGCGATATCCGGATTTCAAGGAGATGTACCAGCAAGTCTATGACATCTGTCGAAACATCGAGGAGGTCATGGGAATGTTTTCGAAAGAGCTGTTGGAGATGGATAGGAATACTGTGGAGCTGATGATTGATGAGATGCAGGATGAGATAAAGCAGCAAAAAGAGACAATACAGGAAAAAGATGAAGCATTGCAGCAAAAAGATAGTGAATTACAAGAAATGCAGCAGAAGATGAAAGAACTACAAGAACAGCTGGAACAATTACAAAAATAACCAAAAAGTTAACAGATTTAAAGAAAAACATTGCACAATCAGAAAAACTAATGATTGTGCAGTGCATTTAACGATAGAACCCATAAGAATCAAAATTTTCAAAAAAATATAATATAGTTTGAAAATTGTAATAATATTGTATATTCTTTGAAAAACTTTCCTTTCACAATTGCTGTATTACCTCAAATATGGTATATTTAAATTAGTTTTTTACATAAGGGAAAAATAAAAAATGAAGAAGAGTCAGGAGTGATAGAAAATGTATCAGGATGAATACAAACGTTGGATGGAGGCTGATCTGGAAGACGCAGATCTGAAGCCTGAGCTGACAAAAATTGAAGGAAATGATGACGAGATTAAGGAGCGTTTTGCAGTTGCTCTTAAGTTTGGAACTGCAGGACTTCGCGGGGTTCTTGGAGCAGGTACAAACAGAATGAATATCTATGTTGTACGTCAGGCAACACAGGGACTTGCTAATTGGGTAAAAACTCAGGGTGGAACTCAGACTGTTGCAATTAGTTATGACAGCCGTATCAAAAGTGATGTGTTCGCGAAGAATGCAGCAAGTGTATTGGCAGCAAACGGAATTAAGGTTCGCATTTATGATGCGTTGATGCCTGTTCCGGCACTTTCTTTTGCAACTCGTTATTATAACTGTAATGCAGGTGTCATGGTGACAGCTTCTCATAACCCGGCAAAATATAACGGATATAAAGCATATGGTCCGGATGGTTGCCAGATGACAGATGATGCTGCAGCTATTGTATACGATGAGATTCAGAAGACAGATGTATTAACAGGTGCGAAGTATATGCCATTTGCACAGGGTGTTGAAGAAGGTCTGATTCGTTTTGTTGGTGATGATTGCAAGAGAGCACTGTATGATGCAATCGAAGAGAGACAGGTTCGTCCGGGGCTTTGCAAGACAGCAGGACTGAAGCTTGTATATAGTCCACTTAATGGTTCTGGATTAGTTCCGGTTACACAGATTTTAAAAGATATCGGAATTACAGATGTTACAATCGTTCCTGAGCAGGAATATCCAAATGGATATTTTACAACATGCAGTTATCCGAACCCAGAGATTTTCGAAGCTCTTGAGAAGGGACTGAATCTTGCGAAAGAGACAGGTGCAGATTTGATGCTTGCAACTGACCCGGATGCAGACCGTGTCGGCATTGCTATGAAGTGTCCGGATGGTTCGTATGAATTGGTTACTGGTAATGAAGTTGGAGTTCTTCTTCTTGATTATATTTGTGCAGGCCGTATTGAAAAAGGTACAATGCCTAAGAATCCGGTAGCGGTAAAATCTATCGTATCTACACCTCTTGCTGATGCTGTTGCAGAGCATTATGGTGTTGAGCTTAGAAGTGTTTTGACAGGATTTAAGTGGATTGGAGATCAGATTGCAGGACTTGAAGCAGCAGGAGAAGTTGACCGCTTTATCTTTGGATTTGAGGAGAGTTATGGATATCTGGCTGGTCCATATGTTCGTGATAAGGATGCAATCATCGGATCTATGCTGATTTGTGAGATGGCAGCATATTACAGAAGTATTGGAAGTTCTCTGAAACAGAGAATGGAAGAAATTTATTCTGAATATGGCCGTTACCTGAACCAGATTGATAGTTTTGAGTTCCCGGGACTTAGTGGTATGGATCAGATGGCTGGAATCATGCAGGGCTTAAGAGAAAAACCGCTTGAGGAGATTGCAGGATATAAGGTTGTGAATGTTACAGACTACAAGAAACCAGAAGAGACAGGGCTTCCGGCTGCAAATGTTCTTATTTACAAATTGGAAAATAATGAGACAGTTATTGTTCGTCCTTCAGGAACAGAACCTAAGATTAAGATTTACTACACAACACTCGGTAAAAATCTTGAGGAAGCACAGGCAGAGAAAGATAAGTTGTCTGAGGCTTTAAAACCAATCATGAAATAAAAAGTTAAAAAAGTGATAGAATAAAATAATGAGACTATGGGGAAATGTGATCGATGAGATTTTTCTTTATAGTCTCATTTATTTATGCTAAAATAAATACAGTATGCAAAAGTTTTTCAGCAAGGAGGATAAATACTATGCTTAGAATTGGAATGTTGACAAGTGGTGGAGATTGTCAGGCACTGAACGCAGCAATGCGAGGAGTTGTAAAAGGGATCTGCACAAAGCGTGATGATGTAGAGATTTATGGTTTTCAAGATGGATATAAAGGATTAATATATGGTAACTTTAGCATGTTGACTCCGAAAGATTTTTCGGGAATTCTGACACGTGGAGGTACGATTCTTGGAACATCAAGACAGCCGTTTAAATTGATGCGTGTGCCGGATGCCGATGGTCTTGATAAGGTTGAAGCTATGAAGCACACATATTATAAGCTGAATTTGAATTGTCTTGTGATTCTTGGTGGTAATGGAACACATAAGACAGCAAACCTGCTTCGCGAGGAAGGGCTGAATGTAGTAACTTTACCAAAAACAATTGATAACGATCTCTGGGGAACAGATATGACTTTTGGATTCCAGAGTGCAGTAGATATTGCGACAGATACAATTGACCGTATTCACACAACTGCAACATCACACAGTAGAGTATTTATCATTGAGGTAATGGGTCATAAAGTAGGTCACGTTACATTGCATGCAGGAATTGCAGGCGGAGCTGATATCATTCTTCTTCCGGAAATTCCATATGATATTAAGGTGATTTCTGATGTGATTCAGAAACGCACAAAGGCAGGTAAGAAATTTACGATTCTTGCGGTAGCGGAAGGTGCGATTTCAAAAGAAGATGCGAAGCTGAAGAAGAAAGAGTATAAAGAAAAGCTTGCAAAGAGAAAATATCCTTCTATTGCATACGAGTTAGCTGAACAGATTCAGCAGACAACAGATAAAGAGGTTCGAATTACAGTTCCGGGACATACACAGCGCGGCGGTTCTCCATGTGCATATGATCGTGTATTTGCAACAAGAGTCGGAGCTAAGGCGGCGGAGTTGATTTTAAATCAGGAATATGGATACATGGTAGCAATGCGTGACGGAGAGATTACAAAGGTTCCGTTGGAAGAGGTTGCCGGAAAGCTGAAGTATGTCGATCCAAAATGTAGTTTTATTCAGGAAGCAAAAATGATAGGAATTAGCTTCGGAGATGAATTATGAGATAGTCTGTGATAGGATATTTTCAAAAAATAAGTAGAAACAAAGAGGTGTGATTCATGTCATATACGGCATTATACAGAAAGTTCCGTCCGACTACATTTGAGGATGTAAAGGGTCAGGATCATATTATAAAGACATTACAGAATCAGATTAAGGCAGACCGTATCGGACATGCGTATCTATTTTGCGGAACTCGTGGAACAGGAAAGACGACTGTGGCAAAGATATTTGCCAAGGCGGTGAATTGTGAGCATCCGGTGGATGGAAGTCCATGCGGAGAGTGTGCGATGTGCAAGGCAATCGCGGCCGGCACGTCGATGAATGTGATTGAGATTGATGCGGCATCTAACAATGGTGTGGATAATATTCGAGAGATCCGGGAGGAAGTGGCGTATCGTCCAACGGAAGGACGCTTCAAGGTTTACATTATTGATGAGGTGCATATGTTGTCTATCGGAGCATTTAATGCACTTTTGAAGACGTTGGAGGAACCGCCGGAGTATGTGATATTTATTTTGGCAACAACGGAGGTTCATAAAATTCCAATCACAATTTTATCTCGATGCCAGCATTATGATTTTCATCGAATTACGATTGATACGATTGCAGGTCGAATGAATGATCTGATGAAAATTGAACAGGTGGATGTTGAGCAGAGAGCAATACGATATATTGCAAAGGCTGCGGACGGCTCGATGCGTGATGCGTTGAGTCTTCTGGATCAGTGTATTGCATTTTATCTGGGGCAGAAGCTGACGTATGATAATGTTTTGGAAGTGCTTGGCGCAGTGGATACCGATGTCTTCAGCCGTTTGCTTCGTAATATTATAGCGAGAGATGTTCCTAAGGTTTTGGATACGGTGGAAGAACTGGTAATGCAGGGGCGAGAGCTTTCGCAATTGACGGCGGATTTCACTTGGTATCTTCGTAACTTGCTTCTCGTTAAGACTTCTGATAATATGGAAGATGTTCTGGATGTGTCTTCGGAAAATCTTCAGCAGTTAAAAGAAGAAGCACAGATGATAGAGGTGGATACACTGCTTCGCTATATCCGCATTTTTTCGGAATTATCCGGTCAGATGAAATATGCGACACAGAAGAGAGTGCTCTTGGAAGTGGCATTGATCAAGTTATGTACACCGGCGATGGAAGTGAATACGGATAGTCTTCTGGATCGGATTCGTGCGGTGGAAGACCGATTAGATCGTGAACTGGAAGCTGTACAGGAGAAGGTAGTGTACGTCAATGCGTCTGAGGTCAATGGGATAGCAGGGAATACGAATTCTTCAAGAAAAAGCCAGCCGAAACCAGAGCTGCCGGATGCAGTACCGGAGGAAATACAGAAGGTGGTGCAAAATTTCCGCTCTATCGCAGATGAGGTATCTGCACCGACTAGTATTTATCTGAAACAGGCGAGATTAAGTCTGGGAGGAGATAATCGGTTATTGATTGTTCTGTCTGATAGTATTGCAGCGGAAAGTGTGAAGAGGGAAGATCATAAGCAAGAAATCGAGTCGGTGATTGAGCAGAGAATCGGCAAGAAGGTTGAAGTTGAGGTGCGTCAGTTAGATGACGGGCGACGATTTGAAGATACATTTGTAGATTTAGAAAAACACATGGAAAAAGTAATTAACATGGAAATAACAGTGGAGGATTAATCATGGCAAAACGTGGTGGTTTCCCAGGTGGCGGAATGCCGGGGAATATGGCAAATTTAATGAAGCAGGCTCAGAAGATGCAGCGTCAGATGGAAGAGCAGGCAAAGGAAATGGAGACAAAAGAATTTACAGCAACAGCCGGAGGCTCAGCTGTGGAAGTGACAATGTCTGGTAAGAGAGAAGTAGTCAGAGTGAAACTGTCTGAAGAAGTAGTGGATCCGGATGACATTGAGATGTTAGAAGATTTGATTGTTGCAGCAACGAACGAAGCACTTCGTAAAGTTGATGAAGAATCAGGTGCTGCAATGTCTAAATTGACAGGTGGACTTGGCGGCGGAATGCCGGGGTTATTTTAATGGAATATTATAGTAATCAGATCAGCCGGTTGATCGAAGAGCTTTCAAGACTTCCGGGAATCGGTGCAAAGTCAGCACAGAGATTGGCATTTCATATTATTAATATGCCGAAAGAGCAGGTAGAGAATCTTGCGAAAACCATGGTAGATGCACGTAACAACGTGCGCTACTGTGCACAGTGCTGTACTCTTACAGATCGGGAGATATGTCCAATCTGCAGTAATCCAGACCGAGACCATAAGACAATCATGGTAGTTGAAAGTCCGAGAGATTTGGCAGCATATGAGAAAACCGGAAAGTATAATGGTGTGTATCACGTGCTTCATGGAGCTATTTCACCGATGCTTGGAATCGGACCGGGAGATATTAAATTAAAAGAATTGATGGCTCGGCTTCAGGGGGATGTTGATGAAGTAATCATTGCGACAAACTCTAGCTTAGAAGGTGAAACAACAGCAATGTACATTAGTAAATTGATCAAGCCGGTTGGAATCAAGGTCAGCCGGATTGCCAGCGGCGTTCCGGTCGGCGGTGATCTGGAATATATTGATGAAGTGACACTTTTGAGAGCACTGGATGGCAGAACAGAGCTGTGAGGTAGAGCAATTGGGAAAAAAAGTAACATCTTCAGATGTGGCAAAACATGCAGGCGTATCGCAGGCAACGGTATCTATGATATTAAATAAGAAATATAATGTCTCATTTTCTCGAGAGGTAATAGAGAGGGTGGAGCACTCAGCAGAAGAACTTGGGTATGAACTTCCGAAACGAAAGCGGAAAAGGGAGAGCAGAAGAGAAAAACTGCTGGTAGTATTTTGTCCAAATCTGACCAATCCATATTATGTGATGTTGCTGCAGGGAATTGAAGCACGCGCAACGGAACAAGGATATGGATTGTTTGTCTGTAATACACAGCGAAGTCTTGTGCTGGAGGAACAGTATTTGAAAATGTTGCCGTCGTTGAATCCGCGAGGTGTGATTTATACTTGTAATCCGAGCCGGTGTTATCTGGAAATGATAGAAGAATTATCAAAAACAATTCCATTTGCAATTATTAATAATCAGAATGAAAAACTAGAAGTTGATGCAGTGGAGCTTGATAATTCAAAACTGGGCAGGATTATGGCGAGACATTTGTTGGATTTGGGACATAAGAAAGTGGCATATATTGCGCCGCCGCTCACAGTGCGGCAAAAACAACGTTCAAAGCGCGTGGAAGGATTTTTAAAAGAATTCAGTGAAGCCGGGTTGGCAAATGGCGTTGTTATCAAGTCTGCAAATGAATCCATTGATCAGGATGTACCGGGTATTGATTCGGAATATCGGATTGGATATGATTTAACAAAAGAAGTACTGGCGGAGCATGGAGATGTGACTGCAATCGTAGGGTTGAATGATATGATTGCATTTGGAATTTTGGATGCACTTTATGACGAAAAGTACAAGGTGCCAAATGACATGTCGGTTATGGGGTGTGACAATACCCTGTTTTCTAAAATGAGAAAACTATCTTTAACTACGATAGAGCATTTTGTCATTTATAAAGGCAGAGATGCCTGTGATATTATAATGAAGAAGATAAAAAGTGCTGATCAGAAATACGGAGAAATCCAGCCAATCAGTATTTATCATGTGGAATATGAGCCTCAGCTTGTGGCGAGGGGAACGACATCATATCCACCGGGTAAAAAAAACAAAAATTAATGCAAAAAAGAAAAATATTAATAAATATTAATACAAATAGAAAGTATTGATATAAAAATAAAATTCCGATATAGTTTAATTATGGGGATAAAACTGCTAAGTTGAAAAATGACGAGCAGATAAACAATGAAATAAATTGAGTTTTGTTAATAAAATTAATTTATAAACAGAAGAAAATTATTAATAATTTTTCGGCCTATTGACCGTTTTGTTTTTCGTGACTATAATCGAAAGTAAAGAGAGCAAATAAAAAATTTGCAAAAATTATCTCGTGAACAGGTCGTATTTTAAGGAGGAACAAGACATGAAATTTTTCATTGACACAGCAAAAGTAGAGGATATTAAAAAAGCAAATGATATGGGAGTAATCTGTGGAGTTACAACAAATCCATCTTTGATTGCTAAAGAAGGCCGTGTATTTGAAGAAGTTATCGCTGAGATTGCTTCTATCGTAGACGGACCAATCAGTGGAGAGGTAAAGGCTACTACAACAGATGCAGAGGGCATGATTGCAGAAGGACGTGAGATTGCAAAGATTCATCCAAACATGGTTGTTAAGATTCCAATGACAGTAGAAGGACTCAAAGCAGTTAAAGTTCTTACAGCTGAGGGAATCAAGACAAATGTGACATTGATCTTCTCTGCAAACCAGGCACTTCTTGCAGCAAGAGCTGGTGCTACATATGTATCACCATTCCTTGGAAGACTGGATGATATTTCTACAAGAGGAACAGATTTGATTGCAGAGATCGCAGAGATATTTGCAGTTGCAGGAATTGAGACAGAGATCATTGCAGCAAGTGTAAGAAATCCAATCCATGTAACAGATTGTGCTCTTGCAGGAGCTGATATTGCAACAGTACCATATGCAGTAATTGAGCAGATGACACATCATCCATTGACAGATGCAGGAATTGAAAAATTCAAAAAAGACTATATTGCAGTATTTGGTGAGTAGGTCGAACAAGTCTCATAAAGAGACTTGCGGTTTGTAGTTGTGCTGTATTATAATACAGTTATGTATGAACATAAAAATCAGGAGGAGTCTCATGGACAAATTAGAATTAATGAAAACAGCCAACGAAGTCCGTAAAGGAATCGTGACTGCTGTACATAGCGCAAAAGCCGGACATCCGGGCGGATCTTTATCTGCAGCAGATATCTTTACATATCTGTATTTTGAAGAAATGAACATTGACCCAAAAGAACCTAAGAAAGCAGACCGTGACCGTTTTGTTCTTTCAAAAGGACACACAGCACCGGGATTGTATTCTGCATTGGCAAACAGAGGATATTTCCCTGTAGAGGATTTGAAAACACTTCGTCATACAGGTTCTTATCTGCAGGGACATCCGGATATGAAACATATCCCAGGTGTAGATATGTCATCTGGTTCACTTGGACAAGGAATTTCAGCCGCAGTAGGTATGGCACTTGCTGCAAAATTGTCTAATGAAGATTATCGTGTGTATACACTTCTTGGAGATGGTGAAATTCAGGAAGGACAGGTATGGGAGGCATCTATGCTCGCAGGTTCCCGTAAACTGGATAACCTGGTTGTGATCGTAGATAATAATAATTTACAGATTGACGGAACAATTGAAGAAGTAAACTCTCCATATCCAATTGACAAGAAATTTGAAGCATTCAATTTCCATGTAATTACAATTAATGGTAATGATATGGATGAGATTGCAGCAGCTTTGAAAGAAGCACGAAAGACAAAGGGAATGCCGACAGCAATTATTGCAAAGACAACAAAAGGAAAAGGTGTTTCTTTTATGGAGAATGCAGTAGGCTGGCATGGAAAAGCTCCAAACGATGAAGAATATAAGATCGCAATGGAAGATTTAGAGAAAGCAGGTGAAGCATTATGTCAGAAGTAAAGAAGATCGCAACGAGAGATAGTTATGGTAATGCTTTAGTTGAGCTTGGTAAAGAACATGACAATTTAGTTGTTCTGGATGCCGACCTGGCAGCAGCAACAAAGACTGGTGTGTTCAAAAAAGAATTTCCAGAGAGACATATTGACTGTGGTATCGCAGAAGGCAATATGGTAGGTGTAGCAGCAGGACTGGCAGCAGCAGGAAAGGTTCCATTTGCAAGTTCTTTTGCAATGTTTGCAGCCGGACGTGCATTTGAGCAGATTCGTAACTCTGTTGCATATCCACATTTAAACGTAAAGATTGGAGCAACTCATGCAGGTATTTCTGTAGGAGAGGACGGAGCAACTCACCAGTGTAACGAAGATATCGCACTGATGCGTTCAATTCCGGGAATGGTTGTTCTTAATCCATCCGATGATGTAGAAGCAAGAGCTGCTGTAAAAGCTGCTTATGAGTATGAAGGACCGGTTTATTTGAGGTTTGGCCGTCTGGCGGTGCCGGTTATCAATGATAGAGAAGATTACAAATTTGAGATGGGTAAAGGTGTTGTTCTTCGTGAAGGAAAAGACCTTACAATCGTAGCCAGCGGACTGCCGGTTGCAAATTGTCTGGAAGTGGCAGAAAGATTATCTGCAGAAGGAATTGAAGCGAAAGTAATCAATATCCATACAATCAAACCTCTGGACGAAGATTTAATTGTTGCAGCAGCAAAAGAGACAGGTAAAGTAGTTACAGTTGAAGAACATTCTGTAATCGGCGGACTTGGAAGTGCAGTATGTGATGTGCTTTCAGAGAAAGCTCCAACAAAAGTTCTGAAGATTGGTGTGAATGATGTGTTTGGAGAATCCGGACCGGCATTAGAACTGCTTAAGAAATATGGTTTGGATACAGATGGAATTTATGAGAAAGTGAAAGCTTTCTGCTAAGATAAGAACCGAATAGGGACGGAGTTAGGCGGCTTTTTCGTATGAAAAAAGCCGCCTAACTCCGTCCCTGCCCGGTCTCCAGAGCACCGCAATATTTATCAGTCAAAGTGGTGATCCAGCCTTCTTTTGTTTTTGGTACTTTTAAAACTGTTACCGGCCACATGTGGGCAAGGATAATATCTTCTTCAATCGGATTCAGGTTGAAGAATTTTTTTGCATGTCGATAGGCATGTTTGGGATGGTGGATTCCGTGAAAACGTTCACCGGTCTTCTGGGCATGAGTATGCCAGTCATACAAAAATAAATCGTGTAGCATACCGCCGCGGGCAGCAGAGCGGGCATCCAGATGAAAATAACGGCACACTACATAATTATAATAGGCTACATGCAGGCAATGCTCATAACAGTTGGTGTGTCCGTGATGAGGGTATAATTTCATACGAAGGACAACAGGATGTTCTGCAATATCTCTGATACATTCGTAAAAATCTTCACCCCATTCCTTTTTTAAGTCAACAGGATCGTACAATGCTTCTTTGTGAAGCTGATCTAATAATTTATTCTTTAATTTCATTTTAATCACCAGATTTCTAAATTCTGAAATTATCATAGCACTTCTGATAAGATAAAGTAACCCCATTATTTATTTGTCGAATTCTCCTGACAGAAAATGATAAAATCATACATTTCCAAGGTGCTATTCTTTTGAGTGTTCAATGTGGAACGGATTCCTGTTCTTTAGACAATCTGCGGGATGCCAAATTACAGTGCGCGCTGACATACCTGCAAAAAATATAGCAGAGGTGAGTAGAAATGGAAAGACAGATACCAAAAAACGTACGTCAGATCGGAAATGTAAGTGATACACCTAAAATATATGTGGAAGATTATGTAGATACTTTTTTTACCCAACTATGCGAGAAAGCAGGAGAAACACCAATCGGTGCATTTCTTGTCGGAGACATGCAAAAGACAAAGGAAGAAGAATATGTCTATATATATGGGGCAATTCAGATGCATGATCTTAAAACAGATGAATCCGGGTTTGTGATAGATGAAGAAACCTGGAAACAAGCCTATGAAGATTGTAAAGAATTTTTTGAAAACGGAGAATTGCTGGGATGGTTTGTGACGCAGGCAAATATAGAATTAACAGTATCAAACAATACGTTGCGTTTACATAAAAAATCATTTCCGAAAAAGAATACAGTGTTTATCATGAAAGATGCGGCAGAAAAAGAAGAAGCGTATTTTGTGCATAAATTCAATGATCTTATGGAGATTGCAGGACATTATACCTACTATGAAAAAAATCCTTGTATGCAGGATTATATGATTGCAAATAGAAAGAAAAATGGGATGTCTCCCACGGAAACTGTGGAAGATCAGGCAGCAAAGAATTTTCGAAGTATCGTGCACACCAAAACGGGGGAACGAAAAAAGAAAGTTTACACAAACCGTATCATGCAAGGAGTAAGTGCGTGTCTTATTCTACTTGTTGTTGTGATGGGTGCGGTCATGATCAATAATTTCGGTAAAATGAAGGCGGCACAGGTTACACTTGGAGAGAGAGCAGGAATAGAAGATTCTGCTGGTGAAGAGGTGGCAGAAACAAGCGGAAATGTAACTGCGGTGACAGGAGAAGCTGCGAAGGAAGAGGCGAAAAAGACAGATACAAAACAGAATAATAGTGAGCAGGGACAAGCAGGAAATATTGAAGATACAGAGAAAGAAGAAACAAAAGAAAATCCAAATCAAAATAATGAAGTAAAAACTGCATGGGAAGAAAGTACAGAAACGGCGTCAGGCGATACACAGGTAAATGGTTCGGATGGAATTTATGTGGTAGAGCAGGGCGACACACTGGCGATTATCAGCCGGAAAATGTATGGGGACGTAGGACATGTAGATGCTATTTGTAGAATGAATGGGCTTGAGGACGGCAACCTGATTTATATCGGACAAAAATTGCTATTGCCATAACTTCATGCTATAATGAGCGTTAGTAAGCGTTGGAAAAACATATTAAGAGGTAAGGATAATATGGCACAAAAGAGAAAATCTACACTGAAGGCGTCGGGGGCATTGTCAATGGAAGAAATAAACCATTTGACAAGAAAATACCGGACTGCCCGGGCAAAGAGAAATGCAACAATTCTCTTTTTTCTTATTATGGTAGTGGCCGGAACTTATATGCTTATAACAGAGCACGCATATTCAAAGGTTTATAAAGCCGCATCTTACACGAAGACATCGTCAGATAACAATCAATATGTTGCATTTCATAATGGAATTATTCGTTATAGCAGAAATGGTGTGACATATCTAAATCATAAGAATAAAGAGTTGTGGATTCAGTCAGGACAATTTAAAAATCCAATCATTGATGTAAATAAAAACGTGTTTGCAATTGCTGATTGTGGAGGAAACTCCGTTCAGATTTTTGACCGTAAAGGGTTAAAAGGGGAATTTGAGACGACATTGCCGGTTGAAAAGATTTCTATTTCAAATCAAGGTGTTATAAGCATAATTTTGAAGAACGGGAATACACCTTATATAGTGACTTATGATTCTTCGGGCAATATTCTGGTGGAAAATGAAGTTTCGGTAAGCAGTCTCGGATATCCGACAGCGTTGGATATGTCTGAAGACGGTACAGTGCTGGCAGTGACTTATCTGGATACAGGAAGCGGAAGCCTCAAATCAAAAGTGATTTGTTACAATTTCGGAGAAAAAGGTAAGAATAAAACGAATCATATCGTCAGTCAGAAAGAATATGATGAAGAGATTATGCCGGAAATTTATTTTATGGATAAATCCAATCTTGTAGTTGTTTCTGATCATTCTTTTATAATCTATTCAGGTAAGGATGTTCCGAAGAAAAAGAAAGAAGTTACGTTGAAGCAAGAAATCCAGAGTACCTTTCATACATCAAAATATATCGGTTTCGTTTTGCTGAAAGAAGATAAAACCGGTTATGAAGTGTGTTTGTATAATAAAGCAGGAAAGCAGGTTATGTGTAAAGACATAAAAGGTGAATATAGCAATGTCAGTATGACAGGAAGCGAGATTATTATGTATGAAGGAAGTAGATACTGCGTTATCACAAAGACAGGTGTTGAGAGGATTAATAAGGATTTGGGAATGAATATTTTATCGGTCATTCCGTCAAATGGAATTAATAAATACTGGGTGATGGGTACAAATGAATTGCGCGTGATTTATCTGGTACGATAGGAGAAAAATATGGATAACTGGTTGTTGATTATTGTAGGAGTAATATTTTTACTGTGCATTGCAGTGGGATATATAAGAGGATTTTTTAAAATTGGATTATCATTATTGTCATCGGTTCTGACAATTGTGATTATGATGTATTTATCCCCATATGTGGCAGATGCATTGGCAAAATATACTCCGATAGATGAAATGATAGAAAAGAAGTGTGTAGAATCGTTTATGCCGGAAGTGTCGGGTTCTATTTTCGAGGGAAAGGATTTGACAGGGACACCATTTGCAAATATTGATGATGATACATTGCAAAATATTGCAAATGAGGACTGGAAGAGAATCGGGATCACAACAGATGATATTTTGAATGTTATTGGAGAAATTCCGAAGGATCAGCAGATCAGTCTGATTGAAAAATCAAATTTGCCATCGTTCTTAAAAACTGCTTTGTTGGAAAATAATAATTCAGAAATTTATGATGAACTGGGCGTGTCCAAATTCCCCAATTATGTTGCAGAGTATATCTCAAGAATGGTGATAAAGATACTATCATTTTTGGTTACATTTGTGTTGACATTTGTGATCGTACGGGCACTGATGGTGGCGGTGGACATTATAGGCGAGCTGCCGATGCTTGGCTTTCTGAATCATTGCGGAGGCGGAGTGCTGGGGCTGGGAGTCGCTCTGGTGATTGTCTGGCTTCTGTTTCTTGTGCTGACACTAATCTATTCAACAGATGTGGGTAAACAATGTTTTGAACTGATAGAGAAAAGCCCGGTTCTCACGGGATTGTATCAAATGAATCCGCTGCTGACAAAATTGCTGTCATTTTAAAAAAATTGTCTTGACAACTTTTATGGGATTATGTTATCCTATAAAAGTTGTAAGACAAAACAATGTTATGGGGGATTAGCTCAGTTGGGAGAGCGCCTGCCTTGCAAGCAGGAGGTCACGAGTTCGAATCTCGTATTCTCCACTTATCCCAGTATCAATTGATACTGGGATAAATTGAATATAGGTATTCCTCGATAGCTCAGCGGCAGAGCATTCGGCTGTTAACCGAAGGGTCGTTGGTTCGAACCCAACTCGGGGAGTTGAGATGAGACGCAGACAGTAATGTCTGCGTCTTTTTGTGCAGATTTAATAAAACGCAGACTTGGGCTTGCATTATAAACAATGCATGGTGTAGAATACTCTTTAGTGCGCAAAGAAAGAATGCCGGGAGCAGAAACTGTTCCCGGCATTTAAAGGGAAAAAAGAAATATGAACTATACTTATATTTTGAAATGTAAAGACGGCAGTTTTTATACCGGATGGACGAATAATCTGGAAAAAAGGATAAAGGATCATAATGCGGGAAAAGGGGCAAAGTATACAAAAAGCAGATGTCCTGTAGAGCTGGTATATTATGAGACTTTTGCTACAAAAGAAGAAGCGATGCGACGAGAATATGCTGTCAAGCAATTATCACGTATAAAAAAAATACAATTGATATCCGGTGAAAATAAAGTAGCTCAAACCCTATTGGTTGAGCCAAAAAATGAAATTGTCTGAAAACGAGAAAAGAAAAGTCTTAAATTTGTACTTCCTTTTCTGTACAAGATGATGTATGATAGATTCAGACGCTTCACACAAGATATTGTGTATGAAAAAAGTGTAGAACGGAATATATAGTAACAGGAGGAGATTGTGATGAGCCCGGAGGTAAAAACAAAAGTAATAAAAAGGAATGGAAAAGAGGTATCTTTCGACATTTCCAAGATTACACATGCAATTGAAAAGGCGAATGAAGAAGTTGATAATCTCCATCAGATTAACATCTTCCAGATTTCAGCAATTGCAGATAAGATTGCAAAAGAAGTAGAAGAATCTACTCATGCAGTGAATGTAGAAGATATTCAGGATCTCGTTGAGACTGGTATCATGGAGATGCGAGGATATGAAGTGGCACAGAAGTATGTCCGCTATCGTTATAAACGTGAGATGAAGAGAAAGTCCAACACAACGGATAATGGCATTCTTGCATTGTTGGATCATATCAACGAAGAAGTTAAACAGGAAAATTCTAATAAGAATCCGGTAATCAACTCAACACAGAGAGATTATATGGCAGGAGAGGTCAGCAAGGATCTTTCAAGACGTGTACTACTGCCGGAAGAAATTGTGCAGGCACATGAGCAGGGAATTATCCATTTCCATGATACAGATTATTTTGCACAGAGAGAACACAACTGTGATTTGATCAACTTGGAAGATATGCTTCAGAATGGTACAGTGATCAGTGAAACTATGATTGAGAAACCACACAGCTTTTTTACAGCATGTAACGTGACAACACAGATTGTTGCACAGGTTGCAAGTAACCAGTATGGAGGACAGTCGTTTACTCTGGCACATTTGGCACCGTTTGTTGACATTAGCCGAAAGAAAATCCGTGCAAATGTTATTGCAGAGCGTAAAGAATGTGGAGAAGTATTAGATGAGACAATTATTGATAAAGTGACAGAGCGCCGACTTCGTGATGAAGTAAGAAGCGGTATTCAGACAATCCAGTATCAGCTTATTACATTGATGACATGTAATGGTCAGGCACCATTTGTAACGATGTTTATGTATCTGGATGAAGTACCGGAAGGCAAGACAAGAGACGATCTGGCAACTATCATTGAAGAAGTATTGATCCAGAGAATGCAGGGCGTAAAGAACGAGAAAGGTGTATGGATTACACCCGCGTTCCCAAAACTGATTTACGTGCTGGATGAAGATAATATTACAGAAGATTCAAAATACTGGCACTTAACAGAGTTAGCAGCACAGTGTACAGCAAAGAGAATGGTTCCGGATTATATTTCTGCAAAGATTATGAAGGAACTGAAAAAGGGTGAAGTTTATCCATGTATGGGATGTCGTTCATTCCTTACCGTTGAGGATAGCCAGCTCAATGCAGATGGTTCACATAAGTTTTACGGACGATTCAATCAGGGAGTTGTTACCATCAACCTTGTAGATGTAGCTTGTTCTTCAAACGGAGATATGGATGAGTTCTGGAGAATTTTGGATGAGCGTCTTGAATTGTGTCATAGAGCACTTCGTTGCAGACATGAGCGTCTGAAAGGAACAATTTCCGATGTAGCTCCGATTTTGTGGCAGAATGGTGCACTTGCACGATTGAAGAAAGGTGAGACAATCGATAAATTATTATATGATGGATATTCAACGATTTCTCTTGGCTATGCAGGACTTTATGAGATGTGTATGAGAATGTATGGTAAGTCACATACAGACCCGGAAGCAAAACCATTTGCACTTAAAGTTATGCAGCATTTGAATGATAAATGTAATGAATGGAAAGCAGCTGAGCATATCAGTTATTCCATTTACGGAACTCCGATGGAGTCTACAACTTATAAATTCGCAAAATGCTTACAGAAGCGTTTTGGAATCATTCCGGGAGTTACAGATAAGAATTATATTACAAATAGTTATCATGTACATGTTTCAGAAGAGATTGATGCATTTAGTAAATTGAAATTTGAGTCTGAATTCCAGAAGCTTTCACCGGGTGGTGCAATCAGCTATGTGGAAGTTCCGAATATGCAGAACAACATTCCGGCAGTATTAGCTGTTATGAAGTTTATTTATGAAAACATCATGTACGCAGAGTTGAATACAAAGAGTGATTATTGTGAATGTTGCGGATATGACGGAGAGATTAAGATTATAGAGGAAGATTCCGGTAAACTGGTGTGGGAATGCCCAAATTGCGGAAATCGTGACCAGTCAAAGATGTCGGTAGCCCGCAGAACATGTGGATATATCGGAACACAGTTCTGGAATCAGGGACGTACGCAGGAGATTAAAGACAGAGTATTGCATTTATCTAATCATACAAATCCAGAGTACAAATAATATAGTTAACACAAAGAAAAAAAACCAAAAAACCAAATTTTTCAGCCGTCTTAGACGGCTGAATTTTTGTTTCTAGGAGGAGCTATTGGGGACGGGGTTAGTGGCTTTTTTCTACGAAAAAAGCCACTAACCCCGTCCCCATGGCTCCTTTACGGAGAAGAAGTTTCATGTTATCATTATTATAATAAAAGATGGTTTCATGGAGCTTTTTTTAACAGGGGAAAAGAAGGGAGAAGATTACAAAAAGGAGGAGTCGGATATGAATAAGAAAATAATAATTTTTGTTACGGCAATAATATTGATTCTGTCTTCAGCAGATACTGTTTTTGCGGAGGATGTTTCCATCGATGACGTGACACTATTGTTTGCCAAGCTGCAGTTAGAATTGGCGCAGCAGAGCAAGGCGAATGCGGAAAGTTACATACAGCAGATTGAGGAACTGCAGAAGGAGCAACAGCAGAATATTCAGTTTCTGGAAAATGCGAGACAGCTTCGCAGTCAGGCGGAAGCATCCGGTCAGGAAACAGAGATGCCTGCTGATATGGCAGCTTATATGGATGCAAGGGGGTTGGTTTATGATACGACAGGAAATGATCTGTTGATGGATGCTTATGAATGGACGGTGGCGATTGGATCTCTTGAAAATTATCAGCAAACAGTTAATACAAAGAGTCAGCAAGTCATGGCTAATTTGCAGGACCTTATGGGGCAGTATAATAGTTATATTTCAGGTGCAAATGATCAGATTTCCCAGTCGCACGAAACACTTGCCGGAATCGCGAGAGGACAGAGTATGTATGGTACTTCGGAAGCCGGTCTTGCAATAACCGCTCTTGTGCTTGGTCTTGTTTTAGGCTGTGTTGTCACTCTTGGAGTTCAGAAGCTGGGTAGAAAAAGGAGGACCGAATGATGCCGGAACTGGTTGGTTCGCTGATTGCGGCAATCTATGGCGGCTGCATGTGTTTTCACAAGAAAGTGCCGTTGTTTTATAGAATTTTATGGTACGCAGGGCTGACTTGCCTGATTGGTAATATCTATACAGCACTTTATGTGTTTTTATGGCAGTCCGAAGATGTCAGTTTTCACATTGGATACCTTGGATATATCGGTATGTTTTTCTTCCTCTTTTCGTCTTATTATGGGGCGCTTGATAGTCTTGTTGATGGTAAGCAGACAGAGTTCGGATGGTTTCGGAGAACTGCAGGATTTATTGCAGGGCTCTTCTTGGCGGGTTCTACACTGCTGATGTATTTTGGAAATCAGGAATTCTGGAAATACCTTGTTATAGTGCCAATGACTTTTACCATGTATTTTGCAGTGAAGCATCTGATTATGCCGGATATTGAAATGGGGTATATCAGGGTTTTACGTACCTACAACATTTTAATCATCGCCCTATGTATTTGCATGATGCTCAGAATTGTTTCGGCGCAGGATTCTGTGCTCGAAAATATTAGTAGTATCTGTATCGGGATTCTGCTTGCAGTCTATCTGCCAGTGGCAAGAATGGGGGTGCGCAAATGGTTTATATTCTGATGATTTGTATGGGCGTGCCTTTGCTATTGCTGATTCCTATGCTGGAAAAACAGTCCCGATTGTTACTTGGTTTTGTACTTGGTGGTATGGTGCTGGCAGTATGTGCCTATGAGATTAATTCCGTTGTCTGTGCCCTGTTTTCTCTCAGCGGACCAGAACTTTCTATTACAGCCGCACCTATTGTAGAGGAAATATTAAAAGCACTTCCAGTGTTGTTTTTTGCACTTCTTGTCAGTGATGACAGAAAACTGATCCTTCAGCTTGCTATGGCCTCGGGCATTGGATTTGCTATATTGGAAAATGCGTTCCTTTTGATTACGTATGTAGACCAGGTTGATATTGCGTGGGCTGTTGTACGTGGCATTTCAACCAGCCTTTCCCATGGCATCTGTACAATGATTGTGGGCAATGGGATTGTTTATGTGCGAAAACAGAAAAAGCTGTTCTATACGGGAACTTTTGCACTGCTTACTGCGTCAATGACATTGCATGCTATATTTAATCTGTTGATACAGTCGTCCTATGATTACATTGCTCTTGCACTGCCAATCGTCTTGTATCTGCTTTATTGGGTTACGAAATTACGCTCATGAAATGTGGAAACAAGATTGAAGAGTACTCATGAAATGTGATAAAATGGGTTAATTAAATACATTGTTATTAGATTGGACAAAGCAGTATTGAACAGAAAGGAAATCAATATGGAAAAGGAAACGCAGACACCGCACAAGAGACGTGTGCGCTACAAAGGAAAATATCCAAAGAAGTTTGAGGAAAAATATAAAGAGTTACAACCGGAAAAATATCAGGATACGATTCAGCATGTTATCCAGAAGGGAAATACTCCGGCGGGCATGCACATTTCCATTATGGTGCAGGAGATTCTGGAGTTCTTGAAGATTCAGCCGGGTGAGATTGGATTTGATGCGACGCTGGGGTATGGCGGACACACGAAGGCGATGCTTCAGTGCCTGGATGGGAACGGGCACATTTATGCGACAGATGTGGATCCGGAGGAATCAGCAAAAACAAGAAAACGTCTGGCAGATCAGGGATTTGGCGAAGACATTTTGACAATCCGTTTGCAGAATTTTTGTACAATAGATGAAATAGCCAAAGAGGTAGGTGGATTTGATTTCATTTTGGCAGATCTGGGAGTATCATCTATGCAGATTGATAATCCTAAAAGAGGATTTTCATTTAAGGTAGACGGTCCTTTAGATTTACGTTTAAATCAGGAAAAAGGAATCAGTGCAGCAGAGCGTCTTGATACAATTTCAAGAGAAGAGCTTGCAGGTATGTTATATGAAAATTCGGATGAGCCATATTGTGAGGAGCTTGCAAAAGCAATCACAGATGAAGTTCGAAAGGGCAATCGAATTGATACTACTACAAAACTCCGACAAGTAATTGAAAAGACATTGGATTTTCTTCCGGAAAAAGAGAAGAAAGATGCAGTTAAAAAAACGTGCCAGAGAACATTCCAGGCATTGCGTATAGATGTGAATCGAGAATTTGAAGTGTTGTATGAGTTTATGGAAAAGCTGCCGTCGGCACTTCGTCCGGGTGGCCGAGTGGCAATTTTAACATTTCATTCGGGAGAGGACAGGCTTGTGAAACGTGCACTGAAGGATGGATATAAGGTCGGTATTTATTCGGATTATGCTAAGGATGTGATCCGTCCGTCGGCACAGGAATGTGCACAGAATGGAAGAGCAAGATCAACGAAGATGCGTTGGGCTGTGAAAGCAGAAAAGTAGCGTGTGATTTGTAAAAATGGGATGGAGGACTAGCAATGCATTATGGTGAAATATTAATCGCAGATTGTGCAAATGGAGTCGGAATCAGAGTAAGTCTGTTTGTATCTGGTTGCACAAATCATTGCAAAGGTTGTTTTCAGCCTCAGACATGGGATTTTAATTATGGGATGGAATACACACAGGAAACAGAAGATTTTATTATTAGCGAAGTATCTAAACCATATTATCAAGGACTGACAATACTCGGGGGCGAACCGATGGAGCCGGAGAATCAAAGAGAACTTGTAAAACTAATCCGGAGAATGAGAAAAGAGTGTCCGGACAAAGACATTTGGATGTATTCAGGATTTACTGTGAATGAGGATTTAATTCCGGGCGGAAGAAAATATACAGAAGTAACAGATGAAATACTTGGAAACATTGACATTCTTGTGGATGGTAAATTTGAGGAAGACTTGAAAGATATTTCACTTAAGTTCAGAGGCTCCAGAAACCAGAGAATTATAGATATGAAGAAAAGCAAAGAAAAAGGACAGCTTGTGCTGTCTGATTTGAATAAATAGGAGAGGCAGTATGATACAGCAAGAACAAAATTACCGGGTGATACTGAATAATTGTAAAGGTAAAGAATTGGAGATAGCAAGATATCTACAAATAATAACCGGGATGGAAGAACACGAAGCCCGAAAAATTGTATCGAATCTGCCAATCATTCTTTTTGAAAGTCTGGATGGCGAAGTATGTTCTTATATAGAAGAAGCATTTGATTTTTATGGAATTAAATATAAGATGGAGCCGGTTGACGAATGGTATGATATACCGGAGTATCCTTCGAAACAAGTAATTGCCCTTGGATTGATGGTTGATTATATCGGACAGGGAACAGATTATGCTAATATAGCAAGAAAATTTGATTTTAAGATCAATGGGAATTTAAGGCAAACTCCATTTCTTGTGAAAGATGGACTATCGGAAAAGCAGGCTGTTGCATTGAAACAGGAATTGCGTAATATGGGAATGTCTGCACAGGTGATTCGCAGTTCCAGTGAGATACAGGCAATTAAGAAGAGAAGCCTGCTAGGAGTGTTGTTCTCGAAATAGGGAAGAGGAGGCAGTGGGCCATTGGGGACGGGGTTAGTGGCTTTTTTCTACGAAAAAAGCCACTAACCCCGTCCCCAATGGCCCACTAACCCCCGTCCCCCTCAAAAAACACAAAAACCTACTTGACAAATAGGTAAAAGGAGAATATAATAACTTTAACGCGTTAAACATACTAATTGGATAGGAAAGGTAGGAATCATAAAATGGCAAATATTTATAAAAATACATTGGAATTAATAGGAAACACACCTCTTGTAGAGGTAACGAATATCGAAAAAGAGTTAGGGTTGGAAGCAAGAGTTCTTGTAAAGCTTGAATACCTGAACCCGGCAGGAAGTGTAAAGGACAGAATTGCGAAAGCGATGATCGAGGATGCAGAGAAAAAAGGAATTTTAAAAGAAGGTTCTGTTATTATTGAGCCAACTTCAGGAAACACAGGAATCGGACTTGCATCTATCGCAGCAGTAAAAGGATATCGAATGATTCTTACTATGCCAGAGACAATGAGTGTGGAACGACGCAATATTTTGAAAGCATATGGAGCTGAGGTGGTTCTGACAGAAGGCTCACAGGGAATGAAAGGTGCAATCGCGAAAGCAAATGAGCTTGCAAAAGAAATTCCGAACAGCTTTATTCCGGGACAGTTTGTAAATGCAGCCAATCCGGCAGCACATAGAGCTACTACAGGACCAGAAATTTGGAACGACACAGACGGTGAAGTAGACATTTTTGTGGCAGGTGTCGGTACAGGCGGAACACTGACAGGTGTTGGTGAATATTTGAAATCTCAAAAAGCAGATGTGAAAGTTGTAGCAATTGAGCCGGCAACATCACCGGTTCTTTCAGAAGGAAAAGCAGGAGTTCATAAGATTCAGGGAATCGGAGCAGGATTTGTACCAGATGTATTAAACACAAAAGTGTATGATGAGATTATCACAATTGAAAATGATGATGCATTTGCAACATCAAAACAGTTTGGAAAATTAGAGGGAATTCTGGTGGGTATTTCTTCAGGAGCAGCTCTTAAAGGAGCAATCGAACTTGCAAAACGTCCGGAAAATAAAGGAAAAACAATCGTAGCATTGTTGCCGGATAGTGGAGACAGATATTATTCAACTCCGTTATTTATAGACTAATAAAAACTTGAACCCAAAAAACAGCATAGGCAAAGGAGATATGGAACCATGGCAAAAATTACAAGAGATCAGAGAAATTTTAAATTCGAAACATTACAGTTACACGTAGGACAGGAAACTCCAGATCCGGTTACAGATGCAAGAGCAGTACCGATTTATCAGACATCATCATATGTATTTCGTAACAGCCAGCATGCAGCAGATCGTTTTGGGTTAAAAGATGCCGGAAATATTTACGGACGTCTGACAAACCCTACAGAAGATGTATTTGAGAAGAGAATTGCAGCATTGGAAGGTGGTACAGCAGCCCTTGCAGTAGCATCAGGAGCAGCAGCAATTACATATACAATTGAAAATCTTGCTCAGCAGGGAGACCATATCGTATCTGCTAAAAATATCTACGGAGGTTCATTTAACCTTCTTGAGCATACACTTCCAAATTATGGAATTACGACAACGTTTGTTGACATTTTCAACTTGGAAGAGGTTGAAAATGCGATTCAGGAGAATACAAAAGCAATTTACATTGAGACTCTTGGAAATCCAAATTCAGATGTAGTTGATATTGAAGCAGTTGCAAATATTGCACATAAACATAAAATTCCACTTGTTGTAGACAATACTTTTGCAACACCTTACCTTGTAAGACCAATTGAGTACGGTGCAGATATCGTAGTTCATTCAGCAACAAAATTTATCGGTGGACACGGAACAACAATCGGTGGAGTTATCATTGAAGGTGGTAAATTTGACTGGGAGGCTTCAGGAAAATTCCCTTCATTGACAGATCCAAATCCAAGCTATCATGGTATCAGTTTCACAAAAGCTTGCGGAGCTGCAGCATTTGTAACAAAGATCAGAGCAATCCTTTTAAGAGATACAGGAGCTACAATTTCTCCAATCAGCTCATTTATTTTCCTGCAGGGACTTGAGACACTTTCACTTCGTGTTGAACGTCACGTAGAAAATGCACTGAAAGTTGTAGAGTATCTGAATAACCATCCACAGGTAGAGAAAGTACATCATCCATCTGTAGATTCAGATCCAAAACAGCAGGAGCTTTATAAGAAATATTTCCCAAATGGAGGAGGTTCTATCTTCACATTTGAAATTAAAGGAGATGCAGCAAAAGCTCAGGAATTTATTGATAATCTGGAATTGTTCTCATTGCTGGCAAATGTGGCAGATGTGAAATCACTTGTTATTCATCCTGCAACAACAACACACAGCCAGTGCACAGAAGAGGAACTGCTTGATCAGGGAATCAAACCAAACACAATTCGTCTTTCAATCGGTACAGAAAATATTGATGATATTCTTCAGGATTTGGATGAGGCATTTAAAGCAGTTCAATAAGAATAGATAAAAATTTGGGGGAAATATGAAGGCGGTAGATAAATTAATCCAGCGTCAAAAATTAACAAAAGAAGAGTTTATAGAAATTTTAAAACAGCAGGATGATCCGGATATTCGAGAGCTTCTAAAAGAAGAGGCCGTCAGGTTAAGAAAACACTATTATGGAACGAAGGTATTTACAAGAGGGCTGATTGAATTTACAAACCATTGTAAAAACGATTGTTACTATTGTGGGATTCGAAGAAGTAATAAAAATGCAAAACGATTTCGTTTATCGCAGGAGGATATCCTGGCATGCTGTGAGAATGGTTATGAATTAGGCTTTCGGACATTTGTTCTGCAAGGCGGGGAAGATGTCTGGTACACGGATGAAAAATTGGTGGAGATTATTCGCAAAATCAAGACCTTATATCCGGAATGTGCAGTAACACTTTCAGTAGGAGAAAAATCTTATGAAAGTTATAAAGCTTATAAAGAAGCAGGGGCGGACCGCTATCTGCTTCGTCATGAGACTGCGGATGAACAACATTATGGAGTATTGCATCCGGCAGAGATGAGTCTCGCAAATAGAAAACAATGTTTGTATGATTTGAAGAAATTAGGATACCAGGTGGGAGCAGGATTTATGGTAGGCTCTCCGGGACAGAGCGTGGAAACTTTGGCAGAAGATTTATTATTTTTGCAGGAGTTACAGCCACAGATGGTAGGCATCGGTCCGTTTATTCCGCATCATGACACCTGTTTTGCTGAAAAATCAGCGGGAAGTGTGGAGGAAACATTATTTTTACTGTCTGTAATTCGTATTTTACTGCCGACAGTATTGCTTCCGGCAACGACAGCTCTTGGAACAATGGATCCGCAAGGAAGAGAAAAGGGACTCTTGGCAGGAGCAAATGTTGTAATGCCAAATTTGTCGCCCCTAAAGACAAGAAAACAATATGATTTATATGATAACAAGATCTGCACCGGAGAAGAGGCAGCAGAATGCAGAGAGTGTCTGGATAAGAGGATAGAATCTGTAGGTTATCAACTGGTAAATGAAAGAGGAGATGCTGTTCTGTAAAAAGAGCGGCATTTTTTCTTTTTTCTGAGAAGATTTTGTGCAAAAGAGAAAATTCCCTGCAAAATAAAACAAAAATTTATTTGACTCCACTAAAAATACTTGGTATAATATAAAACAGTTATGGATATCATATCTATATAGTGAGGCGCAGTAGCCAAGTGGTAAGGCGTGGGTCTGCAACACCCTGATTCATCGGTTCAAATCCGATCTGTGCCTTTTATCTATAAAGCCTGGAAATGCTAAGTTTCTCAGGCTTTTTTTATATATCAGGAAAGTGTTTTCCTAAATAAAATTATACGAGGTGAGGAAAGTGTTAAAAGCAGAAAATTTAACATTATATGTAAATGATAATGGGAGTCGAAAATGTCTTCTCAATGATATTTCATTTCATGTAGATGACGGGGAGATGTTAGTGATTACCGGACCAAATGGTGGTGGAAAATCTACGTTGGCGAAAACATTGATAGGAATTGAAAAGGCAGATAGTGGAAAAATCATGCTGAATGAGCAGGATATTACAGATTATGATATTAATCATCGGGCAAATGCAGGAATCGGATATGCATTCCAGCAGCCACCAAGATTCAAAGGAATGCCTGTTTCCAAGCTTCTTACATTGGCAGCAGGAAGAAGTCTGTCAATTGATGAATGCTGTGATTTGCTTACTGCAGTAGGATTATGCGCAGAAGAGTATGTAGAGCGTCAGATAGACGGGACTCTTTCTGGTGGAGAGATGAAGCGAATCGAGATTGCATCGGTGCTGGCAAAAGACCATGAATTATGTATTTTCGATGAGCCGGAAGCAGGAATAGATTTGTGGAGCTTTTCAATGTTAATACAGAAATTTGAAGAGATGCATAAAGAAAAGAAGCAGAGTCTGATTGTAATCTCACATCAGGAAAAAATCATTGATATGGCAGACCGTATTATGATCATCGACGATGGAGAGATTAAAAAAATAGGCAAAAGAGAAGATGTTCTTCCGTATCTAAACGGAGTTCAAAAGTGTCATAACTGCGCAGAAAACAGAGAAAGGAGAGCATAGGCAGATGGTAAAGTTAGATCAGGTTACAGAAGAAGTATTGAATGTTATTAACGATAACAAGTTTAGTCAAAGCGGAGCTTTCAATCTGCGTCAAAACGGAACATCAATATGTCATGGAGACAGCGAACATATTAAGATAAAAAAGAAAGAGGATAAACCGGGAATAGACATTTATATCGATGGAGAAACAAAAGGCGAGGTAGTTTATATTCCTGTTGTTGTCAGTGTATCTGGAATGACAGATCTTGTTTATAATGATTTTTATATCGAAGACGGTGCAGATGTGTCGATCGTAGCAGGATGCGGAATCCACAATAGCGGATGTAATGAGAGCCGCCATGACGGAATCCATACATTCCATGTTGGAAAGAATGCAAATGTACGATATGAGGAAAAGCATTATGGTGAGGGAAATGGTACGGGAGGAAAAGTTTTAAATCCTGTTACTAATATTTATATAGGAGAAAATTCTGTATTTACATTGGATACAGCCCAGATAAAAGGCGTTGATTCGACAGTTCGCGAGACAATGGTGGAAATGGAAAAAGACGCAAAGTTGTATGTGACAGAACGTCTTATGACAGAAGGAGAGCAGACAGCAGAATCGAATATAGAAGTGAGATTAAACGGAGAAGACAGTTCCGCACAGATTATTTCCCGTTCAGTTGGAAAAGGCAGATCTGTCCAGACATTTCATCCAAAGGCTGTTGGAAATAATAAATGTCAGGCACATATCCAGTGCGATTCTATTATTATGGATGATGCAGAAGTCGGCTCAATTCCAGAAATCAGAGCACGTAATTTGAATGCAGCGATTATCCATGAAGCGGCAATCGGTCGAATTAACGATGAGCAGCTGTTAAAATTGCGTACACTTGGTCTGACAGAAGAAGAGGCTGAAAATGTTATTATACAGAACTTCTTAAATTAGAAATACAGGAAATGATATGGCAGAAAAAAGAAGGTAGATAAGTTTGAATAATACGGAAAAGTATAGTCATGAATTGATTGTACCAAATGAAGATTTACCATTTAAAATGTTTTTGTTTGAAGGAAGTCAAGGAAATTATTTCAGAGATAAACATTGGCATCGCTCGATTGAGATATTTGCAGTATATGAGGGTGGATTAACTTTTTATATCAATGAAGAGAAACATCCGCTTGAGGCTGGAGAATTTATGCTTGTCAATTCTAATGAGATACATTCTATTGATGCGCAAGAGAAGAATCAGACAGTTGTTCTTCAAATGCCATTAAAAACTTTTGAAGATTATTTTACAGGTGAGCAGTTCATCCGCTTTACACATGATTCTACCGTGCAAGATGAGAAGGTCATGGAGTTGATCTGGAAAATGTACGACGCATATCTTGGCAAACAAAGTGGGTATGAGATGAAGGTGAAAAGTTATTATTACATGCTTCTTTATTTGTTGGTTACAAAATATCGTGAGCTGGATGTCGACCAGGACATGTTAAAGCGAAACAAGAAACTGACACGATTATCAACCATCACTGCATACATAAAAGATCATTATACAGAAGAACTTTCATTGGAAACACTGGCTGAAATCTTTGGTTATTCACCGACTTATTTGTCAAGAATGTTCCAGAAATATGCAGGAATCAATTATAAGAGTTATCTGCAGAGTATCCGGGTGCAGTATGCATATCAAGAGCTGACGAACACGGAGCATACGATTAGTGAGATTGCGCTAAATAACGGGTTCCCGAATAGTAAGGCGTTATCGAAGGTGTTTCGGAAGAAGTATGGAGTGCTGCCGAGTGAGTATCGCAGGGCAGGATTTCGAGAGGATTCGTGAGTGAGGGGGCTATAGGGGCCTTGTGTGGAATTGCTATTTAGTTCACTAAGTGGCAATACGTTCCTTACAAAAAATTGATATAAGAATTCTTGCTCAGATTC
>OGCN01001234.1_pt1 | contig 35369 bp, 39 predicted proteins | sample 1570181 | NCBI WGS metagenome assembly OGCN01 (sample SAMEA4370584, study PRJEB24528) | human gut metagenome | reverse complement strand
ATGAATTATTTTTTTCATATTCAATTCCTCCTACTATTGATAATATTCAATTATCATTACTAGAATAGAGGAGCTTGTTTATAAAAAATAACAGTGATAGAATTATAAGATGAAATATAGAAGGTGATAAAAATGGATAGAAATAATAATGTAATAAGAACTAAACCTATAGGTATAACATCAGATGATAAATTTCCTGTTTCCTATCAAAGTGCAAATACTTTCTTTCATTTTGTAAATAAGTTTAATTATTTAAATGAAATGATAAGTGATAAAAAGATTTATCCTAGATATTGTAAAGAAAGTCTAGAATACTTAGATTTAGATATAAAAAATATTAGTGTTGCGATGAAATGTTTTTGTAATATTCCTTTACATATGGTTCAAGCGCACAAGAAAGAATATGGTACATATTGCATAGGTTTAACAAAAGAATGGGGAATAAGAAACAACCTACAACCCGTGATTTATTATAATCAAGAGTCTTCTTTTTATAATTCAATAAGAAAGTCATATAATGCTGCTATGCAATATTCATCTGATGATGATGTATTAGCAGATATAGGCGAAATGACAAATTATGTTTTTAAATATATGAAACCTGTAATTGGAAGGGATTTGAAAACAAAAAGAATAAAAGATTTTACAGACGAAAAAGAATGGCGATATGTACCTGAAATCAATGGATTAGATTTTGGAGAAATTATTGTAGAAGAAAACGTAATTAATCACCAAAATATCATAGAATCATATAATAAAATAATTAAAGATAAAGGATATTATTTACAGTTTGATTATGAAGATATTAAATATATTTTTGTAAATAATGATAGTCAAAGAAAAAATATGATAAAGAGAATAAAAAAATTAGATTGTACACAAGAGGAAAAGGATTTATTAATAACAAAAATATGTATTTGGAAAGAAATGGAGGGTGATTTTTGATGGCAAATTTTATTAAAAATTTTAAAAATCAAAATTATAATGATGGTTTTCTACCACAATCTGTATTGGAAGAGTTATCTAAAAAATGGAATGGGAATTTGGAATATGTTTATAAAGAAAATGGGACATATATGTTAGAAGCAACAAATGGAAAGATTGAATTAGGATTTAAAAATTTTGAAATTGAGAATCTAGATGAAATTAAAGATAAATGTCAAAAAGAAAAATTAACAATGGAGGATTTGATAGATTATTCTTATAACTCTCAAAAGCCATTAACTTTAAAACCTCTAAAAAATTTTCAACAGTTTATCAATAATGAAAGAATCGATAATAATGAATTTATAATTTCTAAAGATATTATAGCAGATCCTATACCTGAAAAATTGGTGATTTTTCCAGAAAAAATGAATAAAAGTATTAAATTAAAAATAGGTAATGGAGAAGAATCATACGTTTATACATTTATTCAAAAACCTATTGATAGTTTAACAAAAAAAAGATTTGTAACTTCACCCAATTCAAAGCTCCTCATTGATTACGAAATAGATAATGAACGTATTAAATTCAATATAGAAATAAATAAACTACAAAATACTACAATTAAGGAATATCTTGAAACATTAATTTTTATGCAATCGATATTTAATAATGGAATGTATATTAATGATACATATATTAAAGGCTCGAAAGGTAAAGACGAAAAATATGAAAAGCGAGAAAAATTAATCGATTTATGGAATAAGGTTTATCAAATAGAAAAAATACTGGGCTTAAGATTTACAATTACTAATGACTTATTGGATAAGAAAGATTTAGATAATATACTTTTGTTATATAAATCGTTTATAGAAAATAAAGCATTAAGGATTAATAAAAAAATAAATACATTATCTTTTTCGTATGAGAACATACCAGAATGGTTTATCAAAGATGTAAAAGAAAATAAAGAAAGAAATTTATGTTTAGAATATTCTGAAAAATACAGTTTTAATTTATTAGGGGAAAAAATAGATGTACTAAAATTAAAAAGTTATTTTAATTTGTTTGTTGATGAAGTTGAAAACTCTGAAGAAACAAAAAAAATTCATTTGATTTTAAAAGAAAACGATGAAAATAAAACATATGAAAGTGTACAATTATTTAAAAATGAACATGATCTTGAAAAATTTTTTAGCAATAAGGATCATCTAACTGAGTTACAAAACGCTAAATGTTCAATTCCTATCTATTATTAATTTATAGAGAAGTTTGACACACCAAATTATTAAATTATAAAAATATCTTTATTTTGTGTATTTTCCTTCAATATAATTTTAGTTATATTGAAGGGAGAAACAAATATGAAAAAAGAAGAATTGGAAAAATATTTAGAAACTTATTATGAAGACTGTTTATTGCGAAAAAGATTAAGTGATAAAACGCTAAGGGCATATAAAATTGATTTAAAACAATATATTAATTTTATAGATGATTCAACAGAAGATACAAAAACAATAAAGGATTATATTCACTTTTTAAATAAAAAATATACTAAATGTAAAACTATAAAAAGAAAGATAGCAAGTGTTAAAGCGTTTTATTCTTACTTAGAATATATAGAAATAGTAGAATATTCACCATTTCAAAAAATAAGGACAAAAATAAAAGAACCAAAAGTGTTGCCTAAAACAATACATAAGGAGTATATTAGTAAAATTATCCAGTATTTGCTAGATGAGGTAGACAATTCAAAAACAAATTTTCAAAAGAAAATATCTTTTAGAAATATTACTATTATATGTTTATTATTTTCAACAGGAGTAAGAATATCTGAATTATGCAATATAAAATTAAAAGATATTAATTTACAAGAAAAATCATTAAAAATAGTTGGTAAAGGATCAAAAGAAAGAATTTTGTATGTAGGAAATACAGATGTTGTTGAACTTTGTAAAACTTATATACAACTTTATAGAGAAAATATAGATTGTGAATATCTTTTTTTGAATAAGTTTGACCAACCCTTGTCCGAACAGACCGTGAGAATATTATTAAATAAGTTAGAGAAAGAATTATCTTTACAAACTCATGTAACACCACACATGTTTAGACACACTTTTGCTACAACATTATTAGAAAAAGGAGTTGATATTAGATATATACAAAGTATTTTAGGACATAGCTCAATTTCAACAACACAAATTTATACACATGTTACATATTTCAAGCAAAAAGAAATAATGACAGAAAAAAATCCTATAAATGGTTTTATAATAAAAAATAAAACTAATTAGATAGATATTAATTTTTATGTATGGAAAAGTAGATATATTTATAAAATAAATTTAAGTACAAAAAGAGTTGAAAAAATTTTTAATTGTACTGAATTAATAAATTATTGTAAAAAAATAAATAGAAATATTAACGAATTAAATGGTATAGCACATATAAAAGATAATCTTTTTTTAATATTAGGAAAAAAATTGCCAAGAATTTTTTTAGTTCGACTAACGTAATTTTTTAGTATAAAGGACTATTTTAAATATAGAAATTTAAAATAGATAAATTGAAATGAATTTTGTTATTTGGAAAATGTAAGCAAATGACAAGATTCATTTTTTTATAAATATATTCTATAAAATTATTTAAAGATATAGTGGCATTACATACTTATAACTTATTTAATTATGTTTTCTATGATAAAAAAATGCATTCTATGATGAATAAGTCACAGTTTTTGTAGATATTTTTTAAAATGTATAGTACAAGGTGACAAGACACTGTCAGAATACAAATATGAGTATGACGGACAGGACAATATTATTTCAGAAACAATTAATGGTGTCGTTAACAGCTATGACTATAATGAATCGGATGAATTGAAAGCTTCAACAAAAACGATTGACGGAAAAACAGTCATAACTGAATACAGCTATGATCTTTTTGGAAACAAAGTAGAGTCATCAAGTGATGGAACAAATAAAATCTATCGTTACAATGACAAAAATCAGTTGACAAATATTAAATCAAAAGATGGACTTACCGATATCTATTATGATAAAAATGGAAATGTAAGAGATATCTACTATGCAGGTGGATACAAAGAATATTATCAATATGATGAATTTGGTCAATTGACTACTTTAAAAACAAACAGAGACAGAACTTACAATTATGAATATGATGGTGAAGGTGATCGAATTCATGATGAAAAGATCATCATAGGTATAGTAAAAATATTATAGAAATTTATTATTTAACAGAGGGTAAGAAATATGAAATTAAATTTGACGATGGTACTAACATAGGGGGTTGTCGCTTATCTATAAAAAATGATTATGTAATAGTGCGACTTGATAATTTTTGGAAATATCCTGTGAAAGGTAAAGGGTATATATATAATCTATCTACATTATTGGAAAATAATGGATATAAATTAATATAATCTTGTTGGAGGTGAAGAAATTATATAAAAGTAATCTATTAAATTAAATAATGATTATTTTAAATAAAATAATTTTTTATTAAAAGAAATTTTAAAAGAATAAAACTGAATATAGACAATAAGACATTGGTAAAATTTTTCCAATGTCTTATTGTTAAGTTAGAGAGGAAATACAAATTGAAAAAAGAAGTTGTAAAATTAAAGAGTGCGGAAAAATTATATAGAGAATTTGATAATACGTGTACAAGCAGAGCAATGATAAAGGAGACGGGCATATGTGCAAATCTTATATACATAATAGAAGTTATTTTTATTGTTTTAGTGATATTTATATATTACTTTTATAAATTTTATAAGTTAGGATTTAAATTTAATGCTAAAACTTTTGAAATGATAAGTATTCATGATGGTAAATCATTTTTATGTTATATAGGAACGTTACTGTTTTTTATGTTTATTACAGTGGTTACTTTGTTTATTGGGGAAAATGTTTTGACAAACAAGGTTATGGATACTTTTGGAATTGAAAAAAAATATAAAAAGATTTTCAATAAAACTAGTGAGGTTGATACTGATAAATCAATTAAGAAAAAATGGTACAAAAATGCAATCTATAAGATTATTAGTAAAATACAAGTTCCTAGCGTTAATGAAACAATTAAAGAATATTTAGAAGAAGAAAAGGAAAAATTCATAAAAAAACAATTACAAGGCTATTCTAAAGAACAATTAATGACAATATATAAATTTATGGAGAATTCTATACGAAACGTATCTTTAGAAATAGCAAATACATCAAATATAAATATATATATTTCTTTTTTAACCGTTTTTTTAACTGTTTTTTTAACAAATTTATTATCTTTTGATAACATTGAGAATATGAAAGATATAATTATTGTTCTAGTTTTTACTTTAATTGTGATAGTAAGTTCATATTTTCTTTATAAATTCCTTATTTATTTATATAAAAAATATGAAACAAATCTTTTATTGGGATATTTAAAAAAAGAAGAAAAGCAAATGAAACAATTTATAGAAGTATTAAAGGATGTAATTATTAATTACGATTATTATTTTAATGATAAAGAAAACGTTAGTGAAGTAGGAAGACAACTCAGTTTAGATATAGGAAAACAACCCTTTTCTTTAAAAAGTGTGAAAAACGATATAAATAAATTAAGGACAAGATTTTTACATAGATCAAAAAAATAAGTAAAAATTAAACTATTTATGAATAGTTTAGTTGAGAATAATTACTTGCTTTTCTAACATAGAATAAAAAAATAGAGGTGATATTATATGGATAATCAAAGTATTATACAATATGCAAAAAGTAGGCATATTGAATATTGTGTTCATTTTACAAATATATTAAACTTAAAGAGTATTATTAATTATGGACTTTTACCAAAAAGCATTTTAAAGGAAAAATCAATGAATTTTCAAGAAAATGATGTATATAGATATGACGGATTTGAAAACGCAACTTCTTTATCTATTACTTCACCAAATTATAAAATGTTTTATTCACTAAGAAATCAATACGCATCTACAAGATGGGTTGTTTTAGTAATTGATGCATATTCTGTTTTGTCAAAAAAATGTGCATTTAATTATACAAATGCAGCAAATTATTCATTAAGTAGGATACCGATTGAAGAAAGAATGACATTTGATTCTTTTAAAAAAATGTTTTCCGAAAATAACCCTGATCGTACCCGTGAACAATTGAGATTAGCAGATAATGAGACAACTGATCCGCAAGCTGAAATTTTATTATTTGAAAAAATATCATATAAATCTATCAAATATGTAATTTTTAATTCAATAGACGTATATAATGAATATAAAGATTTTTTAAATGAATTTGGAATTCTAGGTGGGGTTGATATAGGATACTTTTCACCTAGAAGAGATTATTCTTATTGGTTAAAATAAAAAAAGGAGATGACATAGTATTGTGGCTAGTAGACCAATATTTCATACTTTACCTTATTATCCGTTTTATGAAGAGATAGACGTAGATTTTGTCTATTTTTCAGGATTTTCTAAAATTCAAAAACAAAAAAGCTTGAATAGTTTACAATCCAACTATATTTTAAAATTTAAAACCAGAAAAGTTATAGATATTTCAACAAAAAGTACTTCAGATTTAGGAGTTAAACTTAGTGCTTTTAATTTAAAAGTAAAATATAAGAATAATCTCTTTCCCGTTGAATGTCTTTTTCAAGGAAGTAAGACATTCAAAAGTGGTGGACCGTATAGAGATTTGCTGTCAAAAAATCCAAAAGATGCGAAAAGAGACAAAAGATTGAAAGAAAGTGGAGAATTGATACATTTCAATTACTTTAATATGATTTTTCCCTTAGAACCGAAAGATTATTTTTACAATTGGCTTTATATCAATTCTTTATATAGAAATCCTGGATTGGCCAAAAGAATCTTAGAATTTGATAGTTTTTCCGATATTGAATTTAATCCTAAAAGATCAGTTAATTGTCAAGCAAGAGCTGTAGCAATTTTTGTAGGACTTAGTAAATCAAAAAAATTAGAAGAAGCAATGAAGTCAAAGGAATCATTTTTTAAAGTAGTGTATGGAGAAAAACACCATAACAAAGTTGAGCAACTAAATATTTTCAAAATGTAAAGAAAATAGTAAATTTAAAAAAGCACAAAATTTCACGGTTATTAGTTATCGGATTATTCTGTGCTTTTTTAAATTCAAATTATTTGTAGATGATCTTTGTAAGAATATAAATATTTATATTTATTAAGGAGGTTAAGATAAAATGAAAAGCTATCTTTACTTTTCGGATTCTTTATCAATATTATTATATTTTTAATAGATTGCTGTATCTAGTTATAATTTTTTTAATTAATTATATATTTAATATAGTACATTAGCTCTGTAACAAATAGAGCAGAAAACATACCTAAATTAAGAATTTTATTTTTAGAAATTATTAGAACTAAAGAAAAAATAATAATAAGAAGATATTTGTAGTAAATATTATAATTTTTCAAATGTAAAGTATTTTCTTCACAGGGCTTTATAATAAAAAGTAATATAATTAGGATAGGTGAAGCGATTTTTAATAAATTATGATAAAAGATTTCTTTACTTAGTATATTTGTTAGTGAGTATATAATAACCATTAAAGAGGTACATCCATATATTGTTTTACAATGAAAACCTCCCAATGTAATTCTCAATATACAAAAAGTAGGTATAAAATATAATCCAAATCCACAATTTTGAAATAAAATAGACAAAACGATTAAAATTAATATGGTAAATAAATTATAAATCAAAACTTCTAGTCCGTATTTTAAAATATCTTGATCATATGCTTTTGAATCAAATTGTGAACATAACTTATTGACAATATTTTTAAAGTTCATATCATAGCTCCTTTTTTTTATCCTCATTATTAATTATAGACATTATTTTATTTTTTGATAATTCATCAAGATCAGTAATATCGATAATCATTCTTTGGTTTCGCCCACATAAAAAATCTAATGTTACTTTATAATAATTGGCAAGTGATATTAAATTACTTACGCTTGGTTCTCTTTTTGCCAATTCATAAGCAGAAATTGTTGTTCTATCTATGCCTGTCATTTCTTCAGCTAATATTTGTGTAACATTTTTCTTATCTCGTAAATATTTTAAATTTTTACCAATTATTTCTTTGTACATATTTATCACCTAATAAAAAGATATACAAATTTTTGCGACTCTAGGTCGCAATGTTACAATTTGCCACATTTTTTGTTTTTTATGATAAAATATTGCATAATATGATAAAAATGTATAAATATCATTAAATTATATTTAGATTATAGTAAGGAGGAGATAATTATGAAAGAACGTAGTAAAAATAGGGTAAAAAAAGCTGTATCGAAAAAAGCATGTGATTTTCTTAATTCACTTGCATATACATCTTGTTCATCATATTCTTTTGTAGGACCATATGAGCCAAAAAAACCAGAAAAATTAAAAAAACAAACTAATATTTAATATATCAAATATGATATAATGAAAAAAAGAATTAAGTTACTTAATGACTTAATTCTTTGCTTTTTTGGAGGTTTTTATAATGAATATTGTTTTAGTTGATAATGATATTGAATTTTCTAATAAATTAAAAGTAGATGTTAAGTCGTATTTTAAACAGCTAGATGAAAGTATTGATTTTATTATTTTAAATGATTCATTTGATACAATAAAGGACATTGATCAAATTGACCTCATTTTTTTAGATGTTGATTTGAACTTTGAAATGAATGGGATTGATATAGGAGCTTATTTGAAATCTAAGTTTCCTAAAATAATTATTGTATTTGTATCCATGCATGAGGATTTTGTTTTTCCCGCATTATCTATTGGTTTTTTTCAATTTATAAGAAAAACAAAATATGATTTTGATATTATAAAAGTATTGAGACAAATAGAGGCTTATTTAAAAGAAAATTTAAAAAAGATATGTATTAAAATGGATGGAAGAAGCCATATTGTTAGATTGAGTGATATAAAATATATTATGTCAATAGGTCATGATCTATATATTAGTACATATAAGAAGGAATATTTGATATATTCATCTTTAAAAAAATTTATGGATCAAATATCTTTTAATGAATTAGTTCAAATTGAAAGAAGTCTAGTAGTTAATCTTAATTTTATAAAAAGAATGAATAAAACAAGTGTTATAACATTAAATGATGAAGAATATTTTGTTGGTCGAAAATATCAAGATGAGCTAGTAAGAAAATATGAGGAGTTTCTTTTAAGATGATTTTTTTTGATATTATTATGACATTGATTGAAGATTTCATCCTTACTTATTTTGATTTTAAAATATTAAATATTATTAATAACAAGTTAATTATTTTTTTAACACTTATCTGTACATTAGTTACTTTTGTATTTAATAATTTGCTATTAAATAATTATTGGTTAATGATTATTTTGATTGTAATTTTTACTTTCATATCCTCTTTTTATGATAAAAAAAGAAATTTAATATATTTTATTGTACCAGCAATATTGATAATAATTCTACTTTTTTCTAATACAGTGTCTATTATTTTTGTTTCCGCAATATTTTTCATAAATCCAATGCAAATTTCTTCTAATAATATTTACATTATTTTCTTATCTCTTTTATCAAGAATTGTATTTTTAGCTTTATCTTATTTATTTAGCTATTATGATAATAAATATAGATTGAATAAAAACAGATTATTAGTAGGTAATTATTGGTGGTCGTTTTGTTTATTTGTTTTATCTTTTTTAGGAGTGTATACATTATTATTTGAAATGATTTTTTATCATATGGTAAATTCTGCTAATATGTATAAATTATTATTTCAATTAATTGTCATGTGTTGTTCATTTTTTATATTTTATTTTAATATTCAAAAAGAATATCAAAACAATCTCATTCTGAATGAAGAATTGGTAAAAAGTAAGTATGCGGCAGAAACCTATGAAAAGATTAATAAGCTTTCTTATCAAATGCTACAAGAAAAACATATGATGTGTTATATTTTGATGTCTTTTAAGCATTATTTAGATACGAATAATTATGATGCAATTGAAAGACTGATAGAAACACAATTAAATAAATTTGATTTTTATAAATTTTCTAATTTTACAGGTATCAAATTATTTGATAAAGAAATTGTTAAATACTTTATTTCATTAGAAAATGATGGCTTTTCAATAAAGAAAGTTATGACGATAAATAATACAAGAATTTTAGAAAATGAAAATTTTGTTAAAGAGATAAAGGCAATCCTAAAACAAATTACTGAGTTTTGTTTAGATAATAAAACTTTTGAATTTTATCTATATGAGGTCAATGAATTTGTAGTTTTAAAGATTTTGACATTATGCACAGATAAAGTATTTAAATTTAATGATAGCTATGATGAAAGTGTTGTGGAAAAAAGAAAACTTCAAATAAAAAATGATAATATAGAGATTAAAGTACTTTTTAAAATAAATTAATGAATTTTCTATTTTATTTTCTCAAAATTATATTTTATAAAGAAAAATTAGATATGAATTTTGAATGTGGGTTTAATTTAAAAACTGTTTAGTACATATTGTATATATAAGTAATTCACTTTTTTACTTTAAGTGAGTTGCTTTTTTTTTTGGTTAAATTAGAGCAATACCTTCTATAATTATTAGTCTTACTTTCTTTTTATTTTCCTCCATTAGTCGAAGGAGGAAAAATAGGAATGCAAACAATAATTGTAAATTTGAAATCATTATATCCAGAATACTATACGGAGGATATGCTTATTGAAGTTGCGACAGATATATTAGAAATCATTGACAAGTATGAACATATTGAATCAGCATATGATAGAAAATTAAGATATCATAAAGTATACTATTCTCTAGAAAGAAGTCCATATGTTGAAATACATAGGGAGGATTTTAATAGGAAAGATACAGTATATTTAGATAATATGGTTCATGATGATCTTTTGAAATTAATTATAGAAGGGATTAACAATTTGACCATAGTACAACGTAAAAGAATATATAAAAGATTTGTAGAAGGAAAATCACTACAGGTAATAGCAAAAGAGGAAAATTGTACAAAACAATCAGTATTCAAGTCAATATCTAAAGCATTAGATAAACTAAGAATAATATTAGAAAAAAATGGATATGATGTAACAGATTAAAATCTATAGAGTAATTGTGATTATTAATAATATAATCACAATTACTCTTTTTTATATGTTAATTATAGAAAATAAAAAAGTTATTTTTTTTGAGGTGACAAATGTTGCTTTTTTCTCCTTATAGATGAAAAGAAGATTTCTTTGAAATATAAGGAGACTTTTTTAGAGTACATTGAAAACAGAATAGTAATATCGGTAACGTTACTTATATTTAAGCCCAATCATGAATACGCCATGACCAATATGTATTGAGAGCGAATAATATTTGATGGTAATCATAGGTGCTGCTATGAGGCGATGATAATATAAGAATATAATGATACGCATAGTGTTCGCATGAGTAATTAAATTTGCCGCACGCAAAACACTATTGAAGGTTAGAATCCTTTGAGAACATATAACGCCTTGAAGATTATGTGGGACTCGTGGAATTGCATAGCAAAGCAATCTACTGATATTACAATTAACTAAAAGCAACTTTACTGTTGCTTTTAGTCATACATAAAAAGAAGGTGATGAAGTTGATAGAAAACATAGTAAGAGGAGAAATATATATAGCTGATTTGGATCCGTGTATAGGCAGTGAACAAGGTGGTATCAGACCTGTTGTGATTATTCAAAATAATACTGGCAATAGATTTAGTACAACTACTATTGTTGCACCGATTACAACAAAATTAGGCAAAGCATATTTACCAACACATTTGGTTATAAATAAAAGAACAGGAATTTATAAAAAATCTATGATATTACTTGAACAAATAAGAATTATTGATAAAAGTCGGCTGTTAGAAAAACTAAGTATTTTAGAAGATCAAGAAATTGATTTAATGGATAGGTCTTTACGGATAAGTGTTGGTTTAAATTAATGTACGATTAATAAATTTGCACATTTGTATGTGAATAAACATCTTAATAAACTAAAGGAGAAGTCAGAAAGTGAATAGAATAAATGATTGGGATAAACAGATATTAACAGCACAGGATATTGCAAGAATTTTTAAATGCGGTAAGAATTTAGCTTATAAAATTATTGAAAGTGATGACATGAATGCTGTTAGGATTGGCTCAACAATACGAGTATCTATGAAATCTTTTAATGAATGGATTGATAATAAAGGTTTTCTTTTAAATAAGGAAGAAACATTTGATAATCAAGTTTATACATTGGAAGAAATAAAAGATATCTTAAAAATTGGAAGAAATTCTTCTTATAATCTATTAAATGAAAATTACTTTAAGATCATTAAACTAGGAAAAATTGTAAGAATATCTAAAAAATCATTTGATAACTGGCTTAATAAATAGAATTAGGAGGAACAAATGTGGAAATAACAAAAAGAAAGTACATTACTACGATTACTTATGACAAAATATGTAATGGAGTAAAAAAGATATGTAGAGAAAGCTTTTTTGATAAGAAATATGTCGATATTAGAGTAAATGAAATCAATAATCGTGAATATGATAAAGAATATAAGATTGATCAAGATACATTGTTTATAGATTTCATTGATATTTATTTAAAGAAAGTTTCTTTAAAAATTGACACTTATGAAAAGTATGAATCATATGTAAGTTTAACATACAGGTATATTATGGATTATTTTGAAAATACTTGTATTAAAGATATAACACCAATATTTATTGAAAATTTAAGTAAACAAGTTGATAATCAAATTTCAAAATTTGGTAATAAAGAAAAAGTAGTATCAAAAGCGGTAAAAAAAGATATTACAAACTTTTTAAATAAATTATTTAATTATTCAATGATGCTTAATTTATACGAAATAAATCCTATGAAAAATTATAAAATTCAAAGTCAGTCTGAAGAGTTCTCACTTGAATGGAGCTTAGATACACTATGTAATGTTTTTGAATTGAGTAAAGGAACTAGGTTTCATATGTTTTTGCACTGCTTTTTTGGAACCGATTTAAAAATTAATGAAATTTTAGCATTAAAATGGGATGACTTACATATAAGTGAAAACGATTTAATAAATAATAATTGTTATGCAGACGTAAATAAGAAAATTAATAGAAAGAGTACATCTTATATTAACGATAATAAAAAAATGATTTTAAAAGTGTTTGATAAAAAAATAGGTAATGAAGGGCGAACAAGGTTGGTTATTTATAAAATAACAAATAGTAAAAAAATTCATATTCCTATTAATGTAGCTAAGTTACTGATTAAGTGGAAAGAAACAGAAAAGCGAAAAAAGAGTTGCTATTGTAATTTTGTTGATAATAATTTGGTTTTTTCATTAAAAAATGGTAAAGCTTGTGAAGATAGAATTATTAATAAGGAATTTGACACATTGAAATATTTAAATGATTTACCAAATATAAAATTTATGAAATTAAAATTGTTTTCTAAAGAGAAAATTTTATATAATGAGGAAACTATGACGATAAGAGAATTATATTACAATACTCTGTTTTTTGATTATTCAAAATGGTTTGAAGTAGGTTATATGAAAGAAGGAGGAATTTATCGTAGTAATTCAATTTCAGCAGGAACAAATTATCGCAATATTAATCTTAAAGATATACAAGTTCCAAAGAAAAAAGAAATAAATATATTAAAGATTATTTCATTACTGAAGAACAATCCTGATTTTTCAAAAGAGTTGACAAGTATACTCAAGTAGTAAAGCTGTCATTTTTTAATCGCATGTTGGTAAAATATAATAGTTTCCATAAAATGGAGGGTGTAGGAGGAAATAAACATGGCATCAATTACAAACAAACATGGAAAATATTATGTTGTTTATAGATTTGATTCATTCGAAGGAAAAAAGAAACAAAAATGGGAATCTTGTGAAAGCTATGAAGATGCAGTATTTAAAAAGAAAAAGATTGAAGACGAAGTTAATAATCAAACTTTTGTGGCTCCAAATAATCAAACTATAAGAGAATTTTTAGAAGTTTTTGTTGAATTATATGGAACAAAACGTTGGGGATTTAATAATTATAAGGCAAATATTGGTCTGTTAAATAATTATGTTTATCCAATTATAGGAAATAAAAAAATACAAACATTTACAGCTTTAAATGTTGATCAGTATATTAATAAACTGACCAAAACAAAAAATGTAAATTATGGTGTAAGAAAAAATGCTCCTCAATATGTTACATCTCACACGATTAAATCAATAATAAAATTATTAAGATGTGCATGGAGGCAAGCAATCAGATGGGAAGTTGTTAAGAAAAATGTTTTTACAGATTCTAATATTCCGTATTATGAATCAAAAGAAAGTGAAATATGGACAGCATGCGAAATTCAACATGCTTTAGAAATATGCGAAGATCAAATTTTATATTTGTGTATTAATTTGGCCTTTTCATGTTCATTAAGAATATCAGAAATATTAGGCCTAACTTGGAATAATATTCATATTGAGGATGAAGATTTTGAAAAAGATAATACAAGATTAGTTGTTGATAAACAATATGTTCGTATTGATAAATCAATGATAGGTATTTTGACTAAAGATGAAATATATAAACAATTTGATTCACAGGTAAAAAGAGATTGTAAAACAGTAATGGTATTAAAATCGTTGAAAATGAATGGTAAATCTAGAACTGTTTGGATACCTCGAACAGTTGCTTTTATGTTAAAAGAATGGAAAAATAAACAACAAGAGATAAAAAATGAATTTGGTAATTTATATGAAGATAATAATCTTGTTATTTGTTTTGAAAATGGAAGACCTATTGAAAAATCAAACATTGAAAGAAGGTTTAAGAAATTTATAGAAATAAATGGTCTTCGAAAAGTAGTTTTTCATTCTTTGCGACACTCAAGTGCTACTTATAAACTTAAATTGAGTAAAGGAGATATAAAAGCAACACAAGGTGATACTGGTCATAAATCTGCGGAGATGATTACAAAAAGATATGCACATATTTTAGATGAAGATAGAAAAGTGAATGCTACAAAGTTTGAAGATGAATTCTACGCTTCTAAAGAAAATGAGGAAAAAGATGATGCATCAGAATTGTTGGATATACTAAAAAATAATGATGCATTAAGAGAACAATTGAAAAAAATGTTATCTTTATAAATGGACTACAGGTCCATTTTTTTCATTGAATTTAAGGCTAAATTACTATAAAATTATTAAAAACAAGGTTTTTCCTAACAATGGCTGTCATAAGTGAGTTCGAATCTAACCGAGGATGAATTAGAAAACATAGTAAAATCAAGGCTTTTGAAGGAATATTTCAAACGAGAAAATTTGATGTTTTCTAACAGATTTCTAACAAAGACATAAAAAAATAGCAAAAAATAGATAAAATTAGAAAAATTATAAGATACCAAGAAATCTTCAAAAGTGTTGGTGTATATAGACTTTAAGGGATTGGAGAAAAAAATTAAACTAAAAAAATTGGTGGTTGTTAGCCTCCGGAACGTAAGATCATGAGTTCGAATCTCATTAGTACCGCCATTTTTAAAACAATAGATTATTCAATAAGCAATTATTGCTTATTGAATATTTTTTTATGATACAATAATATAAATGGAAAGAGGAATTGCGTATGGAATATAAAATAGGTGAAGTATCTAAAATATTGAATATTTCAAAAGAAATGATTCGTTATTATGAAAAACAAGGTATTTTAAAACCATCAAGGAAAGAAGATAATAATTATCGTACATATTCAGTCATGGATGTTTTTTTATTAATGGAAATTATTCGCTATCAATCAATTCATTTTGGAATCAAAGATATCTCTGAATTATTAAATGAACATTATTTAGAAAACTATGCACAACATTTGTATCAATATTATCAAGAAATAGATCAAGATATTATTAAAAAAATTTTATTGAAAGAACGTGTTAAAGAATTAGCAGAAAGAATCGAAACATGTAAATTTAATTTAGGAAAATATTGGGTCAAAAATGTTCCTGCATATCAACTTGTGTTTCTAACTAATGGAAAAGGTGATGACTATGATAAATTACAAATATCTATTGAAAATAGAAATTTGCTTTTTTCCAAGGAAAGAATGGTTTATGTGGAATCTATGGTTTTATTTGAAAAAGAGAAAGAAACTTGGTGGTATGGAATGGAAGAGAGATACATAGAATCACTTCAGCTTTCTTTTAAAGATGAAAAGTATTTAAAGAAGCAATTATGTCTATGTACAATGATTGATATGGGTGAAATAGGTTGTTTTAATAGAAATCAATTAGAAAATATATTAAATGAAATCAAAGATGAATATCAAATAGTAGGAACTCCTAGAGGAATTATTGTAGGTAGGGGTTATGAAGGAGAAAATTTTCAAAGGATTATGGAAATACAGATACCAATTGCTTTAAAACATTGAAATCATTTCAATGTTTTTTTGTGTTTTTTAAGCTATTTTACTTATTTGTGTATTATTTCACAAGTGCTTGACCTTGTAATGCTTTCAAGGCGTATACTATAAGTGGTTACAAGGAGGAAAAAGGAATGATAACAAAATTATTTACACCTATGAAAGTAGGAAACTGTACAATACCAAACAGATTGGTCGTACCAGCAATGGTTACAAATTATTGTGATGAAGATGGCTTTTTAACAGATAGATATATGGCCTATATCGAAGAAAAAGCAAAAGGTGGATGGGGTATGATTATTACTGAAGATTATAGTGTTACACCTCATGGAAAGGGATATCAATATATTCCAGGATTTTATAAAGATGAACATGTTGCTTTAAATAAAGAATTAACACGTCGTGTACATGAACATGGTTCTAAGATCTTCTGTCAAATGTATCATCCAGGAAGACAAAGTTCACATGCGGTTAATGGTAATGTTCAACCATTAGCACCTTCAGGAACAAAAGATCCTATTTGTATGGATTTAGCAAGAGAAATGACTGTTGAAGAAATTCATACACTTGTCGAAGATTTTGGTCAAGCAGCAAGAAGATGTAAAGAATCTGGTTTTGATGGAATTGAATTACATTGTGCTCATGGTTATTTATTAGCTGAATTTTTATCATCTTATGTCAATAAAAGAGTAGATCAATATGGTGGATGTTTTGATAATAGAGTAAGAATTGTTGATGAAATTATTGCTGCTATGAGAAAAGAAGTAGGAGATTTTCCAATTCAAGTACGTATTTCAGCTAATGAATATGTTCAAGGAGGACGTACAGAAGCTGAAACATATCAACTTGCAAGACATTTAGAAGAAGTTGGTTTTGATGCAATTCATGTTTCAAATGGAGTTTATGCTGCAGCACCAATTGATCAAATTATTGCACCAATGTTTACTAAACATGCATTAAATATGGAAGCTGCTGCTAATGTTAAAAAGGTCGTTAAAATTCCTGTTATTTTAGCTAATCGTATTAATGAACCGGGAATGGCTGATATTTTACTAGAAATGGATAAATGTGATTTTGTAGGAATGGCTAGAGGTTCTTTAGCAGATCCTTATTTACCAGTAAAAGCTAAAGAAGGAAAATTTGATCAAATTAATTATTGTATTGGATGCCTTCAAGGATGTGAAGGTCCATTATTAACAGGAGGATGTGTCACTTGTTTAGTTAATCCAAGAGTAGGGCGTGAATATGAAACAGATTTAACAAAAACGACTCAACCTAAAAAAGTAATGGTCATTGGTGGAGGACCAGCAGGTTTAGTAGCTGCTCGAACAGCAGCCATTAAAGGTCATGATGTTTCTTTATATGAAGCAAGTAGTCATTTAGGTGGTCAATTTAGATCAGCTGCATATCCAATTGGAAAAGGTGAATTATCTACTACAACTTCTTCTTATCGTGCTAATTTAGAAGCTCTTAATGTCCCTGTACATTTAAATAGTGAAGTAAGTGAAGAAATGATTCAAGAAATTAAACCAGATGCTATTATTCTTGCAACAGGGGCTAAACCAATGGTTCCACCAATTAAAGGTATTGATGGTAAAAATGTATTTACTGCAGAAGATATGCTACTTGGTAAATATGATATTTCTAACGGTCCTATTGTTGTTTGTGGTGGAGGAGAAGTTGGTGGTGAAACTGCTCACTATCTAGCTGAAAAAAATCATGATGTGACATTGTTAGAAATGCAACCTGATATTTTAAATGATATGATGATCATGACAAAAGTATGTCTATTAGAAATGATCCAAAAAGCAGGTATTAAAGTAAAAACACAATTTAAAGTTAAAGAAATTACAGAAACTGCTGTTATTGGAGAAGATGCAAGTGGAAATACAGTTTCGATTCCAGCTGTACAAGTTATCTCTGCTTTTGGTTATAAATCATATAATCTATTAGAAGAAATTGCTAAAAAATATTGTAAGGAAGTCTATGTCATTGGTGGTGCTAAACAAGCAGGTGGCGCTATTCCAGCAACTAAAGAAGGTTTAGAAGTTGGCTTAAAATTATAATAGATATTAAAGGGGCTGTTACGAAATTAAACAATTAATTTCATACAGCCTTTTCTTTTGTAGAATAAAAATATAATAAAATTATTCTACTATAAGAAGCAATTGTTTCTAATTACAATAATTCCTCAAACGTTATCGTTGAGAAATTAATTAGTAGGAAATAAATATCATTGGTAAAATATCAATATCCTATTTCTAGTTAGAAATTATAACAAAAAAGGATGTTATGATTTTAAATTATGTCGTAACATCCCCTTTTTTTGGATTATTTAGCTAATGATTATCGAGAAATAATGTTATATAATAGTATACGGATAATATTCACATTATTTTAAATATATGATTAAATAAGAATAACTGAAAGGGGATAATCATGAAACAATTTAAAATTAATATTAATGATTTATTTGAAAAAAGTGAAGTTGAAACAATGATGGATGATGTTGAAAAATCAGCTATCAGTTATGAAATGAATAATATCAATCAAAAAGTATTAAACGAAATCAGTACGTATGCAAATAATAGAGAACGTATCCAAAACTTAACAGATGAATTTACAGAAATTATGTATCATGATCGTATTTCAAATAATGATGTTGAAAGAATTGATTATATTTTTGATCAACTTGTTCATCATATAGGACTTGATGCACCTGCTTTAGCGGCATATACGAATACGATCTTTAATACAATTAATGAATATAAAGAAGAATATATTCAAGAGTTTATAAGGCTTAATCCACAATTAAATGAAGAAATGATTTCTGTGGAATTAGACACATATAAAGATGCTGCTTATGAGTTAAATAAAATATTTGTAGAAACAGTAGGAACTATAAAAAAATGTGATATTGATGCAATAAATGAAGCTGTTGATTTATTCTTTGATCAAGATGAACCAACAGATTTGATTCAAATATTTGTTGCTAATACGATTCAAATATTAAACCAACCAGATTTATTAGTAGATGTTTTAGGATTGTCTGTACTTATTAATGAAATTATTATTAATCATCAATTAGATGATTTTAATCCAAATTTATGGAAAATGAATCATCATCGTTTCTTTAGTATAGATTATAGAGATTATTTAGATGAAGATGAAAATCAAGATGCTTACAATTAAATGTAAGCATCCTTTTTATTGGACTATCATCCATTGAAAGAAGGAAAAAAAGATAAAATAATAATAGAAATGAAACAAATATGAGACAAATTATCATTAAACATATAATACAATTAAATCAAGAAAATTCCTTACATCAATATAAAAAAAGAGATACTAGAATACTTAAAAGTCAGCGATTAAAAGAAGTAGTAGAGATCAGTCAAAGTATGCTTAAAGGAGACTAAGAAGGATTAAGAAAAAATCGAATGATCTGTGTAGAGAGTTTTAAGATAGCAGCCATCTTTACGCATACAGACATTAAAGAAGAAGACTTACTAGGAGGAGATGAAATCAATATGTGTGTAGCAATGGATCAATTATTTCAAAGAATGAGAAACGAGGGAGAAAGTATTGGAATTGAAAAAGGTAGATAAGAAGAAAAACAAAGTACTTTAAAAGAACTGCTTAAAGTGAAACTAGGAACTTTATCAAGTCCTTTAGAAAAACAACTCACAGAAACATCGCTAGAAAAATTGAATGAACTTACATTAAATATCTTTAATATTAATAGTGAAGAAGATGTTTTAAATTTAATGAATTAAAAGATGAGCTATAAAGAATCTATTCTTGTCAATCAAGAAATTCTTTATAGCTTTTTGTATATATTTTATTAGATAAGATAAACTATAAATGAAAATATTTGACAGTTAAGTTAGCTTATGCTAACATAATATCGTGAGTTAGTTGTAGCTAACTAAAGGAGGAAAAAAATGAAAGTCGTATATGCATCAAGAACAGGTAATGTTGAAAGTATTATTTCTAAATTAGGAATTGAAGATGCTTTAAAAATTGAAGATGGAAGTGAAACCGTAGAAGAAGATTATATCTTATTTACTTATACTGATGGTTTCGGAGATGTTCCTTACGAAGTAGATGAATTCTTACAAAGTCAAAGTGAACATCTAAAAGGTGTTGTTGTAAGTGGTGATACTGGATATGGAGAAGCTTATTGTAAAGCAGGAGATGTCATTGCTGAACAATATAATGTACCATGCTTATATAAAGTAGAAAATGATGGTAGTGACGAAGATATCGAAGCTATCAAAAAAGTGATTGCTTAATTATGCCATTGTCTGCTCACGAATTTGAAAGAAGATTAATCTTTTATGCTTCACCAACACTTACAAAACTTAAAGTTGCATGTATTTATAATTTAAATGATCTTGATGATTTAGAAGAATGTATCCAATATTATAATGAACTTTTAAATAAAAAAGATATTTATTTAAAAGTACTTAAAATAAAAGGGCGTTCTATGATTTATGTTTATCAAAAAGAAAAGTTAAATAAATTATGTGCATGTAAACAAATCCAAAATATCTTTAAAAAATATAATTATAATTGTACATCTTTAGATACTCTTATCCTAGATTTACAAAAACGCCTCAATGATTATGATTTTCCTCATGAAATCGGTTTGTTTTTAGGATATCCTATGACAGATGTTTTAGGTTTTATTGAAGGGAAAGAATATTTAAGTGTTGGTTATTGGAAAGTTTATAGTCATGTTAAAAATTGTCAGCATACATTTGATAAATATCATAAATGTACACATGAATTATGTAAAAGATTTAATCAAGGAGAAAACGTTGAGCAAATATGCAGATATGTCTAATTGGTAAAGATTTCTTTACCAATTTTTATTATACTAATGCAAATGGTACTAAAAAATGGTATGATAAATGTGTATTTTAAGGAGGAAATAGAATGGGATTTAGAGAAGACTTTTTATGGGGTGGAGCAGTTGCTGCCCATCAATGTGAAGGTGCCTGGCAAGAAGGTGGAAAAGGAATTAGCTGTAGTGATGTAGAAACAGCAGGAGATAACGTTACAGGTGCACCAAGACGTTTAACAGATGGTGTTATTGAAGGTGAAGATTATCCTAACCATGTAGGTGTTGATTTTTATCATCATTATAAAGAAGATGTTGCTTTGTTTGCAGAAATGGGATTTAAAGCATTTAGAACTTCTATTGCATGGACTCGTATTTTCCCTAGAGGAGATGAAAAAGAACCAAATGAAGAAGGTTTAAAATTCTATGATGATTTATTTGATGAATGTCATAAATATGGTATTGAACCAGTTATTACATTATCACACTTTGAATTACCTTGGGCATTAGCTAAAGAATATGGTGGATTTAGAAATCGTCAAGCCATCGATATGTTCGTTAAATTTGCAAAAGTATGTTTTGAAAGATATCAACATAAAGTTAAATATTGGATGACTTTCAATGAAATCAATAACCAAGCTGATGTGACACAACATAACTTAATTCAAGAAGGTGCTGTTTTACTTCAAGAAGGTGACGATGCAGAATACTTAATGTATTTATCAGCACATCATGAATTAGTAGCTTCAGCGTTAGCTGTAAAAGCTGCACATGAAATCAATCCTGATTTACAAGTAGGATGTATGATTGGTATGAATGGTGTTTATCCAGCTTCACCAAAACCAGAAGATGTGATGAATGCTTTAGGTGCAATGCATCAAAAATATTGGTATGTAGAAGTACATGCTAGAGGTCATTATCCTCGTCATATCTTAAAGAAATTTGAAAGAAAAGGATATGATTTCATTACTGAAGAAGATAAGAAAATCTTAGCTGAAGGTAAAGTGGATTATATTGGATTCTCATATTACATGTCATTTGCGACAAAATATCAAGGACGTAATGAAAAAACATTTGATTATGTACCTGAAGATTTCGTAAGAAATACATACTTAAAAGCATCAGATTGGGGATGGCAAATTGACCCACTTGGATTACGTTGGTGTCTAAACTGGTTCAATGACCGTTTTGAACTTCCAATGATGATTGTTGAAAATGGATTTGGTGCTTACGATAAAAAAGAAGCAGATGGTACAGTTGATGATCAATACCGTATCGATTACTTAAAAGAACATATCCAAGCAATGAAAGATGCTGTTGAATATGATGGTGTTGATTTACTTGGATATACAATGTGGTCTCCAATTGATATCGTTTCAGCTTCAACTGGTGAATATGATAAACGTTATGGATTTATCTATGTTAACTATAATAATAATCATGAAGGTGATTTTTCTAGAAGTAAAAAGAAATCATTTGATTGGTATAAACATGTTATTGAAACAAACGGAGAAGAATTATAAGAATGGGGATGTCCTCATTCTTTTTTTATGATATAATTATCCTATGGAGGGATAAGAATAGTATGAAAAAGTTAATGAAGTTAATGTGCGTATTTGCACTTGTATTTGTTGCTGGATGCGGTGCTTCTTCATCAACAGATGAACAAAAAGAAGTTGTAACAAACTTTTTTGATTATGTAAAGGAATGCGACATTACAAAACTTAAAAAGGTAGCGAGTGAAGATGTTTTATCAGGAATGGATCTTGAAAAAATGGAAAAAGAATTAAGCCAATATACTGAAGAAGAATATGGTAAAGTTTTTGTTGATGAAACAAATAAATTCAAAAAAGCTATTTTCAAAGATTTATTTACAGATATCAAAATTAAAGATATCAAAGCAGACGGGGATAAAACAACAGTTAAAGTGACAGGAAAACAAAAAGATTACTCACAAGTATCTTTTGATCAAAGTGAATTAAACACAACTGCACAACAATATGTAGAAGAACATCAAGATGAACTTGCTAAAGTCTATAAAGAAGAAGGTTTATCAGCATATCAAATTAAAGTATATGATGGTATTGCTCCTATTCTTTATCAAAGCATGACAGATACATATAAAAGCGCACCTACTGAAAAATTAACAGCAACATTTACTTTAGAAAAGAAAAATGACAAATGGATCATTACAGGTATTGATGAATAAAAGATAAGCAATCATAAGATTGCTTATTTTGTTTTATGGTAATATTTGTTATAATGAATTTTGGAAAGTGAGGTCGTTATGAGTCGTTCTAATTCAATTGTTAAACAAGCATCAATTTTAGCACTTGCAGGAATTTTAGTTAGAATCATTGGGCTTTTATATCGTAGTCCTTTAACTGCGATGATTTTAGACGAAGGAAATGGGTATTATTCAACAGCTTATAATATTTATGCGTTAGTTTTACTTATTTCATCGTATAGTATTCCTACAGCTATTTCTAAATTAATATCAGAGAAGATTGCTTTAAAAGAATATAAAAATGTTAAAAGAATATTAAAATGTGTATTTATCTATGTTTGTGCCATTGCTGGAAGTGCAGCAATTTTATTATTTATCTTGGCACCATTCATTGTGGATGTTAATGCTGTTCCTGCACTAAGGGTCCTATGTCCAACAATTTTTTTATCGGGATTATTAGGAGTATTTAGAGGATATTTTCAAGCACATAAGACAACGATTTATACATCTGTTTCACAAATCATTGAACAAATCTTTAATGCAGTTGTTGCATTGCTAGCTGCCTATATTTTTATTCAACCATATCTTGGTGTAGATGCAACAAAAGTAGGATCATATGGTGCTGCTGGTTCTGCACTTGGAACAGGGGCTGGTGTTTTAGTTGGTTTGATCTACATGATTTTTATGTATTTAAAAAAGAAAAATACTTTTGTAGAAGAAAAAGATGAAGAAGCGAGTGAACGAGTAGATTCGTATCAAGAAATTTTTAGAATGATCATGCATATTATTGCACCCATCATTCTAGCAACTTGTGTATATAATTTAGTCACTACGATCGATATGTATATTTTCTATTTTGCTCAATCATTTCATCATATTGATAAAATTACTTATATTTCAAATTATGGCGTTTATGCAGGAAAATATATTGTTTTACAAAATGTGCCAGTTGCTCTAGCTTCAGCGATGTCTACAGCTTCTATTCCTTCTATTTCATCTGCTTGGGCACTTGGAAATGTTAAAGAAGCAAAAACACATATTACATCTGGTTTGTCAGTAACAATGTTGATTTTAATTCCAGCGGCAGTAGGAATGGCAGTATTATCTTATCCAATCATGGGTGTTTTATTTCCTCAAAAAGCGACAATTATGACAGCTACATTATTACTTGCTTTAGGATCTCCAGCGATTATCTTTTATGGTTTATCAACACTTACAAATGGGATCTTACAAGCTTTAGGAGAAGTGAATGTTCCATTAAGAAATGCAGCATTTTCACTTGTCTGTCACATCATCATTATTGCTTTATTATTGTTTATTACACCTTTAGGGGTTTATGTTTTAGTGTTTGGTAACTGTACATATGCGCTTCAAGTATGTTATTTAAATCAAAAAGCTTTACGTCAAAAAATAGGCTATAAACAAGAAATAAAAAGAACTTATGTGATTCCTTTATTAGCTTCATTGGTTATGGGAGCAATTGTTTTAGGTATTTATTATGGTTTATTTACACTTACTCATAGAGTCTTTTTACCTCTTATTTTATCTGTTGTTGTAGGCGTATTTGTTTATTTTGTAATGATTATGTATATTTATTGGGAACATCCAGCTTATTTGTTTGAAATTCCTTATATGAAAACACTTTATTATAAAATTAAGAGAATAATGAAGAAATAAACGATTTTTGAAATACAAAATCGTTTTTTAAATCCAATTTTTTGATGTATTTTTTGAAATATGACAAACTTATTGTTTTAATTTATGTTAAAATAATAAGCAATGGGGGTTATAATATGCATTATAAAACAGTAAAAGGAATTTTATCTAATGATAATACAATGAATTTATATAGGGGATGTCAACATGGCTGTATTTATTGTGATTCAAGAAGCAAGTGTTATCATTTTGAACATGACTTTGAAGATATAGAAGTTAAAGAAAATGCGCTATCTTTATTAGAAAATGGTTTAAAACATAAAAGAAAGAAATGTATGATTCAAATGGGATCTATGTGTGATCCATATATGCCTTTAGAAAAAGAATTAAAGCATGTACAAAAAGCTTTAGAACTTATTGAACAATATCATTTTGGAGTAACACTTATTACGAAGTCAGACTTAATTTTAAGAGACCTGGAACTTTTAAAGAAAATTAACCAACAAACAAAATGTGTTGTTCAAATGACGCTTACAACATTTGATGAAAATTTATGTCAAAAGTTAGAACCAGGTGTCTGTACAACTCAAAGAAGAATAGAAGTATTAAAAGAACTCCATAAAAATGGGATTCCCACAATTGTTTGGTTAACACCAATCTTGCCTTTTATTAATGATAGCCAAGAAAATATTTTAAAGATTTTAGAAGAATGTCATGAAGCAGGAGTTAAAGGAATTATTTGTTTTGGTATGGGAGTTACTTTAAGAGAGGGAAGCAGAGAATATTATTATAAGCAACTAGATCGTTTATTCCCTGGTATGAAAGAAAAGTATCAAATGACGTATAATGATCAATATACGCTTAATAGCCCACATAATAGGGATTTAATGAATTTATTCTTTAAAAAATGCCAAGAATATCAAATGATGTGTAATTACTTAGAAATATTTGAATATTTACAAGAATTTGAAGAAAAAACACCAATAAAAAAGAAAGATATTCATGACTTTGAACAACTTTCTTTATTCTAAAAAGATGGAAAACCATCTTTTTATTTTACGATTTTTTGATAAACTTCATCTAAATCAACATCTTGACTATGATCATTAAATTCAATAACAAGTTCTTTTTCATCATATCGAGGTAAAATATGAACGTGGAAATGATGAACGGTTTGACCTGCCACTTCATTTGTATTTGTTAAAATATTCAATCCCTTAGCGTTTAGTTTTTCAACAATTTGTTTAGCTAATTTTTGAGTGACTTGCATTACATGAGCCAATGTTTGTGCGTCAACTTCAAGAATATTTTCAAAATGTTTTTTAGGAATAACAAGGGTATGTCCATAAGTTGCTTGTGATAAATCTAAAAAAGCAATACATACATCATCTTCATAAATGATTTTTCCAGGAATTTCTTTATTAATAATTTTACAAAAAATACAGTTACTCATTTTCTTTTCCTCCATAGCTCTATTTTAAAACAAAAAAAGAATAAGGTCGAGACCTTATTCAAAATAATCTTTAGAAGATTTTTTTATTTTCTTTTTGATTGATGGTTCATAAACATCAAAGTTATACTTTCTTAAATAAGAAGTTTCACATTTTGTAGAAAAATTAGAAATAGAAGTTAAACTTTCTTTAATTTCATCTTTTAAATTTGATTTATCTGTATTATAAACCCAAACAATTGCATATTTAGATTCAGATGTTTTAATTGCTTTTGCATAAATACCATCTTTTGTAAATTTATCTAATTTTTTAATGATTTTAGAATCAACGCTACTTGATTCTTTTGTAACTAAACCAGCATCTGTTCCACTATTTTCATTAAAATAATTTGTGAAAGATTCTTCGCTTGTACAATCTTTAATAATTTTTAAAGCTTGTGATTCAGTATCAACTGTAAAATATTTAAGATATTTTACTTTATATTCTTTAACTAAACTTTTGAAATTATCTTCAACATATTTTTCTTGAAGAAGTTGAATTTTTGCATTAGGTTCTAAAATTTGTTTTACAAAATCGTCTTCACTTTCATAGCCAGCATCTTTAGCGTAAGTTTCTAGATCACTTGTACTAGCATATTGAAGGTATTGTTGTTTTAATTCTTCAACTTTAGAATTAATAGCGTCTTCATCAGTGATTTCTTGATCAGCTACATAATTGATAGCACTGTTTAAAGTCATATTTAACCCATCATTATCTAAGAAATATTCATAAAGATCATCTTTAGTAATTGTTACATCACCTGTTTTAACAACTGCTGAATCACCATCTTTTACATGGGTTACATAGGAATCATCTTTTTTGTTAAAGCTTTTATAAAGACCATAACCACAACCACCAATAAGACAAATACATACGATAATAACTAATAATCTATATTGGTAAAGCTTATCTTTTAATGAACTCATTAGGCTTCACCTCTTTCTGTTTTTCTTTCTTCTAAGGCTTTATTAACAACTTCTTGAACGATTTTCTTAATGTCTTTATCTTTATAATTGATTTTATAAGAATTATAGACAACATATTGTAAATAATCATCATAAGCTAATAAAGGAGAATCAATATCAGTTTTCTTTAATTCTTTCTTTAAAGTTTTTTTATCAGTACTTGTTACTTTTACAAAATAATATCCGTCATCACCAGTAATAACATCAGAAACTTGTCCTTCACTTAATGCTTCAATAGCATTAAAGACATCTTTACCATAACTATTTGCAATACCAGAAGTATCTTTACTATCAACGATACCTAATGATCCTTTTTTACTTGAAGTAGAATCATCAGAGTAATCTTGAGCAATATCTCCAAATGATTTATCCGTATTACTGATTAATTCTTTAACTTCGTTTAATTTAGAAGTTTCATTATCTGTAGGTGAACTTGTATCAGATACAGAAATTTTAATTAAACTTACATATTTTGGAGCACATTGTTGATAGTAATCATTAAAGACATCATCAAAATGATCATCAATATAATCTAATAAGAAATTAGCATATTGAATTTGTTTGATCATTCTTTGACGATACTCAGATAAATTCTTATATCCTGCAGATGTTAAAGCTTGATTTAATGAATCTTTATAATTATCACCATAATTAGATTTATATGCTGATTTAATTTGTTTAATAATTGTAGCAGCATCTTCTTTCATATCATCGTTGACAGGGAATTTTTGATCAACTAAATTTTGTAATACAGCATTAAAGACTGTTGAATTATTACTTGAATTATCAATAATATCTTTATATAAATTATCAGCAAAGATATTTTTTGTTTTATTTCCTTTTTCTAAAGATGCAACAACATATTTTGAATCAACTTTTTTTGCTGATGAAGTTGTACATCCAGTCAAAAGGCAGCTACTTACAAGTAATAAGGCAGCACATTTTTTTAATTTCATAATTTTCCTCCTTCTTGTAGACTTAAAAAGTATACTATTTTTTCCCACTTATTTCAATATTATGGGCAAAAACACACGGTCAAACATATTTATTACATAATTTATACTAAAAGGATATAAGGGAGGGGTTTATATGAAGTGTGAAAATTCTTTTACGCTTGTTTTAGTACTTTTTATTTTATTAGTGATTATTTGTAATATGTTATAAAAAAATGCTTAGCAAATTGCTAAGCATTTTTAGGTTGAGGATTATGTTGACGATAAACACGATAACTGATTTTAATAGTAACAAGAATAGGCATTGCGATGATCATTCCCCATGCACCAAACAAAGTTGAACCAGTTAAAATACCAAATAATACCCACATAATCGATAAATCGATTTTTGATGAATATATTTTTGGTTGAATGACATAAGGAACAACATTTGATTGAATAAAAATCAGTACAAATAAAATAATAAGTTTTGTTGCCCCCATCGTAATTGAAGTGACGATTCCAAGTAAATTAGCAACAATTGGACCTACATAAGGGATTACCGAACTGATAGCTGAGAAAATACCAAGTAAGATCCAGTTTGGATGACCAATAACCAAATAGACAAAAGCTGTTGTAAGACCTTGAATAAGAGCACTTAAAGCAAAAGCTTCAATATATTCAATTAAAGAAATATTGATTTCCTTTAAATAAACAGGTAAGTTTTCATCAAATTTTCCTGCAAAATGATTAATTGCAATTCTTATACTATCAAATTTTATAGACATATAGATTGCAAGGATTGAATAAATCAAGCCGTTTCCAATTTTTACAATAACAGAATTTAAAACATCAAACGTTGTATTAATAACTGTCATATCTTGTAAAAGCTTCGCTGCTTCTGTTTGAATATAAGTTGTTATTTCAGAAATATTGAAGCCTAAATGACTTTGTACAAAGCGCGAAATAAAAATCAAACCGTCTTCAAAAGCAGGATAGAGGTCTGTTACGCTATTAATTACAAGAGGAATTGCTAGTGATAAAATAAGTATTAAACAAGCAATGATTCCTACATAAACAATAATTAAAGATAATCCACGATTTTTTACATATTTTTGTACCCATTCAATAAGCGGATTTAAAACATAAGCGATTGCAAATGCTACAAAGAATGGTTTTATAATCTTCCAAAAAATACTAAAAGCGCCACCCCATACTTCTTTTGTAATATCTAATAAAAGAACGATCAAAAATAAAATAAGTAAGTTTAACAGGGTTTGTGTAATTTTTTTAGATGATATGACTTGAAATAAAGATTTCAGAAATTTCACATTATCACTCCTTTTGTTTAAATAATATACCATATTTTGGATATAATATAAATTGTTAATACAAAAGATTATCACATTGATTGTTTTTTTTTTGACATTTTAGTAAAATGTTGTGGGTAGAAAGGGGCTTGATTTATGTCAACTTTAAAAATAGAAAATTTACATGTTTGTATTGATGATAAAGAAATACTTAAAGGAATTGATTTAACAATCAATACAGGAGAAATACATGCATTAATGGGACCTAATGGTAATGGTAAATCAACATTGCTATCAGCTATCATGGGAAATCCTAAATACCAAGTAACAGAGGGAAGTATTTACTTGGATGGACAAAATGTTTTAGAAATGTCAGTCGATGAAAGATCGAAAGCAGGAATCTTTTTAGGAATGCAATATCCTCAAGAAATTCCAGGAGTTGTCACTTCTGATTTTTTAAGAGCTGCGCTCAATGCTCATCAAGAAAAACCAGTATCTTTATTTAAATTTATTAAAGAATTAGATAAAAATATTGCTGATTTAAAAATGGACGAAAATTTAGCACACCGTTATTTAAATGAAGGTTTCTCTGGTGGAGAAAAGAAAAGAAATGAAATCTTGCAAATGAAATTATTAAAACCAAAATTTGCATTATTGGATGAAATTGATTCTGGTTTAGATGTTGATGCTTTAAAAATTGTTTCTGAGGCTATCAATGATATGAAATCAGATTCATTTGGTTGTGTGATGGTTTCACACTATGAAAGATTATTTGAACTTGTACCACCTAGTCATGTTCATATATTAGTAGATGGAAAAATTGTATTAAGTGGAGGACAAGAATTAATAGATCGTATTGATAAAGAAGGTTATCGTTGGGTTAAAGAACTAGGTTTTGATTTTGAAACTGAAGAAGATAAACAACCTATTGTTTTAGGTAGTTGCGGAAATAAGGTTAAAGCTAAATAATGAGTCGATTAGTAGATATTGATAATTATCTTGTTTTAGAAAATGGAACAATCAAAGAAACATCTTTTAAACAAGATATTCAAATTCAAAATCAAACTTTAATGATTAATGAAGATGCAAAAGTACAAATTATTTATAAGACAACAGAAGAAGGAACTTATCAATTTAATATTGAAATTAAAGATCGTTTACATGTAGATCTTGTAGAAATGTATGAAGCATCAAAGTCTTGTTCTTATACAAAAAATATAAAAATCAATGAATCAAGTGAAGTTTTAAGATATGTTGAAAAAAATAGTCATCAAAATATTCAACTTGATTTAGATGAAAATGTTGATGTTTATAAGTATGCAAGAGTGTCTTGCGCTTATGTAGAATTAACAGATTATACAACTTTATCAAAAATAAAATATCGTTTACTTGAAGAGGAAGCAAGTGCTAAACTTCGTTTAGCTTCTTTAAGCAAAGAAAAAGAAAATAAACATTATGAAATGACTTTAGAACATTTAGCACCACATACATATGGTGATATGGATAACTATGGTATTGTTAAATCAAAAGCAAGTTTAATTATTGATGGTGTGGGACGTATTTATAAAGGTATGTCTGGATCAGATACACATCAAACAAATAAAATTATTGTTTTTGATGAAGGGTGCAAAGCACAAGCTAATCCGTATTTATATATTGATGAATATGATGTTAAAGCAAGCCATGGAGCAAGTGTTGGAAAGATTGATGAAGATCATCTTTATTATTTAATGTCTAGAGGTCTTTCTAAACAAGATGCCATGCATCTAGTCACTTATGGTTATTTCTTACCTGTTTTAGAATTTATCAGTGTAGAATCTTTAAAAGAAAGATTTTCAGATGTTTTGAAAGAAAAGGTGGGACTATAATGTTAGATGTTTTAAAAATTAGAGATGATTTTCCAATGCTTAAAAAGACGATGCATGGAAAACCTCTTATTTATTTAGATAATGGGGCAACAACTTTAAAACCTCAATGTGTGATTGATAGTGTTTGTGATTATTTAACAAATTATTCTGGAAATGCACATCGTGGAGATTATGACTTGTCACATGAAGTAGATACAAAATTTGAACATGTAAGAAGTATTGTTGCTGATTTTATTCATTGTAAACCAGAGGAAGTTGTTTATACTTATGGTTCTTCAGATAGTTTGAATATGGTAGCTTTTGGTTATGGGATGACACATTTAAAAGAAGGAGATGAAGTATTGATTACTCTTGCTGAACATGCAAGCAATACGCTTCCTTGGTTTGAAGTAGCTAAACATACAGGAGCTATCATTAAATACATTGATCTGGACGAAGAAGGAAAAGTGACTTTAGAAAATGTCAGAAAAGCAGTGACTGAACATACAAAAATTATTTCACTTGCGCAAATTACAAATGTTTTAGGATATTTAGCACCAATTAAAGAAATTTGTAATTTTGCTCATGAACACGATATTATTGTTTGTGTTGATGGGGCTCAAAGTGCACCTCATCATGCTGTTGATGTTCAAGATTTAGATGTTGATTTCTTTGCTTTTTCAGGACATAAAATGTGTGGACCTACAGGAGTAGGTGTATTATATGGAAAATATCATTTATTGGAAGAAATGACACCAACACGTTTTGGTGGAGGAAGTAATGCAAGATACAATAGCTGTGGTTTAGTAAAGCTTAAAAATGCACCAACAAAATTTGAAACGGGAACACCTAATATTGAAGGGGTCATTGGTCTTGGTAGTGCTATTGAATATTTACAAAATATTGGTATGAAAAATATTGAAGAACATGAAGCAATGCTTAGAAAATATGCCGTTGAAAAGATGAAAGAATTAGATAACATTGAAATTTACAATGAAAATGGTGTTGGAGCAATTGCTTTCAATATTAAAAATGTTTTTTCTCAAGATGGAGCATCTTTATTTAATACGTATGGAATTGCCATTCGTGCTGGTCAACACTGTGCAAAAATATTAGATGAATATTTACATGTTTCACAAACATTAAGAGCTTCATTCTATTTCTACAATACAAAAGAAGAAATAGATCAGTTTATTGAAGTATGTAAGAAAGGGGATGACTTTTTAGATGCCTTCTTTGGATAATATGATGCTTCGTCAAATTATTATGGATCATTATGAAAATCCACGTAATCATGAATTAGTTGAAGACGATAGCTATAAAAAAGTCAATATGGATAGTGAAACTTGTATTGATGATATTGATATACAAGCAAAAATAGAAAATGGAGTGATTGAAGATATTCGCTTTGATGGAGAAGCGTGTGCGATTTGTACATCAAGTACTTCCATTATGACAGAATTATTAATTGGTAAAACAATTGATGAAGCAAGGGTTATTATTGAAAATTATATGAATATGATTTTTGAAAAAGATTATGATCCTGAAATATTAGAAGAAGCGATTGCTTTTTATAACACTCATAAACAGGCCAATAGAATTAAATGTGCAACTCTTGGATGGAAAGGAATTACACAATTAATTGATGAAAGTGAAAAGGAGGAAACTCATGGAAAATGATGAAACTATGATTCCTGATAAAGATGTGTCTGTTTTTAAAACACCTAAAGGAATTAATGAAGATATCGTTAGAGAAATCTCTGCTATTAAAGGTGAACCTGAATGGATGTTGGAATATCGTTTAAAAGCACTTGATTGTTTTTTGAAAAAGCCAATGCCTACATGGGGTGTCGATTTAAGCAGAGTAGATTTTGATGAGTATACGTATTATATTAGACCTTCTGATAAACAAACAAATAAATGGGAAGAAGTCCCTGAAACGATTAAAGATACTTTTGATAAGCTAGGAATTCCTGAAGCAGAACAAAAATATTTATCAGGGGTAACAACTCAATATGAATCAGAAGTGGTTTATCATAATATGTTGAAAGAAGTTCAAGAAAAAGGTGTTATTTTCTTAGATATTGACAGTGGTTTAAGAGAATACCCAGAATTATTTAAAAAGTATTTTGATACAGTTATTCCTTATAATGATAATAAGTTTTCAGCTTTAAATGGAGCTGTTTGGTCTGGGGGATCATTTATTTATGTACCACCAGGAGTAAAACTAGAAAAACCTTTACAATCTTATTTTAGAATCAATTCTGAACAAATGGGACAATTTGAAAGAACATTGATTATTGTTGATAAAGGTTCTGATATTCATTATGTAGAAGGATGTACAGCACCAAATTATTCAAAAGATTCATTACATACAGGAGTTGTTGAAATTGTTGTTTTAGAAGGGGCTAAATGCCGTTATACAACAATTCAAAACTGGTCTAATAATATCTTAAACTTAGTGACACAAAGAGCGAAGGTTTATAAAAATGGACAAATGGAATGGGTCGATGGAAATATTGGTTCTGCTGTTACAATGAAATATCCAACTTGTGTTTTAATGGAAGAAGGAGCGAAAGGTTCTTGTATTACAATTGCTGTTGCTGGAGAAAATCAAATTATGGATTCTGGAGCTAAAATGATTCATTTAGCACCAAATACTTCAAGTAGTATTGTTTCTAAGTCAATTGCTAAAAACGGTGGTAAAACAAACTATCGTGGGTTAGTACAACATAATCCAAAGGCAATCAACGCTAAAAGTAAAGTTGAATGTGATACATTAATCTTAGATCAAATTTCAACAAGTGATACAGTGCCAACAAACTATGCTAGAAATAATGATTCTTTAATTGAACATGAAGCAACTGTTTCTAAAATTTCAGATGAACAACTTTTCTATTTAATGTCTAGAGGTCTTTCTAAAAAAGATGCGACAGAAATGATTGTTATGGGATTTATTGAACCATTTTCAAGAGAATTACCAATGGAATATGCTGTTGAGTTAAATCAATTGATTAAAATGGACTTTGGTGAAAATGGAATTGGATAAAAAACAATTGCGTAAACAATTGATACAAATGAGATTGGCTTTTGATGATTATCAAAAACAATCTCATTTCATTATAGAAAAGTTAAAAAAAGATCCACGTTTCATTAAAAGTAAAAAAATAGGAATCTATTTATCTTATAAACATGAAGTAGATACTTGGAAATTAATTGAAGAATTTAAAACTCAAAAAGAATTTTATGTTCCCATAGTTCGCGGTAAAGAAATGTATTTTACTTTATATCAAGATAAAATGATAAAAAATAAATATGGTATTGATGAACCGATAGATAAACAAGAAATTAATAAAGAATTTCTTGATTTAATGATTGTTCCACTTGTAGGTTATGATGCAAATTGTTATCGTTTGGGCTATGGTGGAGGTTATTATGATCGATATCTTAAAGATTTTAATGCACCAACAATAGGACTGGCTTATTCATTTCAATATATTGAGCATTATCAATCTGAAGATTTTGATATTCCATTAGATGATATTATAACTGATAAAAAATATGAAAAAAATGTAAAAAACTGTTGACGTAAAGGTATAGAGATGTTATTATAAGTGGGCACTAGTCAAGGAGGCTTAGCTCAGTTGGGAGAGCATCTGCCTTACAAGCA
>OGCN01001231.1_pt1 | contig 35379 bp, 20 predicted proteins | sample 1570181 | NCBI WGS metagenome assembly OGCN01 (sample SAMEA4370584, study PRJEB24528) | human gut metagenome | reverse complement strand
GACCGGTGGTCTCAAAGTGGATCTTCGGGTTGGCCGGGTTTACAAACTGGCCCGGGATGTAGCTGTTCGGAATCTCTTTTGCCAGCTCGTCAGCCTTTGCGATGGCGCCCTTCATTCCCTTGCTGCCCTCGGTGAGCACCAGCTCTGCGCCGTAGGCTTTCAGAATGTTCCGACGCTCCACGCTCATGGTCTCCGGCATGGTCAGGATGACACGATAGCCTTTTGCTGCTGCGATGGATGCCAGGCCGATACCGGTGTTTCCAGAGGTCGGCTCGATGATGACGGAACCCTCTTTCAGCTTGCCGGCAGCCTCAGCCTCCTCGATCATGGCTTTGGCGATACGGTCTTTTACGCTTCCTGCGGGGTTAAAATACTCCAGTTTTACGAGAACGGTTGCTTCCAGGTTCTCTTCTTTCTCAATGTTTACAACTTCCACCAGGGGAGTGTTTCCTACCAGACCAATGCTTCCTTTATAAATCTTAGACATATCAGTTTCCTCCTTGATATATATGGCAGATAATCTGTCGTTTTATTTTTTATCCCTGGCGGTCATTTTTCACCAGGTTATTCTTCTTTGGACCGTAAAATTCTTCCTCCGCCCAGAACCTGATCTCCGTCGTAGAAGACCACGGCCTGACCCGGGGTGATGCCCCGCTGCGGCTCGTCAAAGACAACTTTTACCCGTTTTTCATCAATCGGTGTCACCGTAGCCGGCGCTTCCTTCTGTTTGTAACGGATCTTTGCACAACATCGAAAAGCCCCCCTCGGATATTCGCCGGAAATGAAGTTCAGCTCGCCTGCCTCCAGAGTATCCTGAAACAGCCGGTCGTTGGGAGCCAGGACCACCTTGTTTTTGTCCAGATCCTTGCGGCATACATAGAGCGGCTGGGGAAGAGAAAGCCCCAGGCCCTTCCGCTGGCCGATCGTGTAATGGATGATGCCTTTGTGATGGCCCAGCACTTTTCCGTCCTCGGTGACAAAATCTCCCGGCTCAAAGGGACTGAATTTCCCACCCTCTTCTTCTTTTCCGGTACGCTCACAGTAGCCTTCAATGAATTTTCCGTAATCGCCGTCGGGCACGAAGCAGATATCCTGGCTGTCATGCTTGTGGGCATTGAGAAGGCCGTTGGCCTCGGCGATTTTTCTCGCTTCCGTCTTTTCATAGGTTCCTAACGGAAACAGAGTGTGCGCCAGCTGCTCCTGAGTCAGGTTGTAAAGCACATAGCTCTGATCCTTCGTGGAATCCAGCGCTTTCTTCAAAATGTATTTTCCGCTCGTTTCATCATAGGAAATCCGGGCGTAATGGCCGGTCACCACATAATCGTAACCCAGCTCTTCCATCCGCCGCATGAGAGCCCGGAACTTGATCCGGTGGTTGCAGTCGATGCAGGGATTCGGCGTTCCGCCCTCGATGTAGGTATCCACAAATCGCTGGATGACTTCTTCCTCAAATTTATCTTTAAAGTTCAGTACATAGTAGGGCATGTCCAGGGCCTGGGCGACAAACCGGGCATCCTCCACATCCTTCAGGGTACAGCAGGTTTTCTCCGAACTGACTCCGATCTCTTCATTATCGTAAAGCTTCATTGTCACGCCCATACAGGTGTAACCCTGCTGCTTCATCAGACAGGCCGCCACGCTGGAATCCACTCCGCCGCTCATGGCGATCAGCGCCTTTTTTCCATTCTGCATCGTCTCACCTCTTTTCCTACTTTGTCGGTAGGAATAGTATACTTTCTATTTTTTGTTTTGTCAATACATAATCTAACACTTTTATTCTATCACATCTTGTGCAGGAAAGCCAAACCACATTTGCACTTTTTCCCGGTCCATGGTAAACTTTAAGAAAAGCCTACAAAAGGAAGAAAATCCCATGAAAGACCCGAAAAATAAGAAACCTCTTCTGAAAAAACAAATACTTTTGATCTTAGGTCCCACCGGGGCTGCCGTTCTCGTTCTGCTGGTGATCCTGCTCGCCCGGTCCTTTGCCGGAAAAGGCGATGCCACCACCGTTTCCAACGACCAGCCGGATACGCTGGAGGCGGAAAGCGCCAGTGCCCAGCCTGAGACTCAGCGCTTCTCCGAACCTGTGTCCCTCACGGTAAGCATGGCCGGGGACTGCACGCTGGGAAAAGACGAGGCCTTCAACTATAGCACCAGCCTCAACGCCTACTATGATATGTACGGTCCCACCTATTTTTTCCAGAATGTGAAATCTATTTTTGACGCGGACGACCTCACTGTGGTGAATTTCGAGGGAACCCTCACCGACTCCACGGAGCGGAATGGCGAAACCTTCGCCTTCAAGGCTCCTGCCGAATACGCCGAGATCCTCACCGACGGCGGCGTGGAGGCTGTCAACGTGGCAAACAACCACAGCCACGATTACGGCGACCAAGGCTTTGCCGACACGAAGGAAAATCTGAAAAATGCCGGGCTCATCACTTTCGGCTATAACGAGACGGCCCTCGTCGATGTCAAAGGCGTCAAGGTCGGCCTCGTGGGAATTTATGAGCTTCATGATCATCTGGAGCGAGAATACCAGCTGCGGGTCAACATCCAGAAGGTTCAGGCCGAGGGTGCAGACCTGGTCTTCGTGATCTTTCACTGGGGAAATGAAAAAGATACGGTTCCCGATGAGAACCAGGTGACTTTAGCCAAACTCGCCATCGACAACGGCGCCGATCTCGTGGTCGGCCACCACGCCCATGTGCTCCAGGGCGTCACCACCTACAAGGGAAAAACCATCGCCTACGGCCTCGGAAATTTCTGCTTCGGCGGAAACTCCTCCCCCAGCGATATGGACACCATGATTTTCCAGCAAACCTTCACCCTGGGCACCGACGGAAGCGTCACCTCCGAAGAACCGAAGCTGATCCCCTGCCGGATCTCATCGGATTACTCCATCAACAATTATCAGCCCACGCCGGCCACCGGCGACGAGGCGGACCGGATTTTGCAGAAGATCCGGGATCGGAGCGAAGGACTGGGATAAAAGAAAGCCTGCAGACCGCTGAAATACAGCGCAATGGTCTGCAGGCTTTCTCTTTTTGCCATTATTTTACATGGATATCCATGCTTCCGCTGCGGAAGCCTTCGAGGTCCAGGGTCAGGTAGGGGACGCCTACTTTTTTCAGGATGGACAGGACTTCTTCCCTCTGTTCCAGAATTGCCGGAAAGGAGGCGCTATCCACTTCCAGGCGGGCAATCTCGCCGTGGACACGAATGCGGACGTTTTTCAGGCCTAAGTTTCTTAAGGCTTCCTCACCCTCGCCGATCCGTTTGAGAAGAGCCATATCGATCTCCGTTCCATAGGGAAGGCGGGTAGCCAGGCAAGGAGAAGAGGGCCGCTCTGCCACGGAAATACCGAGTTCTTTGGCGTAGGCCCGGATCTCCGCCTTGGTGAAACCGGCCTCCATGAGGGGGCTTTTCACGCCCAGCTCTTTTACGGCCTGGATGCCGGGACGGTACTGTTTCAGGTCATCCTGGTTGGTGCCTTCCATGACAACGGCTGCATCGTGGGCTCTGGCAAAGTCCAGGAGACCGGAAAACAGGGATTTTTTGCAGAGATAGCAGCGGTTCTTCGGGTTGAAACGGATCTCCTCCTGTTTCAGCTCATCCACGGAAATGATCTCGTGGATGGAGTGATTTTCCCGGGCCACCCGGGATGCGATCTCCCGGTCTGCCTTCGGATGGAGCACCGTGTCAAAAGTCACCGCATAAAGCTTTGTTCCGTTGCGGTCTGCCGCTTCCTGAGCCAGTTTCAGGATCAGGCTGCTGTCAATTCCACCGGAAAATGCCAGGCAGGCGTTTCCCTTCGTATATTCATCCAGAAGTGCTTTTAATCGTTCTTTCTTTTCTTCCATGCCTCTTCCACCGCTTTCTGATAAATTTCCTGATAAGACCGGCCCGTTTCCTGAACCAGTCCGCGGATGCTGTCGTATTCCGGGTAAATATAAGTTTCCCCGGCTGATGTACAGATTTTAAGCTCTACTTCCCCATATGGGGTCATGACCGTTTCCTTTTTTCTCGGAAGGATCCTGCGGACCTCTTTTCGTTTCCGAAGACCGATGGCCGTGGTCTGATGGAAAATGACTTCCTCCAGCGCAGAAACCTTCTCTTCTTTACAGAGAACCTCCAGCTTACAGGCCGGGCGGTTTTTCTTCATATAAATGGGCGTGTAATTCACATCCCTGGCCCCTGCTGCCAACAGAAGCTCCATTGTAAGCCCCATCATCTCTCCGGTGCAGTCATCCAGGTTGGTTTCCAGCACCCATATCTCATCCTCCGTTTCGTCGGAGGAACTCTTCTTCTGTGCGGAAGAACCGTTTTTCTGCGAATCTCCGTCTGCATTTACAGATCTGGTTGGCTCTTCCACAGCGTTTCCTGCCGGCAGGCCATTCATGGCCTGCTCGATGATCATGGCTCGCAGAAGGTTTGCATGGGGGAAATCTTTCTTTCCGGCGCCCATGCCGATCTTACGGATCACGAAAGTCTTGGGCAGGCCTTTTTTCGTACGGAAGGCTGCTGCAATCGCCGCTCCGGTGGGCGTTACCATCTCACCGGAAACATTAGTGATCGCAAGATCCAGCTCTTCTGCCGCTGCGATTCCCGCCACAGCCGGGGCTGGAACCGGGATTCTGCCGTGCTGGCACCAGACGTGGCCCTGGCCCTCATAAATCGTGGAAACGTAAGTCTCCGTAATGCCCAGATCCACGGCGCAGGCCGCCGCGCCGACGATATCTACGATGGAATCCACAGCGCCGGTCTCATGGAAGTGAACCTCCTCCAGAGGACAGGCGTGAACCCGGGATTCTGCCTCGCCGACAATGCGGAAGATCTTCTTCGCCAGAGCGCGGACCTCCGGTTTTAAGGGAGCCTCGTCCAGCATGTGCATGATGTCGGCGTAGTGACGGTGGACGTGGTCATGATGATGGTCGTGAGCTTCCGGACCGTGGGTGTGGGGATGATCGTGGAATTTTTCTCCATGACTGTGCTCGTGATGCATGTAATCGTCATGCGTATGGGCTTCGTCCCCATGGCAATGAGCCGTCAGACTGTGCCTGCCATGAGAATGATTTCCTGAACCGTGCTCATGGTCATGCGTATGAGCTTCTCCACCATGGTGATGCAAAGGCTCCTGTCCTTCTTCCTCCTCCAGAATCACATCAAAATCACAAGCATCGATCCCGCATTTCTTCGTCCGTCCGATCGTTATCTCATAGCCTTTGAGGGGCAGAGCCCCCAGGGCTTCCCGGAGAGCCTCCTCTCTCGCGCCCAGATCCAGGAGGGCGCCCACTGTCATATCCCCGCTGATGCCGGAGTAACATTCCAGATATAAGGTTTTTCCCATTTTTACGCCTCCTTCTTTCCGGCTCCCACAGCCAGATGATTGATCTGATTGGCCATGTATCCGGCCCCGAAACCATTATCGATATTCACCGTAGCCATGCCCTCCGCGCAGGAATTGAGCATGGTCAGAAGGGCGGAAACACCGCCAAAGGATGCGCCGTAGCCAACGGAAGTCGGTACTGCAATGACCGGATTTTCCACGAGTCCAGCCATCACGCTTCCGAGAGCGCCCTCCATTCCGGCCACAGCCACCACGCAGTTGGCCTTCCGGATCTCCTCAGTCCGGGCCAGCAGCCGGTGGATTCCGGCCACGCCCACATCAAAAATCCGGTCCACCCGGCTTCCGAAAAACTCTGCCGTCAGAGCTGCTTCCTCCGCCACCGGAATATCCGAAGTACCTGCTGTGCAGACAGCCACCATACCTACCTGCTCCACGGGATGGTCCATCAGCATGATAATCCGCGCTTCCGGGTGATAGATCAGCTCCGGGAAACGCTCTTTCAAATAGGTATACTGCTCCGGTTTCACCCGGGTTCCCATCACGTTAGAGCCCATTTTCTGAAAGCTGTGCAGAATCCCTTCGATCTGCTCTGCTGTCTTGCTCTCGCAGTAGACCGTCTCTCCGTAACCGTTACGAAGCTGTCTGTGATGGTCCAGATTTGCGTAACCCAGATTCTCATAGGGAAGCTCCTTTAAAATCTCTTCTGCCCGGGACAGTTCCATTTCCCCAGTCTTTACTTTTTCCAAAAGTTCTTTTATCTCCATAATAGACAGTTCACCTCTTTTTCGATAGGGCTATCTTACCATCTTTTCTGAAATTCAACAACTTGATCTTAACTCCAGACCGGAAAAAACTATTACAGACCCCTCCGTAAAAAATATCTTTTGAAGACAAAAAAACTGCCGCCGTGAGACGGCCACTCGAAAAATGGTCTGTCTCACGGAGCAGTTTTTCATTCTCTTACCAGTACCGTCTCGCTGCCACCGGAGTGGAGTAATAGGCGTTGGAAATGATGATTCCGCTGGCGGAATTGGCTGCGTGGACGATCTGTCCGCCGCCGATGTAGAGGGCCACATGGTCAACGCTTCCGCTGGAGGAATAAAAGAGGAGGTCGCCGGCCTGAAGGCTGTCGAAACTCACGGAAGTGCCGCCGGAGGCCTGGGAGGCCGCCGTTCTGGAAAGGCCGATGCCAAAGTTGGCAAAGACAGACTGAACAAAACCGGAGCAGTCGGCGCCGTTGGTCAGGCTGGTGCCGCCGTAAACATAGGGATTACCCACGAACTGTACCGCGTAGGAAGCGATCTGCTGACCAAGATCTGAGGAGGAGGAAGATTCTTCCGTTGCGGGAGCTTCGGTTTCCGGAGCTTCTGTCTCAGGAGCGGAGGTTTCAGGCTCCGTGTAGGGCGCGTCCGTCTCTGGGGCTGAAGTTTCCGGCTCGCTGTACGGCGCGTCGGTTTCCGGGGCACTGGTCTCGGGTTCCGTGTAAGGCGCGTCGGTCTCGGGAGCACTGGTCTCGGGTTCACTGTAAGATGCGTCCGTTTCCGGTGCCTCTGGCTCTATATAAGAGTTATCCGGCTCGCTATAGCTTCCGTCCGTCTCAGCTGTGCTGTTGTCAGATTCCGTATAGGAATCTCCGGAACCTGTACTATCTGCAGAACCGCTGTCGGAGGTGTCACTCCAGGTCGTATCATCGGAAGCATCGGAACTGTTGTCCCAGCTTTCATCCCCGGAGGTATCTGTACTGTAATCCTGACTTCCGTCCGCTGTCGAAGTGTCTGTATTTTCCTCGGAATAACCGCTGTCATAGCTATCGCTGCTCTCCGTATAGCCGTCATTTCCGCTTCCGTCAGCCACAGAGCCGGTATCAGAGCTGCTTTCACTGTCATAGGAAACCGGCTCCGTATACTCTGCCGCTTTCTCCACGCCATAAATCGCACCCTGCCCGGAGCCCTCGCCGGTCTCAGAAGTATCTGCCTGATTTCTCAGACGATCCTGCTCCTCTTCCAGAGTCTCTGCCACGGGATAGCAGGTGAGATAATCCGCATAGTAGGCGTTGATATAACCCTTCGTACCGTCATCTGCCACGATCTGAATCCAGGCGCCATTGTCATAGGAAACTGCATCTACCTCATAGGCCTGATGAACGCTTCCCACTGCCGTGCTCTCCTCGCTTTTTTCGGAACGAATATAGAGCTCCTCCGGATGAATCCGGGCGATGTGATACTGAACTTTTTCCGCGATAGCCGAGGCCTCATCCCCTGTCACCAGATAATCCGCCTTCACATAACCAAAGGCGTTGCCGGAAGTGATCTGATACCAGTCGCCCGTTTTGGAAATAATCGTAGCCGCGTTATCGTTATAGATCTTCGCAACAACCTCACTGTTTTCGTCGGGTTCCTGTCGGATGTTAATATATTCCTCACACTGGGCAAAAGCCAACTCTCCGGTCATGGATGTGTCCGTCTCCGCCGCCAAAGCTGTCACACCAGATGTGTGGCAGGCGATCCACCCTGTCACCAGACAGAAAGACAGGGCCCTCGCCAGATTTTTTCTTATCACGATGTCATGCCTCCTTGCTTGTCTATTTGTTACAGATTTGTTACAAGTGGCATTTTACCGTCCCAATGTGTCAGAAATTTGATAAAAAAATTAAAATCCTCTTAAGGCCTGCTCGTCACTATAGCAAAAAACCGCCCGGCTTTTCCAAAAACCAGGCGGTAAAACATCATATTTTATACTTCTTCATACTCTACAACGGTCTGCACCTTATAGCGGTACATGAAAAACCAGCAGATCCGCGCCATAGCCAGAGCGACCACAACGTCCAAGATCGTGTGCTGTTTCAAGAACATCGTGGCGGCGATGATGAGCAGGGTCAGTACCCAGGAGCCCCAGCGCACCAGTTTGTTTTTCCGGAGGGAACGGCTCTCCCAGATGGCCGTGCAGCACATAACAGAATTGAATACATGAAGACTTGGCATCACATTCGTGGGCGTGTCAACCTTGTAAAGCTCCTTTACCAGTTCCGTGAAAATATTGTGCCGTGCAAAGGTGTAGGGCCTTAAGTTCTGTCCGTTCGGAAAAATGTAGGAGACGATGAGAAACAGCGTCATTCCGATTCCCATGCAGACAGCAAACTGATAAAACTCTGTCCGGTTGTCGTTAAATAAAGTAAAGTACGCGGCGGTGAGTCCCACATAAGGGAACCACAGAAGATAGGGAACAATAAAGTATTCACAGAAGGGGATATTGTAATCCGCCCGCATCTGCAGCATATGTACCTGAACTCCCGTCCGGTGTTCCAAATAGTTAAAAAAGCACAGATAGAAAATCATGTAAGCAAGCACCAGACCTGCGTCTTTCCATCTGGATGAATTCATTTTTCTCATAAAAATAAACAACCCCGATTCCTCATACGAAATTTTTTCTCGTTTTCGCATGCATTATAGCACCGGGGCTGTTTGAAATTCAAGACCTTTTCCTTATAATTAAGAAATGTTTGCGATTCTTTCTAATTTCTTTCGTTTTTCCTTACAGGGTCTTAATAAATCTGCCGAAAGCTTCTCTGCCTTCCGGCGTACACTTGTAAACGCCGGCATCCTCGAGAACGCGGACAAAGACCTTTCCGACCTCTTTTTTCAGGATATCATCGATGTTTTCCTCATTGATGTCCGTGTAATTCGGAAGGAACTCATCCACCCAGTCCGCATGCTTTTCGATATCAGCGTTGGAGCGGATATCCTTCTTGTTCAGGATGTAATCCTTCAGAAGCTCCATCTCCTTTTTCAGACGGGCCGGAAGGATCGCAAGACCCATTACCTCGATAAGGCCGATGTTCTCCTTCTTGATGTGATGGCAGTCCTGATGCGGATGGTAAACGCCCAGAGGATATTCCCCGGTCGTGATGTTGTTCCGGAGGGCCAGATCCAGCTCAAAGGTATCGCCCACTTTTCTGGCAATAGGAGTGATGGTGTTGTGGAGCTCGCCGTCTGTCTCGGCAAAAACGAAGGCAGTCTCATCGGTGTAGCCTCTCCACTTATTCAGGATATGCTCTGCCAGGTCGATGAGCCGTGTCTCGTCCTTGCAGCGGATACGGATGACGGACAGAGGCCATTTGACGATGCCTGCCTCCACATCCTCGTAGCCGGGGATCGTGAAAGTCTGCTCCATGGGCGCTTTTGCCATGGCAAAGGTATTATTTCCGCCCTGATAATGGTCGTGGGTCAGAATCGAACCGCCTACGATCGGAAGATCCGCATTGGATCCCAGGAAATAATGGGGGAACAGCTTGATGAAATCGAAGAGCTTCACGAAGGTGGCTCTCTCGATCTTCATGGGCACATGCTCACCGCAGAAAACGATGCAGTGCTCGTTATAATACACATAGGGAGAATACTGGAAAAACCAGTCTGCCTGATTGATTTTCAGCGGAATGATCCGGTGATTCTGTCTGGCCGGATGGTTTACCCGACCCATATATCCCATGTTTTCCTTGCAGAGCTGGCACTTGGGATAACTGCTCTGCTTCATCAGTTTGGCAGCCGCAATGGCCTTGGGATCCTTCTCCGGTTTGGAGAGATTGATGGAAATATCAATATCTCCATACACACTAGGAACAGCCCAGCGAATATCCCGGGCAATACGATAGCGGCGGATATAGTCAGAGTCCTGGGCAAACTTATAGTAATAATTTGTGGCCTCTTCCGGAGACTTTTTATAAAGCTCCCAGAATTTTCCGGAGACCTGGGACGGTCTCGGCAGAAGACAGTTCATCAGTCTGGTGTCAAAAAGATCACGGTAAACGGTGCTGTTCTCCTTGAGGATTCCTGCCTCTGCCGCATAATCCAGCAGATTTTTCAGGATATCTTCCAGTTCTTCTGTCCGGACTTCTTTTCCGGTCTTGTCATTTTCCTGGTAATCCTCTTCGCCAAAGACCTCCAAAAGCTGGTTTCTGGTGTAAATCTCTTCTTCCTCTGAAGTAAGACCCGTTGTCAGTCCGTACTGGACCAGCCGGTCGATATTTTCATATAAAACGGTCTTTTCCATGGCTATGCGCTTCCCTTCTCTGCTATTTTTACTGTATTACTCCCAGATGCCTGCTCCGTCGCCGATCTCTACTACATAGAAATCTGCCTTGTAGCCGATCTTCTCCTCGTAGATTTTTCCTACGTTCTCAATGAAGCTCTTCACAGCGTCCTCTTTTACGATGCTGACGGTGCAGCCGCCGAAGCCAGCTCCGGTCATACGGGAACCGATAACGCCGTCCTGTTTCCATGCAGTATCTACCAGAGTATCCAGCTCTTTTCCGGTTACTTCATAGTCATCACGGAGAGATACATGGGAAGCGTTCATCAGTCTTCCGAACTCAGCCACATCTCCGGCTTTCAGAACCTCTACGGCCCGTTTGGTACGCTGGTTCTCGTAAACGGCATGGCGGGCACGACGCATACGAACCTCGCTTCCGATGGCGCTCTTGTATTTCTCGAACTCTTCCTCTGTCAGATCGCCCAGAGCCTTGATATCAACGACTTTCTGGAGCTCTGCCAGAGCTTCCTCGCACTCTGCGCGGCGCTCATTGTATTTGGAATCGCCAAGTCCGCGCTTCTTGTTGCTGCAGGCGATGACGATCTTCATGCCCTCCAGTTTGATCGGAGCATACTCGTACTCGAGGTTGCTGGTGTCAAGATAGATGGCGTTGTCTTTTTTACCCATGGAAATGGCGAACTGATCCATGATACCGCAGTTGACACCGTTGAAATTATTCTCTGCGAACTGGCCGTAAAGCGCGATGTCAATGTTGGAAACGCCTTCCACTCCATACATGTCACGCAGAGCCACAGCGGTCAGCATATGTACGGAAGATGAGGAAGAAAGACCGGAAGCGTCGGGAATGGTTCCGTAGATCAGCATATCGAAACCGGTATCGATGGGATGGCCTTTTTCACCGAAGGTCCATACCATACCTACCGGATAGTTGCTCCAGCCAGCTTCTTTTCTCGGTTTCAGCTCGTCCAGAGAGCCGGTCAGAACGCCTGCCTTCGGGAAATTGACAGAGTAGAAACGCATGGTGCGGTCGGTTCTCTTGCGGAAAACGCCGAAGGTTCCGATGGTCAGAGCGCAGGGAAATACATGGCCGCCGTTGTAATCGGTATGCTCACCGATCAGGTTTACACGACCCGGTGCAAAATAGGTTTTCAGCTCTCCGCCTTCTCCATAAATCTCATTAAACTTCTGGATCAGTTCCTGTTTCATTTTTAATCCCTCCATTGATATCGTTTAATCTGGTATATAGCACAGGTGAAATCACTTCTCCTGAATACCTGCTTATTTAACCTTCTTTATTGTACCAACTTATTACCATTCTTACCAGTCCCATTTTACCTTTTTTCTCCCCGTTTCCGGTATTCCAGAGGCGTCATCCGGAACTTCTTTTTAAAGAGCCGGTTAAAATAGGACACATTAGAAAAACCCACGTCCATGGCCACAGTCAGCACGTCCTCCTGTCCCTCTGCCAGAGCCCGTGCCGCGAGAGTCAGCCGGTAATCGTTCAGATAGCTGACGAAGGGCACACCCATATGATTTTTGAAAAATTTCATGAAATGCGACTCGCTGAAACCGGAAAATTCCGCCATCTCTTTGATACTTAAGGGCTTTCCGTAATCGACTTCGATTCTCCTGAGAATGCGTTTCATTTTATCCAGGGATTTTTCCCTGCCCTCCTCAGCCAGAGTCGGCTCCACCTGGGAAAACAGAAGAAAAAAGAACTGGAAGAGCCAGCCCTTCACCGCCAGAGGATAGCCCCTGGGGCGCTGCTCTGAGAGCTCGTCCATTTTTCGGATGCACTCCAGCATCTCTTCATGATAAAGAGCGGAACCATCGATCCACGCAGGATAGAGGAGCTTCCCGTCCCGGTAGGGCTCCAGAAATTTCGGCCCGCAGACATCGCCCTCTTTTGGAAGGAGCATTTCCAGCCGGAAAATGATATTTTCATACTCCATCCGCTCCTGCTGATACTGACGAATGCCGTGAAGCTGGCCCGGAAGAACAATAACCGCCTGTCCCGCTTCCAAAAGCCTGCTCTCCCGGTCCAGCGTCACAAGGCCCCGGCCCTTTTTCACAACGATGAACTCCATCTCCTCATGCCAGTGTACCGGAACACTGGAAAAATCAAGAGGAATCGAGCATAAATAGGTATTATATGGGAACGCTACTTCTGTATGCTTCTTGTCTTCCCTGAAAGTTTCGTATTCAAAATCCCGCATATACACCTCTCCCGTTTGACTATTTGATAGGATTGTACTATATTTGAATAGGATATCGCAAGACTTTTCCGGGTGGAACAGATATAATAGAGCCATCCGTAGAACGGCAGCACCCTGCCGGAATCTGAAAAAGTAGGAGGAATCATCATGCAGTTGAAAAAATTTATCGAGACAACCTGTAATAAACCGATTTCCGAATGTTCCAACCAGGAGCTCTACCTGGCGCTTTTAAGCTACACCAAAGAGCAGATCAAAGAAAAAGAGACACCCTGTAACGACAAAAAGAAACTCTACTATATTTCCGCCGAGTTCCTGATCGGCAAACTTCTTTCCAATAACCTCATCAACCTTGGAATCTACGATGAAGTGGCTCTCCTGCTGAAGGGCAACGGAAAGAGCCTGGCTGAGATCGAGGAAGCCGAGCCGGAACCCTCCCTTGGAAACGGGGGCTTAGGACGACTGGCAGCCTGCTTCCTGGATTCTATCGCTACTCTTGGTCTTCCGGGAGACGGCGTGGGCCTGAACTATCATCTCGGCCTTTTCAAGCAGGTATTTAAGGATCATCTCCAGAACGAGACCCCGAACCCCTGGATTGAGAAAGAGAGCTGGCTTCACAAGACCGACACCACCTACCGCATTGCCTTTGGTGACACCACCGTTACCTCCCGCCTCTACGACATCGATGTGATCGGCTACAACAACCGCGTCAACAAGCTTCACCTTTTCGATGTGGAGTCCGTAGACGAGTCCATCGTCCGCGACGGCATCTCCTTTAATAAAGAAGACATCGCCAAAAACCTGACTCTCTTCCTCTATCCCGATGACAGCGACGAGGAAGGCCGTCTGCTCCGTATTTACCAGCAGTACTTCATGGTCAGCAACGGCGCCCGTCTGATCCTTGATGAGTGTATTGCCCGCGGAAGCAATCTTCATGACCTTCCGGACTATGCCGTAATCCAGATCAACGATACCCACCCGACCATGGTCATTCCGGAGCTGATCCGTCTTCTCATGATCAAGGGCATCACCTTCCATGAGGCAATGGATATCGTGAGCCGCACCTGCGCTTACACCAACCACACAATCCTGGCCGAGGCTCTGGAGAAATGGCCGATGAAATATCTGGAAAAAGTCGTTCCCCAGCTCACCCCGATCATCTATGCACTGGATGATATGGTACGCCGGAACTACTCCGATGAGTCCGTTTACATCATTGACAAAAACAACCTCGTACACATGGCTCACATTGATATCCATTACGGCTTCAGCATCAACGGCGTAGCCCGCCTCCATACGGAGATCCTGGAAAACAATGAGCTGAACAACTTCTATAAGATCTATCCGGAGAAATTCAACAACAAGACAAACGGCATCACCTTCCGCCGCTGGCTCCTGCACTGTGACCACGATCTGGCGAAATTCATCACAAGCCTGATCGGCGAAGGCTACAAGACCGATGCCACCGAGCTTGAGAAACTACTGAAATTCAAGGATGACAAGAAGGTTTTAAGCGAGCTTCTGAAGATCAAACAGGCCAACAAGAAAGTCCTGAAAGACTACATCCTGGCCACTGAGGGCATCGAGATCGACGACAACTCCATCTACGATATCCAGATTAAACGTCTGCACGAGTACAAACGTCAGCAGCTGAACGTGCTCTACCTGATCCACAAATATCTGGAGATCAAAGCCGGCAAGCTTCCGAAACGCCCCATCACCGCTATTTTCGGTGCAAAGGCCGCTCCCGCTTACATCATCGCAAAGGATATCATTCATGCCATCCTCTGCCTGCAGGATATCATCGACAAAGATCCCGTTGCCAGCAAGTTCCTCCATGTGGTTATGGTCGAGAACTACAACGTATCCAAGGCTGAGAAACTGATCCCGGCCTGCGATATCTCCGAGCAGATCTCCCTGGCATCCAAAGAGGCCAGCGGAACCGGAAACATGAAGTTCATGCTGAACGGAGCCATTACCCTGGGAACCATGGACGGAGCCAACGTGGAGATCCACGACCTGGTAGGCGATGACAACATCTACATCTTCGGCGAATCCAGTGAGGAAGTCATCGAGCACTATGCAAAAGCCGATTACGTTTCCAAAGACTTCTACGAGGCTGATCCGGAGCTGAAAGCAGCTGTGGACTTCCTGGTAGGCGAGGAAATGCTGGCAGTTGGCTCTGAGGAGCACCTGACCCGCCTTTACAACGAACTTCTGAACAAAGACTGGTTCATGACCTTCCTTGACTTCAAGTCCTATGTAAAGACCAAAGATCAGGCCTTCAAGGACTACGAGGACCGCACCGCCTGGGCCAAGAAGATGCTCGTAAACATCGCCAAAGCCGGTTTCTTCTCATCCGACCGTACCATCGCAGAGTACAACCACGATATCTGGCATCTGAAATAAAGCAAATATTTTCTTACAAAAAAGACCACCGCTTTCGCGGTGGCCTTTTTCATTTCTCAGAACAATTTATCTCTGTTCTTTTTTCTTACGTCTTCTGACACCATAACCGGTTCCGACAAGGGCTGCCATCATCATAAGAGTCAGGTAGAAGGCGATGTTTGTATCGTCTCCTGTCTTCGGCGTTGTTGTCTTGGTGGTGGTTGTTGTCGTGGTGGTGGTCGTAGTCGTACGGTTCGTCGTACTTGTCGTCGGCTGTGTAACCGGCTCTGTATCCGGCTCTTTTGCCTTGGAGTTCGTTATCGTTCTCTCCACAGCTGTGCTGTCAGAGGAAATCTTACAATAACTTGCATCCAGAGTTACCGTATACCCGAAGTCGCTGTCAACCGGCACGCCATCTTCGTCTGTCTCTGCCAGATAATACTCGCCGTAAGGCAGTCTGTCGAAGACGACTGTTCCGCTGGACTCATCATTGAGCTCCAGTTTCTGAATATCTGCACTTGCCATGATGGTATGAGCCGCATCGGTGAACAGTGCAAAGTAGAAGGTATCAGTTACGTTTCCGGGCTCGCTTCCGATCAGAACCTGTTTGTTTACCGTGATCTTACCATCGTTGTAGGGATTCTCCGGCAGATTTCCGTTTACATAGTTGATGATCATGCTCTTGCCCAGCTGACTCTTCGGAGTCAGGCTTACCTTTCCATCCAGGATTTCATTGGAATCGATCACGAAGGATTCGCTGATCGGATTACCAAATTCATCGGTCTCTGCCACATAATAGGTGCCATACTCCAGATTTGTGAAGATCGTGGAGGTGGTGTAGGACTGCTGTACCCGCAGTGCCTTTACGCTGCTGACACGCTGTGTGCATGCCTCATCGGCAAACAGAGCGGTATAGAAGGTGTAATCGTCGATCGTCTTATACTGGTCTTTATATTTCACCAGTTTCTGAACGATGACGGAAGCATCACCGGATGCTACCTTATCGTCCATGACGATCTTCTGGATCTCATTGTTGCTGTTTACGGTAAAGGTAATATCCTTTGCCAGGCTGTATCCGGACGGTGCGGAAATCTCGGTCAGGGTGTAAGCTGCACCTGCGATCAGTTTTCCTTCAAATACCTTGGGCTCTCCGGTGGAGATCCAGTTCAGGATAATCTCTCCGGAAGCATCCTTCAGTGCCAGATGAGCTCCTGCAAGCTCTTTGTTGTTCGTTACATCCATCTTGGAGATCTGAACTCTGGTCACATCATCCTTCATGACAACCTTTGTTGTTGTTCCGTCTGTGTTTACAGTAAAGGTCACATCCTCAGCGAGGGCATATCCATCAGGTGCTGCGGTCTCTCTTAAGGTATAAGTTCCTGCCGGAAGTCCTTTGATGACTTTTGCGGTCACATCGGAAATCCAGGACAGCTGCTCACCGTAAACGGTCTTCGCGATCTCGCCCTTCTCATCAAGAATCTGAAGAGTTGCTCCCGGCAGCTCTCTGGTTTCATTGGTAAGAGCAACCTTGCTGACAGTCACATCAGTAGGCGCATCTTTCATGACAACTTTGTTCTCAACGGTCAGGTCATCGCTTATCGTAAATTTCACATCTGCTGCTACTGCAAAACCTGTCGGAGCTTTGGTCTCGCGGAGGATATACTCTCCAGCGGGCAGGCCCTTGATCTGTTTTGCGTTTTCTGCGGAAGTCCATTTCAGTTCTTCACCAAAGATGGTCTTCACAACTTCTTTGCCTTCTGTATCCATGATCTGAAGCTCGGCTCCAGGAAGCTCTTTCTCTGCATTGGTGATATCCACCTTGCTGATCTTCACTTCGGTTGCCTGATCCTCCATAACTGCTTTGTTTGTTACTTTTCGGTCATTGCTTACGGTAAATTCTACATCTTTTGCAATGGTGTAGCCGGTCGGTGCTGCGATCTCACGGAGGATGTAATCTCCTGCGGGCAGGCCCTTGATCTCTTTTGCTTCCTCACCGGAAATCCACTGCAGTTTCTCACCGTAAACGGTGACTGCGATCTCCTCGCTGGTGGTGCCGTCCTCTGCCGTCACTTTCTTCAGAATCTGAAGTGTTGCTCCCGGCAGTTCTTTTCCGGTAGTGATATCGGTCTTGCTGATAATAACCTCTGTTGCCTGATCCTCCATGGCAATCGTATCGATCTCAGCCTGTTCTCCGTCTACACTTCTGTAAATCTTTCCTTTTTCAACGGTAAAGGAAATCGGATCTGCAATCGTGTAACCAGTCGGAGCCTTGGTCTCAACCAGTTTGTAGCTGCCATCCTTCAGGCCGGTGATGGTCTTCACCAGTGCATCCGCTGTGGTGGTCCATCTCAGAGTCTCATTGTAAACGGTTCTTACGACATCACCGTTCTCATCCTGTACCTCGAAGGTTGCTCCCGGAAGATTCTCTGCAAGGTCTGCCAGATCCTTCTTGGATACGGTCAGTTTGCTGGGAGCGTCTTTCATGGTAACGGTTTGAACCTTACCGTCTCTGCCTACCTCAAAGGTAATCTCTTCCGCATATTTGTAACCATTCGGCACTGCGGTCTCAGTCAGAGTATACTTCTGACCGGCTTTCAGGATACCTTCGATATAATGAGGCTCACTTCCACTGATCCAGGAATCAATGACTTCGCCGTCTGCATCTCTGATTTCCAGTTTCGCTCCCGGCAGTTCTGCCTGATTGGCTGCATCAATCTTGGAAATCTTAACCTTCGTCAGATCGTTGACAAACTTCAGATCTGCTTCTTTGGTATCACCGACAACTTCTGCCTTTAAGATTCCGCTTCCGTCATCGCTTACCTTTACTTTTACCGTGTACTCAGTTTCGTCGTAGAGAACTGCGCCATCGGTGCCCCTGGTCTCTTTTACGGTGTAAGTATGCTCGCCCAGAACACTGGTGTCGTCCGGAGTCAGTTTGTAACTGATCTCGCTGAAGGTGATCTTGCCATCCAGTGCGTTGGTTCCCTTCGCTACTTCTTTTCCGTTCTCCGTTACCGTGAACTCATACTGATTTGCCAGCAGTCTTGTCTGTACATCCTCTGCATAAGCTTTGGATGCGTTCAAAGTGATGTTGCCCTCTGCACTGTAGGTGTTGGTGAAGACTGCTTTGTTAACAGGTGCAAGTTCTCCGCTCTCATCTGCTTTGACAATGGTCTTCTGAACATTCAGCTTTCCTTCGCCTGCATCGGTTACTTCCACGATTACCGTGTAAACGGTATCATCATAGGTATAGCCGTTTGCTTTACTCTCCGGAATTGCTTCCTGAAGAAGGTAAGTATAGGTCTTGCCTGCGTTTTTCTCCGTGTATTTGAGATCGGCAAACGTTACCGTATTGCCAACGTTCTTCACGGTCTGATCCTTATTGGTATCGCCATTTGCTTCGTTCTCAGCTATTCCTTTCAGTGTAAAGCTGAACTGTCCGTCTGCGATCGCTCTGCCTTTCAGGATCTTCTCAGCGCTGATTCCGATCTGTGCTTTTGCCTTGTATTCATTGTTGAATACGGCATTCAGTACCTGCTCGTTCTCTTCGCCGTTCTCGCCAAGCTTTTCAATGGTCTTGGCAACATTCAGTGTACCGTCATTCTTATCAGTGATCGTTACTGTCACCTGATATCTGGTCTTGTCGCAGGTATACCACTTAACGCCCTTATCAGTCTCCTGCATGATATAGGTGTAAGTCTTACCGATATCCTCTGTCTGATACGTCAGTTTCTTAAAGGTAACGTTTGTTCCCTCATTCGTCGCCCTATCAATGACCTCTCCATCCTTGCTCAGAGTAAACTCAAACTCACCGTCTGTGATTGCTCTGCCGCTCAGGTTCTTGGTTGCTGTCAGAGTCAGCTCGCCGTCTGCGTTGTAATGGTTATTAAATTCTGCCTTTTCCACTACGATTGTTTCTGCATCCGTCGTTCCCAGTTTTTTGATCTCAGGTACTGCTGTCAGGGTTCCGTCGCCGTTATCCTTCAGCGTTACCTTGATCTCATATTCTGTCTCGTCATAGGTGTAGCCTTTTGCTTTCTCTGCCGGGATATCCTCATACAGCCGATAAGTAAAGGTCTTTCCAAGATCCTGCTCGGTGTATGTGAGCTGATCAAAGGTGATCTCACCGGTCAGCGTATTGGTCTTTCTCTGGCTGATGCCCTCACCCTTCAGGATGAAAGCAAACTGTCCGTCTGCAAGCAGGCGTCCCGTCAGATTCTTCTGTGCTTTGAGAATCAGCCTGCCAGCTGCATGGTACTCGTTGGTAAACTGTGCGTTTTCAACTTCTTTTTTCACCGGGCGGCCAGCTGGTCCGCTGATCTCATAGATCTTCGGCTTCGCTTCCAGATTTCCGTCACCATTGTCCGTAACTGTCACTTCTACATGGTAAACAGTCTCATCATAGGTATAACCTGCTGCCTTTTCTGCCGGGATTTCCTCATACATCAGATAAGTATAAGTCTGTCCCGCATCTGCCTCTGTGTAAGTCATCTCCGGGAAGGAAATGCTTCCATTCAGGCTGTTCTGAACCGTTTCTTTGTAAACCGGTGCGATTCCGGTGCTTTCCAGCGTGAAGGAGAACTTGTTATTCTCTGTCAGCGTTGTTCCGGTCAGTACTTTCGTTGCTGTTACGGAAGTTTTACCTTTTGCCTTATAGGTATTGGTGAATTTCAGTTCCGGCTCTTTGTCGTTCTCTTTGCGAACGTCAACATTCAGTGTACCGTTACCGTTATCGCTTACTTCTACAACTACCGTATAAATCGTTCGGTCATAAGTATAATCATTGCCATCTGCTGCCGGTGTAACCTCCTGAACCGTATAAGTATGGATTCCAATGTCTGCAGTCGTGTAATTGATCGGAGCAAACTGGATGCTTCCATCTTCTGCGTTAGCTACCCTCTGTAGAACCTCGCCGTCTTCACTTAAAGCAAAGGTAAACTTCCCTGCCTCCAGCTTCCTTCCGTTCAGTACCTTCGTACCTTCCAGGGTCAGGATGCCGGTGGCTTCATACTTGTTCACAAACTGAATCTCGCCCAGCTTTACGTCTTCCCCTTCGGAATTGGTAACTTTTGCCTCTGCATTCAGGCTTCCGTCCCTGTTATCAGAAACATGAACCTTGATCGTATAAACTTCATTGGAATACTCAAAACCACTGAGTTTTCCGTACTGCTCGGTCATCGTGTAAGTGAAATCTTTGTCGATATCCTTTTCTGTATACTCGATCGGATCAAAGATTACGCTTCCATCAGCATTGTTCCACTTGGTCTGTTTCTCAATGTTGTCACCGATCAGAGTGAAGGAGAAAAGATTTGCACTCAGTTTCACTTTATCAGAGACTACATCGAGTTTCTTTGTTGCCGTAAGATTCAGGGAACCTTTAGCATTGTAATGGTTCTCAAAAGCGATACCTGCCGGTTTGCCCGTGCTCAGATCGGTGATTACCGGTTCGGCAACTGTCAGTTTACCGCCGTCATCCTTTACATTGATAACTACTTTGTAAATCCTGGTGCTGTAAGTGTAGACCTCATCATCAGGATTTGCAATCTCACTTACATAATAGGTAAAGTCTTTTCCGGCTTTGATGTCTTCTGCATCCTTGACATCGTCCTGATCGTACTGAAGTACAGGAAATGTAAAGTTTCCATCTGCATCATTTTTCACGATCATGTCTTTGCCTTTAGAATCCTTCACCAGATTCTTTCCTTCCGGATCTGTGGTCAGTTTGAAGGAGAACTGCTCGTTGTCCAGTGTCCGGTTTCCGGTCAGAGTCTTGGTACCGCTGATCGTAGCGTCACCTGTTGCAGCATAGGTATTCTTAAAGACTACTTCCTCTGCGTTTTCAATTTTTTTGCCTTCCTTGTTTGTATAAACAGGTGTCACTGTCAGGGAACCATTATTATCCGTAACAGATACGGTAATGGTATATTCCTCTTTTGAGTAGGTATATCCGTCAGCTCCTTTGTTTACCTCTTTGATCCGGTAAACAAAGGTCTTTCCGATATCTGCCTGGCTATAATCTATGGTTTTAAAGCTGACAATGCCTGCCGCATCATTTGTTTTGCTCTCAATTTCCTTCTCTTCTTTGTCTTTTACTTCGTAAAGAACAAAAGTAAACTGATCTGCGGACAGCTTATGACCTTCCAGAGCCTTGATTGCCTGCGGGGTAAAGCTTCCGTTCGCAGCATAAGAGTTCTCGAAATTGATTGCACCTACTGTAGTGCCACCTTTTTTGTAAGTCCGTTCTGTTGTATCCAGCGTCTTATTGTGATTATCTTTTACATTGATCGTTACTTCCACAGATGCTGAATCGTAGGTGTAACCCGGTTTTCCATCGTTTATCTCTTTGATACGGTAAGTATGTACACCAACGTCATTCTGCGTGTAAGAGATTTCCGGGAACGTAAAGTTTCCTTTCGCATCGTTGGATACGGTAATCTCCTGTCCGGCTGCATCTTTCAGAGCCTCTTCCACCTCAACCAGCTCGTCTGAGTCATCGCTCTTCTTCTGCATTTTCACTTCATAGATCTTGAAGCTGAAATCGCCGGCTTTCAGTTCTTTCGTACCGCCTATAAGCTTTTTGGTTCCACTGAGAACGGCTGAACCGGTTGCTTCGTAGCTGTTGGAGAACTCTGGAATCTTGACTTCTTCGTCTGAAGACTTCGTATAATCCGTTGCTGTGCTGCCTGCCTTCTCCTGCATCTGGATCGTATACGGAGTGGAAAGCGTTCCATTATGATTATCTTTGACCTCAACGGTTACGGTGTAAATCTTGCTGTCGTAGGTATAACCTACTTTTCCTTCATCGGTTTCTGTCAGTGTATAAACATATTTCTGTCCAATATCAGACTGATCATACTCCAGAGTGTCAAAGACTACGTTTCCATCCAGATCATTTGGCTTTGTCTGGTTCGTATTTTTGGGCCCGGTCAGGGTGAAGCTGAATTTGTTATCCTCACGAAGAGCAGCTCCCGTCAGAGATTTATGAGCTTTCAGCTGTAACCGACCTTTTGCTGTATAGGTGTTGGTGATGGTAAGTGCAGTGTCACCGGTTACTCCGTTCGGTGTAGCGGTTGCTGTCAGATTGCCCTGTCCGTCATCCGTTACCGTTACTTTTACAATCACATAGTCTTTCAGATAGCTATAACCAGGATGTGCTGCTTCTTCGTTCACCTCACGCACAGCGTAATAATTATCGCCAACCTGATTCTCGTTAAAGGTAAGCTCATCGAAAGTGAAGCTGCCGTCCGCATTGTTCTTTTTCTGATCGATCTGCGTATAACTCTGATTCTCTTTTCCGTAATTCTCAATCTTGTAGAGTTCAAAGGTGAACTGATCTTTTTCGAGAGCATGGTTTTCAAGAATCTTCTTACCGCTCAGAGTTAATTTACCCGTTGCCTTATAGGTATTGGTAAAGGAAGGAACACCGTTATTTGCCGTGTGAGCACTGTAAGTACCATCTGCATTTTTCTTTTCGATAGTCTTGGCGACCTTCAGATTACCTGTGCCATCATCGGTGATTTTCGCTGTAATGCGATATTCCTCTGTGGAATAACCGCCTACATATCCAGCAGCTGAACCCGTTTCCTCTTTCAGGATATAGGTGTAAGTTTTATCTTTGTCTTTATCTACCTGATATGGGATTGGATCAAAGGTAACCTGACTGCCATTATTTGTTACGGTCTGAAGAACCTTTGATGTTGATCCGGTAATCTCAATCAGTTCAAATTTAAAGATATTCGGTACATCCGTCCGACCTTTTACTGTCTTTGTAGCAGTTACATCCAGAGAACCGGTTGCCGTATAGGTATTGGTAAAGTTGATCGCACCGCTGCTATAGGTAACAGCAACATTCAGTTCACCATTACCTTTATTTGATACCTTTACACTTACCTGATATGCAGCCGTATCATAAGTATATCTCTGATCTCCTTTTGAAATCTCACGAACCCAGTAAGTATATTCTTTTCCGATATCTGCCTGGGTATATACAGGCGTATTCAGAACGAACTCACCTTTTCCGTCCGCTGTCCGTGCAGCTTTGTTGGTTGTGGTGATTGCCTTGCCAGACGCATCCTTCACCGGCTTCGTTCCAGCAGAGTCTTCAAAGAGCCCAAAGGTAAATGCTCCTGCTGTCAGGATCTGGTTTTTCAGAGTCTTGGTACCCTTAATTTCAGCAGAACCGCTGGCTTTGTACTTGTTCTCAAAAGCAGGATCTGTTACCGTAGTTCTTGCTTTCTTATAAACTACAGAGCTTTCCTTTGCACCAACGACACCATTGCCTTTATCCTCAATCTCAACAGAAACCGTAAAGACGGTATCATCATAAGTGATATCGCTTCTGGTCTTGTTTGTCTCTTCGATGGTATAAGTATATTTCTTGCCGATATCTGTCTGGTCATATGTGATATCTGTGAAGGAAATCGGACCATCATCCTTATTTGAACCTGTTGCAACTTCCTTTTTGGTGCTTTTGTCTTTTACCGTATAGGTAAATCCTTCACCGTAGGAAGCTCCGCCTGTCAGAATCTTGGAAACAGCCGGCTTCCAGCTTCCTTTTGCGGTATAGGTATTTACAAATTCTGCGGAAGTTTTCTCTCCACTTTCCTTGCTGCTTACATATACTGCCTTAACATCTAAAGTACCATCCTTCTTCGGATCTGTCACTGTGACTGTTACGGTGTAAACCGCATCAGAGTAAGACATATTCGTTTCTTTCTCACCATCTGCCGGAGTTACCTCTTCAATCGTGTAGGTATAGGTTCCCGGTGCGGTATAAGAAATACTGTTTGTCTTCTTCTCATCCGTTGTAACAAAAGTAACATTGTTGTTCTCATTGTTGGTACCAGTCATGACCGTATTTCCGGCCTGATCTTTTACAACAAAGCGGAATTCATTGTTTTTCAGCTTACGACCGCCTGCATTCAGCTTTTTCGTAGCCTTCGGAGTCCAGGTACCGGAAGCGCTGTAGCTGTTGGTAACAGTGATCTGATTGCTTTCGGCATTTTCTGCCAGAGTCAGAGTTCCCGGTGTCAGACTCTTCATTGTCCATCCGGATTTTGTCTGCTCTGTTATCTTCTCTACATAAACTCCAACCGGAAGTCCGGTGATCGTTGCTGTTCCGGCTTTTTCACCAGCCTTAACTGTGATTTTAACAGTTGCTCCCCAGCTGTTCGGAGTACCTTCAAATTCTCCGCCTGTAATTGCCAACTTGCTGGTATCAAACTCTGCCCAGTCTTTTTCTGCTTTATGCCAGGTAAGATTAAAGGTAAAGGTTGTACCCTCTGATACAGCCGCTTCCACATTCTTGGTAATGCTGAGACCTGTTGTCTTGGTATTGGTAAATACAATCTTCTTGGTGGAAGACGGTTTTACAATGTCTTTTGACTTGATTGCCAGGTTACCAGTCGTATCTCTTTCTACTACAACCTTTACTTCATAGGCTGTTCCGTCATAAAGATAAGAACCGGTTCCTGCCTTTTCCTTGATTGTAAAGGTATAAGTTCCTTCATAGTCAAGAGAAATAGAACCAAACGTAATCTTGGAGCCTTTGTTGGTTCCTGTTGCGGAATACTTCGACTTATCCAGCTTATCGCTGACATAACCGGCTTCTTTTCCGTCAATCTTCTTGCTGTAGTTTTTTAATTCAGCCGTAAACTCAAATCCATCTTCAACAGATGCAGAACCGATAACTTTCTTATCTCCATTGAAGGTAAGGTCTACCGGTTTGGGAATAGTCTTATTGGTAACGTAAGGAAGCGTAGCACCATTACCACAGTAGTTTACTGTTATATCCGGGAATTTCTGACTAATAGTACTCTTTGTAGCGTCTGTAGCTTCAATCACAAAATAGTATTTTTTACTGTTTAATACATAGCCACTTGGAGCCTCTGTCTCTCGGAAATAATACAACGTATTCGTCAAAAGAGAGCCTTGCATCGGATTGCTTGTCTCACCAAATACAATTTTACCATCCTGACTACCGACTTTCTTGGTGACTTTTCCAGTTTCAACAATACTTTCCTTTTTGGTATCCAGGTCTACTTTATAAAGATTGAATTTTGCTCCATTCAGGAAAGGAATCTTTCCTTCTACTGCATATTCACTGATTTTTCTGATAGCAACGGTTCCCTTGGTTCCGGAAACCGTAGCAGCTGACTGACCAATTCTTACATCTGTCGTAACAGAAGCCTGGTAGTCACCTGACATACTTACATTATTTGTAACCTTATATTCTTCTTTGGTCTTGCCATTTGCCTTTACAGAATAGGAAAGGATCACAAATTTCTCGTCAGGAACTTCTACTGTAAGAACACCCTCATCATAAGCATAACTTGCGCCTGGAATATCATTTCCATCTTTATCCTTGACTGATATAGTATTAAACAATAATGTAACATGCGTTGTATCCAAAGTATCCTGAACAATCAAATTCGGATGTGTTCCGTCACTGTTGTCCGGTAAAAGTTTTAAACCTAATTCGTTGATTTTGATTGTATATTTGATCTGGTTCGTTTTGTCGTCGAATTCGCCTGTTTTCTTTAAAGTATCGCCTTTCAGATCAACATTGACTGTACCGGATTCGCCTTTTCCATTACCGTTGCCATCACCCCAGCCCCAGAATGCCGTATTGGTATTGGGATCTGTACTGGTTTTATCAGCTCCCGGATCCACCTTATAAGTAATCGTTACCTTATCGCCATATTTTATTTCCGGAATTGTGATATAGGCTTTCTGCGGATCATTTTCATCATAGCTAACGCTGATATTACTAATCTTTGTTCCGTCTGCTTTTGCAGCCTCAAAAGTTCCCTTGACAAAGGAAAGAGTTCCTGTCAGTTTATCTGTAATCACTACGTTTGTCGCATCCGCATCGGTAGCTTCCATTACAATAGTGAACAGAAGTGTTCCGTCATCCTGAGGTACATAGGATTTGGTACCCTTCAAATCTGTGGGTTCCAAATTGATTGTATGCTCTTTATCCCCCAGATTTATGGTGATTTTATTATCAGAAGAGGTAGATTTAACTTTTGTCCAGAGATTAAAGGTTCCTGAAATTCCCAACGGATAGCTGTCTATAAAGCCGCCATCACTATTATCATAGGTAAAATAAACTCGAGTTTTTCCATCTGAATCTGTCTTGATCTCATATGTTCCGCCGTTTTTATCTTCATCATAAGTAATTGTTCCGGAAGTCCAGGATGGATCCAGTTCCAGGCCGCTCAAATCCGGTAATTCCCAATAATAACCGCCATTGTCACCTTTTGTCGGTTTATTATTTTCAGAGTAAGCATATGTAAGCTGAATATCGATGGAAGCATCTCTTGGAATTGGTTTTCCTGTATATTCCTCATCATCTACTATGATTTTATAGTTAACTGTATTTCCTGTTGCAGTAATATTTTTTCTATCTTCTGGCTGTCCAGTGGCTGCTTTCACTATTTTCCGAATACCCATCGGGGAAAAGCTATCTGTAGTAAACCCCACTGCACTCACACCGCCATCATCAGTCAACTTAATCTGATCTGTAACATCCTGTACGATATTGGTGCTCTCATCAATATGGATGACAGTAACTTCCTCTGTCTGCTCATCCTCTGCGGATTCCAGCACCGGAGTCTTGAAATTCATGGAAACTTCTACCAGGCCATCTGCCGGCTCTATGCGTTCTCCATTTACTTCAAAGTAAACGTCATAGAATACATAGGAAGCCTCCTGGCCTTCTTCTGTTCCACCAAGCTGATTTTCCACCATGCTCACAGCATCTTCATAAGCAGCACTGCCTTCCAGCATGGGATCTGCTTTCAGAACTGCGTTTTCCGGAAGTTTTGCTTCCGGCTGAGCTACAGCTGTAATAACAACAGTTTCATCTTCATAGCTGAAATCTGTGCCATACTTAGCTTCCGTTTCAGACTCGGTCTGTACCTCAGTCTCGGCTACCGTTTCCGTTTCACTTTCAGACTCCGTAACAGCTTCCGTCTCACTCTCGGATTCTGACTCAACCTCAGTAGCTGCTTCTGTTGCAGTCTCACTTTCAGTCTCAGACTCGCTCTCGGTTTCAATCTCAACTGCCTGCGTACTGATCACAACCACGGTACTGTCAGTCTGGATGCCTTCGATAATGTAATCGTTGGTCTCCGGAGTTTCATCGTTGGTTCTGGCAGGGATGGTTCCGTCTACCAGGATACTGGTAACTTCATAGCCCTCTGCCGGGGTTACGGTGAAGACGATCTTGCCGTCTTTGGCCATAGCAGTGCCATTGGTTACGTCTGCGCCGTCAACAGTTACGCTCGCACCTTCCGCACTCTGAAAAGCCACAACGTTTTCTACTGCGGTGCTCTCCGGAGCGTTGGATTCGGTTTCTACTTCTGTGGCTGTTCCATTTCCATCCGGAAGCGCATAGGTCACTTTGGCAGTGGTGCTCTGGATGGAGCAGTTTGCCGGAACAACGCCATTAGCGCCGATGGCCACATCAAAGGTAATCTGAGTGCCCACCTCAAGTGTGGTATCGATGAACTCGAACTCTTCTGTGAAAGACTCGCCCTTCTTCAGAATGTATTCCACATAAACCAAACCGTCTTTGTCGGTTTTCAGCTGAAACTCACGTTTGGTTTCAGGATCGGTAAACCTGCCGTCTTTAAACTGCGGATAGCCTGCATTTTTATTCCAGGCATAAAGTCTGGTCTCAACGGTATCCACGCTGCTGTCAGCACTGAGCTCATAAGTCACTTTCAGTCTTGCAGGCTCTCCATCCTTCTGCGTGGAAGCTTCCTCTGTTTTCAGGGTCAAGCTTCCTGTGGCAGACGGTGTGGTCTGCGGCTCTGTCTCTGCGTCTGTAGCTTCCTGTGCTGCTGTCTGTGCCTCTGCGGCCTGTTTTGCTGCCTCTGCATCTGCTGCTGCCTGCGCCTCTGCGGCCTGTCTTGCTGCCTCTGCGTCTGCTGCGGCCTGTGCTTCCGCGGCCTGCCTTGCTGCCTCTGCTTCTGCGGCAGCCTGCGCCTCTTCGGCCTGCCTTGCTGCTTCTGCATCTGCCGCTGCCTGTGCCGCTGCCGGATCTTCTGTCTGTGCTTCCGTCATGGATTCTACAGCGTATGTCACGTTAGAATCGCAAAATACCAACATCACAGCCAGAAGCATCGCAATAATTCTGGACCATTTTCTGTTATTCATAACTTTTCTCCTTTCTTTTCACCCTGTTCTGTTGTTGCCAGAGCGCTGTCCATGATTTTTAAAAGTTCCAAAGCACTTCTGAATTTCAAAGATTCATTTTTTTCTGCCCAGACAATCTCACCCTGCCAGGTGGAATTCTCCAGGTACTGCACATGTACAACAAATGTGCCCTTTTTTCCAAGTGTGTTTCTATTCTTTTCGTCCTGCAAGCATCTCACCTATCCTCCCATCTGCTTCTCTGTTTATAGAAACTTTTCTATTTCGTCAATTATACCAAATATACTCTTTCTTAACCTCTTTCGTCTATGCTATTTTTCATATTTTTTTGTGCCTTTTGAAAGAGTTTTATCGTATCACTGGTGTACTGTCTCATTATACGAAATATGAATGGGACAGTACACTACATTTCCAGCGCGTTATCCATGAGCTTCAAAAGCTCTAACTCACTGCGAAAAGAGACATTTTTCCCTTTTTCTACCCAGCGTATCTCTCCCTGCCAGGTCGCGTTTTGCCGGTACTTAATATGTACAAGAAACATATCGAGTTTTCCGCTGTGGTTCGCCACCTCTCGGCCCTCCAGGACTTTTTCCGGCTTCAGAAGCCGCTTTTCTTCTTTCTCCTGAAAACTACGAATCTTCACCGAAGACTGGGGATAATCGATGCGGTCCAGAAGTCTTTCTATTATTTTTATCAGCTGATATTCATGGGCAAAATGCATTGCTTCCCTGGAATAACAGCAATACACCCTTCCGCTGCTCTCTCCATGCTGTCTGTCGTCCACACAGATACAGAGGAGATCCGGTGCAGCCAGATTGAATCGAATTTCTTCCATATAAATGTGTCTCTCCTGTTATTTCTGACTGATCTTCCAACAGTCTGCCGCCGAATGAAAGGAAAGCGTTTCCCCGTCCTTCTCTTCCCGGAGTTCTGCCACAGAAGCCATATAGTAATTGATCCGGAAATGACCGTTAAACTCTTTTCTGAAATTCCGGTCAATTCTGGCCGAGAGCACCTGGCAGTTCTCCAGAGCCGTCCCGGAAAGCATGACCAGAAACTGGCTTTCGTTGTATCTGGTGTAAAAATCTCCGCGCCTGAGAGAATTGCAGATCGCAACTCTTAAGGCCTCCGAAGCCTCCCTATTCCGGTCGGTTCCCATACGGATCTCTCCATTTTTGTCCGTCAGCGTGCAAAGCATGATATAGACAGAGATCCCGCTCCGCTCCATCATGCGGCTGATCACATGATAAATGTCAATAAAACTCGGAAAAGAGCAGTAATAGGCCCCCTTCTGCTCTTCTTTTTCCCGAAGGCCTTTCTTGATCTCCTCCAGCGCCCCCACGGACTGCTGAATCCGGTCGCTCATGAGCCGGAAGCGCTCCAGCATCTCCTCGGAAGGCGGAAGTCCCAGATCATCAAAAAAATGTTTCGTCGCTTCTTTGTAAATGGCCATGGCGTCCTGATAACGGTTCATGGCTATCAGGCTGTCGATGCGCCAGAGCTGCCACTCTTCAAAGGGATACATTCCTGCCGCCGTTGTGGTCAGCTGGTAGATCGTCTCATAATAGCGTTTCTCCTTGAGAATGGTGCAAAGTTCTTCCAGTGCTTCGAAATAAAGATCCCGGTAATGAATATTTGCCACCGCTGCCCAGTTTTCTCCGGTCATATTCGGAAGAAGCTCTCCGGTATACAGAGCACAGGTTTCTTTTAAAAGCTCCGTTTTTTTCTCTTCGCCGGTCTCTTTTCTGCTTTCTTCCAGTTTTTTTTCAAAAACAGAGAGGTCTGTCTCCACAGGAATCACGGAATCCCAGTAGTAAATTCCTTTTTTCAGGTAAAAATACTTGCCTTCGGGCAGACCTGCCGCCTCCAGCTGCTTTCTCAACCGGAAAATCGTATTGTTCAGGCTGCCGTTCCGGTTCTCCACATCATCCCGACCATACAGCTCTTCCAGAAGCCGCTCCTTCGCTATCCCCTTTTCCAGGTGAAGGAACAGAATCTGCAGAAGCTGTGTGCTTTTTGATATGTAATTTCTGTCAAACACCAGTGTTTTTTCCTGATAAACCATTGAAAAACCTCCCAGCATCCGTACCTTCAGAATCTCTTCTTCCATTGAATTATCCTCCGTTATTTAAACAGATAATAACATTGTGCATCTATACAATCAACAAGTATTACTGTAGAAATTTTTATTCCCTTTTTATCACAGATTATACCACAAGATCCTCTCATATTTCTCACTGTTTGCAAAAATTATTTACTTTTCGTCCCTTTTATTGTATGATGGCATGAGGCAACATCAGATACGTCCATTTAGAAAGGCAAGGGCATCTATGAATCTGGCAAAACGACTGATACGGATCTCTGCGGTAACTGCGGCCGCGGTCCTCATGTATGAAGGGGCAGTAACCCTGGACCGGACAACGGAAGCGAGTGCTTCCCTGCAGGCAGACGCATCACCGAATACAAAGGAGAAAGCTCCCGAGACAGATATTATAAATAAGGAAACAACTGCTGAAACAGAGACGGAAACGAAAGAAGAAACCGAAGTTCCTGTGAAAAATTTCAGCAAAAAGACTACGCTTTCCACAGAAAAATCTACAGAGAAAAAGACCCCTCTGAAAAAGGAAACAGAAAACGAGACGGAAACCGAGTCCGAGAGCGAAACTTCCAGCGAGACAGCGACGGAAACAGAAACGGAGATAACGACAGAAACGGAATCCAAAACAGAAACCGAGTCCCAGACTCCCGGAGTCACCCCGGAGGAGGAATCCGAACTTGCTTCCGAGGGCATCCGTACGGAAACCCGTTCAACGGAGAAGGACTCTGAATTAAAATATTATCTGACCTCCCAGTATCTTCTCGTTCCTTCTTTCAAAAATCTGAAAAAAGATCTGAATGAGATGATCGATACTTACGAGGGTTCCTGGTCCATCTATGTGAAGGATCTGAAAAGTGGAATCAGTCTCACCATCAATGACAGACCCCAGGATTCCGCAAGCCTGATCAAGCTTTACATCGCCGGAGCCGTTCTGGAGGAAATCCAGAGTCAGGAACTGGAAGAGACAGACACCATCGATCAGCTTTTGAGCGATATGATCAGCCTCAGCGACAACGAGGCCGCCAACGAGCTGGTTCGTTATCTCAGCGATTCCCACGACCACAGAGATGGCATGGAAAAAGTAAATGATTTTATCGAGGAACACGACTTTACGGACACCCATCAGTACAACGGTCTGGAGGATTCCAACCTCTGGTACGGGGATGAGGCTAACGTCACCTCCGTCAAGGACTGCGGCCGTTTCCTCGAAGAAATCTATGATGGCGACATGGTGAGTCACCTGGCTTCCCGCCAGCTGGAGGGCTATCTTCTGAACCAGGATATCACCTGGAAAATTCCCGCCGGTATCCCTTCCGAGATCAAGACCGCCAATAAGACCGGTGAAAAAGACAACACCCAGAACGATGTCTCGATTGTATACACGCCCTACCGGGATTATATCATCTGCGTTATGGCCACGGATCTCACCGACGAGGACACAGCGGTGGAAAATATCCGCGCAGTCTCTGGAAAGGTCTATGAATTTTTTCAGGAAGCAGATACCGTGACAACGGAAAATGAGACAGAATCAGAAACGGAAGGAGGTTCCTCAGATGTTTCGGATGTGGGGGAAGATCTGGAAGGATAATCATTTATTAAAAGATACGGTTGTGGAAAATGATGCGAAAGACACCAGAACCCATAAGATCTTTCAGGCTCTGGAAGAAATCTGCTATGACTTTGATCTGGGAAAGCCCATCTGGCTCTCCTCCAATGTGTCGGAGTTTCAGCGCCACAGCAAAACCCGTTTCAGAAAAGACAGTTTTATCGAGGAAATTCCTTTTGATTATCTGGAGATACAGGTGATCGAGGAAGACGATTTCTATGATCTTTAAGATAAAAACCGGAATGGCAGTTGGTCGTCATTCCGGTTTTTTGTTTGTGTTAAGTAATGTTTATCCATGCATATGTTACCCCAAAACATGTTGTATACAATCTGTGATTAAATTCTCATTCTTGTATACAATCCTTATCTCGGCTTATAACCACTCGGATTTTTCTTCCGGCTCTTCGGTGGTTTCGGTCTCATCGGCGTATGTTTCCTCGGCAGGCTCTTCTTCGGAGACTTCCTCGGCAGCCTCGTCGTCAGCTTCTACAGCTTCATCCTCTGTCTCGTAAGCTTCCTCATCTTCTGCTGCGTCTTCGGTCTCCCCGGCTTCCGTTTCGCCAGTTGTTTCTTCTTCGGACTCGGTCATTTCGCCGTTTTTTTTAGCCTCTTCTTCCTCGTCCTCATCTACAACGCGCATCTCTGCCTCTGCCACAGACTCTTTTTTCGCCTGAGCTTCTGCTTCTCTGCGAACACGCTCTTCTTCTGCCCGGGCAGCGCTCTCAGCCTCGACTCTGCTGATCTCATCCTGAAGACCTGCAATCTTGTCATTGCTGTCTTTAATCTGGCTCACGAGCTCGGCCAGCTCCTCAGCTGCATCATCCTGAAATTTATCATAGTATTCTCTTCCCAGGTTCTCGTAGATCTTGCTCAGTTTGCGGTTTTCGTCAGCGATCTGAAGTTTTAAGCTTCCGATGTCAGTTACTTCCTTTGCTTTCCGTACGGCCACACGGCTCACGCCGGAAAGTTTCTTGCTCAGTTCATCAAAAAATGCCATAGTCTCATCCTCCTTATTTTATCTCTTCTATGTTTCTATATACACACCTCATCAGCCTTTCCCGGGTTTCTACCGGAGCCCAGGCCATGTGCGGCGTAATAATCAGCTTTCTGCTGTCCTTGATGGCAAAGAGATGATTTTCCGGACGCATAGGTTCCTGACAGAGGACATCCAATCCGGCTCCGGCGATCTCTCCCTCCTTCAGGGCGTCCGCCAGATCCTGTTCCACCACAAGGCCGCCTCTGGCTACATTCACCAGAAAAGCGCTTTTCTTCATTTTCCGGAAGGCTTCTCGGTTCATGATTCCTTCGGTGTCCGGATTCAGCGGCGCATGAAGGGAAATCACATCGGAGCGCTTCAAAAGCTCCTCAAAATCCACCCGCTCATAGGGCTGATCCGTATTTCTTCCGGAAGTAGAATAATAGATCACATGGCAGCCAAAGGCCTCGGCAATGGACGCTACCCGCTGACCGATGGCTCCCATACCGACAATCCCCCAGGTCTTCCCGTCCAGCTCGGAGAATTTTTCATCAAAATGAGAAAAACCGGGATTCGTACAGTAGGCTCCTGACTTTACATAGTTGTCATAGTAAGCCAGCCGGTGGAGCACATAGAAAAGCAGGGCGAAGGTATGCTGCGCCACCGCATTCGTGGAATAGCCTGCCACGTTTTTTACCTGGATTCCATGGGAATTGGTATAGTCAAAATCGATATTATTCATGCCGGTGGCGGTGAGAGCCACCAGTTTCAGATGGGATGCACCGGAAAGAGTCGCTTCATTCATCGGAATCTTGTTGACGATGATCACATCCGCATCCCTGATCCGCTCCGGAACCTCCTCCGGCTTTGTCAGTTCGTAAAAGGTCACATGTCCGAGCTCTGAAAAATAGCTGAGATCCAGATCATTGCCCAGAGAACCTTTTTCTAGAAAAACAATCTCCATAATTCTCCCGTTTTTTAAAGAAGGGCACGACAAGACAACCCTGCCGCACCCTCCTGTTTTTTTCAATTACAGTCTTTTTAAGAGCTCTTCTCTTTCTTTCTCGTAGCCCGGTTTGCCAAGGAGAGCAAACATATTCTTCTTGTAGCTCTCAACGCCCGGCTGGTTGAAGGGATTTACTCCCAGCATGTAGCCGCTGACGCCTACTGCAAACTCGAAGAAATAGAACAGCTCACCGAGAGTGTACTCATCCTGCTTCGGGACATTGATCATCAGGTTGGGCACCTGACCATCCGTATGGGCAAGAATCGTGCCGTTCATGGCACTCTTGTTGACAAAGTCCATATCTTTGCCAGCCAGATAGTTCAGACCATCAAGGTCTACCGGCTCTTTGCCGATGGTGATGGTGGCTTTGGGCTCGCCCACATTTACAACAGTCTCAAACATGATACGCGCGCCGTCCTGGATAAACTGACCCATGGAATGAAGATCTGTGGTCAGATCTACGGATGCGGGGAAAATACCCTTCTGGTCTTTACCCTCGGACTCGCCGTACAGCTGTTTCCACCACTCGGAAACATAATGCATGCTAGGCTCATAGTTTGCCAGAATCTCAACGGATTTTCCTTTGTTGTGAAGGATGTTACGGATTGCTGCGTAGAGGACTGCGTCGTTCTCCTCGAAGGGAGCGTTCAGTGCTCTCTCTCTTCCTGCTGCTGCGCCTTCCATCAGTTTGGTGATATCAGCGCCGCTGACAGCGATCGGAAGAAGGCCTACAGCGGTCAGTACGGAGAAACGGCCTCCTACGTCATCAGGAACAACAAAGCTCTCGTAGCCTTCCTCTGTTGCCAGATTCTTCAGGGCTCCCTTGGCCTTGTCGGTGGTAGCATAAATTCTCTTTGCTGCCTCTTCCTTACCATATTTCTTCTCAGCCATTTCCTTGAAGATACGGAAAGCGATGGCCGGCTCTGTGGTGGTACCGGATTTGGAAATAATATTTACAGAGAAATCACGGTCGCCGATCACATCGATCAGATGCTGGAGATAGGTGCTGCTGATGCTGTTTCCGCAGTAATAAATCTCCGGCGTTTTCCGAACCTCTTTCGGAAGGTTATTATAAAAGCTGTGACGCAGGAACTCGATGGCAGCTCTGGCTCCCAGATAAGAACCGCCGATGCCGATCACTACCAGAACGTCGCTGTCGTTTTTGATCTTGTCGGCAGCTTTCTGGATTCTTGCAAACTCTTCTTTATCATAGTTCACCGGAAGGTCGATCCAGCCGAGGAAGTCGTTTCCAGCGCCGCTTTTCTCCACCAAGATATTTTTGGCGGTCTCAGCGATGGCCTTAATGGAAGTAATTTCATTTTCGCCAATGAACTGCATTGCTTTTGAATAGTCAAATGTAACTCTGTTTTCCATGTCCATTACTCCTTTGTGAATTATATACTTACCACTTTTCCTTATTTTATCAAACTTACCGCACAGATTCAAGTCTATTTATTAGCGAGAGAGTAACTATCCGGGAGCCACTATCCCGCGAGGTGTTTTGGCATGAATATGCCAAAATCCCGAGAGTT
>OGCN01001223.1_pt1 | contig 35610 bp, 35 predicted proteins | sample 1570181 | NCBI WGS metagenome assembly OGCN01 (sample SAMEA4370584, study PRJEB24528) | human gut metagenome | reverse complement strand
AAACACGAAAATAGGAGATAAACACCTATGATTAGTGTTTACCTCCTACTCGATTATTATTGAGTTATTATGCTTCTTTTATTATTTCCATACCGATGCGGATAGCTTCTTCGTTCATCGGTATAAGATGATGGTGACGTTCCGGCAGAGTCTTGCGCAAAGCTTTTACTACACTTTCTGTTGATACTACCGGCATCAGTTTCAGCAATCCGCCAAGTACTATCATGTTGAAAGTCTTTGCCATGTTGCGTTCGTTAGCTTCATCCATGGCATCAATGCGATAGACTTTTATGTCTTTTCTGGTAGGAGGATTGATAATTCCATATCCGTCGTAGATAAGTATTCCGCCAGGTTTTACCTTACTTTCGAATTTTGCAAGTGATGGCTGGTTCAATATAATGGCGCAGTCATATTTGCTCAATATAGGAGATGAAATTCTTTCATCGCTCACAATGACAGTTACGTTTGCTGTACCACCTCTCTGTTCAGGTCCGTATGCCGGCATCCAGGTCACTTCCTTGTTTTCCATCAATCCGGAGTAAGCAAGAATTTTACCCATGGACAAAACTCCCTGTCCTCCAAATCCGGCTATAATTATTTCATGCTTCATTTTCTTTTTGAATAATAGGGTGATTGAATATTATAAAGTAGTGTCCTTAAGGTCGCCTAGCGGGTAGAACGGGAACATGTTCTCTTCCATCCATTTGTTGGCCTTTTCCGGTGACATTTTCCATCCTGAGTTACAAGTAGATACTATTTCCACCAGGTTGGAGCCTTTTCCCTGCATAGAGTTTTCGAATGCTTTTCTTATGGCTTTCTTTGCCTTGCGGATAGCTGCGACAGTATGAACAGACTGTCTTGTCACATAGCAAGTGCCTTGCAGTGTAGCGGCAATTTCAGTCATTTTAAGCGGATAGCCGTGTATTTCAGGGTCACGTCCGTAAGGACAAGTAGCTGTTTTCATTCCCACCAGTGTAGTAGGAGCCATCTGTCCGCCTGTCATACCGTATATAGCGTTATTAATGAAGATGATGGTAATATTTTCACCTCTGTTGAGTGCGTGTATTGTTTCTGCTGTACCTATACATGCCAGGTCGCCGTCTCCCTGATATGTAAATACCAGTCTGTCCGGCCACAGTCTTTTTATAGCAGTGGCTAGTGCTGGCGCACGTCCGTGAGCTGCTTCCTGACAGTCAATGTCAAGATAGTTATACATGAATACAGCACATCCCACAGGGCTGACACCTATAGCCTTTTCGCTCATTCCCATTTCTTCTATTACTTCGGCAATAAGCTTGTGTACCACACCGTGGCTACATCCCGGGCAGTAGTGCATCGGATTATCGTTAAGCAGTTTCGGCTTCTGGTAAACCAGATTTTCCGGCTTCATTATTTCTTCTTTTGTCATATTATTTTCCTCCGTCATTGTCATAGTAAGAAGCGGAACACGAATTCTATCATCTTCAGGAACAGTGAAGCGCCGCACACATAAAAGAATACGGTTTTGTCATCGCCTAAAGTGAAATATAGGATAATAGATGCCAGTGCTCCAAGCATGAACAGAATGTTCAATATGTTTCTTATCTTGTCGTTGTCCATTATTTCTTCTTACTGGGGTTATTTAATGAGTTTTTCTTTCAAAGCATCTACCACTTCGTCCGGATCAGGTACGATACCGCCCAAACGGCCGAAATGGTGTACAGGTACGTTGCACTCTACAGCCAGTTTTACATCTTCAATCATTTGTCCGCTGTTGAGTTCTACCACTAATATACCTTTGACTTGTTTTGCTCTTTCTGCAATTTCCGGAGATGGGAACGGCCATAATGTTATAGGACGGAACAGACCTACCTTTATACCTTCCTCGCGTGCATGCTCCATTGCCTTTTGTGCTATACGTGCGCATGAACCGAATGCTACTATCAGGTATTCCGCATCTTCGCATTCTATTTCCTCATAACGTCTTTCGTTGGCTTCTATTTCAGCATATTTGTTCTGCAGATGTAAGTTTCTCTGTTCCATTACGGCAGGGTCAAGTTCCAGAGAAGTGATTACGATAGGTTTGCGTCCTTTACATCCTGTCGCTGCCCATGGACACTGTTCGATTATTTCTTCGTCTGTACGTCTTGGTCGTGGCTCAGGCAATACCACCTTTTCCATCATCTGACCTATTACGCCGTCAGCAAGTATCATTGCAGGATTGCGGTATTTGAAAGCCAGGTCAAAACCTAGTTTTACGAAATCTGCCATTTCCTGAACTGATGCCGGTGCAAGTGCTATCAGGCGATAGTCGCCGTGTCCTCCTCCTTTTGTAGTCTGGAAATAGTCCGCCTGACTTGGCTGTATTGTTCCCAGTCCAGGACCTCCACGCATTACGTTTACGATAAGACAAGGCAATTCTGCTCCTGCTATATAAGATATACCTTCCTGTTTAAGGCTGACGCCGGGACTTGATGATGATGTCATTACCATTTTTCCTGTTCCCGCACCACCATATACCATGTTTATTGCGGCAACTTCACTCTCTGCCTGCAAAACCACCATTCCGGTTGTTTCCCATGGCTTCTGTTCAGCCAGTGTTTCAAGCACTTCTGATTGCGGAGTGATAGGGTAACCGAAGTATCCGTCCACACCGATGCGTATTGCGGCGTGTGCTATGGCTTCGTTACCTTTCATTAGAACTACTTCTTCTGCCATATTTTTTCTTTATTTATCGTTTATTCTTAATAGTATGGTTATTCACATTTAGCCCTGTAAACAGTCAGGCAACCGTCAGGGCATACGATAGCGCATGATGAACAACCGTTGCAAGTGTCTTCTACCACTTGCTGTACATAATTATATCCTTTTTGATTTACTTTTGGAGTAAGAGCCAATACTTTAAGCGGGCAGGCTACCACACAAAGGTTGCATCCCTTGCATCGCTCGGTGTTTACTACCACCACTCCTTTCATTTTAGCCATATATATACGTATTTAGTTTTTATTGATTAAACATATCTTTATTATAGAAATTCAGGATATCCAACATCATGGCTCTGGCGTCTTTTGCCGGACTTTCCGGATTGATGTTTATGGCTTCCTGATAATTGTTGAGCGCGCCTTGCCAGTCACCAAGTTTTCTGCATGCATTTCCTTTCAGATAATAAGCTCTGTCGGCATACTCATTATTCTGTTCTATAATCCTGTCCAGGGCTTCCTTGGCTTCGGCTATATGGCCGTCATTAATCATTATTTTTATGTTCTCCAGTATATTATTCATCAAGATACAAAATGTTAAGACGTATGCAAAGATACATTTTATTTAATATCAAAGTCTATTTTTTAAGAATAAATAGTCATCGAATATCCTTTTTTAGTGTGTCTTGTTGTTATTTTATGCATTTCTTTTGTAAGTATTTTTATTTATTATACCTTTGCGAGGTTGAAACAAAAAGAATGAAAAACGGAAATATAACTAACTTTAAGAGTTTAAAATGAACAAAATTATTTCAAAAGAACATTTTTCAGAGAAAGTTTTTAAGCTTGTTATTGAAGCTCCTCTGATTGCAAAATCTCGTAAAGCAGGTCATTTTGTTATCGTACGTGTTGGCGATAAGGGTGAACGTATGCCTCTTACCATAGCCGAAGCAGATCCTGTGAAAGGTACCATTACATTAGTGGTTCAGAAAGTGGGATTGTCTTCAACTCGTCTTTGTGAGTTGAACGAAGGAGATTATATCACAGACGTAGTAGGACCTCTGGGTAAAGCTACACATATTGAAAACTTTGGTACTGTGGTTTGTGCCGGAGGTGGAGTAGGGGTTGCTCCTATGCTTCCTATCGTGCAGGCTCTTAAGGCTGCCGGAAACAGGGTGATTACTGTTCTTGCAGGACGTTCAAAAGAACTTATTATTCTGGAAAACGAGATGCGCGCAAGTTCTGACGAAGTAATTATAATGACTGACGACGGCTCATACGGAAAGAAAGGTCTGGTGACAGAAGGTATCGAAGAAGTGATCAAGCGCGAAAAGGTAGATAAGTGTTTTGCCATCGGTCCTGCCATCATGATGAAGTTCGTTTGTCTGCTCACAAAGAAATACGAAATTCCTACAGATGTATCTTTGAATACTATCATGGTTGACGGTACAGGTATGTGCGGAGCGTGCCGTATCACTGTAGGCGGTAAGACTAAGTTCGTTTGTGTAGATGGTCCAGAGTTTGACGGTCATCAGGTTGATTTTGATGAAATGCTGAAACGTATGGGAGCGTTCAAGGATATTGAAGTGGAAGAAATCCATAAACTTGACCCTAAACCTGATACATGCGAAGCCGTGAAACCTGCTGACGACCGTTCAGCACAGTGGCGCGAAGAATTGCGCAAGAGCATGAAACCTAAGGAACGTACACTTATCCCTCGTGTACACATGAACGAGCTTGATCCTGAGTATCGCTCACACAGCCGTAAGGAAGAAGTAAACCTCGGTCTTAACGAAGAACAGGCTTTGACTGAGGCTAAGCGTTGTCTTGACTGTGCCAATCCTTCATGTATGGAAGGTTGTCCTGTCGGAATCAATATTCCTACATTTATTAAGAATATCGAACGCGGTGAGTTCCTCGAAGCTGCACGCGTATTGAAGCAGACAAGTGCTCTTCCTGCTGTTTGCGGACGTGTGTGCCCACAGGAAAAGCAGTGCGAGTCTAAGTGTATCCACCTCAAGATGGGTCACGAAGCGGTCGCAATAGGTTATCTGGAACGCTTTGCGGCAGATTATGAACGTGAAAGCGGACAGATTTCTGTACCTGAAATAGCTGAAAAGAAAGGTATTAAAGTGGCTGTTGTTGGTTCAGGTCCTGCAGGTCTTTCATTTGCCGGCGATATGGCCAAGATGGGTTACGATGTAACAGTGTTCGAAGCTTTGCATGAGATTGGCGGTGTGTTGAAATATGGTATTCCTGAATTCCGTTTGCCTAACAAGATTGTTGACGTGGAAATAGACAACTTGTCGAAGATGGGTGTAGAATTCGTTAAGGACTGCATAATCGGTAAGACAGTAAGCGTGGAAGACCTTGAAAAAGAAGGATTCAAAGGCGTATTTGTCGCATCAGGTGCCGGTCTGCCTAACTTTATGAATATTCCGGGAGAGAACTCAATCAATATCATGTCTTCTAATGAATATCTTACTCGTGTAAATCTGATGGATGCTGCAAGCGAAGATTCTGATACTCCTGTAACATTCGGTAAGCGTGTAGCTGTAATAGGCGGAGGTAACACTGCTATGGACTCAGTGCGTACAGCACGTCGTCTTGGCGCAGAAAAGGCTATGATTATCTATCGCCGTTCGGAAGCAGAAATGCCTGCACGTCTTGAAGAAGTCAAGCATGCCAAGGAAGAAGGAGTTGAATTCCTTATATTACATAATCCTATCGAATACATTGCCGATGAAAAAGGCCGTGTAAAACAAGTGGTTCTTCAGAAAATGGAACTTGGCGAACCTGACGCATCAGGCCGTCGCAGTCCAGTAGCGATACCAGGAGCTATCGAAACAATAGATATCGATATGGCTATAGTCAGTGTAGGTGTATCTCCTAATCCTATTGTTCCTAACTCTATTCCAGGTCTGGAACTTGGACGTAAGGGTACAATTGCAGTAAATGAGGATATGCAGTCTTCTATCCCTACTATCTATGCAGGTGGTGACATCGTTCGCGGTGGCGCAACCGTTATCCTAGCTATGGGCGACGGTCGTCGTGCTGCAGCTGCAATGGACAAACAGTTGAGCGGAAAGTAAAAATGGATTAAATACCGTTTAAACAGTGTTTAAATGGTATTTAAATAGCATTTAAATATTTCAAATGAGCAGTCTTAACCATTATGTAATGGTTGAGGCTGTTCATTTTTTTATTTGTATTAGTATTGTTAATAGATTAAAGTACTACTTTTGCATCCGTAATTTATTCAGAATATGATGAGCATGATAATAAGAAAAGCTGTTCCGACAGATATTGACAGGCTGATGCAGATATTTGCCATAGCGAGAGGATTTATGAAATCTTCCGGCAATCCTAATCAGTGGATAAACGGCTATCCACAAGAGGAACTGATAAAAAATGAAATAGAACAGGGGCATTGTTTCGTTTGTGTTAATAATGACGATGGAATGGTGGTTGCAACTTTTTGTCTTATTCAAGGTCCCGATCCTACATATTCTTATATTGAAGATGGAGCATGGCCTGATAATGAACCGTATTACGTGATACACCGTCTGGCGTCAGATGGTAGTGTGAAAGGAATAACAGGATTTTGTATTGACTGGTGTCAGAGAATATCTCCTTGCCTACGTGCCGATACGCATCACGACAATAAGGTGATGCAGCACCTGTTGGAAAAGAACGGATTCGTAAGGTGCGGAATAATCTATGTGGCAAACGGGACACCGAGAATAGCTTATCAAAGAAATATCAGGAACAAGTAGAAGTCTATGAAAAAGAAAAAGTTTCAGATAGAAGTGCCTGGTGGAGCGGACAAGGTTCTGCTTCATACATGTTGCGCACCATGTTCGTCGGCAATTATAGAATGTCTGATGCAGCACGGCATACGTCCTACTATATATTATTGTAATCCTAATATTTATCCTCTTGAAGAATACAGTATCCGTAAGGACGAATGTACACGCTACGCCCGTTCGTTAGGACTTGATATTGTTGATGCCGATTACGACCATCCACAGTGGCTGGAATGCGTTAAAGGAATGGAGAATGAACCTGAGAGGGGGGGACGCTGCCTTCGCTGTTTCAAGATGCGCCTTCGCGATACGGCACGTTATGCCCATGAGCACGGGTTTACAGTTATCACTACCACGCTGGCTTCATCGCGTTGGAAAAGCTTGGACCAGATAAACGAGGCAGGGCATTATGCGGTCGAGCCGTACCCTGATGTCGTATGGTGGGAGCAGAACTGGCGCAAGGGAGGGTTGAGCGAACGTCGTATAGCGATTATAAAGGAATATAATTTCTACAACCAGCAGTATTGCGGATGTGAGTTCAGCATGCGCAAAACTACGGATGCTGAATGAATGATCTTGAAATCGGGATGAAGTTGGCGTGACACGAACGTGTTACGCGTGAAACACGAACGTGTCACTCTCGTTACACGAACGTACAACGAGCGTAACACGTACGTGTAACGCTATTTAAGTGGGCTTGTTTTTATTTCTTTTTCTCTTCTTCCATTTGCTTATTCTCTATAGGCTTTGAATTCTCTTTATAAGCCGAGAATCCTTTCACAATAACTCTTTCTTTCTTTGTCCCCTCGTCCTCTTCCGAAATTGCGGAACCAAGTTTGTCAATATTCTCCTTGATTGCGTTTCTGGTGTCGAAGAAACTGTCAAGAATAAGCTTAAGATGTTCTTCCGGTTCAAGTCCATCTTCTGTGAAGAATGTATGGCAGTGCGAGTGTATACCAATCTCTTTGTCGCCCTCATTTTCGGCCATGAATACGGTAGTGATAAATGAACTTATGTTCACAGCGTTTATAACCTCCTTCAGGTATGGCAACACAGGATTGTCGGCATTGATGGTTCCCCACCATGGATACCATATCATCACGAATGGGACATCTTCCTGGAATGACAGGTAGAAATCGTCACCCTGATACATGAAGCCTATGTTGCCCTCTTCGTTCTTTTCAGGGTTGCATCCCATTTTCTTGAGTGTCGATACGATTAGTTCTTCAGTAGAAAGTTTTGGTGTCTTGGTAGCAGGAGTTTCGTTTTTTAAACAGCTTATAATTTTCTTTTCCCTTCGCCATGAAAGGTAAACTATTATTGCTGGCCATAGTGCTAGAGCCAGAACGGCTACAAGGATTGTAATATCGGAAATGTTGTTCATAATTTAAGGCTTTAAATGTTTGGTATGGTATAAAGATAAGAAAAAAGATATAGAATAAAAAGCAAGGATGAAAAAAAATAACAGCATTATGATACGTTATTTTATCTTTATAATGAAAATAAACGGAGATTTTTAGTTAAGTTTGCATCCAGAATATACATATATCATTAATGAAAGAATTTGTAATATCCGAAGCACAGACCGAGAAGGCTGTATTGGTGGGTCTGATAACCCAAAACCAGAACGAAAGAAAGACAAATGAATATCTTGACGAATTGGCATTCCTGGCAGAGACTGCCGGTGCAGAAGTCGTGACACGTTTTACTCAGAAGCTTGATACTCCAAACTCCGTGACATACGTGGGTAAGGGAAAACTTCAGGAGATAAAGGATTATCTTCTGCAGATGAACGAAGACGAGGAAACGGAGATAGGTATGGTGATATTCGATGACGAACTTTCCGCCAAACAGCTCAGAAACATTGAAAACGAACTGAAGGTGAAGATTCTTGACCGTACTTCGCTTATTCTTGATATATTTGCCATGAGGGCACAGACCGCAAACGCCAAGACTCAGGTAGAGCTGGCACAGTATAAATATATGTTGCCAAGACTGCAACGTCTGTGGACACACCTTGAACGTCAGGGTGGTGGTTCCGGTGCCGGAGGTGGTAAAGGTTCTGTGGGACTTCGTGGTCCGGGTGAAACACAGCTGGAAATGGACCGCCGTATCATCCTTAACCGTATGGCGTTGCTCAAACAGAGACTTGCAGAAATAGACACTCAGAAATCTACACAGCGAAAGAACCGCGGACGCATGATACGTGTGGCGCTCGTGGGATATACTAACGTAGGAAAATCAACAATAATGAACCTTCTTGCAAAGAGTGAAGTGTTTGCAGAAAACAAACTGTTTGCCACACTTGACACTACCGTGAGAAAGGTTATCATTGAAAATCTTCCTTTCCTGCTTTCCGATACTGTAGGATTTATCCGTAAGTTGCCTACCGACCTTGTTGAGTCATTCAAATCGACTCTGGACGAGGTGCGCGAGGCAGACCTTCTGGTACATGTGGTAGATATCTCACATCCTGATTTTGAAGAACAGATACAGGTGGTGGAGAAAACCATATCAGATATAGGTGCCGGAGGAAAGCAGAGTATGATAGTATTCAACAAGATTGATGCCTACAGCTATGTGGAAAAGGCAGAGGATGACTTGACTCCGAAGACCAAGGAAAACATTACGCTGGAGGAACTGATGAATACATGGATGGCAAAGATGGACGACAACTGTATCTTTATCTCTGCCAAGGACAAGTCGAACCTGGAGGATTTCAAGAATATGCTGTACAAGAAGGTACGCGAACTGCATGTTCAGAAGTATCCTTATAACGACTTCCTCTATCAGACATACGATTTAGGCGACGAGGCTTAAGTTACAAGTTGACAAGGTCTCCATCCGGAAGGTAGCCTTGTTAACTCGTCAACTTGTTAACTCGTCAACTGAAATAAGAAAGCATACTAATAACTAGAAACTCAATAACTCAAAAACTTAAAACAATATGGCAACACCAGAATTTAAGTATCAGCCAATGTTCGAACACGGACATGACAATACAGAGTATTATCTGCTTACTAAAGATTATGTATCAGTAAGCGAGTTTGAAGGCAAACCTATCCTTAAGATTGAAAAAGAAGGTTTGACTGCTATGGCTAATGCGGCTTTCCGCGATGTGTCTTTTATGCTTCGCCGTTCGCACAACGAACAGGTTGCAAAGATTCTTACTGACCCTGAAGCCAGCGACAACGACAAGTATGTAGCTTTGACTTTCCTGCGTAATGCTGAAGTTGCTGCTAAGGGTGTTCTTCCTTTCTGCCAGGATACAGGTACTGCAATTATCCACGGTGAAAAAGGACAGCAGGTATGGACAGGATACTGCGATGAAGAAGCTCTCTCACTTGGTGTTTACAAGACATATACTGAAGAGAACCTGCGCTATTCACAGAACGCTCCTCTTACAATGTACGAAGAAGTGAATACACGTTGCAACCTGCCTGCTCAGATTGACATCGAAGCTACTCAGGGGATGGAATACGAATTCCTCTGCGTGACTAAGGGTGGTGGTTCTGCCAACAAGACTTACCTCTATCAGGAAACTAAGGCTATCCTTAACCCGGCTACTCTAGTTCCTTTCCTTGTAGAAAAGATGAAGACTTTGGGTACAGCAGCTTGTCCTCCATATCACATCGCATTTGTAATCGGTGGTACTTCTGCTGAAAAGAACTTGCTGACAGTGAAACTTGCTTCTACTCGTTTCTACGATAACCTGCCTACAACTGGTAACGAATACGGACGCGCTTTCCGAGACGTAGAACTTGAAAAACAGGTATTGGAAGAAGCTCACCGTATCGGTTTGGGTGCACAGTTCGGTGGTAAATACTATGCACACGATGTACGTATCATCCGTTTGCCACGCCATGGAGCGTCTTGCCCTGTAGGTCTTGGCGTTTCTTGCTCAGCTGACCGTAACATCCGTTGTAAGATCAATAAAGACGGTATCTGGATTGAAAAACTTGACTCAAACCCAGGCGAACTGATTCCTGAAGAATTGCGTCAGGCTGGCGAAGGCAACGCTGTTAAGATTGACTTGAACCGTCCTATGCCGGAAATCCTTGCAGAACTTGACAAGTATCCTGTAGCTACTCGTCTTTCTTTGAACGGTACTATCATCGTTGGTCGCGACATCGCACACGCAAAACTGAAAGAACGTCTTGACCGTGGTGAAGACCTTCCACAGTATATCAAGGATCATCCTATCTATTATGCCGGTCCTGCTAAGACTCCGGCAGGTATGGCTTGTGGTTCTATGGGACCTACAACAGCCGGACGTATGGACCCATACGTTGATTTGTTCCAGAGCCATGGAGGCAGCATGATTATGCTTGCTAAAGGTAACCGTAGCCAGGCTGTGACAGATGCTTGTAAGAAGCACGGTGGTTTCTATCTTGGTTCTATCGGTGGTCCTGCAGCTATCCTTGCTCAGAACAACATCAAGAGCATCGAGTGTGTGGAATATCCTGAACTTGGTATGGAAGCTATCTGGAAGATTGAAGTTGAAGATTTCCCTGCATTTATCCTCGTTGATAACAAAGGAAACGATTTCTTCAAGCAGATTAAGCCTCGTTGCGCAGGAAACTGCAAATAATGGGATAACTGCCCGCAGAAAATAGATTTTCAATAAATAATATAACACGGGTTATGCCGGATGTCTTTCCGGTGTAATCCGTGTTTTTTTTACACCTGATTATGAATATCATTCGATTTATTAAGAACTGGACTTTGCCTATAGCTATGGCGATGGGGGTAATACTTTATTTTGTATATGTGAACATACCTTTCCTGGAGCCGACAAAGCCGTTTGTGGAACATGCTGTGGCTGTATTGCAGCCTTTGCTGATTTTTCTGATGCTTTTTCTCACATTCTGTAAGGTTGATGTGGGTGAGCTCAAGCCTTGCAGATGGCATGCCGTGTTGCTTCTCATACAAAGCCTTTCGTTCATTCTCCTGGCCGGAATTTTGTATATATTCCCTGATATGCATTCCAGAATATTGATTGAGGGAGCTATGTTGTGTCTTATCTGTCCTACGGCTACGGCAGCAGCAGTAGTGACCGGAAAACTGGGAGGCAGTGCTGCACATCTTACCTCATATACAATTCTGATAAACCTCGTGACAGCTTTTCTTGTTCCGCTGGTGGTTCCCGTCATACATCCGCAGGAAGGAGTAGGGTTCCTTTCTTCATTCCTGATGATTCTTGGAAAGGTATTTCCTCTGTTGCTGTGTCCGTTTATTCTGGCAGTCCTTTTGCGTTATCTTTCGCCTAGACTTCATGCGTTTATAGGAAAGTATCACGGATTGTCGTTCTATCTATGGGCAGTGGCGCTGACTCTTGCCATTGCCGTAACTGTGAAGAGTATAGTCCATAGTGACGTGTCTATATGGTATCAGGTAGGTTTGGCTTTTATTTCGTGTATAGCCTGTTTCCTTCAATTCTATATAGGGAAAAGAGTAGGCCGCAAATATGACGATACGATTAGTGCCGGGCAGGCATTGGGACAGAAAAATACTGTATTGGCCATTTGGATGGGATACACTTTTTTTACCCCTGTTACCGCTGTCGCTGCCGGTTTCTACAGCGTATGGCATAATGTATTCAATTCTTATCAGCTTTACCTTAAACGTAAGGAAAAGGAAAAATAAAAACAACGGCTGCACCGGAGTTAAATCTGATGCAGCCGTTTACTGTAATTGTGTGTTTATCAGTAAATACTCTTTTATGCCTTACTGTCCATTATCCCCATTTGAGGAATTTCCTGTGGAACATAGTCTCCTTGGAAGAATCGGCTGGCACGCAGCAGGTGTCTCCATACACTGACCAATTCCTGTGTTTCCTGCAATATGTTCAGATATACCATTGATGCTTTAAGGCTTCTGTTGTCAGCTTCCTGCATGTGGTTCATCTGATGTTTGCGAAGAGCTGAAATCTTGTTTTTAAGATCATCACCCTTTTTCAGGATATCATCTGCTTCAGAATAGTTGTTGGCTATAATGGCGTTGCGTGTACGATCCATCAACTTACACAATTCTTCTCTGATAGGCAAGAACTCTGCAACATCATCTTTAGGAACTGGGTTGAAGTTGTTGTCAACATGTTCCTTACATGGCTCACAGATACGCTTCAAGCAGTATAGCATTTCTTCGCAGCTGTTTGTTCCAAGGTGGAACCATGTATTCTTTTCTATTGCTATGGTGATTGGAATACGTCTTAAACCAAGTATTTCCTTGCGACGGCGTTTTTTCAGGAGTTTACGCTGCTCGTCAGTCTCGTTAAGCGATTTTTTCAGTTTCTTCAAATCCTCGTTTATGAAACCGTCTGTCATCTTGACGTATGCATCTTTGCTGAAGTCGATATAGCTTGTTAGTGTTTCCTTAACGTGTTCACGGAGCAATGCAAGTGTTTCGTTCTTGTCTTTGCTTGCCATCATACGCTTGAACAGGTCGTCCTGCTTTTCGGCTTTTTCTTTCTTACTGTACATGATATTGCTGCGTACAAGGAGGAATACTGCCAAAGCAATGAATCCAACCATACCTACTATGTTCGTGTAGTACATTATTATTGTAACGATGGCACAAGCTGTAAACGCTACGAATGCTGTGATGAACCAGCCGCCGATAACTGAAAGCATACCGGTGATACGGTAAACGGCACTTTCGCGTCCCCAGGCGCGGTCGGACAGTGATGTACCCATAGCCACGATAAATGTAACGTATGTGGTAGAAAGAGGAAGTTTCATTGTTGTACCCATGATGATGAGTAAACCGGAAAGAACAAGGTTCACGGCTGCACGGATAAGGTCGAATGCGGCACCGTTTTCAAGAATTGCTTCATCCTTGTTGAATCGGCTGTTAATCCAGTTTCTTACGTTAGCAGGAATTACTCTCACCAGGAATTCGTTTATGCTTGTTGCACGACGTACGATTGTGCGGGCAAGACCTGATGAACCGAACATCTCGTCACCTTCTTCCTGACGGGCAAGATCGACTGAAGTCTTGATTACGTTTTTAGCTTTTTTCGATGTGGCAAGTGCATACACCATTACGATACCGGAAGCTACAAGGAATATCAGTGGAGTTTTTGCCGACGACATGAGCGATTCCATCATGAAACCATCTACACCTGCACCGTTAGAGTTTGCGACGAAGTCTGTATAAGCTGAATAACCGGCCAAAGGAACACCGATAAAGTTTACAAGGTCGTTACCTGCAAATGCAAGAGCCAGTGAGAATGTACCAAGAAGAACGATGATTTTCAGTACATTGACTTTGCACCAGTGTAGGATTTGCATAAAAATAGTGAAGAATACGAAACATCCAGTCACCAGCACCGCTGTGTTCGCGTCCACCCATGCCATTACTTCAGGAGTAATGAAAGGAGCAGTCTTAAGTCCCTTTATAAGAATAAAGTAAGAAAGAGAAGTTACGGCTATACCTCCGAATATACCGATAGTCCAAGAAAGATTCTTTTTATAGTTGAAGCTGAATATAAGACGTGAAATATACTGTACCACTGTTCCGGCTATGAAGGCTATGGCTACTGAAAGGAAGATACCAAGAATCACAGATAACGCTTTTTCTGTGTTCAGTAAGTCGCCGAGTGTAAGACCGCTTTCATCGGAAATCAGTTTAAGTAATGCAAGTATCAAAGTACCTCCCAATAGTTCGAATACCATTGATACTGTTGTTGATGTAGGAAGTCCCAAAGTGTTGAAAACATCCAGCAGTACCACATCAGTCACCATTACGGCAAGCAGGATACACATTATTTCGTAGAAGCTGAAGTTATTTGGTTGGAATATACCATGGCGGGCTATATCCATCATACCATTACTTAACACAGCTCCTGTAAATACACCTATTGCAGCTACGATAATGATTGTCTTGAATTTTGCAACTTTTGCTCCTACAGCGGAGTTCATGAAATTCACGGCATCGTTACTGACTCCAACCATAAGGTCGAAAACTGCCAGCATAAACAGGAATATTACAATCCCTAAATAAATAGTTTCCATAAAAATAATTAAGCTTTGATTTTTCGGGTGCAAATATCGGTAATTTAATTCTAAATATATGTTACAAATATGTTACAAATTTCCGTGTCGTAAAAAAATACACTATGCAGTGTTCTATATGTTATTTGATTTGATTTATTTATGTTTTCTCTCATTAAAAAAACAATATTTCGTATTTATATACTATGATTATTTGTCTATTTTAGTAAATTTGTAGCCGAATTCTAAAAATACCATAGCAATGTCAGAGTCAAAGAAAATTAAAACCGCGCTTATTTCGGTTTATCACAAAGACGGTTTGGACGCAATAATTGCCAAACTGCATGAGGAAGGGGTACAGTTCCTGAGCACAGGTGGAACTCGTCAGTTTATTGAATCATTGGGCTATCCATGTTTGGCTGTAGAAGATATAACTACTTATCCATCTATCTTAGGTGGTAGAGTTAAGACTCTCCATCCTAAAATATTCGGAGGTATTCTTTGCCGTAGAGAACTGGAAGGTGACCGTAAGCAGGTTGAACAGTATGAAATACCGGAAATAGATTTGGTTATTGTAGATCTTTATCCATTTGAAGCTACAGTTGCATCTGGTGCAAGCGAACAGGATATTATCGAAAAAATTGACATAGGTGGCATCTCGCTTATTCGTGCGGCTGCAAAGAATTTCAACGATGTGGTTATAGTTGCTAGCAAGGAACAATATCCTACATTGCAGAATATTCTGAATGAAAGAGGTGCTGTTACTACACGTGATGAAAGAAAAGCTTTGGCACGTGAGGCTTTTGGAGTTTCTTCTCATTACGATACTGCAATTCATGCTTATTTTGCAGAAAATACTAAGTAATTTTTCAGATTAATTTATATTAAAGGGTTAGCATGTCATGTTTATGATGTGCTAATCCTTATGCCGTATTAATAAACAAAGACCTAAAAGATGGGTTTATTCTCTTTTACACAAGAAATAGCGATGGACCTTGGCACAGCCAATACCATCATTATAAGTAATAATAAGATTGTTGTTGACGAACCTTCAGTGGTGGCTCTCGACAGACGTACCGAGAAGATGATCGCGGTGGGTGAACGTGCAAAACTGATGTACGAAAAGGAGAATCCTAATATCCGTACAGTACGTCCGTTGCGCGACGGTGTGATTGCCGACTTTAATGCCTGCGAACAGATGATGCGCGGTCTGATTAAGAAGGTTAACCCGGGAAAAAGACTTTTCACTCCTTCTCTGAGAATGGTTATCGGTGTCCCTTCTGGTTCTACTGAAGTGGAATTGCGTGCCGTACGCGACAGTGCAGAACATGCCGGTGGACGTGATGTATATTTGCTTTTCGAACCTATGGCTGCTGCTATTGGTATAGGTCTTGATGTTGAGGCTCCTGAAGGTAACATGATTGTTGACATAGGTGGTGGTTCAACAGAAATTGCCGTGATTTCATTGGGAGGTATCGTGTCAAACAACTCAATCCGTATCGCAGGAGACGACCTTACTGCTGATATTCAGGAATATATGAGCCGCCAGCACAACGTAAAAGTCAGTGAACGTATGGCTGAGCGTATTAAGATACACGTAGGTGCAGCTTTGACTGATCTTGGTGATGAGGCTCCGGAAGATTATATCGTCCGTGGTCCTAACCGTATCACAGCTCTTCCTATGGAGGTGCCTGTATGTTATCAGGAAATAGCTCACTGTCTTGAAAAGAGTATTGCCAAGATTGAAACTGCTATATTGAGCGCTCTTGAAAATACTCCTCCTGAATTGTATGCTGATATCGTAAACAACGGTATTTATCTTGCAGGAGGCGGTGCTTTGCTTAGAGGATTGTCAAAGCGTCTTACTGATAAAATAAATATTCAGTTCCATGTAGCAGAAGATCCGTTGCTTAGTGTAGCAAAGGGTACGGGAATAGCTCTTAAAAATGTAGATCGCTTCTCATTCCTGATGCGCTGATAGTTTCTGTTTTGGCTTTTATGAATGCTTAAATAATATTCTGTGCGTAATATACTGGAATTCTTAATAAAATATTCTCATTGGACTTTGTTTATATTGCTCCAACTGTTGGCTGCAATTTTACTGTTCAGGTTCAATAGTTTTCAAGGGAGTGTATGGTTTACCTCTGCGTCCGAAGTGACGGCTTCTGTCACTAAGGTCGCTGCTGAGGTGACACGTTATTTCGGTCTTGAAAAGATGAACCGTGATCTTACTGAACGTAATGTTCAGCTTATGCAGGAATTGGAATATTATAAGAAACTGGTAGGTGAGGCTAATGAGGGCAAGGATAGTTTGATAGTTATCCAAGGTATGCAGGAGGTTATAAGGACAGATTCGTCTGTGGTTGTAATAAAGCAACCGCCTACGATGATGGATCAGTCGTTTGTGGTTTGTCCTGCAAGAGTGGTAAACGTCAGTGTCAGACGCCTTGACAATTACTTGGCTATCGACAAGGGGGAATCCAGTGGGGTGCGTACCGGAATGGGGGTTATCAGTGGAATGGGAGTTGTAGGTATTGTATGCCGTACGTCAAAGAACTATTCTCTGGTACTGCCTGTAATAAATTCGGGAAGCAGCATCAGTTGTAAGATAGCGCGTACAGATTATTTCGGCTTCTTGAAATGGGAGGGAGGAGACCCTCTTATGGCTTTTATGACAGATGTTCCCCGACATGCTGAATACGAAATAGGTGATACTGTGGTGACAAGTGGTCATAGCACTGTCTTTATTGAAGGAATACCTGTCGGTACAGTGACTTCGAAAGATGAAAGTGATGACGAAATGTCATTGACTTTAGGAATACGTCTGTTTACGGATTTTGGCAGACTTAATGATGTGTATGTTATGGCTCTGCCCCCGCGTGAAGAATTATCGGAACTGGAAAAAGATATAAAATACTGAATATGACTGCTGCATGGGTAGATAAGATAAAATGGTTTGTCATCCTTGTTTTGATACAGGGAGTGATAATAAGTCAGGTACAGGTGTCTCGTTATGCTGTACCTTTACTTTATGTAGTGTTTATTCTGAAACTTCCATCTGATACCGGAAGAAAATCTTTATTGTTTTATTCGTTTCTTATAGGATTGTGTGTCGATATGTTCGGCAATACTCCGGGACTCAATGCTACAGCCTCGTTGTGGCTTGCAATGGCTAGACCGTCATTGCTCAGATGGCAGACTTCGCGTGACAGTTCGGATTCGTTTGTTCCCGGAATAAAGTCTATGCGTTTGGCTCCTTATTTAAGATATGTATTTCCTTCTGTGTTGTTGCACTCTGCCGTATTGAATGTTGTGGATGCTTTTTCTGTAGCCAAAATATCGGATATAGTTATCGCAACATTGGCTGATACGGCTGTTACTGTGGCATTGATAATGATAATTGAATTAGTAGGGAGGAAAAAATAGTGAAACGGGATTACCAACTGGAGAAAAGGAAATATACTATCGGAGGTGTAGTTACTCTTATTGTCCTTGTTTTCATTATACGCTTGTTCACTCTTCAGATAATGAGTGACGACTATAAACGCAATGCTGACAGTAATGCTCTTCTGCAGCGTGTGAAATATCCTCCACGTGGCTTGATTTACGACAGACAGGGACGTTTGCTGGTCTTTAACCAGCCTGCCTATGACATTACTGTGGTAATGAAGGAGGTTGAGAAGTTTGACACTTTGGAGCTTGCCACATCATTGGGAGTTTCCAAGGATTTCCTTGTAAAGCGTTTTAAGGATATCAGAGACAGGCGTTTGAATCCGGGATATTCAAGATACACCCATCAGGTGTTGCTTACACAGCTTTCTTCCGAGGATTGTGCGGTTTTTCGTGAGAAGCTGTTTAACTTCCCCGGTTTTTATATTCAGGCCAGAACTGTAAGGCAGTATGGATATGATTGCGGCGCGCATATACTTGGCGATATAGCCGAAGTTTCGAAAGGTGAGATAGAAGATGATCCTTATTACAAGCGTGGTGATTTTATCGGAAAGTTAGGAGTAGAACGCTCGTATGAAACCCAGTTGAGGGGAGAAAAGGGTGTGGAGATTTTGCTTCGTGATGCCCATGGAAGAATACAGGGTAATTACATGAATGGCAGTTTTGACAAAGCTCCTGTGGCAGGAAAAAATCTCAAGTTAAGTCTGGATATAGAGTTACAGGCTCTTGGCGAAAGGCTTTTGGAGGGAAAGATAGGAAGTATAGTGGCTATCGAACCATCCACCGGAGAAGTGCTGTGTCTGGTTTCATCTCCATCATATAATCCGCATCTTATGGCAGGAAGGTTTAGAGGAGAAAACCATTTGAAATTGTCTAAAGATCCTTGGAAACCATTGCTCAACCGTGCCATTATGGGAACTTATCCTCCTGGTTCTACATTCAAGACTTCGCAGGCATTGACATTCCTCCAGGAAGGAATTATAAACACTGAAACACAGTATCCTTGTTCGCATGGTTTCAATTTCAGAGGTCTGCATGTGGGATGTCACTCACACGGTTCGCCTTTATCGGTAATACCTGCCTTGGCAACATCTTGTAATGCGTATTTCTGTTGGGGATTATATTATATGATAGGTGCCCGCAGTAAGTATGGTTCCGTACAGAATGCCATGAATACATGGCGTGACTATATGGTATCAATGGGTTTTGGATATCCTCTCGGTATAGACTTGCCTGGCGAAATGCGAGGTATGATTCCTAATGCCGCATTCTACGACAAGGCTTATCGCGGATCATGGAACGGATTGACTATCATAAGTATTTCCATAGGACAGGGTGAGGTGACACTTACGCCGCTTCAAATAGCAAATCTGGGAGCTACTATTGCAAACAGAGGATATTATATAACTCCACACGTGGTAAAGGAAATTGAGGGAGAGTCGCTTGATAAAAAATATACGGATAAACATTTTACAAAAGTTGAGCGTTCGCATTATGATGAAGTGGTGCAAGGCATGCGTGCCGCTGTTTTGGGAGGTACTTGTAGAGGTGCGAATCTGCCTGATATAGAAGTTTGCGGAAAGACCGGTACAGCTCAGAATAAGGGTAGAGACCATTCAGCATTTATGGGATTTGCCCCTATGAATAATCCTAAGATAGCGATAGCCGTATATGTGGAAAATGGCGGTTTTGGAGCTGTTTACGGCGTGCCAATCGGGAAACTTATGATGGAGCAGTATCTGAAAGGTGAGCTTTCTCCACAAAGTCAGCTGCAGGCTGATGAAATTCAGAAACGAAGAATTAATTATGGCATACAGGAAAGATAGTATATTTAAGAACGTTGACTGGTGGACTGTATTTTTGTATCTTCTGCTGGTGATATGCGGATGGTTCAGTATTTGCGGAGCCAGTTATGGCGATCCTAACTTTTTCGATTTCGGACTACGCTCCGGAAAGCAGCTTGTCTGGATAGCTTGTTCGTTGGGACTGGCATCTGCCATATTGGCTTTGGACCATAGATTCTTCGATACTTATGCCTATTTAATTTTCGGTATATTGCTTTTGTTGCTTTTTGCCACTATCTTTAATCCGAATGAGATAAAGGGGTCAAAATCTTGGATTGTATTGGGGCCTGTGAGCATTCAGCCTGCCGAGTTCGCCAAGTTCGGTACAGCGTTGGCACTGGCAAAGTTCATGGGCGAATATACATATTCATTGTCAAACAGAAAGCACCTTATGGTTACTATTGCCATAATCCTGCTGCCTATGTTCCTCATAATAATGCAGAAAGAAACCGGTTCAGCATTGGTCTATCTATCTTTCTTTCTGATGTTGTATCGTGAAGGTATGCCTGGCGCGATATTGTTTACAGGTGTTTGTGCCGTTGTGTATTTTATAGTCGGAATAAGGTTTTCGGTGTTGCCAATGGCTGATGGAGTTACACCATGGGGAGAGTTTGCCGTTCTTGCTCTTATAATAATTCTTACGTCAGGACTGATATGGGTATATTGTAAGGCTGGCAGAAAATTATCTTACATTATCCTGGCAGTGGGTATATCCGCTATAGCTTTGGGAATATTGTTCTCTTTCTATGTCATTCCTTTCAATCTGGTATATATGCTCTTAGGTATGATGGTAGTCCTTTTTGTGACTCTCATTGTGACTTTTTTGCGCGAGAGAATATATAGTTATCTTTACATCTCATTCTTTGTAATAGGGTCTGTAGCCTTTTTGTTTTCTATTGACTATGTGTTTGCCAATGTTCTGGAACCTCATCAGAAAGTAAGAATAGAGGTCTTGCTTGGAATGAAGGATGACCCTTCGGGAGCGGGTTATAATGTAAACCAGAGTAAGATTGCTATCGGTTCGGGAGGAATTCTAGGAAAGGGATTTTTAAATGGAACACAGACAAAATTAAAATATGTGCCAGAACAGGATACAGACTTTATATTCTGTACGGTGGGAGAGGAGCAAGGCTTTATTGGCTCGTCTGCCGTACTGATTTTGTATCTGATATTGATTTTGCGTTTGATAGTTCTGGCTGAACGGCAACCTACACGTTTTGCAAGGGTTTACGGATACAGTGTGATGAGTATTTTCTTTTTCCATCTGTTTATAAATGTTGGTATGGTACTGGGGCTTACTCCTGTCATAGGTATTCCTTTGCCGTTCTTCAGCTATGGCGGTTCTTCTCTTTGGGGATTTACTATCCTGTTGTTTGTGTTTTTGCGTATAGACGCTTCAAGATATGGTAATACAAAAGTGTAATTCCGCTATTGATATATCTTGATACCTATATCTGTTATGTTTTCAATGCTGGCATCTTTCATTATGTGCCATATCTTTATTATTGAATCCTGACCTTGTTTATGGTAAATGTCAGGTCCTTGGGTTTCATATTGGTAGTATTCGCTTGCGGTTCCGTTGCTGTTCCAGTTTCCACGTTTGTTGGCTAGTTCCAGGTGTACGGTATCGGTTTTGCTGTTTTCATTGTTTCCTATTGAAATCCACAGGTCTTTGTATTTGTAGGTAACGGTATGTCTGACTCCTATTTTAGTTTTATACACACCGGTTTCCATACTGTCAGGCATAACGAAAAAAAATGTATCTGCCTTCATCCATTTGTTTTCGATGGGAATATAATGGTGATAAACAGTTCCGGTTGTGCATGAGATGATTATGCAGCACATTGTCATCGCGATTGCATAATATATTTTCTTATTCATCTTTTCTATCAGACTATGATAATTGGGGACTTCTTTATGTAAATATAAAACACACAGGCTGTATCAGCCTGCGTGTCAATATCATTGCTTTAATATTATTGAGGCAAATTCTTTTCGTTTACCTTAACTTCCGGTTGGCGTGGTGCATTTGTTTTTGGGGCTTGTTCGCCAGGGTTGTTAGGGTTCTGCTGACGTTTGTTAGGGTTGTTTCCCTTGTGTCTGTTTTTCTGGTTTTTACCCTTATTTTCTATTTGTTTTGGCTGTTCTGCCGCTTCCTTGGGTTTGGGCTGTTCCTGCTGCGGCTTCTGCTGCTGTGGTTTTACAGCTTTATTATTATCTTGTTTTATTGTATTAGGCTGTTCTGTTGTTGCCTGTTGTGGTGTCTGGTTGTTCTTGTTTTTCTTCTTTTTGTTTTTTGACGTTTTGTTCTTGTCAAATCTTGTAAGGCTCTCTTGTTCCAGAAGATCTTTTGTCTTGCGGTCTTCTTTGGCTACCTCACTGCTGTCAAGCTTTTCAGGTTTTTCTCCTCTTTTATTCATATTTATAACCTCGAAAGCTCTTCGTGCACTTATGGTGCATTCGTTTGCAAGGAAACTCTTGTCTGTACTGTATGTAATGTTTCCTGACAAAATATCGGCTTTGAAATAATAATATGTCGAGTCGGAGGTCTCGAGCTCGATTTCCTTGCTTGGCAGTCGTTTCTGACATTCCACATAAGCGTCAACTTCGTAGTTAAGGCAACATTTGAGTTTGGCACACTGTCCGGCAAGCTTTTGCGGGTTTAATGAAATGTCCTGATAGCGTGCGGCACTTGTTGATACTGAGATAAAGCTTGTCATCCATGTGGCGCAACATAATTCTCTTCCGCAAGGACCTATACCGCCTATTCTTCCGGCCTCCTGACGTGCACCGATCTGTTTCATTTCTATACGCACCTTGAAAGCTTCGGCCAGCACTTTAATAAGCTGTCTGAAATCGACTCTTTCGTCGGCTATATAATAAAAAATAGCTTTGTTTCCATCGCCCTGATATTCCACATCGCCTATTTTCATTTTCAAACCAAGATCTTCTGCTATCTTTCTTGAGCGTATCATTGTCTGGTGTTCACGGGATTTTGCCTCCTCGTATTTTTCCATGTCCACCGGTTTTGCCTTGCGATATACTCTTTTTATTTCAGCGTCAGGACGTATATTCGCTTTTTTCATCTGTAGCGGAACCAGGCGGCCTGTTAATGTTACGGTACCTATATCATGTCCAGGACTTGCTTCTACAGCTACGATGTCGCCTTTTGCAAGTGGCAGTTTGTTGCTGTTCTTGTAATATCCTTTGCGCGTATTTTTAAACTGAACCTCCACCATGTCCTGTTCATCGGAATTGCCGGGGATGTCAGCCATCCAGTCGTATGTATTCAGCTTGTTGTCCTGACGTCCGCATCCGCTACACGCCAGACAGCCGCTACCGTTTTTAAGTTTATATTCGTTATTCATGATTATTATTATATTTAGTTCGGAGCATATTTATATGTCCGTAATTCGTTATCTGTTTTTTATCAATACTATCATTCTTACAGCCAGATCGAAGAACACCATTTTGGGATTTACGTTTTGTTCTATATGGACTATTGCTTCTTCTATCAGTTCTTCTATACCATTTACGTTTCTTTCGTTAATGAAAGGTGCGAACCTTACTGCGAATGCGGCTTCTTCATGGTTCATATAGTTCAAGTCAGGTTTCTTGAAATTTGCCATGAAGTTTTCTCTGTTCATCCTGGCTGCATATCTCAGGAATATTTTATGTCTTTCCCTTCCTCGCGAGGCCATTTGCTCGCTCCAGTCTTTTAGTGATCTTATGTCTCTTCTCCACGCTTGTCTCATCAGTGTGGTAAAACTGTCGAAACAAGCCTTTTCCTCGTCACTGAGACTTATGTTCTGCATGGCTTGGAGTACACTTCCTTCTGATAGTCTTGCAATATCGTTCGCATCGGCCTCGGTAAGTCCTAATTTAGAAATCAGATATTGTGCCAATATATCCTGTGCGATAGGAACAAGATTTATTCTTTGTGTTCTTCCGGCCAGTGTAGGCAATACATTTTCCGGTTCCTCGCTCACCATTATGAAAAGTGTTTTCTCTGGTGGCTCTTCTACCAATTTCAGCAGTTTGTTCGCACATTCCGCATTCATCTTTTCAGGTAGCCATATAATTGCTACCTTATATCCTCCCATTGCGGATTTTAATGACAGCTTTCTTTGGATTTCGTTGCTCTCAGAAGTGTAAATGAGAGGCTGTTTGTTTGGATCTCCCATATCTGAACACCAGTCTGCAAGTGTGAAATATGGCGAACGTTTTAATCTTTGTCGCCATTCCGAAATCCAGTCATCGGATACGATGGACGATCCTTCTTTTTTTCTGATAACCGGGAATACATAATGTATGTCAGGATGTTCCAGCTTTTCGGCCATTCTGCATGACATACATTCTCCGCAAGAATTATCCGATGTCGGGTTCGTACAGCATACATATTTGGCTAGTGCCATGGCGAAAGCCAGTTTCCCGCATCCCAATGGTCCGCACACCATAATGGCGTGTGGCAGTCGTCCCGCATGTATTGTCTGTGTTACCATGCGGACAGCTTCCTCTTGACCTATCACTGCGTCAAAACCTTCCGTTTTTTTAGTATATATGCTGTTCATTTTTAGTTTATCAGTATATTTCTTTTGCTATTTTTGCTATTGAATCAACAGCGCCTACCGAGTAGAAATGTATGCTAGGCACTCCGTGTTCCATGAGTTCCTTACATTGTTTTATTGTCCATTCGCATCCCAGTGCTGCTACGTCCTGATCCGATTTACATTTTCTGACTTCTGCAGCAAGTTCTTCAGGCAAGTCTATTTTGAATGTTCTCGGGAGTACGTTTAATTGTGTAAGTTTCTTCAGAGGTTTTATTCCCGGAATTATCGGAACATTTATTCCTGCATTTCTTGCTTTTTCTACAAAGTCGAAATACTTGTTGTTGTCAAAGAACATCTGTGTCACGGCATATTGTGCCCCAGCTTCAACTTTCTTTTGTAGCCAGTACAGGTCTCTTTCCGCATTAGGAGATTCCTCATGCTTTTCAGGATAGCATGCCACACCATAACAGAACTGTGGTGGAAGTTTGTCCATTTCTGTTCCGTCGAAGAATATTCCCTGATTGTATTTGTTAATTTGCAGTTGCAGGTCTATGGCATGAGCGTGTCCGCCGTTTTCCGGTGTAAAGCTCTTTTGATGAGGTGCTTTGTCGCCTCTCAGGACAAGGAGGTCTGTTATACCCAGGAATTGAAGGTCGATAAGTGTATATTCTGTTTCCTCAGGAGTATATCCGCTGCATAACATATGCGGAACCACAGTCACTCCGTATTTTGCCTTTATGGCAGCAGCCACTGCAACCGTACCCGGACGTCTTCTTGTCAGTTTCCTGCAGAACATCCCGTTAGGTTCAGGCATATACACATATTCGCTGCGATGTGTAGTAATGTTGATATACTTGGGGTTATATGGCAACAAAGTCTCTATGTCAGACAGCAGTCTGTCGATGCCCGTACCTTTGAGTGGTGGAAGAATTTCGAACGAGAAAGCTGTACTTTTTTCAGCATTAATCAGGTCTATTACGCTCATTTTTTTCTTATATTTGTATGTATTGTTTACAATGGAGACAAATTTATGAAAAAAAACGGACATAACCTTAATCAATGTTCTAATTTTGATAATATCCTTTCTATATAATAATGATTACCGCTTAAATTACAGGCGTTAACAGGTGGGCAAACCATCCTACAAAATTTCTCCACGCGCCTCTTTTCCTGTAATATTCTTTTGTCATGATTTCACTTTTTGTCTTGTCGTTCTTGTATATATCGTCCAGTTCCCATGTGGTTTGCAGGTCGAAAATGAAAGCGTTTATTTCGTAGTCGTATTTCAGGCTTCTGCTGTTCAGGTTAGTACTTCCAACAGTGCAGAACCTGTCATCAACAGTCATTACTTTAGTATGGTGAAATCCGCCCTTATAAAGGTATATATGTGCTCCTGCCTTTCTGAATTTGTTGGCATAATAGAAACCCCCGTCAGGCGTAAATGAGATATCACATTTTTCTGAGAGCATTATTTCCACTCTTATCCCTCTTTTTAATGCTCTGTATATTGCTTTCCTTACACTTCTAGTCGGTGTAAAATATGGTGTGACAATACGGATGTGGTGTTCTGCTGCATCCATTGCTTCGATATAAGCCCTTCTTACTGCGTCGGGCGATTTGTGTGGAACTCTTTGTACTATAGCGACTTGTTTTCCCAGCTGTTCGGGTGTGTATGTGCTGTCTTCTCCATATGGAAAGTATGTATCTCCACCTATATTCTGTTTGGTCTCCTTGTTCCATACATATAGAAAAGCCTTTTGCAGTCCGCTTACAGCAGGACCTTCCAAGCACAAGTGCATATCCCTCCATGCTCCTATTCCCGGAAGTCCGTTTATGTAATAGTCGGCGATGTTCATTCCGCCGGTATAACCTGTCTTGCCGTCTATTATTACTATTTTCTGATGATCTCTACTGAATGCATGGTTGATGTAAGGAAATTTCATCGGGTCAAATCTTATGATTTCTATACCTCTGTCATTCAACATCTTAAGATGCTCCTTACGTAGTGGCCTGTTGTTTGACAGGTTGCCGAAATCGTCAAACATAGCCCTTACCTTTACTCCTTCCTGAGCTTTTTCTGCCAGGAGTGTGAATATTTCTTTTGCAATAGAGTCGCTTCGGAAATTGAAATATTCCAGGTGTATGTGTTTTTTTGCGTGTCTGATAGCTTCAAACAGACTCTCGAATTTTATTCTTCCGTTTGGTAATAATTCTATTTCGTTATTGTTGTAAATTGGGATGTTTCTCCCGTGTAGATATCTTGCAAAAATAGAATCGGATGGAATATATTCGTCATGTTCTTCTTCATTCTCGCAAGATTGACAATAAGCATTATTGTTGGATATACAACAGATAATAATTAAAATGAGAATATTAAAATATCTGGATGCCATATTAAATCAATCTAAAAAATGCACAAAAGTAAGTATTATGTATTATATAACAAAACAGTAAAGTCTGTTCACTTGTTTTTTGACTAAAAAATATTACATATGAGCATATTTTTTCTTGTTGGTATTATTCAATATTATCCTTTTTTGTCCCACATAAAAAACGTGCGCACATTTTACCTGAAACGTGCGCACGTTTAGGATTGAATGGGCGCACGCTTAAAGTGGAATGTGCGCACGCTTTGAAAGTTACATTTTGAGGATATAGAGACCTTGTTTTATATGTCTGTATTTATAGTCCTCTTTTTTGCTATGAAGTTTGTCGTTTTTGTATTTCCAATAGGGTGATATCAATATTTTCATTTGTTGCAAAGTTTAGAAACCTTGCCAACTATGAATTTGAACCTGAAAAATTCCAATATTAATATATATATCTGGAAAAATCGAACGAATGAGGGAAAATAATGATGGCGGCACTGGTGTTCAATGACTTATGAGGACTTATGATGAAAGCCTCGCCGAAGCAAAAGTGCAGGGAAATGAAAGGTAATGAGGGCGGACGGTTTTCAAATCATTACCCGATAAAGAGGTAAGTTTATAGGTCGTTGGAGTTTATTTCTACTCTCTGCCACATTCTGCATAACAATGTACAACTCGCTGATAACTAATTTTGTAACCAAAAAAGATTGGATTATGCGAAGTACATTTAAGGTGCTGTTCTATGTGAATGGCAGTAAGGAGAAAAACGGTATTGTACCCATTATGGGACGAGTGACAATCAATGGCTCGGTGGCTCAGTTTAGTTGCAAGCAGAGCATCTCAAAAACGATGTGGGATGCCAAAGGTAATCGGGCAAAGGGCAAAAGCAAAGAGGCTCGGGACATCAATTTGGCTTTGGATAACATCAAGGCTCAAATCATCAAGCACTATCAACGCTTGTCGGACAGAGAGGCATTTGTAACAGCCGAAATGGTACGCAATGCCTATCAAGGCATAGGAACGGAGTATGAAACATTGCTCGGAGCATTTGATAAAGACAACGAGAGCTTCAAAAAACGTATAGGCATAGACCGTGTAGCGAGTTCTTACAAGGTGCGTGTAAGGTCAAGAAACCATTTGGCAGCGTTCATCAAGAAGTGCTACAAGCGTAGTGATATTGCTATGCTTGAACTTACTCCCGACTTTATCAAGGAGTACGAAATCTATCTCTCTACCGATGCAGGGCTGCACAATGGCAGTGTGTGGTCGCATTGTATGTGGTTGAAGACAATCGTATCAAAGGCTCACTATAACGGACTGACACCGAGAAATCCATTTGCTCAGTATCGGGTTAATCAGAACATCAAGGAGAGGCAATACCTTACCGAAGATGAAATCAAGGCTGTGATGACACACGAGTTTGCGGATAAGAGGTTGGCTTATATCCGAGACCTCTTCGTGTTCGCAAGTTTTACCGCCTTATCATTTGTGGATATTAAGGAACTGACCACTGATGATATTGTAGAGGTAAATGGTGAGAAATGGATATTATCGAAGCGACACTAAACAAAGGTCAATTTCCAAGTGAAGTTGTTGGATATTCCATTGCAGATAATCAGGCGATATGAGAGATTCCAAGAGGACAAACTTGTATTTCCCAATCTCAACTATTGGAACATCTGTAAACCACTGAAAAAGATGATAAAAGAGTGCGGTATTACGAAGGATATTTCCTTCCATTGCACTCGCCATGGGTTCGCGACATTGGCTCTCAGCAAGGGTGTTCCCATTGAGAGTGTAAGCCGAGTATTGGGGCATACAAACATTACCACGACACAGAAGTATGCCAAGATTACCACCGAGAAAATAGACAAGGATTTGACGATGTTCGGCAATAGGCTTAATCAATCTTTTGGTGAAATCTCAATAGCAATGTAACTATGGAACGAGCAATTATAACAATCAGTGAAAGCGGTAGAGTGAATATCCCAAGCTGTAATGTTTGGATGTCAGAAATGGAGTTGGTGGAGTTGTTCGGGGTGATAGCCCCGACACTCCGAACTGCTATAAAAGCGATATACAAGAGTGGAACGCTTTGCCCTGTAAGCACCCAACGATGCGATTTGGAAACACCTAAAATTTGGGCTACATACTACAATCTTGAAGTGGTCATTGCTCTTGCGTTTCGTTTGAATACCTATGAGGCAAGCAGGATAAGGCAAAAGGTATTTGAGAGTCTATGCCAGCGAAAAGAGAATGGAATCAACCTATTCATAACATATAGGTGTATGAGACAACAAATTTTATCCAAAGGGAATTGACAATAACGAAAAATGAGACCTGCTATTCTCACGAACGGCAGGTCTCAATCGTCTTATATGTAAATATCTATCAAAGGAATGATAGAATTTCTTTTATAGAACTGAATCCTCCAATATAAAGTGTTCAGTAATTACCGATTATGTTTTAATAAACTTTCGTACCGTCTATAGTGACTGAAAGTTTATCCTTAGTCATATAATTCTTATTGCCCCATACATTAGTACCAAGTTCAGCACCTTCTACAGCTGGCGATTTAGCTTCAGTTTTACTAAATCCTTTTACTGTTGTATTAATGATAGTCAATGAATATCGTTTGCCATAAGTGTTACCTGTTTCAATTGCAGCCTTGTTCTCTACACCACCATCATCATTGAAAACACAAGTGTTAGTAGTAAGATCTATACCTGTTTCTCCATTACCATCTACATAGATAGACTTACCAGAACAATTAAATTCGCAATTCTCATAAGTCGCTGACGACGTTCCATACAACCAACAATTATAAAAATCACCTGTTACATTGAACTTACAATCAGTGAATTTAGCTGTAGTTTCATAAACATAATAAGTACCAGTGATTGTACAATTCTCATAAGAGGTACTTGCTGTGTGTGCCATACCTGCAAAAGTTTCTGTACTTCTTTGGATAGTCATATTTTTGAATACGAAAGTACCATTACCTCCGCTAACATATTCATTATATGTTTGAGAACTATAATCAAAAATAGTGTTTTCACCAGCTCCAACAAATGTAAGTGTTTTACCAGCTATTGCTGTGAGTTTAGTCATATCATAAGTACCATCAACCAAGTTAATGTTGGTATATCCTTTCGCAACAACTGTGGCCAAACCCGTAGTAGAGTTGACAGTAGGCACACCATCAATATCAATAATAACCGTTGCGTTAGTTGCAGTGTTCTCAATCTGCTTAGTACCCTCGATTGTTGTATTCTCAATAGTCAATGTAGAATTGTCGGCAGTACCACGGAGAACGATTACTGCATCGTCATCAACATTTACGGACTTCAATGAGCTATTCTTAATAGTATATACCTCAGTTTCTCCTGAGCCACCCGAACTTGCACCGAAACGAACGGCATATTTTTGTACATCAACTAAGCAATTATCAACCGTCACATTGGTACTACTATTAAAGTTCATACCTCTTACAGATTTAATTGTACTATTCTCAATGAGGATACCATCAATACCTGCAACCTGAACCAATGAGTGAGCATTTGCAGTAGCAGTACAACCTGTAATAGTCAAATTCTTATCACCACCTGTGTAAGACTTGATACCGACAGCATTATCAACATCAAAAGTACAGTTCTCAACGGTTACATTGCAAGTGTAACGAGTGTTATTATCACCGCTCTTGCCCAAATTAATACAAGCATCAGCAGAGATAGTTTGAGCATCGAAGACTACATCTTTAATAGTCAAACCTGCAGTTGTATAAGTTGCACTTTTACCATCTACGGTAATCACACCCTTAAAGCTATATCCTTGACCGAGAATAGAAACTTTTACATTTGGTTTCTGAGTTGCGGTAACATCACCTGTAATATCATTTGTAAAGTAGATAACAGCACCATCAGTAGCGTTATTCAAAGCAGTCTGCAATTCAGTTGCATTAGTAACATTAAATACAGCTGTGCTATTATCATCCTTGTCAGGATACATCAGGTTATAGTTGTCATCAAATCTCTGGTCGATTTCGATATTGAACTGAATATCACCTGTCAAGATTTTACCAAGAATATTAGTTCTCCAGTTACGCTGTACAGGAACTGCGTGCAAACCTTCATCGAAAACGATGTCTTCACCATTTTCAGGGCTGAAAGTAAACTGCAAACCGTCTGCCTCCAAAGTGGTTCTTTCTGCGTCATTATCAGTCAAGATATAGCTCATAGAAAGATATTTGTACTTTTCATCATCCTGAATAGTACCATCACGGTTAACATCAACTTCCAATGTTTCTGCAGTAGCAAACTTTGCAGGGATGGTCGCAAAATCATAAGTTACTTCTTCTTTTCCACTAACTGTACCATCAAGTAAGTTGATAGATGTTGCTGCATTCTTGATAACAACCTTTGACTCGGTAATTTCTATACCTGATTCTACTGCTGCTTCCCAATCAGCTTCTGTTACACCCACATTGATTTGAGCAAAAGGACGCTTCAATACAACATCAATTTCTGTATTGCCTGTTACCTTGAAAGTTTCAGCCTTAAAGAATGCGTCACGAGTCTCATCGTTATTGTCGCCATCATAATCTACGGCTACTTTTAGTCCGTCAGTTTCTGCAGTAACTGTGTAAGCAGTGCAATTTGCATCCTGTGCCCAAAATACGGCTGTGTACTCCTGTCCCTTTGCCAATGTCACTTCTACTGCATCTTGCTTACTTCCATTTGGGAAGGCATCTGACTTTGTCAACAAACCATTGGTTGAACCATTGATAGTAGTAATCAACTGCTTGTTTGCATCAAAGATAGCATAGTACAATAAATTTGCACTCTTACCATCACTGATAGCACGGGTAGCGATACCCCCTTCGGCTGCAAGTGAGAACGTCACCTGAGCCTCATCTCCTGACTGAACCACATCCAGTTCGTCATTCGAACACGATGTTGCGAACAGCATACCAGCTGCTGCGAACATACCTAATAATAATTTCTTGTTCATTTCTGAAAATTTTAATTGTTATACAAAATAGTTTTACTTTAATTTCTTGTTTTTAATGTTTTCCGCATTCACTCGGATTGCCGAAACCATTGTCGAGGGCTGTTCCACTTATGCAGAACGGGGATTCATCATCAATCTGTCGTATCCTGCGAGTTGCAGGATGAAAGGTCTTGGAGCTGCTCCATCCCTTTGTGGCTGTTAGTTGGCTTTCTGTCTTTTGCTTGGCTTTTTAACTCGTTATTAGGGTTATACATATTTTGAAATTCTCTTATTCCACTGTAAATCCTCCTGCTATGTTGCTTCGTTGGTTGGCTTCAATCTCAACCTGTGGGAACTTCACTGTCTTTGATGTTTGTTCATCATCGGTCAATGTCAATTCCGCTACAATCTGCATCGCTGTTGTCGGAGCAAACAGATAGCCCATAGCGAGATAATTATATGCTGTACCATCAGCCGAGAATGTTTCGGTGGTGGTGTTGCTGAAATTCCAAGTGAAATCAACTGTTCCGCTTACAGTATTGGTAAATGGGTGGAAGGTGTCGGGAGCGGACTTTGCCGTAAATGATGCCTGCATCACTTTTCCCGTAGTTCCCACATTGATTTGAGCCAACGGGCGGACAAGTTCAATGGAGTAACTGCTGCTTCCTGTTATGATAATATCTTCTTCTGTCGCAAAGAATGCATCCGATGCTTCTGCCTCGGAGAATGTTATCGGATTTGGCAGAGTGTTCATCTTGATAGCGGTCAGATCATCTGTGTCGTAGATGTTCCGATTTCTGTCATACGCCCAAAAGACAAAGCTGTATGTCTGATTCTGAGCCAATGAGAGGCTTACATCTATTGAAGTACCACTTATAGGAAAAAACTTGCGGTCTATTTCATAATAACTCCAACTTCCTCCGCTGTTGGTATGTTCATCGGAAACACCCTTTTTGAAAATACCCACCAAAAGGGTATTCACCTGTTCAGCTTTGCCGAAAGAGCGTGTACGGGTATCGGTCGGTAGTGTTGCGGTGAAACTCACTTCCACGTCACCCATTTCCTGTAAGTCATCCGAACAGGATTGTATGCCAGCCATCATCAAGGCAAGCATCGCCAATATCTGTATGTTATGTAGTAGATTCTTCATTATGTCTATCTGTTAGGGGAAAATCAGGTTATGGTCTCCGTCAAAGTCGGGATTGATGGTAACACCTCCCGAAGCCTCCGACATCAGGAAACTACCTGTCATTATGGTATGATGGCTACGCTTCAACGGAACTTCTATCGGCTCGGTCAAGGAGAGTTGTGTTCCCTCGTTGTCGTAAATACCAATCTGCACCGTTACTGCCGATTTCTTGCCGTTCACAAACACATAATCAAATCCCATTGAGGCTTCCGAGTCGGAAAGTTTTTTCAAGGTGGACTCGAACATCACTCCTGTAGATGAATCCACTGGCTTATCGGTGTACATGCTGTATGCGTGCGGCATAAATCCCACATAGTAGAATACCACCTTGTAATCCTCGATATTTACGGCTCTTGTCGGGGTCTCATCTGCCGATGCCGACTTGTTGCCGTTAGCTTTAGAGGCAATGCGGGTGGATTCCTTGTCGATAAACTCCACCACATCGTTCGTCACGAACTCGAACTTGGCAAGGGGGCGTTGCATCGCCACATTGAGCGTGTCGGGCAAACGTTCCATGACATCCGCGATGAGTGAAATATTGTTCGTGCCTCTGAAAGCGTCACGATGGTTGGTATTACCTTTGTGGTCGCCCTGCAACATAATCTCTGCGAAGTTGTCGGCATTGTAGAAATGGTTGTCACCGCTTGTCTTCACCAAATCAGACCACACCATTACATTGTAGTTGCCCGGCAGTACATCAAGCGTCACTTCGTGGTCGTAACCTTCGGCAATATCCTTTGTGAATACGAACTCCTGTACATAGTCCTGCATCGTGCGTTGTTTATCAGATACGGGATAGGTGCGGACGATGTAGCGTATCTTACCGTAGTCCTGATGGTTGTCGTATGTGTCACCCAAGCCTTGCTCGATGACCGATGTGCCATCGTAGATATGCTCCCATTCGGTCATATCCGTTTCATAATTGAGGCGAAGATGCATTTTCACAAACTCCAGTGTTTCTGGCCATTCGTGGACATCACAGGCTGAGAACAGCAACAGAGGCATACATATAATAAGGTATAGAATCTTTCTCATCGCTTGCCTCCTTTCTTCTTTAGGTCAAACGAATATGAGAACGATACCGCAGCTTGGTCTATACCCCAATAGGTCTTCTTGATGCTCTCAATCATCAATCCGTCCTTTGTAATAGGTGTATTGTAGAACTTGTCATAATGACGGGAATAGACACCTGCACCGAGTGAGAACTCCATCCACCAGCGGTTGTTCTTGCTGATAGGCAAGCGATAACCGACACTTACACCACCACCGATGGACGGTGTTTCACGGTTGTGGTCTTGATAGCGGTAGTCACCGTCAAAGGCGAAGTTGTAATAAGCCAGCCCGAAATGTGCTCCTGCAAAGAAACCATCGTTGTTTTCCGACAGCCAATAGCGGAACTCGGGCTGTACGCTGAATGTTCTGAACTTGATGGTGGTCTTGAAATAGTCCCAAGCCGAATAATAAACGGGCAATGTGAACGACCAGTGCTTTGTCAAATCTATTTCCGCTGCAACATTGGCAATGCCCATTCCCAAGCCGATGGCGTTGGTTTTAAGATGCAGTCTGCGAGTCCATTCCTCCACCTCGGGAACAACTGGGGCTCCAATTGCAGTAGTGTCGGGCACAATTTCAACAACTTCAACGATTGGCTCTAACTTAATGGTATCAGGTACAATCACAGGCTCCTGAACGGGAGGAAGTTCCTGCTTGTATGTTACGAATACGGCACTGGCATTTCGCATACGCTCGAAGAAGAGCTTGTGCATCTGTTGCCATACCTTGCCGTTATCCAACTGCTTCAGTTTTACGATACAGTTGTCAATATGGGTATTCGGATGATGATAATCCACCAATAAGGATTCCTCCTCCAATATGGCGATTACTTCATCCTTATATATCAATTCCGAATCCTCAATCTGTGATTTCAGATAATCCCACGGGATGTAGCTGTCATTACGGGTAATGAGGCTGTCGGGAATATCCACCTCCTTGCGGATGAACTTTTCAAGTGCCGAGAGGCGACCTCGTGCCAGCTTGCGGTTGAGTTGGTCACTGCCTTCGGGGGATGCCGCTCCACAGAAGGATATTTCCACGATGTTGATTGTACTGTCCTGACGGATATTCCGTAGGAACTCGATGATTTCCTGCATACGGGCGGCATTGTCCGAGTATGCGGAATCTATGACAGTACTGTTCACACGGAAATCGACACAGATTTCCGTGCGGCTCTCTTGCGAATGTGCAACACCCACACCAAACAGCAAGAGAATCAGTGTTATACAATATTTCTTAATGTGCATAATTGTTATTTTGAGGTCACTTCTCTTTGGAAGAGAGGTGGGTATATCCGTTGTCAATTGATAGTCAGTGATATAGAATACAGTGAATTGTAGCGTTCACTCCACAAATGTTACTATAGGTGAGTTCTATCAATTCAATTTATCCTCTTGTATCAGACAGCAGAACTCTTTAACTGCCCAATTTGTGAACTTTAGTCTTTCAAATTTAGCGAATATTTTCTACCCCCCCCCCCCAATTTTTACAATAATTAACTTGTGTTTGTTGTAAAAATTGGATGTGCAGGCATAATTCACCCCAACAACTCAGGTTTCAGCCTGATTATTTGCTTTTAAAGCCGATTAATTATTTCTTACGTCTTTTGTTTTGATTTACAGTATATTACGTTAAAAGTGATATTTTTTTTGAAAAAAAGTCGTTTAAACTATTGCAGGAATGAAAAA
>OGCN01001222.1_pt1 | contig 35615 bp, 37 predicted proteins | sample 1570181 | NCBI WGS metagenome assembly OGCN01 (sample SAMEA4370584, study PRJEB24528) | human gut metagenome | reverse complement strand
GGCCGCTGCCCCAACAGCTCCTCCCTGTTTCGGCCACTGGCCGCGGTCGTCGCCGTTGCAGACATGCAAAAAGAACGAGCACCCTAGCCTTTCGGCCAGAGTGCTCGTTCTTTTCTTAAAACTGGTTCAGAATATCATGGTGTCCGATGTCCAGCAACAGTATGATAGTGTCTCCGTCGTATTGCCATATGACCCGAACATCCATATTGACACTGAACTCAAACAAATCTGTTGTTCCCTGTATCCGCTTTGTCCGAAGTGACGGATAAAGCGGATCTTGCATCAGCAGTTCCAGCTTCTTTTTCAGCTGTGTCCGTTCTGCTGCCGATAGCCGTTTCACGTTCTTGACGAACCGCTTGGTAAATGTGATCTTGTACGCCATCAGCTCACTCCATCCAACATCTCAAACAGCTCGTCAACGGTATCAAAGACCGGCTGTTCACCGGCTGCGATCTTCGCCTTTGTTTCATTGATCTCGCTGCGCAGCTCGTCCAGATACTTCTTGGGGTACACGGCCACCGGCATGATCTGGATGGTTCCGTCTTTTTCCACGATTTCCAGCTTGTCGCCCTCGTGCAGGCCCAGCCGTGCCACGATGTCCTTCGGGATAGTGATCTGAGACTTGGTCCTCAGCTCTGTCAGCATATCTGTCAGCTCCTTTGCATCGTTGGATTTTCCAACTTTCTTACCATCAGTATACGCCAACTGCGCCGGAATATCAAGTTATTTTTACTTCACCCCCTCCCACCAGTTCTTCTCGTCCTTCGCCTTCTCGGCCTTCTTGTCCGCAGCGCTTACCCACTGCGCAAAGTTCTTTTCCTCGTACAGGGGCTTTCCCTCTGCGTCCTCGAGGGCCAGCAGCTTCTTCTCCAGCTTCTCCCGGTCCCGGTCGCTTCCGGCCAGATACTCTTCCTTCACGCTCTCCGTGATTTTGCTCTTGATGCTGCCCTTGTCCTTGCCTGCGGTCATCAGGCGGTCAAGCTCCTCCTGCGCGTCCTCCACCCGGCCATTTTTCACTTCGTCCAGGAGCGCGTCGTATATGCTGCCGTCCTTGCCGCCCGCCAGCAGTTCGTCTGCCTTGCCGTCCACCGCCTTGTTCACAAGGTCGATGAGCTGCGCCCGCCGGGCCGCGTCCGCTTTGCCCTTGGCCCTGTCTGTCACAGGGGCGACGTCCAGCCCCTCCCGCAGCTTCTCAAATACGGCCTTTCTGGCCTTTTCCTCGGCCCGGGTCTTCCCGGCGTTCCGGGCCTCGGCCGCCGCCAACACGTCGGCGTCGTACTGCTTCAGCCGCCTTGCCAGCTCGCCGTCCACCTTGTCCGTCTTGTTCATCTGTCCCAGCTTCTTCATCGCCGCAGCAGCCTCCTCGCTGTCCTCGCTCTGGATGGCGTTGTACAGCCGGTCGTACTGCCCGGTGGCCGAAGAGGGTGCAGAGCTAAAGCTAAACCCTTCGCCTCTGCCGATGGCCTGTACATCCTCCCAGTAGCCTTCAAACGCCTGCATCACCTTCCGGATGTTCGCCGCCGGGACGCCGTAGAGTTCAAGGCCGCACTGGATGTCCTTCAGCACCGCCTTGTTCAGCTTCTGGTGGTGTGCTGTCAGCTCTTCCTCGCTCATCTCGCCAGTGTCCGTCCGCAGCAGCTTGACGGTCTTGGTAAAGGCAGCAAACAGGTCGTTCACCGCGCTGATGTTGGTGGCGCTCACCACGTCATAGTCTTTGCCGTCCCGGGCGTTGGTCAGGGCGCTGTAGATCTCCGAGCCGTACAAAAAGTTTCCGGCCGCACTTTCAGTGTATAGGTCGAAAAACCGCTTGCCCACGCTGGCCGCCGTGATGTCGCCGTTCTCGTCCTGCTCCTTGTCCCACCGGTGGAGCAAAAAGTCCGCGCCGATCTTCATCAGGGCAAATACCGCCGTCTGCACCACCTGGCTTGCCGCCGCCCGGCGCAGGCTCTGCCCAGCCCGCTGCACCTCGGCCTTGTTCTCGGCGCTCTGGTCGGCAGCATACCGGGCCTTCTGGGCTTTGTAGTCGCCCACGGCGTCGGCCAGAATGCCGTAGTTCTGGAATCGCTGGGTGGTAAACATGGTCAGCGTCTTTACAAACTCGTTGTCGCTGCGCTGGATGCCCGCCCGCTGCATGGTGGTGTAGTTGGGCTGGGTCTCCTCGATGACCCGCTGGTACATCTTGTTCACGGCTTCCCAGTAGGCTTCGCTGCCCTTCTCCGCGGCACCCTCGCCGAACTCCGCTGCGTGGCGCTCCACATACCGCTTTGAGCCCTCCCACAGCGCGGCCACCGTGATCTCGTCCATGCCGGTAATCCAGCCGGTCACAGCAGGCATGGCTTCCGACGCTTTGGCCACAAGGTTTTTGTGCGCGCCGATGGAGCTCATCTCTCCCCGCTTGGTGCCGCGCAGTCGGTATTGCAGCAGGGCGTCTCCGTGCTGGCGTATTTCTGCTTCCACCGCGGCCCGCTGCTTGCCCGAGAAATTCTTCACGAAGGGCAGTACCGCCGCCATGGTGTCTGCTCCCAGCACAGCGCCCGCCGTGGGCAGGCTGGCTGCCTGCGCGATGGCCACGCCCGGGTTCACGGTCAGGATGGCTCCGGCGTAGTTGCCCCGCATCCTGTCCAGCGCCCGGCTCATGGTGCTGCTGCGCTTGCGCCGCGTGGTCTGCAGGTCGGTCAGCAGGTCGTTGATGTAGCTCACCGTCTCCTTTCCCCACTTCTCGCCGATGATCTTGTCCTTCAGCACACCGACGCCCTCCGCCGTCTCCACGGTGCTGTTCAGCACCCGCTGCACGTCCCGGATGGGCGCGGCAAGGCCCGCATAGGCCGCCGTGTCACGCAGGCTCCGGTTCACGACATTCTGGCACTCTTCCAGCAAAATGGGCTTGTCGCTCTTCACGCGCTCCTTCAAAAAGCCCCTGCCCTCGATGGTGGCATCCATCTTCACGCCCTCGATCTCCGTCGCCAGCGTGCTCCGGTCTACCGCGATGGGGTAGTAGTTCTTCACGGTGGCCCGGTCGTAGCCCAGCAGCTTCATGCTGGTCTCGTTGATGAGGTTCGTGGTGTACCGCCCGAAAAAGTCCTCCATGTCCTTGCACCAGTTTCGGTCATAGTCCGTCATGGCGTCCTGTACCGTCTGCAAAATGGTGTCGGCCATCGGGGTGCCGTCGGCGTTCACCAGCGTCCCCAGCATCACGGTCTGGCTGCGCTGGTAGGCTCTCTCAATGTTGCCCTTGGCGTACTGGGCAGCATCCGGCAGGGTCAGGCCGCCGGTCATCAGGTGGTGGCGGCTGTCCTCGTTGCGCAGCAGCATGTACAGGCTGCACAGCTGTGCGTGGTTCAGCGGCACGGCGTTGCCCTTGCTGTCCTTCAATCCGATGTCCACCAGCTCCGCGCTGGGGCCTGCAAATGCTTCCACCTCTTTCAGGTGTTCCTTGCCGGTCACGTTGGCAAACAGGCTTTCGCCTTCCACGAGGATCTCCGTCTGCCGCCGCTGGCCGTCGTTCAGCATCTGCCCCAGCTTCTCCATCTGGCCGTTTTTGGTGTAGCCGCCCAGACGCCGGAACATTCTCGTGCCGCCCAGCATGTCCAGCTGGTAGCGGTTCATCGCGCCCTTCGCCTTTTCAAATTTCTCTCCGAAGCCGTTGCCCTCCGAGTTCAGCACCTCGCGGGCGGCCTTCATAGCCATGCTGTCCACCTCTTCTGCCCTCGCAAGGCTCAGGGTCTTGTTCTCGGTCCGGATGATGTGCAGCGTGCTGGCCGTAATGGCCTTCAGCATCTGCAGCTGATCTACCGTCATGGGCAGATAGGTGCGGTTCTCCGTCTCCCGGATGCGCTGGCGCAGCCGGTCCCGCAGCTGTTCGGCCTTGTCGCCGTCCGGCAGGGCCTTGGCTTCTTCCAGCTGCTGCCGCAGCCGGTCGAGCTTTGCCTGCTTGCTGGCGTTCATATTGTCCCGCAGTGTCTGGATGAGGTTTTCCACGCCGCTGTTCTCCCAGTCGGCGTGAATGCCGACGTCCATCTCTCCGCTGCGCCGGATGCTGTCCTGCAAGGCGGTCAGCTTGGCCACGGCGTTGTTGTTCAGCACTGCCGTGTCCGCCAGCTTCGCCACCTCGGCGGCCTGCACGATGAGGCTCTTCTGCACATATTTCCCGGGCTTCGGCCGCAGCACCATCTGGTTGAGCTGGGCGGCATTGTTCCGGATGCTCCGTTTCAGTTCGTCCGCCTTCCGGGCGTCCCAGGCTTTCTGCACCCGCTTTTCGGCCAGTGCCTTTGCCACGGCTACGTCCTCGTCCCGCTGCTGCCGGGCCGTTTCAATGGCAATGGCATTCCTCTGGGCCTGTTTTTCCTGCCACGCTTCGGCCTTGCGCTGGTTCTCGGCCTCCCACTCCATGATCTCGTTTTCCTGTACCAGCAGCTGATGCTCCGCCCGGTCGGCTCTCCGCTGCTCTCCGGCCACCTGCCGGGAAAGGTCGTTGATCTGGGAGCGCAGCTGTCGGCGCTCCAGCTTTATCTCGTCCAGCATCTCCTGCCGGGCCTGCTTCATCCGGTTCTTTTCGGCCTTCCATTCCCGCTCGTAGGCTTCCCGCAGAGCGGTCATCTTCTCGTCGAGACCCGCTGCTGTGCTCATCTGTGCACCCAGCGTTTCCAGATTCTCGTTGAGCTGTCGTTCTGCCCGGCTCACGCTCTTGACCTCGACGCTCTGGCTGCGGCTGTTTTCCCGCATCCGGTCGGCAAAAGCCTTCCGCTGGGTCTGCTGCACGCTCTTCAGCCCCTTCGTCACCTCAGCCGCACGCTCCTCGCTTCCGGCGGCCATTGCGGCCACTTCACGGTTGTGCTTTAAGATGCCCTCGAACACCGCCTCGGCGTCGGTCATCTCCGGGTGGCTCATGATGTCGCCGATCATCCGGCCCGCCAGTTCCACCTTGGCGTCCTCGTATTCGGCCACGTCCGCAAACCGGCTCATCATCTTGGGCTTGATGGTGTCGTGTACGTTCATCAGCACGTCGAGCCATTCCGTGCTCTCCATGCTGGCTGCGCCCGCCACGCCTGCTTCCTGTGCCGCCGAGCGGAAGAGTGCTGCCGCGCTCTCCTTCACGCCGCCCACGGCCCGGGTGTCGTTCACGATGGCCTCGTACTGTTCCGCCGGGTTGCCGTCCCGGTATCCCTCTGCCTGCCGCAGCTTCACGCCGTGGCGCCGGGCCTCGGCGACCGCCTCTGTCCAGCTTCCGTACCGCTTCACAAGCTCGGCCTTGGCTTTGCCGTTCTTGTCTACCGTGTAGGTCAGGTCATGCAGGTCGGGGTACTGGTTCCACAGCTCCGTGTTCCGGTAGGTGGCCTCGTCCAGTACCTCGCCCGCCAGCGTCTCGGCCAGTCCCTGCGCCTTGGCCATGTCCGCGCCCTCCGAGCGCAGATACTCCACCAGCGCCCGCGTCTCGTTTGCCAGCTTCGTCCGGTCGGTCCTGCTGCCGTTGGTCTTCGTCCATCGGATGGCGAGGCTCTCGAGGGCAGCGTCCGAGAGCCGGGTGTTCTTCGTCAGGCCGAAGAACTGGTTCAGGGTGTCAAAGGCCGCTGCCTTCTCCGCCAGTACCCGGCTGGCCTGCCGCTGCTGGTTCTGCTTTGCCTCCCGGTCGGCCTGTTCGGCCCGCTGGTAGCGGAATCGTGCCAGCTCACTCTCTGCCGGGAGTTCCCCGGTCTTGTAGTATTCCCGAATCTCTCTTACGACCTTGTCGGCATCCACCTTCCCGCTGTACTCCTTGCTGGCAGCCACCCGCCCGTCGGTTGTGGAGATGTCGAGGGTGAAACGCCGTTTCTCGCTGCCCAGCTGCTCCACCATCGCGCGGATCTGTTTCAGCTGCTGTTCGGTCGGCGGGGTCTTTGCCGCAATGTCAACGCCCGGGGCCTCAGCCATCACACGCACATTGCCGTCTGCCAGAAACTCGTTCAGGGCCTCTGTGCCGTTGGACACCTCCGCCGGGCCGAACGCGTCCAGTATTTCTCTGTGGTCAGTGTCCCGGGTGCCGTCATTCTGCGCAAAATTCAGCATCCGGCCATCAGGCAGGATGTACCCTGCCCGTTCAAAACGGTCTGTCGTTCCAAACTGCTCCACGGCCAACTTCCGGCGGTACTCAGGCTTTCCGCCCGCCGCCTTGGCCTTGGTATCATACACCTTCTGCTGCTCCTGCTTCACGGCCTGTCGGGCGTTTTCCACTTCAGCCTGCGCCTGCCGCAGCTTATCGTTCACTTCGCCGATGCGGCTTTCCAGTTCTGCGCCGCGCCGGTTGAACTCCTTGCGCTTTTCCAGATAGCTTTGGTACTCTTCGCTGGCCCTGAATGCCTTGCCCTTTTCCGAGAACAGGCCATAGGCTTTTTTCTTTTCTTCGATAGCCCGCACTTCGTTGCTTTCCTGCCAGTTTGCACGCTCTTCCTTCAGGGCGCGGCGCTGACGTTCCAGCTCCCGGCTTTCTTTCTGAAGCTCACTCTGGTTTCGCTGGGATTCGCTCAGCTGGAACCTCACCGTTTTCTTCACAGGCTCGTCGGTTCTCTTGCTTTCGTCGGAGGTTTGTGCTATACTTTGCTTAGAGGCCTCCGGCAATCTACTCCTTGAATCTTCGGATTCTACGTGGGTACCACCGGAGGCTTCTACCGAGACCTCCGGCCCGCTGCTCCTCGAATCTTCGGATTCTATGTGGGCTTTGCCGGAGGTCTCTATTTTTATGGGCTTAATGTCCACAATATCATAGAATATCTCCCGCTGGTCCGTTTTGATGGCCGTCAGCACATCCGCCTCATAGACATTCTGCCCGACTTGGATCTTGATTTTTCCCCGGTTGAACGCTTCCGCATTCTTGTGGTTCGCAGGCTCACGGTATACTTCGTCTGCCGTCCGGATGATCTCGTCCAGATTGGCTGCCATCCGCATCTTGTCTGCATAAGCTTCGGCATTTTCCCACTGAAGCGCTTTGGTCGATTTCGACCAGACAAATTCATTTCGCCCGTCTTTATGGTTCAGAATCGTCCAGCCGTTCCGCTCAAAGCCGTTCGGGAAACGCTCCTTGATGGCCTGCTTGACCGTAGACTTCCACTCTTCCTGTGGAACATCTTTCAAAATATCTTCGTCGATTTTGATATAAGACTCTCCAGTTTTATCCTTCAAAATCGAAAACCGAACCCCCTGCTTTCCCGCCGCGCTCTCGGTTTTGAGGGCTGCGGCGTTTTCTTTTGCCGTCCGCAGGTTGTCCATGGCCTTTTCTGCGTGGACGAAATACTCGTCCTGCAAAGTGCGCTTTTCGGCCTCGGCCAGACGCTTCGCTTTCAGGGCGGCGCGGTTGTCCGGGTTGATGGTCAGCACTTCCTTCGCCCGGCTGATGAGCCCATCCAGCATCTGCCGCACCTGCTCCATCACCTTGTGGATGGCGCCGCTCTTGCCTGCGTTCTTCTCTGCCTGCCCGCGCTGGAACGTCACCCAGCGCTTGAAGCTCTCCTCGCTGTCAAAGATGCCCCGCCATGCGTCGGCCACCAGCTCTTCCGCTGCCTGCTCGTAGGTCAGACTCTGGGCGCTGTAGTCCCGCAGCTTCGCCCGGACCATCTCGTCGAGGCTTTCGTAGCCGCTGCTCTTCGCCAGATATTCCAGCGCGTGCTCCTGCAAAGTCCTTGCACCCTCGGCATCCAGCGCGTTGTACCAGTGGTAGTCCTCGTGCAGCACTGTGCCGAAGATGTCCTGCGCGTTGTCTCCGAAGAAGATGCGGGCCGTCTCGGTGTCCACATAGGCCCTGACGCTCCGGTCGTTCTGCAGCACATCCCTCAGCACAGCATCCGTGCCGGTGGCCGCAGCGTTCAGGCTGATGATCTGGCTGGCCGGGTCGCTCTCCGGCCGCATCGTACCCTTGTCGTATACCTCGCCCCTGCCGCTGGTGCTCTCGCTGCCAAGCGCGCCGCCCAGTTCGGTCATCTTTTCGGCATACAGCATCCGTTCTCCCTTGCCCTGGGTGTAGGCGATCTCAAGGGCCGTCCGTCCGGCGTCGGTGCTCAGGATGTAGTTGATGTCTGCCGCCGTGCCGCTCATGCTGCCCGCCAGCTCCAGCGCCTGCGCAAAGGTGGCAGCGCCGCTCCGGCCCAGCCGGTACAGCGGCGACGCTGCGGCCGCATACCGGTCGGCGTCCACCCTGTCCGGCATATTTTTGCTGATGGTCTCGGCTGCCTTGTCCGTCACCCGCCAGCCTTCCAGCGCCCGCTGCACCTCGGCCTCCCGCTGTGTTTTCGGCGCTTCCGGCCGGAGTCCCAGAGTCTCCCGCAGCGGAGCGTTCTCGTAGCTGTCGGTTTCAGCTGCGGCGGCAGTCGCTTCACGCACGTTGCCCGGTGCAGCCATTTCCGGCACGACATCGGCGGTTTCTGCGGGAGTGTCCTGTACTGCCTGCGGCACATCCACAGCTTCGCCGGGCAGCTCTGCTCTCTGTGCAGCAGGCGCTGCTTCGCTTTTTACGTTCTGCTGTGCGGCGATCTCCCGCAGCGTCCGGCGGGTCGCGGCCGCAGTGTCGGGCAGCGTCACGCCGTAAGCCCGCTCAAAGGCCGCACGGTTTTCCCGGTTCTCGGCGTTCGGCGTAAACAGCCCGATGGTCTTGCCCGTCAGGCTGTTGCTCGCCGCCACTTCGGCAAACTGCCGCACCGCCGGGTTTTCCGACTGCGCAGCAGCCTCGTTTACGCTGCTGTTTACTCCTTCCGTCTGCGCCTGCGGCGCATCCGCCCGCTGCATACTTTCAGTGGAGCTCCGCTCTCGCGCCGCGTCAGCCGACGGGAACAGTGAGAGGTTTTCTTCCCGCCCGCTGATGTTTTCAGTGGCCGCAGGTGCAGCCTGGCTGAGAGGTTCTCCCCCTGCCAGCGCTCTATCAGCAGATCTATCCGCAGCCGGCTGAGAGGGCTCCGCCGCCCGGGCCTCCCACTCCTTCTGCTGGGCAGCGGCCCGCTTCATCCGGTCCATCTGGTCATAATGCTCTGTCTGTCCCAGCAGGCTTGCGTCTCCTCCGTTCAGCTTTGCCAGCCCCGTGCCGACAGCGCCGCCCAACGCACCGGACGCGCCGCCGGAAAGTCCGCTTTCCAGCGCGGTGAGGAAGGTGTCTTTGCTGAAGAGGTTCTTCGCCGCCTCGCTGTCCCCCAGCGCAGCGTCGATGGCCATGTCCGCATAGGTCTCCGCAAAGGCCTGCATCGAGTTGTCGATGCCGCCCGAGATGGCCGCAGCCACCGCCGGGTAGCGCTGCGCCAGCTCCGAGCTGCCCGCCAGCCCCCGCACCCAGTCCGCGATCTGCCCCGCCAGCGTGTCCTTCGCGTAGTCCGAGCCCATGGTCTTTGCAAGGTCGGCTGCGCCCACCGAGTTGATGGCCCATCCCGCGCCGAACTTGGCGAGGCCGCCGCCCAATGCCTTACCGGCGCTCTCGCCCTTCTCTGCGCTCTGGCCCATGGCCTCTGCCGCTCCCTGTGCGCTCAGGACGGGCAGCACTGCCGCCGGGTTCACACCCGCCACGGCCAGGTTCTCCGCTGCGCTGGTCACGGCCCCCGCCACGGCCCGCTGGGTCGGGCTCAGGCCGCTCTGGGCCGCAGCCGTCAGCTGCTGCCCGCGGTCGTAGAGCTGGTAGCCCACGCTCTGGTTCTTGTCGATGCCGTCGCTCACTTCCAGCCCCGCCAGCTTCTGGCGCATCTCCCGGATCTCCTTGGAGTTGTACCCCATCGAGATCAGCTCCCGGTTCCGGCTCTCCGGCCATGTGGGGTTATAGTCCATGTCTACGTCGGTCAAAAGGTCAAACAGGCTCTGGGCGTGTTCATCGCCCTTCACTTCCTGCTCCACCTGTTTCCAGTTCTTCAGGGTGGCGTCAATGTTCTTTCCCGCCTGTACGCCGTACTCCGCGCCCAGCACCGGGGCAGCGGCCACCGTGTCTCCGATGCCGCCGATGGTGTTCGCCGCCCGGCGCACGCCCCGCTGCCATGCGGGGATGGCGTCCAGCGCAGCGTTCATCTTCCGGGCCTCGTCGATCTGCGCCTGTGTCCAGCCGCCCTTCTTGATCAGGTCGGCGTCCGTGTACGCGCCGTGGGTGTTGTCCACCCGGCGCACCGCGTCGGCCAGATTCTTGTTGTCCCCGGTGTCCATCCACTGGTTGATCCGGTCGAACTCGTCCGGTACGCTGTCCTTGGCAAAGCTGGCTCTCAGCTCCTGCGCCCGGCCGGTGCCGTAGGCCGTCGCCCCGCTGCCCACGTTCTCCAGCATGTTCCCGCTCTTCGCCGGAACACCCCATTTCTGCCCCATGTCCAGCGCCCGGGCTGCCGCTTCCGGCATCTGCCGCGCAGGGCCGCTGCCGCTGTCCTCTGTAGCAGCGCCCGCCATTTTACGCCCCACAGAGCTTCCAGCGTCCAGCGGAAACTTGCCCGACACGCCAGTGGCTCCCACTCTGGGGGAGCCGGCGCGCAGCGCCTGAGAGGGCTCGTTCCTCGCATCCACTTCCCCCATGTCGCTTATGTGCCGCTCGGTGTACTGCTGTAAGGCTTTGTCCCGGGTGTTCTGCTCCTGTTCTGCCTGACGTTGTGCTTCCTTTTTGTCAAACTCCCGGCTCCACTGGCTCAACTGCTCCTTGGTGACGCTGCTCTTCTTTGTGGTGATGTTCTGCGCAGTGCTGCCCGCCCCACTCACCTTGTCCGGGTTCTTTGCGGCAAATTCCCTGCTCCATTGTGCGAGCTGCTGTTTGGTTACTGCCATTTGTTTGTCCTTTCTGTCTTACCCTGCCAGCTCAAAGGCTTTCCAGATTTCGTCGTCCGTGTATCCCTGATACTTCAGGCTGTCAAAAATAGTCTGGTCATCCGAGCCGTGGTTCCTCTGGCCCTTGATGGCGTTTGCCGCCACCTGCGCCCGCTGCGGGACACTCGACTGGCTTGCCGTTCTTCCGGTGCTCTGGCTCTGTCTGTTACTTGTCCCAGTACCCCACTTGTTTGCCGGGTCTCCTTTCCAGCTCTGCCCCGTCAGACCTCGGTTCGTCTCCAACAGGTTCGGGGTGTCGTCCTTTATCCAGCCCGCATCCGTCAGCGTCCGCTTGTAGTAATCATATCGCGGGTCACTCGCTTTCATTGTGACAAACTCCTTCGACATACTCAGCAGCTGGGCATAGGTCGGGCTGCTCCCGCTGCTTTTCGTTCTGCTGCTCCTGCTGCCCGAAGATTCGCCCGAGCCGCTGCTTCTCTGACTGCTGTAGCTGCCGGTGATGTACTGAGGCGTGTAGTTCAGCGCATCCCTGCTGATGCCGTACATGTCGGCTACAGCCCCTGCTGCATCGCGGAAACCACCCTCGTAAAGGTCGGTGATTCCCTTCATTGCCGTCAGATAATCCGCCGGGGAAAGCTCAGTCGTTTTCTCCGTGGTCCAATCGTTGAGAATGCTGGGGTCTAAGCCGTTCGCACTCAGAAACTGGTTCAGGAAAGCTTCGCTTGCACCCCGTTCTTTATAGTCAAGCGCTTTGTCTATCGCCATCTGCTGCAGCTGCGCCTGCACCTGTTTTTCTTGCAGCTCATGTTCCTGCTTCCACTGGTCATAGCCCTTGTACCGGTCGTAGGCGGTAAAGCCCGCTTTTACAGCATCGGTGCCCACCTGCATCAGATTATCCCAGAAGTTCTGCTTCTCTTGCGCCGCCTGATCTGCCCGGCTCTTCTTGTAGTCCCGCCAGTCCTGCGCGTTGGCCACGGCCCCCTGATGCTCTGCCGCCTCGAGACTGTCCTGATTCTGCAGCGCGCTCAGCAGTCCCGAGAGGCCGTTCTGCTTCAGCTGGTACAGAGTCAGGGCCTTGTCCCGCAGCCCGGCCAGCCCGCTGTCCACGTTCGCCATGGCCTGCTGGTAGCCCTGCTGGGCCACACTGTTTGCGTAGCTCGAGCCGTACCCGCCGCTCAGCGCGGCAGCGCCCGCAGCGGCGTTCTCAGCCGCCGCCCTGGCATTCGCCTGCGCGCCCGCGCGGTACTGCCGGTAGAGTTCGCTGTCCGTGCCTACATCGTAGCCCGCATTGCTGGCTGCGCCCATGCTGTCCAGCGCCTCGTTGATCCGGTCGGTGTAGTTGCTCTGGTACGCCCCCGGCATCGCATTCTCCGCGTCCTTCTGCGCCGCCTGCGCGTCCTTGTATCTCTTAAAAACTCCCATTTTCTAATCTCCTTTCCTCTTAGCCTCCCCTTATTAGGGAAGGTGTCGCGCCGTCAGGCGTGACGGAGAGGTTTTTGACCGCTCAGCCCCTTCCGGGCCGGGCGCTTTATTTTCACAGCAGAAGCGGCAGCAGGCTTGCGGCAACGCTCAGGATCGTCCCAAAGATGCCCGTATGCCGGCTCTTTTTCTCCTGTTCCTCGCTGGCTGCCTGATTGTACACGCTCTGATAGTAGTTGCGCTGGTTCTCCCAGTTCTGATAGTTGGTCTGGTACTTCTCGTAGTCCTGCGCCTCGGCTTGCTGGTATCCGCTCAGCTGGCTCTGCAGGTCGCTCTTTTTCTGGGTGTACTGGTTCAGTGCCTGGCTGTATAGCCCGTTCGTGGCATTGCTCAAGCCCGCCATGGCGTTCTGGTAGGCGCTCTGGCCCGCCTGCGTGCCATAGCTCGAGCCGTACCCGCCCGAGATGGCGCTGGCGTTGGCCTGCGCGTTCTCGTTGGCCAGCTTTGCCTGTCGGGTGTAGCTGTTCTTGTACTGCTCGTAGGCCGCATCCCGGGTGGGGTCATAGCTGAACTCCTTCATCCCGTCCAGCTGGCCCATCACGCCATTTATCCTGTCTTTGTATTTGCTGGTGTAGTCTTCCGGCTTCCTTGCCTCCCACGCATCCAGCTGTTCTCTCGCTGCATTCGTTGCTTTGCTCATAATAACTCCTTTAAGAAAGTCTCCCCTAGCAGGGGAGCTCTGTTCTCGCGCGGCCACAGGCCGACGGGAACAGTGAGAGGTTTTCTCCTCTCCTGCTGTTATTGTTAAAGACTCTGGTTCAGCTTCTCTTTTAAGTCATCCGAAAGATTCTCGGTGTCGATGTTGCTCAGAATATATTCCAGCTGCTCCTGCATCTGGTACAGATAATTCCTCAGCTCCCGGGCGCTGGCCGTATCCAGCTCCTCCAGCCTCGGCATGGAGATCTTCGAAAGTCCCACGATACTAGCCACGTCTCGGTACACCTCCGTTCACTCTTCCACCCTCGCTGCTGCTCAGCGTCATGGCGATGCTCCTCACTGCGATCTGCCCTTTTCCGGTCAGGCGCAGCCGCATGGTGTCGTGACGGGTCGGGACGAAGGGCAGGTTCACTCTCACACGCTTCCCTGCGGTGTCCACCCGGCCCATCTCCTGCCACTCGCCGCCGTCGAAGCTGGCCCAGAGCGTCACCACGGTCCGCTCCATCGCGTCCAGCCGCACCGTCACCCGGCTGCAATACTTGTCGTCCGGGTTCCCGATTCCGATGTCACCGGTCACAGCCTCGTATTCCACCGTGTCCTCTTCGCCGCTGGCCTCCCGGCTTCCGTCTGCGGCCCAGATGGCCTCTTTGTCCCAGAGATAGAGCTGTCGCCCGGTGCTGCACATGGCCCAGCCGGTGGCGTCTTCCTCGTGCCAAAGCCCTTTCTCAGTGTCGTATACCAGCAGCCGCTGCCCGCCGGAGCTTTCGGTGTGCAGATAGTACCTGCCCACCAGCCCGCCGGCGGCGGCTCTCGTCACATGGCTGAGGCGTTCTTCGTCCAGCGAGGCCGACACCTTGGTGGGCAGACTGCCGTCCCACGCCATGACGCCGTCCATCGAGAGGTAGTACAGCGTCTCGTTGATGACGCAGAGACTCTGGTGCGCACCTTTGGCCACGCCCGAACACTGGATGCTGCTCATCTGGTAGTCGCTGGGCTTGGTGCCGTACAGCTTGTGCAGACCGTTCTCCTTGAAGAAAAGCACGTATCCCATGCAGGTAGCCGCACCGGTAAAGGCCCCGTCGCTGCCCACAGTCACGGCGTAGCTGTCCGCTGCCGTTCCCCTGTAGGAGAACCAGTTGGTGGCGTCACCCAGCTTGCAGGCATAGATGACGTTTTCGGTGCTCGAGCAGCCCCATACACGGTTGTTGTGCTCCGTCAGCCAGTCGAGATCCGGCACCCGCCGCTGGGCCGTCACGTCCGGGAAAGGCCCGTCGAAGGTCTGGGTGGTCTTGCCGTCCATGGCCGTCCACACCACGCTCTGGCCTGTCACCACGCAGGTGCCGTAGTACAAAACGCTCTCGATGTCCGGCGCGATGGAGAGGATGACCGAGTCTCCGGCCACGTCGTCCACCACTACGTCCCCGCTGAAATCAGAAGAGTAAGCATTCTTCACCACAGACGGGATGCCCGTCAGCGTCACAGTGTCCCCGGCTTTGAAAGCTTCGCCCAGCCCCTTGCAGGTCACGCGGCAGTAATTCAGTAGGATGTTCTGCCAGCCGCCCGCCGTGCTGTAAAGCTTCAGGGCGTCGCGGTAGCTCCACGGGGCGTCTTCGGCCTGTTTGAGCCAGACATCGCCGTTCTCCGGGCTTTCCGGTTCGGTCGCACCGAACAGATTCGGCGTGTACACTACACCGGCAGCATCGCAGGGGGTCACGGTCAGACTCACTCCGCCCTGCTGCCAGCTGGACCCCAGCGCACTCAGCGTTCCGCTCACAGTATCAAAGGACATCTTGTCCGGCCAGATGAGCACCTTGGTCCCCATGCCCACCAGTCTCTTTTCGTTGTCGCTCAGGGCGCCTTTCAGCTCCACAGCGGCGCTGCCGTCATCCGGGGCATACCGCAGGGTCGTGCCTTCCACGGTCAAAAGGCCGTTCAGATGGTACATCCCGTTCATCCCGGCTGCTTCCCGCACCTTCCGCCGGGGCTTGCGGGTCTCGAGGGCCGGGTATCCCCGCGAAGAGAAGTTCTTTTCTTCGCTCAGCTCTGCCTCGCTGCACGCATATCCCTCGTTCAGCCCGCCGAATACCCGCAGCAGCTGCCGCTGGCTGTTTATCTGGTTCAGGTTCGTCACGTCATCAGCCTCCCGCCGCCTGCCGGCATATAGTTCCGCCTCACCCACACCGCAAACTCCTGCACATAACTCGTGTAGAGCTGCAGCTCATTCGCCGCCCGGGCCGTCTCGCCCAGTGCAAGGTCCATCTGCGCAGCCAGCCAGTGGGGATAAAGTGCTTCTGCCGCACAGCAGGCCAGCAGCGGGGTGTCATATTCCAGCCCGTCGTTCCACAGAATATCCGCGCCCTTGTCCTCGAAGTCGCCGCCGGTCTGGCTGCGCTCCACGATGTTCCGGCGCATCCCGCTGTCTGCCTGCCGCAGCCATAGCTGCTTCAACCGGTTCTCAAAATGATTGTTCGGCCTCAGCTCGTCGGCCATCTTTATCGCTTCGCCTGCTGTCATTCTTAATAATCCTTTCATCTTAGGTATCCGGGTTGCGTTTGCTGCTTTTTCTTCAGCCCCTTGGCGGGGCTTTGAAAAAGCAGAACGCTGCCCCAGCCTCGCCTCCCTGTTTCCGCCGCTGGCGGCGGTCGGCTCCGCTGCAAAACAAAATCCCCCGGCGCAGCAAGCGCCTGCAAGCTGTACCGGGGGAAATATCAAATGGTCATCATCTGGGTTCCGGCCGCCGCCTGCATGGCCTGACTCTTCCGGGCCGCTTCGGCGTCCTGTTTGATGCTGTGTTCCAGCACCTCGGCCACAGCCTTCGGCACCTTCACGTCCATTCCGCGCTGGATGAGGTAGCTGTCGCCGTTGACACCCACGAACACCGGTGCCGAATAGCGGTCGTCATCCTTGAACAGATGGATAGTCACCATGCCGTCGTCCTTCTCTTCGGCCTTTGCTTCGGTCTTCTCCACAGTCTCCACCGCGTTCTCCACGGCCTGGGCCGCAGGTTCTTTCTTCGTAGCCATAGTATTTCCTCCTTAGTTTGCCTTCGCCTTCGCGCTGTACTTCGGGCTGATGCTCTCGATGCGGACCATGTACTGCTCACACAGACGTTCCGCAGTCTTGATGGCCTTCCAGCCCACGGATGCGCGCTGGTTCAGCGGGTCTTCGCCCGCACCCAGCTGCTTGACGATGTGCTGCAGGCCGCCGCCCTCCACCTCGGTCACAGCGTAGGCATGAGCTGCCAGCACCAGAGTGCCAAACACGGCCAGACCACTCGGGCAGCCGCTGCCGGTCCAGATCTTCGCCTCGCTGGTCTCGATGAAGCGCACACCGGCCAGCTTGCCGATCTCGCCGTTGTAGATGTTCTCAGGGGCAGCATACTTGTGGACGTCGATCCACTCCGGGTTGCGACGCAGATCATACGCCACATAGGGATGGACGATAGCCACGTAGCTCTCGCCGATGGCGTCGGCATTCTGGGCTTTCAGGGCAGTGGCCGCCTGGTCGATGAGGTCGGGCGTCAGCACGCTGGCGGTGGTCAGATTGGCGCGGCTGGTCACGGCAGTGTCGCCCGCCGGCGCGTAGATGACGTTGGTGCCGCCTGCCAGCACCTCGCGGGTCACGGTGTCCAGCGTACGGCCCGCCTGGGATGCCAGCACCTTGGTCGCCTGGGTGATGTTGTTGTCGATAGCGGTCAGCTGCAGCACGTCGGTGATGGCTGCCCAGCCGCCGTACTGCTTCACGGTGGCGGTCATGGGGGTGACGGTCAGGGCCTGAGCATTGGGGGTCACGCCCTCGGTCAGCGGCTCGGTGGCCTTGGGCAGGCTCTCGTACTTGCGGAACTCGATGGTCTTGCCGTTGTTGGCCGGGATGGGATACTTGTCGCCAAACTGGTCATGCACCAGCAGCGGCTCTGCCTGGTCCAGCAGACGCTTCTCGTAGTAGGTCTTCATTTCGGCGCTCATGCCAGTCGCACCGGTGTGGTTTGCAGGCTGTGCAAACAGCTGCAGATTCATGTGGATTTTCATTTGTGTTCTCCTTTCGTGTCTTGCTTTATTGAGAGCCGCCATTTCCTTTGAGAAAGGCTCTCCTTTCTAGGAGAGCTGCTTTGCAGCGCCGCCGTCAGGCGGACTGCAAAGCTGAGAGGTTTTCTTCCGGGCAGCGGCAGCTTCCGGTTAAAAAGTGATGATCTGCCCCCGCATGGCCCGGCGTTCCAGCTCTTCGCACTGGGCAGGCGTCAGCTTGGAGACGTCGGTCTTCAGCACCGCCGCGCCGCCGGGGTTTGTGCCGTTCTCGCTGGGCCGTGCGCCCCGCTGGCGGATACGCTCCACCACGCCGCTCTCCGTCTTCTTGGCGGTCTCAGCAGTCTTCCGGGCCATGATGTCGTCAAAGTAGCGGGCCTTGTAGGCGTCCTCCATCTTCACGCCCAGCTTGAGCATCTGGGCAAAGTCCGGGTCGGCCAGCGCCGTCTTGATGTCGAAGTCCGGGTCTTCGGCCCGGATGCGCTCCACGGCGGCGTCCCACTCCTGCTGGATGGCTTCCATCTTGGCGGCTTCCGCCCGCTGCTGCTCGGCGGCACGGTGCTTGGCGTTCTCGCTTTCCAGCGCGTCCATCTCCTTGGCCAGCTGGACGCTGATGCCCTTTTTCATGGCCATGTCTTCGTAGTAGGCGTCGTCCTTCACGACGCCGCCCTCCACCGCAGCGGCCAGTGCCTCGTAGTCGCCGGGAGCAGTGCCGTACTTCTGGCCCAAAGCGTTCAGGATACGCCCCACCGGCCCCTGCTCGTTCAGGATGCTGTCGTAGGCTTTCTGGGTGGCCTGCACGATCATCTCGCCAAACTCCCGGTTGTACTCGCCCCGCATCAGTTCGCCAAACGCTTTCCGGTGTGCCTCCGGGTCGGTGCCGCTCTTGTCTGCCGCACCGTCCTGTTCCTCGCCTTCAGCAGCATCTTGCTCCGCGTCCGGCTCTTCCGCCGGACTCAGCATCTCATCCACCTCAGCGGCAGCAGCCTCCCGGCCCTTGCTCTGGGCGGGGGCAGACACAGCCTTTTCTTCCGCCGCAGGGGCGGCACCATCGCCGCCAGCAGCCGCTGCACCGTCACCGCCCTCCGCAAACAGCTGCAAGTCCACCGCCGGGCTGCACTTGCATCTTTTCTTGAAGTTCACATTCTCCGGGTACTGTTCGGCCAGCAGGTCCAGACCGTCGGCCACAAGCTCGAACTTGTCCCGCATGAGGACGCTGTCGCCCGCCTCCACATTCAACACCGGGCCTTCCTTGCCCTGATAGATGCAGCTCGAGGTGTGTTCGTCCTCCGCAGCGCTGTACGCCAGCGTCTGCATCAGGCAGCTCACCGCAGCACATACGATGTCCTGTCCCGCCGGGGCATACCCCGCGTGGCCCTCGGCCCTCATCGTCAGCTTCCCGCCCTCCGGGTCTGCCACATAAATAATTTTGATCATGTAGAACCTCCTCACTTATTCGGGTCATTGATATTCATCGCCCTCTCGGCAGCCTTCGTGGCCAGCGGGTTCGTTCCGCCGCCCACCTGTCCGCCCAGAGAGTTCGTCACTGTCTTCGCGCTGGTCTCTCCACCGCCCCCGCCGCCGGTCATGGCAGCGGCTGCAGCACCGGCCTGTTCGCTCAGATTCGAGCCGTTCTGCTGGTCGATGACAGCCGCCATCTGCTGGATCTGTGCCATGGCCTGCTGCAGCTGCTGGTACAGGGTGCCGTTCTGGGCCACCCTCTGGCGCACCTTCTCGATGCCCTCGAAGTCCATCATGTCCAGACACGCCAGTGCAGCGTCGGCGTTGGCCGGGGCAAAGAATCCCAGCTGGTAGCACTCCTTCGCTGTCTCGTTCTGGCTAAGGCGGCTGAAGGTGCTCTTTTTGGCCGCGCTCACCGTGATGTCGAACACCGGCTCATGGGCGCCCAGTTCCACGCCGCCCACGCTCTCCACCGGCTGCGGCCGCAGCATCTGTCCCGAGAACTCCCGGTACTCCGTACCGCCCTGCTGGCCGGTGATCCGGTAGACCCGCTCTTCGTCGTAGAACTGCCGCATCAGGTCGATGATGAAGTAGCACTCCTTGGCAAAGGAGCGGTAAGAGCTCTTCAGCATGTCCCGGCTCAGTTTCGAGCCTGCTTCCTGCAGCGCCGCAATGGCCGAGGCCGCCGTCAGGCCGCTGGTCGCGCCGCCCTGGTTCACGTCCCGGTTTCCGCTGATCTCCTTCAGCTCGGCCACACGGTTCTGCTGGTAAGCGATGGTGTTGGAGGGCAGCGGATCGGTCTCCAGCTCCATAAAGCCCCGCTCATCCAGACGGCCCACCAGATGTACCACGTCTTTTGCCGTGTCCAGCAGCTCGTCTTCGTTCACGCCCGCCGTGTCCGAGACGAGGTATCGCTTCTTGGCCGCCGCCAGCGTGTTCTCGTCCATGGCCTGGGTCATCCGGTCGATGGCGTCCTGCGTGTCCTTCATCACGTCGATGTACCCAAAGCCCGCCGGGCTGTTCTCTTCCACAAAGAGCGGGTCGAACACGAAGGGATATTTTCCGTGGTCATAGAAACCGGTCTCGGCCATCGCCGGGTCGTTCTCGCTGGCGTAGAGCACCACGCCGTTGCAGAACTTGCAGTAATGCACCACGGTCTGGCCGCCGGGCTTCTCCCGCTTGTAGTACCAGTCCACCACCACGCTCTTTTCGCTGGTGTCGATGTTCTGGTCACTGACGTACTGCCCCACGGTGATGCCGCTGCTGCCCGCCTTGCCCTCGAGCTGAGGCCACCGGGCCGCCAGACGGTCGTTGTCGGCCAGCGCCAGCGAGAAGAAGTTGGCCGAGTCCTGGATGTCCTCCACGCCCGGCTCCCAGTAGAGCATCAGAAGGTCCATGCTCCGGATGGCAATGTCCCCAAGGCCCTCCCGCAGCTCCGGGTCCCAGAAAATGCCCTTGACGCCGGTACCCTGCTTGAGCTTACGCCACCAGGTGTCGCTGTACACGCTCTCGTAGTCTGCCTGTTCCAGCACCACCGGCAGAATGTCGGAGAGGAGCCTCGCCGTCTCCTCGTCGTCCTGCGCCCTCGGCAGCACGTTCGGCTCCGGGTAGTTGTCCATGGCGTCGGCGTGTTTGTTGGCGATGGAGTTGAACAGCCACCCCGTGCTGGGGGCGCGCTTGCCCTCCATCACCCGGTTGCCATACTGCTTCCAGTGGCCCAGCTTGTACCATTCCTCGTTGTCGATGATCCGCTTGTCGAGACTGGCTTTGGCCGACTTGTATTTTTCGAGGATGGCCATTGCCTCGCTGATCTCCTTCTCGCCGATCGCTGGTTCACCATCCAGCACCCCGGCCAGACTCTCGCCGCCGGGGCTTTCATCTGCTGTCAGGTCAAGCTCTTTTTTCCCAAATTCCATCCCATTTTCCTTTCCGCGTTCCTGTTCATATCCTCATAAACCTCGTCTTGTCCTTCCTCGGGTCCATATCCAGCGGGTCGTCCAGCATGGGCGGCGGCTGGGTGTGCTTTGCGGCGCTGATGGGGTTCTCCATCAGCACATACCGGCACTCGTCGTAGATGTGATCCTCCTGCGTGGTGTCGATGTCCTCCACATTGCTCTCGTCATAGACGAGGTTCGGGATGGTGCGGATGAAGTGCTTGCAGGTGTTGAAGACCTGCAGCATCGGCCTGCCGTCTTCGCCGAAAGCCAGCCGATAGTGAAACTGCATCTTTCCCGCCAGACGGGTGTGGTCGCCGGGCATCCAGTGCAGAAAGTTCGGACTTTTCTCCTGCATGTCCGCGATGCTCTCGCCCCGGCTCTCGTCGAAGATGGCCGGGTCGGCCACGCCCAGGATGACCCGGCCTTTCAGCAGCGGGTCATTTTCCTCTGCCTCCCGGATCATCCGTGCCTGTTCCATCGGGTCCTTTCTCAGACCCTCGTTGGGTGTGCCGGTGCAGCCGTAAAGCTCCTTGATACGGTAAAGCCGCCCGCGCTCGTCCGCTGCATACCACCCCACAGAAAACGGCTTCGAGAAACCGAAGTCGTATCCCCGCCATATCTTCCAGTGCTCCGGGATGGGGAACGGTTCGATGACGTGGGTCCAGCGCTGGTCCTTGTAATGGTTCGGGTCGTTCCGCCACTCGGTGAACACCTGCCCCGAAAAGCTGTCCCAGTTTCCGTAGAGCAGCGCCTGCTTTTCGGCCTCCGGCAGCGAGGCCAGTGTGCCGATGTAGCCCGGGTCATTTTCCAGCAGCGCCGGGTTGTCAAAGACGGTGGACGGGATAAAAATGCGGGTGCGCCGCCGGGTGATCTCCTCCCCGTCCGGCGCTTTCACCTTCACCAGCTGCACCATCCGCGTCCCGGCAGGTGCCGGACTGATAAACCGTGCCTTCACCCAGCCATGCCCCACGCCGCCGGGGTTGGCCGTGGCCCGGATATAGACCCGGGTGCCGGGGCCGCTGGGGCGGTTGCGGCTCATAACATAGCTGTATTCGTCCCAGGTAAAGTGGGTCAGCTCATCCACACCGATAAAGTCGAACGCTTTGCCCTGATAGTTGTACTTGTCCTGCGCGTGATGCAGGCTGCCGAAGTAGATCTTCGCCCCGCTGGGGAAGGTCCAGCAGTGGCTCGAGCCGTTGTACCTCGCTTTGGGAAATACCGGCTTGTAGTACCGCATGGTCTTGTCGATGAGCTCCGAAAGCTGCGGGTAAGTCTTGCGCAGGATGAGCGCCCGGTAGTGTGGGATGTGTACCTGCCGCAGCGCCTCGATAATCAGTGCGTCGCTCTTCCCGCCACCAGCAGCGCCCCCATACAGAGCTTCGTCCTCGGTGCGTGCCATAAAAGCTGCCTGCCTCGGCTGCGGCGACCAGATTACGGGGCGTCCGTGATATGTTTTATGCTCCATCCACCATCACCTCCGGCCCTTTTTCTTCTCGGCCCTCGGCCCCGATCTCCACCAGCGGTGGGGCATCGCCCTCGCTCTGGCTCTGGCTGGGTACCATTGCCGCAGCCTTTTCGGCCACGGTCATCAGCACGGTGGCCATCGCGGCGGCGTTCTTGTCGCTCATCACGCGCTCGCCGTACCGCTCGAGCTGAGCGTCCAGTAGTTTTCGCTCTTCGCTGTCCAGCTGCCGGTCGTAGCTGTCCTCGGCAGCGTACATCACAAGCCCCGTCTCCGTGGCGTCCGCCAGCTCTTCGGCATCACTCTTGAGCAGTGTGCCTACCGCGAAGCAACGTGCGCGGGTGTCCTCGTCCAGTTTCCGGTGGAGCTTGGCCTGTACCTGGGCCGCACGCTGGCTCTCGTCCACACGGCTCTGCAAATAGCTCACCTGCGCCCTCGCCCCGAGGCTGGCCCGGATGGCGATCTCCCGCGCAGCGGCCTGCCGCTCTTTTGCAAAGGCGTCGCCCCGGCTGGCCTCCTCCGCCATCCAGCTGCGAATGGTGCTCTCCGGTACGCCGTACCGCCGGGCTACCGCACAGATGGAGCCAGACGACAGCATGGCCATCAGCACCTCGGCCCGCACCTTCGGCGGGTACTTCTGTCCCCGCCGGGAGCCCTTCACCGTGTTTTTGCAATACCTGCGCCCTGCCATGCTCTGCCTCCCCTCTGTAGTTCTTCCCTCCCAGTCTACAGCCACCGGAAAAACAAAACTACTGCGGACATTTTGCCCGCAGTAGTTTTGCAAGGTCTCGCCGCAGGCGAGCACGGGTTGCGGCTCCCAGCGTCTGCTGCGCTCCCGCTTGCATCCTGCTGGCCGCTTCCCCAGCCTCGGCTCCCTGTTTCCGCCACTGGCGGCGGTCGCCTCCGCTGCGGACATTTTGCCCGCAGTAGTTTCTTGTATGGCAAACAGGCCGGGTCTCCCCAGCCTCATCACGCTATGGCAATGCTATAACAGCCCTGCCGCCGCTGCGTATATCCCCACGGTGCTCAGCGCCTCCAGCTCCTTGTGGTAGTAGGTCGTCCGCCCGATGTGCAGCTTCGCCACCACCCGTTCCTCCGGCATCCCGTCCAGATACCGCATCTGCAAAAGCCGTTTGCATACCGGGTCTGCGGCCTCGTAGTAGTCCATCGCCAGCGCGATCACGCCCGCCCAGTCGCTTTTTCCCTGTCCACAAGCCCGCAGCTCTGCCCGCACCCGTCGTTTCTGCTCCCTGGTCAATCCCTTGCCGCCTTTCTTCCGCGCGCGTCAAAACGCAAAATACCGGTATTTTATCTGTCAGGTGCGAACTTTCGCACCCTCCCGCTTCACCATCACCACATAGCAGCGCAGCTCGTCCGCGTCCCAGCCCTCTTTTTCGTCGCCCGGCGCTTCCGGCTCGGGTACAACGCACCGCACGAACTTCCAGCCCGGGTATCTCTGCTCCCACCAGTAGGCGTTGTCCTTGCAGTCGGTGCAGCCTTTGCGCAGCTGCTTGCGGCTCCATCGGGTGTCGTTGGGGGTGTGCTCCACCGGCAGTGTCAGATTCCTCGTCTCATACCACCGCATCTGTCCGTGCTTCTCGAAGTAGGTGATCAGGTCATCCAGCCTGTTTTGCAGATTTAACCGGTCGGCGTTGGCCGTGCCGAGGCTCTCCACGCTGCCGTCCGGCCAGCGCACGGCCCATTTGTCTTCCAGCAGCTGCCGGAAGTCGGCGTTTTGCCGCATGGTCAGCCCTTTGCACTCTATCAGCAGGTGATGGTGGTACCGCCCGCTCTTTCGCCCGCAGCCGGTCAGGCCCATGACCCGCAGCTCCACGTCTGCGCCGTATAGCTTTGCGATGGCAGCTTTCACCCGGCGGATGTAGTTGCGCAGATCCCGCTGGGCCTGCTCCATGCTCTCCGGCAAAAAAGCCTCTATGTAGGTCAGGGTCAGATAAAATCCCAGCACGGTAAAGTTTGCGTTGGCTTTCTGTACCCTCCACCGGTGTGCGTGCTGGGCGTTCCGCTTTTTCTGCCGCTCGCTGCTGGGCCTCGTCTTCTTCCGGCGCTTGGCTGCGTGCTCCTCCGGTGTGATGTGGTAGAGGTCCACCTCCATGTACCCCTCTCCGCAGAGTGTTTTCTTCTCCCGGGTATATCTCTTCTTCATCCTGTACCCTCCTGCTGCCTTGAGCTGGTAGTGTAGTTTTCTTTCCTGTGGCCCATCACCGTCACAGGGATAACGGGTATACTAGCTCCCCAAAGCGCCCGCCCGGACGCTTTTTTTATAAAAAGGATTATATAAACCGATATGCCTGCCGCCGAGCTCCCTCGGCAGCACCCATCTCGCCTTATATTTTGTCGAAGATGCCCCCGATGGTTTTCCACCGGGGGCTTACCTGTCTGTATTTTTATGGTCTTGCTGGTTTTCCCGCCGCTGCCCAGTAGCCGTAGGTCAACTCCGGCCGGCCTTCCTTTCTGGCGATGGCGTTGTAGAGTATCAGGTCGTGGACGTCGTAGTCCAGCGGCGTCGGGTCTTTTATCTTCCGCAGGACGGACCGCTCCGGCTTCTTTGCGGCGCAGTCTGCCTTTTCACCCCGGGCATTGTTCTGGCCGACCTTCCGCATCTCTTTTCGGCAGGTCATTTTTGCAATGCCGCGCTTTATGCAGCGCCCGCCCTGTTCTTTGTAGGTATAGTAGGCCGCGTTGTCGTTGCTGAAGACGCCCGCCTCCCACAGTTCCCTTGCGGTGCCTTCGCCTATTACGTCTCCGGCTGCGTTGTAGCAGGTGTAGACGCTCATCATCCGGCCTTTCTCGCCGCGCTTCACTTCCGGCTGCCGTTCCTCAAAAGAGATTGCGTATTTCCGGTTCCGCCGCTTCTGGTTCTCGTGCTTGGCCCACTCGCTGGTGTGGTAGCCCTTCGGCACGATGCCGCTGGCTTCCAGCTCTCCGGCTGTGCCTTTTGCGAGGACTTCCCCGGTCTGGTAGTCCTTCACGGTGTAGAGATTCGCTTTTCCCATGTGTTCTCCTTTAGCTGTGCCATTGCAGCCGTAGCCTTTTCTTCCAGTTTCTTTTCGCTCAGCACCCGCAGCCCGCCCTTCCCGGCCTTTCGCCCCAGCTGCTGCATCACGGCCCGCTTCAAAAACGCCCGCTTCTGCTCCTCGTAGTCCCGCTCGCTCTGCCGGACCCGGTCTTCGTCCGGCTGATTCTCCACCACGATGTCTTCCTTCAGCGCAGCCTGCGCGCACCGGCGCAGATGCTCCATCGCCACATCCAGGCCGTCGGCGTGGCCTTCTTCGTTCACCTGCCGGTAGTTGGCCAGCGCCTCTTCCTTCAGGCGGAGCAGTCGTTCCGTGCTGAAACCCAGCTCGTCCATGCAGGCTTTGGCGCAGAGCGTCCAGACCATGCCAGCTGCCACGTCGCCCGCCATCCGCAGCTGCTCTTCCCGCCGGGTGCGGGGGCTGCGCAGCACCGGCACCCGGAAGTCGGGATCTACATTCCTCGGCATCCAGCTGCGCCGCAAAGCAAGGCTCCTGTCCGTCGAGGGCATCCCCCGGTCGTTTACTGTCATGGCCACATCCAGACTCTCCTGCCCCAGCTTTTCCGCCCGGGCCAGAATCTTGTTCAGCCGCGCCGCACCAATGCCAAAGCTCTGATGCAGCGCGATGAGGATGCACCACCTCGTCATCTCCGCCGTTCCCTCCCGCGTCAGATCAAGCTCTGTCGTGAGGCTCATTTTGTTTTTCTTCATGCTGCTCGTACTCCCTGCACTTCTCATCCCGCCCGGCGCAAACAAGGCACTTCTGGCGGGTTATCTCAAAAACATGGATGCACTGTTTCCGGTCTATCATGGCTCACCCGTCTCCGCCATCAGGCGGCTCAGATCGCCCAGCATCCCGCTCACGGTCTTGGAGAGCGTGTTGATGGCGTCCTCCTGCAGGTCTCCCGGCAAGGCCCGCACCGTAAAGCTGGCCGCCACCATCTCCTGCTTCAGCCGGGTGTTCACCCGGCTCACCTCTGCCCAGAGCTTTGCTTCGTCCGGCGTCATCTTCCGGGCGCTGGGCCGGACAGCCCCCTTGATGAGCGCCGTCAGCTGGTGGAACTCTTCCTCGCTCAGCTCCTTGTCGTTGCCGGCTTCGGCGATGGCCCGCGCCCGGTCGCTGGGCGTACCGGTGCGCATGATCTGCTCGTATTCTTCCAGTTTCATTTTTCTCCCCCCGCATTCATCCCGTACAGTGCTGCTATAAACTTTGCTTCTTTGCCCTCTACGCCCCGCGTTACCTTGAGATCTTCCGTATCCAGCAGCATCCCCTTGATGCCCCTCGAAATCTCCTCGGCAAACTGTGGGTTGGTCGCCATCGGTCCCAGCAGATTCCTTGCCACGCCCACAAAGCCCCGGGCGGCGCACATCAGCACTTCATCCGGCGTTTCTTCTTTTGCCTCCATACCAAGCGCGACCTGTCCCTCTGCTACTTTTTTGATCTCGATCCGTACCATTGCACTCTTCTCCTTTACGCACTATGCCTGTCGTTCTTCTCTTCCGCTCCGCTCTGGCAGCTCTTCAGCTTGCGGCAGTACCGGCGCAGCTGCGCCTTCTCCGCCTGCTCAATTTCCAAGCCCCGGCCATAGCCCCAGCAGACGATGCCGCCGGCGGCCATCAGCACGGTCAGGATGGCCGCGCCCGTCCAGCTGCCCACGGCGTCAAAGGTGATGCTGTCGCCCACCCCCGCCGCACCGATGAGCAGCACAGTGCCGGTCAGATAAAGCGCCTGTATCTTCATCTTCATTTTCATTGCAATTCTCCCTTCTCTGTGGTAAAATCGTTCTGGCGATAGGCCCTTCAACCTGTCACTCGGAAGCTCGTCGGTGTTCCAGCACCGGCGGGCTTTTTGTTTTTCGGAGCCTTCCTGGCGTTCCGCTGGCATATCTCCATGGCCTCCTGCCGCTGTTCCAGCGCGGCGTTCTTGTCGATGCGCCACAGCCTCGGCCCTTCCTTGTGTGCGGGCAGCTCGCCCCGCTGACACATCCGCCGCACCGTCTTCGGGCAGATGCCCATCAGCTCGCCGTACTGCACCACAGTCAGATACGCGGGCAGCTGCCTCGCGTCCCATACCTTCGCCTTCCGCATGGTCCTCCCCTCCTCACAGCCACTCGCTGCAAATGGTGTCGGCCACGTGCTTTGTAAACCCCAGCAGCTTGTCGCCCCGCTGGAACATCAGCACGGCAGCGCCCACGATGGGCTGCTTGCCGTTCTCCGTGACGTCCGCCGGGGCAAGCCGCGTGGCCTTCTGGTTCGCGGCCTTGCACTTCAGGCGGCCGTCCTCGTCCACCAGCAGCACCAGCCGGTCGGCCTCCTCCCGCGCCCAGGTGGCGTCCAGCGCCGACGGCACGGTCTCCACATACCCGCTCACCAGCTTCTGCAGGGTCTCCAGCTTCGCGCCGTCCCCCTCGTCGCACTTGAGCAGAAAGCTCCGGTTCTTCGCCGGGATAACGATAATGTAACGGTTCATTTTTACTCCTCCCTTGGGCATCTGTGCTGCAACACAGGTGCTCATTCTTTTTCTTCAAACAGGTAGTCCAGTGTACGGCCTTCGAATACCGCCTGAATAGCTTTTGCTTCCCGCAGGGTAAATTGAGTCCGGCCATTCATTTTGTCATTCATCGAGCTTTCCGAGATCCCAATGTACGCCGCCAGCCCCCGCTGGCTGTAGTGATGCTTCTTCAGCTCCACCACCAGATTTGCAAACATCTTTTCTCCTCCCTCCCGCACTCTTCGGCGGGTCAGTTGTGTGTGGTGAACTTATACAAAAATCTTTCGATTTTTTCACAAGCTTGACAAATCAAATCGCAGCATTTGATTTTTGCATACAAAATTTGTATTCTTATTATTATAATTATTTCTTCCATCTTGTTCTCTTTGGACTATGATACAATCCTCCCAGAAAGGAGGTGATTCTTTGATAGGCCTCTACAAATTTTACTTTCGGATACGCTGTCCTTTTGATTCGTTGGGCATCCTGCCTCCCGCCGGGTCTGAGATACGTTGTATCGCTCGCCCGAACGCCGTGCCGATCTGGACGCTTCCGACGCCCTGTGACCATGCAAACCAAATCGGCCTCCAGAATTGCGAAATGTGTACAGCCGCCCTTTATCTGATGTTTGAGTCCGGTCGTATCCCGCTGGAATTTATTCCATCCTGCCCGGTGCGCACTCTTCCTGACCCCATTCGGCCATCTCTCGAGCTGCTTTCTGCACCGTCCCGGCCAGATCAGCGACCATAGCCGATATTTTCCGGTTATAGTCCGGGTCAACCAGCGCCATCCGCCGGGCGTCCATCCATGCCGGAAGAAACTCCCACAGGCCCATCGCCGCCATCAGGGTTTCGTTGTCTCCCTCGCGGCGGAACAGTCCCAGTGCATCGTAGTCCCTGCCCTCCTCTTCCACAAGAGCGCAGGGCTTTTTGCTTTCGTTGTCCATCTTTCCTCCTTTCTCCCGCACTCTTCGGCGGGTCAGCGGCTTGTCCGCTTTCCCGCTGCGTGATACAATCCTTTCAGAAAGGATGTGTAATTATGACTTTTGTTGAAAAACTGACCCTTGTTTCCTCCTTTGCCGCTCTCGTCTCTGCCGCAGCCGCCCTCTTCACTTCCATTGCGCAGGTCTTCATCGCTCGTAGTTCCAACCTGTATGCTTATAGACTTGAATCCGACAAGCTCTTTTTTCATGCCAAAGTCGAAGCCTACCAGCAGTTCTTCCAAGCCACTGACCGCTGCATGAATCTTCTGGATCGTACTTCCGCCGGCGATTTGCTCGCCCGCTGTTCCTATGCGATCCTCTTCTCTGAAGAGGATGCTACCTGTAAAAAACTCAGTGCGCTTTCAGCACTGCTTATGGAATTCAGCTCTTCTCCTGCATCTACCAATGTTGTAGAAAAACTCAAGGTCGTCGATTATGAAGCCGTCGAGGCTATGCGGCAGGAACTGCTACAGCTGCGTGAACCCCGGCACCAGCCACTCACACAGCACAAGCACCGTGTATAAGTAGCTCACGCCGATAGAAAACAGGATGTATCCCTGTCTCTCCCCGTGCAGCCATACTTTCGCTATCCATACGGCTACAATGTTCATCGCCCACGCCGCCAGCAGCCAAACGATTGCTTCTGTCACTTTTTTCCTCCTCCCTCACGCGCTCTTCGGCGGGGCAGCAGCCCGTTTCGTGGCCAAACTTTTTGAGCTATGATACAATACCCCCAGAAAGAAGGTGATTGTCACGTCTTGTGTAATCGATTTCCATATTCGCTGCCCTCAGTACTTTTCCTTTGAACAACCACCCTATCATGTGTCTATTGCATGGGTCGAAACGCCCGATACTCCCGAACCATTTTTCACGTACCCGGGAGGTTGTGGCGGCTACCGGGATTGTTATGAGTGCAGATGGTGCCTGCGGACTGTTCAAGAAATGTTCACTCGTGGCGAGATCAGCTTTTATTGCGACCCTCGTTCCGTTTATGGAACATATCATGTAAAGCTCAATCAGATAATTTGTCCTCGTCCCGCAGGACCCGTTTCAGACCTGCCTTGACTGCCTGAGCCAGTTTCTTCCGGTACGCCCTGTCTTCCCGCTGCCACGGGTTGTTCATGGAGCCGTACCAGAAGTTCAGTGCGTAGCAAAACTCGTCCAGTGCAGCACAAAGCGGGTCTTCTTCCCGAAATACGGTGGTTGTGTCCCTGCCCTCCTCTTCCACAGGAGCGCAGGGCTTTTTGCTCTCGTCGTTCATCTTTCCTCCTCCCTTACGCGCTCTTCGGCGGGTCGTCCACGTTCGTCCGGCTGGTGGCCAGTAGCACTGCGCCTTCAATCATGTACCCCAGTTTTACCTGCACGTCCTCCGGCAGAGTCTTCATTTTGTCCAGCAAGCTACTGGCGTTCATCTCTGCGACTGACATTTTATCAACCTCCTTGTTTGTTATCGCTCTTAGAAAGTTTTCTATCTGAACTTTCCGAGCTTATTTTAGTTTATAATCTTATCTTTGTCAAGTGTTTCTTTGCATTTCGTGTTGATTTTCTGAACTTGATGTGCTATAGTAGCGTCGAAGGGAGGTGAAAACCATGAACGAGCGAATCAAAGCCGCACGTAAAGCCCTCGGATTGACAATGGAGCAATTCGGTAAGCGTGTAGGTTTGAGCAAATCAGCTATCAGTTTGATTGAAAGCGGAAAAAACGGAACGACTGAGCAAACAGTTGCATCTATCTGTCGTGAGTTTGGTGTCAGTGAAAAGTGGCTGCGCACTGGCGAAGGCGAGATGTTCGACCAGAGCACAGAATCTTCTCTTGACCGTCTGGCCACTGAGTATCATCTGGATGAGCGAAAAAAAACCATCATCTCCGCTTTCCTCAAGCTCAGCACTGCCGATCAGGAGGCCATCCTTCGCTACGTCGATTCTTTGGCCGCAGAGTTGTCTGTCTCGCCCCCGGCGCTGGACGTCGATGCCGAAGTTGAAGCCTATCGTCAGGAACTTCTTGCGCAGAAAAAAGCGGAGGTCGCTGTCTCTCCCTCCGCTGGTACAGCCGCCAACGCAGGCTGAAATAAGCGAAAAGGCTCCTGTGCGTCCCTGCACAAGAGCCTTTTCACGTTGCTGTGGCAACAAAACAAATTTTATATCAAATATTTGGTAATTTTGACACTTCACATCTCTCCACTTTTTCCTCTATGATTGTAAAAATGCATATAGGGAGGGCTTTATTGTGGAGCAAAGCACCCATGTCCATCGGTCTATTATTGCTATTTTTATCAAGACTTTTATTTTTCTTAGTATTGGGCTATACTTCGGAATTCGTCTTGGTGAGGGATATTATAATTTCTATCAGCCAACCTCTCCCTATTATCAAAATGCCGTTTCTCAAGCAAGTCATGATAGCTATAACGCCGGTTGGAACGATGGTTTTAGGGCCGGCGATGATTTTGAAACCAATCGAATCAACAAGAGTTCTTATAATAAAGGCTGGAATGATGGTTACAACAGTTGCCGTGAAGAAAATCAATCAATTCGTAATGAATATGACGCCGGTTATTCTGTAGGTTATGACGCCGGTTGGGATGACGGCTGGGAAGAAGGTCATATTGACGGTATGGCAGATGGTTACAGTGAAGCTTATACAGAGGGCTATGATGCTGGTTATGATGCTTGTTTTGACGCTATATCATAAATGTTCTACGCCTGGCCTGGGCGTAAAGGAAGCATAAAAAATAACCGCTCTGGCTATACCAAAGCGGCCGATCTGTATATGGAGGAATCATCATGGAGGAATTTCAATCCTCAAAGTATATTCATAAATTCAAATCCACGCTTGATGATATGAGTCTTTACTGCAATATACCGCTTGGTGTCATTCGTTCTTCTGAATCAATAACTCGCAAGCCTTTCTGGCCATGGATTAGAACAAAGGCTTTGGAGCAGTTAACTGAAAATCCATTAGAAGTAGTCAACTTTTTTGGCCTAGAATTATCTACACCACCCGATGTTTTTGCTTGGTACCACGTTTTATATCTTCTTTTCTTGCTCTTCCCTTCTAATCCATCTATGATTACCGGCGCTATTTCTTCCGCAATAGAATACGGAACCGATGAAAAATTCATAACAAGAACTTCCGCAAAGTTACTATATTCTGCTCTAACTAATCCCAATTCGCCTGTAATAATTTCTCAAGTTGATAAAACTGTTCCTTCAACCTCTAACGAAAGAGATTCTGCAACAGCGCGAGCAACTGCTCAAGGCTGTGGTTGCCTTTCGGTGCTTCTTGTAATTTATCTTCTCATTGCCTTTTTCGGAGATTAAATAATTTTGAATCGAGGTGCTTATTTATGTCCACCCGCCCCCATCCCGAATCTGCCCGCATCATCCGGGAGGCACGGCAGGCCGCCGGGCTGACGCAGAAGGAATTGGCGGAGAAGCTCGATGTCACCACCGGTACGATCGGCTATTATGAGCGAGGCGCAGGCCAGCCCAAAACAGATAATCTCTTTGCACTCTGTAACATCCTGCACATCAGACCCGCCGACCTCCTGAGCGCCGATACATAACCAAACGCCCCCGCCAGTGTTTCCACCAGCGGGGGCGTTTGTACAAAAAAATCCCGGCAGCCTTGTACGAAAAAGCTGCCGGGGTGCGCATAGGGGTGCAATGTCGGTTTCGATCCGCACAATGATCATGTGACTTGCCTGCTGACACATCCAGTATACCATACCTCATGTGCATCGGCAAGCAAGTCGGAAAGGAGTTTTTATGGCCAAAAATAAAAAGCGTGCCGATGGACGGTATTCCTGTCAGGTCTACCTCGGCAAAGGCCCGGACGGGAAACGCAAATACAAGACCTTCTATGGCTCGACTCTCCGTGAGGCCAAAGCCGCTGCGGATGATTTCCGTTCTGCCGTCAGCAAGGGCATGGACCCGGAACAGGCCGAAGCCACCTTAGGCACCCTGTACGATAACCTCATTGCCGCCAAAAAGGCAAAGGGCATCGGCCAGAAAAGCATTGACCGACTGGCGACCAATAAGGCCCACTGGGGCGAACTGGTGGACGTCCCGGCGTCTGAGCTGCGTGCGGCCGACTTCCAGCAGGTGCTCAACAACTTGGCCGACTGGCATGACGGCAAGCCGCCTCTCTCCCACTTCACCCTCACCAACCTGCGCGGCAGCGCCAAGGCGGCGTATGACCTCGCCATCCCGGAGATCGTGATGTACAACCCTTTGGTCAAGACCATCACCCCCGCCGGGGCTGCGCCGGAGCCGCGCGACCCCCTCACCGAGGCGCAGCAGCGCTGGATCCGTGAGACACCCCACGCCGCCCAGCGAGCCGCCATGCTCCTGCTCTACTCCGGCCTCCGCCGCAGCGAGGCCACCGCCCTCACTTGGGCCGACATCGACCTCGACGACGCCACCATCACGGTCAACAAAGGTTACGACTTCCGCGCCAAGAAAGTCAAGATCACCAAGACCCCTGCCGGCGTCCGCGTCGTCAGCATCCCCAAAGTTCTTGTCGATTATCTTCGCACCCAGCAGGATGGCTGCTTCTATGTGCTCCACAACCACAAAGGCCAGCAGATGACCGAGCAGGGCTGGAAGCGTCTGTGGGAAAGCTATATGCGCGACCTGAACGTCAAGTACGGCTACGACGGCCAGCAGAACAAAAATCGCCCGGGCGGCCTGCCCATGCGCATCGACACCTTCACCCCGCACCAGCTCCGCCATACCTTCTGCACTCTGATGTACTTTGCCGGTGTGGACGTCATGACCGCCCGCGACCAGATGGGCCACAAAGACATCTCGGTCACGCTTGGCATCTATACCGCCCTCGACAAAAAATTCAAGAAGAAGAAAATAAACCGTCTGGACACTTACCTCAAAAAGTCCTGTACACAGTCCGGCTGACTTGTTTCTTGCCCTTTTTGACTTGCATCTTGACTTGCATTTCAAAAAAACTTTCCGGGAAATTAGGGCAATTAGCGCCCACATTCCCCTTCAAAGGCTATCTCCCAGCCAAACAAAAATCCCCGAAAAGCTAGGCGCGAAGCCACTTTTCGGGGATTTTACTTTGGAGCTACTGATCCGATTCGAACGGACGACCTGCTCATTACGAGTGAGCTGCTCTACCGGCTGAGCCACAGTAGCACATTGCGATCTCTGCAACGTGTGATATTTTACCATAAAAGCCGGGAGCTGTCAAGATTGATTCGCAACTTTATCCCTCTGTGTTTGATTTAGCTCCTTTGCAAGGACGCGGCTCAGCTCACAGACCACAAAGCAGCAGCCGAGAAACACCAGCAGCGCACAGTCGGGCGGGAGTCGGCGCATCGTGGTCACGCGGCCGCACAGGCCGCTGAACGTCTCCTGCGCCCGCTGAGGAAGGAGAAGATAAAATACCAGCAGCGAAAGCGGCAGATGGAGCAACCGGGCGCGGTAGAGCGGGCGGAGGGTCATCTCGGGCGGGCAGATGGTCCGCACCTGCATCAGAACAGAAAGCCCCTGCACGCTCAGCGCCGCGCAGCACAGCATACTGGCGAACCGGCCGCTTTTCGCAGCCAGGTCACAGCCGGAGCAGACCTCCAAAAGCATCGCGCAGAAAACGCCTGCACCGGAGGGCAGCACTTCCCCCGCTCCTGCGGCCAGCATCCGGAAAAACAGGACGAAGCCGCAGAGCTTGAGGTAGGTCTGGGACGCCTGCGCGATGATGCCGTCCAGCCGGAGAGGCTGCGAAGCGGTCGGGACAGCGGGGTGCGCCATTGACCCAAGCGTCCCTCCCAGCCGCGCCAGAAGCGCGGCGGACAGATAGCCCGCCGCCACCTGTGCAAGGAACAGCAGGACGCCCAGCTCTGCACTGCCCAGCATGGACTGCCCGACAGCCAGTATCACAAAGGACGGGCCGGAACAGACACAGGCCGGAAGGAGCGCATCGGCCTCCCGCGCGGTGAGCTGCCCGGAGCGGACGGCCTCGGCGGCGGCACTTGCTGCGGGGGCAAAGCCGCCCAGAGAGCCGATGAGCAGCACCCGCCCAGCCGCCGGAGCGCGGACCCCGATGAGCCTTGCAACTGGGCAGAAGGGCAGCCCCAGCACATCCGCCGCCGGGCATTGGATGAGCAGCGTGGACACGATGAGGAACGGGAACAGCGAGAGCAGCAGCGGACCGCCGCAGAGCGCCAGCCCTTCCCGCAGGGCCTGTGCGCAGGCATCCGGCGCGGCAAACGGCAGCAGACCCGCGGCCAGCGCCATCAAAAAGTACCCCACGCCCCGGATTTTCTCTTTCTGAATCATACGCGCACCCTCCATTTCCATATATATGTGGTAATTGGCAGCGGTTTGCATGGCGGGAGGGAGCAGCGTGGGAAGGAAACGAAAGCAAACGCATTCCCTGCGCGGCTGGTTCCGGCGGATGTTCCGTCAGCCGCCCGGGGACTTCTACGGACGGGCTTCGGTCTACCTGAGCGGCAGAAGGATGGAGATCGAGCAGTTCCGGCGCATCCGCTCCTACGAAGAAGGCAAGCTCTGCCTCGAGCTGGGGCGCGGCACTCTGACGGTCTACGGCGACGATTTGAAGATAGAGACACTCTCCGCCCGGAGGCTCACCCTGCGGGGGCAGATTCTGCGGACCGATTTTTCAAAGGAATAGGAGCTTTCTACCATGGAATGGATTCAGCTCTGGGCGGGCATCACCTTTGCGGCGCAGAACGGCGATGTCGAAGGTCTGCTGACTGCTGCGGCCGCAGGTGGGCTGCACCTCTTCGACATCGTTCCCCGGCCCGGCGGGTTCTCGGCCCGGTGCGCTGCATGGCATTATCGGAAACTGGCCGCTCTGGCCCGCAGACGGCGGGTGCGGCTGCGCATCCAAAAACGGCGGGGTCTTTTCTTTTGCATCCGTCCCCTTCTCCGGCGGCGGGGGCTCTGGGCCGGATGCCTTGTCTTTCTCCCTCTGCTGCTCTGGCTGCAGGGCTTTGTCTGGTTCGTCGAACCGGTGGGCCTGACGCCCGGCCAGCAGGCGCGGGCCGCCGTCGTCCTGTGGGAGGCAGGGCTTTTCCCGGGAAATGCCGTCACACAGGAAAAGCTCACCGCCGGAGAATACGCCCTGCTCCAGAGCGGTGAGTTTTCCTGGGCCAGCCTCAACTTTATGAAGGGAAAGCTGGTGGCGGAAGCGGCTGCGGCTAAACCGGTGCCGGACATCGCGGCCGGGACGCTCCACGGCCTCCGGGCCAGGGTGTCCGGCACGGTCGTTTGCACCAACCTCGTCAGCGGGACGATGCTCGTCGTCCCCGGCCAGGCCGTAGAAGCCGGTCAGGGCCTCATCGGGACAGCCCGCGCCGAACGGGACGGAACGCTCAT
>OGCN01001210.1_pt1 | contig 35922 bp, 65 predicted proteins | sample 1570181 | NCBI WGS metagenome assembly OGCN01 (sample SAMEA4370584, study PRJEB24528) | human gut metagenome | reverse complement strand
TTAAAGAATGAATTTAATATTATAGAATTATTAAAAATTTTTAATAATTACTCTTTTTGATTATTATCCATGCTTTGAATTTCTAAATATCCCTTTTTAACCTTAATTTAAAGAATTATCATTTTATCTCCCAAATAAGTGCATTAGGCTTAACAACGCCTTATTTATATAATTTTATTGCATAACTAATATTATCTGTTAGTGTCACATATATTAATATCCTATTTTTTCTATAATACATTTTTTAATTTAATATAATATTTTATTAATATTGTTAAATTTACTCACAACTTAAATACTCCTTTATTTCTTTTAAATTCTTAAAGCTTTTTTTACAATATTTTAATATTTCTTCATCAGCCACCTTTAAATCCTCTACATGAATTCCTTTCATTCCTCCAGAAAAAGCTGCTTTTATCCCTGCTGGTGAATCTTCTACAACAAAACAATCTTCAGGTTTAACATTAATTTCTTTTGCTGCTTTTAAAAATATATCTGGATTTGGTTTTCCTTTTTCCACATCATCACCACATACTATTGCATCAAAGCTTTCTTTAAGCCATTTATCTTTTATCTGTTTTTCCACTCTCTCCCTTTTTGCGGATGTCCCTAAAGCTATTTTATAGTTTCTTTCTTTAAGCATTGAAAATAATTCTTTTTCACCTTCTTTTAAAGGATAAGCAGCTATTTTTTATCATAGAAAATGAGGGTATTCCCTCATTTTCTATGATAAAAAATAGCTGCTTATCCTTTTCTTCATACATCTTTTCAATGGGAAGTCCATCACCAAAATTATCCAAAAATATCTTTATTACATTTTCTCTTCCTGTCCCCATTACAGTAATATATAATTCTTTAGTCATTTTATATCCATACTTTTCAAAAACTCTTTGCCAAATATCTAAATACACTTTTTCCGTATCAAAAATTACTCCATCCATATCAAATATCACTGCTTCTTTTCCCATAAAATCACTCCATCATATTATATTTTTTCTTTAACTCTAAAATTCTGTCATCGTTTTTACTCATTTAAGTTCGTACTCCTTTTATATTCTCTACCATTTGCTAAATATTTTTGAATATACATCGGCTTCATCACTTCAAAAATCTTTTCTATCGTAACTGGAATCATGTGCTTTTCTTCTATGTCTTTATATGGATAACGGTTTGATTTAACCATTTTAGATGTAGTCGGAAAAATATCGGTTACTTCAACATATTCTGTATAAGAACCCAAATAAGTATTATTTGATATGTTCTCCTTTTGATGAACAATAAATAGATCTTTACCTTTTTCTATTTGACGAACATCAAACTCATATTTACAACCATTGTAATATTCGCTTATAAAATTTTCTCTTCTCCAATAGCCTGTGTTTGGTGTTTCTTTAAATTCATCAAAAGTGAAATATTTATATTCGTTTTTTGAGCTGTCGTATGGAGAATACTCACAGTTTCCTTCTAAAATATTGTATATATTTGCATATTTTTCACTGCATTTGTTATCAATACATTTGATAAATTTATTCTTTGGTAAAGATTTATAATGTTCAAAAATACCATTATGCCAAAACCAAAAATGTTTACCTTTATTTGTTCCTTTCCAATAGTCAAAAGCTTCAAATTTACCCATATAAATCCAGCTCTCATTATCTTTTGTGAGATATGTAGCACCGATAATTAAATCTTTTGCTTTAATGGTTTCATTATTATGGATAATTTTATTAAAATCACTAATCTGCTTATAATCAGGTGATTCGACAGGCATAAGAACTAAATCTTTACCATCCCATCCATATATAAATTCTCCTTCAAGTCCCTTGCCCTTGATACAATTCGCATTTTCGAGAATGTATAATAAATTTTCAATGGTAATTTCAAACTCAAATCCTCTTGGATCATATACTCTACAATAAGCGTGTCTGTGATCCCATCCTGTAGAGTAATCACCAGCTTTTTTATTTAGTACAAATCCTTCTGTTGGAATATTATCAAATTCATCATTTGGAATTTTATCATCACGCCAACTGTTCCATGATGCTTCTTTTCGCAACTTACCTTTTTCATCATAGTAAATGACATAGGCAAGTTTTCCTGTATAAGTTCCTGAACGATTTTGATATCCAACATTTATCGTTTTAGGAACAAAAATACTACTGTTCAATCTATTGTTCTCTCCTTTTACATTGCCTTTGCAATCGACTTAACCTGGTTATCAAGGTATTTTACAATCAATCTCATCTCTGCCAGCTCCAAGCCACTACTAAGACTAAATTCGTCCTCATCATAACAAGATGAACCTGCTTTCAAAGCACCACTTCTAACCTGAATTCTCTTACCATTATCTCTATACTGATATTTAATAGTCTTTTTATCACCCTTGATATCAATAAAAGTAAGTTCATGTGTTAAATTCCATTTGCTCCATGTTCTCTTTACAGGTTCTTCAACCTTCTCAAAATACTTTTCATACTCGTCAAACGACATACAACCAAGATGACAGCCACCAAACTTAAAACAAATCACTCCACCTTCCTGAATATCAGTTACTTCACAAATCTCACCAATATTATCAAAAACACCCATCTTCTTAACTAACTTAATTTTATCGCCTTTGATCATGCTGCTTTATCCTCCTTATTCCCAAACTTTTTGTTAAATGCATCAATAGCTTTCTGATCCTCTGCCGTTACATCATCATTAAATCTTTGTCTAGCCTGTACAATATGATTATTTCTTACTTCAATCGTTACTAAGCTCTCATCTGGTTTATTCTTCTTTCTCAAGAAAAGAATGTGGCACTTACCGTTAATAACCTTATCTATATATGAAGCAACGCAGTTGTTTTGCATAGTTGCCTCGTCCTTTATATCTTGTGTAGAATCTGGATAAATGAATATATAATCACCAAAAGAACATTCATACTGTTTATTTATTCTCTTCTTAAATAACTCTTCTGAGAATTCTTTCTTCATTCGATTGTAATTTCTACAAGCAATCTTATGTGTAGTTAAAAAATGTCTTGGATACTTGTCAAATTTAGGACTAAGCTGTTTCATCATATTAGCGTAATCGTACAATTCATGAATTAGGAAATCCATAGTTTCAACTGCCTCAAATGTCTTGATTCTATCTAAATACAGCCATAAATCCTTGGCGTTGTAATCATATTCATTTACTAATTTATTGAAAAATGAATAATAACCATAATCCCCATTATATGTCTCTGCATTCCAAACAATATAAATGTCATCAGGAGATAAACTAAGATAATCAAGATTATAAGCTATGTAATGTGCATCTTGATTTTCTTTATAATACTTAACGGTATTGTTGGATAATTTGATGGAATATTTACGACATAATTTGATTAGAGATTTTGGAATCTCATTTATAGAATACTTGAACCGATAACCATCTTTAATAATGTCATCAAATCCTGCTGAGAAAATTTGTTCAAATTTATTATATTTTGGAACCCTATTAAGAATTGTTCCTATGTTACTTATCGAATATGAATACATTTCTGAGTTTCTAACAAATCGTAAAAACTTCGCATACTTTTCATCATCACAACAATCAAATAACTCATTTAAGGTAAACCCACTTAGTTGACTACATAAATTCTTTACTGGCTTGCCCTTAATTCCAATAGCAGTCTTTGTTGCGAAATCATATTTCACAGTACGACCATCTTCATAATCAAAAATGAGATACTGTTTATCTTTATATACTCTCGTTTATATCACTCCTATCTGTTAAAATTTTCAAAAGAAACGAATCTTTCATGTCGTCTGTATAAACATTCCATTGCAGCCATATTCTTTAATAAAATCTGTAAAGAATGTCGTTCCTGTATATTCATCTGCAATTTTACATTGTTTTTCATTTAAAATACAAACACTGTTATAAATATCCAAATATTTACCACCGATATACTGTTCGTAATATCCAATTGTATTAATAAGGAATGGCATATCATTGGAAAACAACAATTTCTCACAAGCTACAAATTTTCCACTATCCTGTTTTTTCATATCTGGTGTATATAAATTAAAACAATAACCCATTTAATATCACCTCACAAATGTTTACTCTCTCATTGGCTCAACCCTATATTGTTTATTCCAATCTATTCTCTTCTTCAATAATGGAATCCAAGGACAGTGTAAATTTTCCAGTTCCGTTCCTTTTAATCGTCTGGATCACAGCCAAGATATTCTTCATGACCGCAATAAGGACAAGCTACTTTATATTCAGGAACTTTATATTTAAAACTACGATAGTTAGGAAATATCATTCAAACATTCCAATCATCCTTTGATTCAACTTCGTATACACAGTTGCAACATCTACACACAAACTGAATATTTTTGCCGAAATAATTACCTGCTATAATCTTCATATTTGCTCCAATCAATCTCTACATACTGCTTAAAACAAGGATAATATGTAGTCGCTCCTGTCTGTTCTTTACACCAATCATCTAATAATTTCTGTAAAGAACCCTCATCGCACTGATCATATGCGTCTTCATGTAAATCACTACACGCTTCTTCAATAATGTTGGCTGCATCAATAGAAATCTTCCCAACAGAAGTTATCCATAATCTTACTGGTCTTTCATCACCATCTTTTTCATGATTACATGCATAATCATCAAAGAAATCGTCAACTGTGTCATAATACTCATCAAACTCTTCACAGTACAGCATTGTGTCTACATCTTTTTCATCGACCGATACTGCTTTGGAAACTTTCTCATTCCACTTCTTTATTCTCTCTTCTTCATCGACTTTCTTCTGCCCTTCACAGTCGCAATGCAAATAAGCCTGATTTTTATAAGGCTGTCCACAATACGGGCATAACCGCTGTACTCCGTTATAACAGTTCTGACAGAACGAAAGAGCCTGATGTTTGTATGGAAAAAGATATTTTTTGCCAGCTTCAGAGTTGTCGCCTTCAATCCCATAAACATTATCTGCAATTCTCATTCCAAGACCATTGCAGACAGGACAAATTCTTTCATGTTCTGTTAGATCCTTAATAAGAATTTTAGGGAACGATTTTTGAATTGCTTCATGAAGATTTACTTCTTCTCTGTGCGTTAAATTATCCATATCTTTATCTCCTATCTATTATTCTCTCAATCCATCCAACACTCTCATCAAAATGTGTCTTGTAAGATTCTTAACATCACCACTATACAATCCACATTCTATGTCACAAGCCATTAGAACTTCATCAAGTGTTTTATTTCTCTCTTCACTTATCAAGCTCTCTATCTTCTCAGCTACTTTTGCTTCACATATTCCACAAATACAGTCATTTTTCTCATCGTATTTTTTAAGTTTACTAATAAGATTGCTACAACACCAACTTGATTCATTAAGATGAAATTCAATCATGTCATCATCCCACTCTGAAGGAAAGTCCATTGGAAGATTTATTGTCCACTGTATAGTTTTGATCTGTCTATCTGCCATATAGTTATCCTCCTGCTCTTTTGCAATTCCAATACCATTCACTTTAAAGCTAGTTACCTTGCCATCCTTAATTTCAACGCTTTCTTCTGTACCACCATGCCAAACAAGACCAACGCCTGTAATATACATACCATTTTCATCTTCAATCAATTCAACTTCTTGTGCTACTCCAATAGGAAGAAATCGACCATCATTACACGGTATCTCAATTGGAATATCCTTTACATTTTTATAAGCGTTTCTAATTGCTTCTTTGGAATATATCACACCGTTCAAATCAGGCTTATCAACTGGAATTGGAATTTTAAATGTCACTTTTATATTCTCTGTTCTCATGTGATTATTCTCCTTTTTAGTGTTTCACTAACTCTCTATCTTTACAAAATGTTGCAATAAATTTTCCATTAACATATATTTCAAATATGTTTTTATATTCATTTATTGAAAACAAATCTGTCCTCTTGATTCCTAATTTTTCTCCTGCTTCCCAGCCAGATTCATTAAATGCATCATATAAACTCTCTTGTAAATTATCTGTATCAATTGTTACAATTTCAATTTCTATTGGTATTTCATATCCAACAATATTTCCCCTTATTCCATTTTCAGGATCTCCATAGTAAACTGGAGTTGATTCATATTTTGAATATAAACTAGGTCTACAAATCCAATAAGCCATAATATTATTCTCCTATTTCATAAATTCAACAGTTCCATCAGTGTGCGTTTTTATATTCCAACCTTTACCATTGACAATTACTTTTTTGTAACCATAACGTTTAAGCCACTTCTTATTTATTCTCTTTTCCTTATGTTTTCTTACTTGAACAATCTTTATATATTGAATATCATAAGAATCTGGCATTTGAACAATATCCAATCCTAATATTTTATTGATGTCTACTGTTTCTTCTGTTGTAAACTCCATTGTTATTGATGCATTTTGTCTCATCCAGTTACCAAATTGAATTCCTTTTTCGACTTCACAAGAATCCAAATGAACATTATCCAGATTACTTAACTCCATGCCAGTCGTAGCATCGAACAAAGTCAAGTTACCACCACCAAGATCATATTTTGTTGGCAATTTATTCACACCTCCAACCTTCATAAGAAAGAAAAATTTCTTGCTAATCTAACCACCTATTATCCAAATAGTAGAACCCAAATACCATTCCACCGACTAAAATCACCCAAAAGATCCAGAAAATAATAATTGGAAAATCAGATTCTAACCTTTCTATAATCTCATCAATAGTTAAATTATTATAAAATGATGTGTTGTCAGAGATTGTTTTATCTCTCAAATCTGTAAAAATTGTTCCTTTATATTCAGTATCAACACCATAATACTTATATCTTACATGACTTGATTCCTTGATAGTGTTAATATAATCAGTACCAGGTAAATCAATTTTATTACTTGTGAAATTTACTCCACAAAATGATATTTCTTTGCATTTAATATCTTCGCTTCCAACTTTATCCCAAGTCCAATATGTTTTTGTTCTTGTATGAGTTCGTCTTGTTTTTCCACTGCCCGTTGTATATGTAACAACTCTTGTATGCATCGTATATCGCTCTTTGACCTTTTCTACATACATATATTCTCCACCAATTTCAGGATATGTAACTGTATCTACTGCTTTCAAATCACCATATACAAACGCATTACCAACATTTGTATCCATTCCATACCGGAACATTTCTTGACTTTCTATCTTAACAGCTTTGTTATATTTCTCATTTTTATCCATTTGGCATTCTGAAATCTTTCCAGAAATCAGAATGCCAATTAGAATCATTACTGCTATGATAGAAATACTAGCCAAGATTTCACGTTTTGTTATTTCAAAATCACCAAAATCAAAACCTTTTCTACCATATCTCATAGGCTAATCCTCTTTAAATAAATCCTGTGGAGCATTAACTGGCGCATTGTAATCCAGATACTCATATTCCTGCACTTCATATCCAAGCAATCCAAGAAACTGTCTTGTAGGGAACTTTCTCACATATCGCTTGTATTCCTTAATCTGTTTATTATAATTGCTGCGATGCTCTGCAATCATATTTTCTGTCATAGATAACTCATTCATAAGAGTCTTATAGTTCTCATTGGACTTCAGCTCAGGATATGCTTCTGCAACTGCTGTAATAGCTGTTGTTACATTCTCAATATCTCCAGTTGATCCACGACCATCAGCAACTGCTGTCAATGTATCAGCTTCATGTTTGTCATACTGTTTTACACAATCAGCAAGGTTATATACAAGGTCAACTCTTCGCTTTTCATATACCTTGATATCTGATGATGCTGTATTTACCTGCTCCTCAAGTGCAATAGCCTTATTCTGTGAACTCTGTACACCAAATACAATCATCAAAATAACTGCTAATACTCCTACGCCAATAATTACTGGCACTTTCCAATTTGTGTTCTTCATTCAAAATCTCCTTTATATGTAATATTTTTATATTTTGAGGTTTTAAAAGCCTTATTTTTCAAGGCTTTCGTAACCTCTCAATTTGTTATTCTCTACTTTTTATTCATTTTCTTTACAAACTCACGATACTTCCTTGTATATTCGTAAGAATCGCCAAAGATGAAATTTACAGCTCTATATAGTTTTGGTTCATATTTTTGAATAACTTCAAGTTCATTCTCAAAATCTCTTCCAAATGGACAACCTGCACAACCTGTTCTTGGTAAAGCATAAACAACATAACAATCTGAATGCTCAACATTATAGGCATTTTCATAATCAATTTTGTCAGAATCTTTATACCAAAATAGAGGTCTATAATTATCACATTCATCATCTCCTTCGCTAAAACAAGACTTATAGGATGTGGCTCTAACACCACCTTCTGCTCTTCGCACACCAACTATATTTAATTCATATGTATTTTCTTTTATTAATTTATGAGAAACGTCCTTTTTTGCATACTGACAACATTTTGATGAAATTTTAAATGTTGGTGGATTTTCAATAATAAACTCTTTAAGCCATTTATTATTTGCGATATTAAAAGCATTCGATTCCTTTAAATTACACCACCATAGCAAAGCAGCTTTACACTTAGGATATTCCTTATATAATTCATCAAACGATTTATCTTCCCATTTAAAACCATGTCTTTGAAGTCTATCTATGTATTCAGCAGCTTGTTTGTTTATAAACGGTTGACCATATTGTTTACATGATAATGGAATAGGCTTAATTGCCTTATATGGTTTTATCTTTATATTATATTTGTTTTCCAAATATTTTAGATGTTCTTTGGTCGCTTGATATTCAAGACCAGTATCAAACCAAACATAATCAACTTTATTGTCTTTATCGCATCGCCATACAATATCAAGCATCACGTCACTATCTGATCCACCTGAAATCGAGCAAACTATTTTCTTATATTTGGGACTATTAATTTTCGACCATGCTCTAATCAAATTATCACCAATAATTTGATTACGTGGGCATGTATTTAATAATTCATCAAGCGTTTTTGCTTTTCGTAATGAATTAGTATTTTCTTATAGTGGTTGCAAACACTAAGAAAATCAATAATTTTATAATACAGAAAGGTCAAAATAGTAAACCTATAGGTAATTTAGATTGCGCGATCTCTATAAAAAATAAGAGATTATGGCTACAAACAATAAAAATACTATTTCTTCTTGTTACTGGGATTCCCATAGCCGAACGGCTTAGATATGATTAAAAATTTTCCAATGAAAGATTGGTTTATTATAACTCTTCTAAATCATTAAATTCTCTACCTTCAATGATATTCTGGATACCTGTTTTACATTTTTCTAAAGCAAAGGCATATGCATTATTATAAATAAGTTTGTCGTGTTCTGCCGTTGGGTTATCGTATACACTATCAATAGCTTTATCAATACCATCTGTAAACCTGCAAAGTCTTTCAATTACTTTATTATTGCCAAACGCTTCATCATATAGTTTTACAGTCGCCCTCAAACCTCTTGATTTATTTGCATATTCAAAGGCTCTCAATTCATCTTTTCCAAGCCATTTCTGAAAAGCACCGCAATCATCACAATAAAGTCCTGTGTTATTGCCTTTCACTTCTGTATGTAGTGAAATGCTCTCACATTTCTTACAACAATTTTGATACATAATTTCACCTCCAATGTATTATTCTCCAAACTCACAAGTATCACATGTCGAGAAATGCTTATCATGATCTATGCAGCATTGTGGTCTGTTGTCGTCTTCATTGATTTCAGTAATCTCTTTCTCATCCATAATTGCTCCACAATTAGGGCAATACTTCGATTTTAACTTCTGGTTCGCATAGTTTAATTTATATACTTTCTTATGACAAGCCGAGCAATATACACCTTCGTTTGCACATTTATCTAATGCGACCCAATGACCATGCTTCCTATCCTCTTTCTTAAAATTTATATAAAGTGGTTTACATCTACATGTCAACATAGATGCAATAGACATTCCGTGAATAATAGCCATTTTACATTGATTGTTATCTTTAAACACTGTTGAATCAACCATTTTGCCAAATTCATTTGAAGCGATATAATCCAATACTTTCTGTTGTAATTCAGTTGAATCAATAAGTGTCTTGTAATTAACCATTTAATACCTCCTTTCAAAATCCAAGGATATATTGCTTTCATTTGAAGTTACTCAGATACAATTTTCTGAAACATATCATCTACTGAGTCCAATAAGTCATATCTCTTATCAAATGCTGCTGTTGAACTTCTTGCAAATTTACGCTCAACCATGTCGATGTAGTAAGTCATTGTTCCATCATCGCCCATATAAAACTCATTCCATTCATCATCAGACATCAATCTTCTAACATTTAACTGGTCGATGGCAAGATTATCAAAGCTAACTACCTTAAATTTCTCAATAATATCTACAAGATTTTCATATAGCCAATTCTGCTTTACAACAATGTTTTCATGATCTTCTGAATAAAAATCATCACCACGTCTTAAATGTTTATAACCAAGAATCAGCATCTTCAGATTATTATTCTCTAAAGCTTCTACGTCCGATGGTTTTAATACCCCATTGATTACATGAATAACTGCATTTGGATATTGCTTGATGAGTTCAATAAAATTCTTTGTTGGATTTACAAGCGATACGCCAAGACCATAGATAAGTTTTTCATCAACAAGCTTTCTGATTAAATCCTGTTTCTTCTCAAAATGAATCTGATTTACAGTCATATTTGCAATGACTTTCTTCTCTTTGAGTTTTTCTAAGAATGGAATTAAATCGGGATGACTTGTAGCATCACCACCTCCAATGGCAACTTCTTGATAAGGATGTAAAGTGTCAATGAATTTCTCATTCAGAATATCTCCAAACTTACCATTTGTTGTACTACCCTCATGACAAAATGGACATCCCATATCACAATAATTCGTTATTTTTATATCCATATTTTCTGCGTAATCTGGAATAAATTCATCATCTTCTGTTTCTCTGATTTTTGTCCCATCGCTCAGAATAGTAGTGAAAAAGTTCCCATTCTTATATCTTCCTAATAATTCCATTCTTAAATCCTCCTAATCAATCGTGACCGTAATAACCAAATGCAATAACATTTTCTCCACTTGGAGTAGTCATATTCTCCTCAAATGTTTCAAAATCTTCAGCGTAATAATTCCAATAATAATCGTAATCAAGCCATTCATTATCATGTAATGTTTCGTTTGCTACTTCTTCATTATTCCAATCGGTATCTTTATTCGTCCATCTGCTTGTCTTCTCAAAAGCAATAGCTTCATCTCTTGTATAGAAATGATTTTTCTCAGGTTTATTATCATCTGGATAACTATATCCTGAACCTGTATATAAAAATAAATTTTCTCTACTCCATCTGTTATAATCTGATTCCATACACATCGTTAAACTATGTACTGAACTGCTATTTGTCTCGAAAACTCCACATCTAATTTGTCTCTTCATATTTTTTAATCCTCCATTCCGTAATCATCTCTTGGGTATTCATGGTCAATTGCATCCATATTTACTAAACCAGCTTTCTTCATATCTGACCAATAACAATATTCATCACCATCCTGAATAACAACATACTTCTTATTTGTCAGATATTCCTCTAATGATATATTCTCTTTTTTAAGGAATCCACTAAGCATATCTTCATCAACATATCCTGTATACGGCTTATCAAAATGAAAATATCCATTATCGCCTTCCCAATATTCGATTGTATCAATTCCCCAATCTTTCTCTTTCTGTTCAAGCCACTCATTAAGCTCATCCTCTGTCTTACCATACTTTTGTGCATATTCACTATCTTTATTCTCTGGATAATTTTTATCAGCGATTGAATCTGAAGTCATAGGAATGACAATCTTTTTAAGACCAGGAACATATTTTAATGCAAGTGTTTCAAGCTTCTTATAATTCTCATCATTATACTCATGCACTAATGAAGCACAAGCATACAACCATTTGTCATGAAAATTACCTAATGCTCTAAATGGACTTCTACCAAACTCCATATCGTGATCCCAAATATGCCATTCGCAATCTTTTTCACCAGTTTCTTTGTCATCCCATAAATAGAAATCTTTTGCAACCTCATCTGGTGTATAATGCTCATCTTTCTTCATAATGCAAAGTGAATGCTGACTACTTGAATTTGTCTCGAAAACACCTCTACGAATCTGTCTCTTCAATTTTTCTTACCTCCTTGCTTTAATATTCTCTCTTTTATTGCGGAATTATTATCTCAAAAATATACATATCCACACTACAATTAAACTAATTAACCAAAACACTCTCGCAAAATTCTGTACTTTCTTAGATGCTTCAATCTGTAGTCCTAAAAAGAACACCATTGCAATATAAGCCAATATGTTTACAACTTCTACTGGTGTCAAATTACTCACTATTATTTCTCCTTTAAATATTCACAAGAAACCTGAATTTGCTGTTATTGCATATCATTTAATTCTTTATTAATATCTTTCTCAACTTCTCTTCTATATTTCTTTTTAAATAATCTACGATTCTTCTTTTTCATTTTTCTCCAACCATTGTGATTATTCGCCCAACAAGCATAATCATGGGAGAACCAAGATTGATGATTTTCAGAAAATTGTCGTCTTTTAATCTCTGATCTCATAAATCTCCTTTACTTTCTATTAATCCATTCCGTGAACTCTTTAAAATCTTCCTTCGTAAGCACGATATCAGAGTAATAGAAATCTTTATTCCTAATGATCGCCCAAATTTTCTTCAATTTTTCAAAGAATGGTCTTTGCTGAGTGTAAAAGTTCCCATTTGTATATGTTAAGAAAGCATAGTCGCCATCTCCATAATCGTGAATTTTAAAATGAATACCTTCATCGCAACCACACTTGCAACTTACTATCAGCTCATCATCTTTGAAATTTTTAAATACTGCCATATTAATATTCTCCTTTCCACTCACCTAATTCATAGAAGTCGTTTATCTGGTCATCTAACTTTCTAACCTGTTTTCTCAGCTCATGTTCTTCTTTTTTGCTATCTGTTGTCTGGCACTTCTTCCATAATTCATCACGCTGCTTAGATAATTCATTGTATTTATCCGATACATCAATCTCCTCTACAACTGAAATCTCAATCTTTTTTCCACAATGTTTTTGTATTATTTAAAATTCTGATGAGTGATTATATCCTCACCATTCAGGTGCAAAATCACCTGCAATCTTTCGATTGATTAAGTAGCACTTAGGCTACTTTATTATTCTCCGAATCATTCTTATTCTGTTCATACTTTTCAGAGATACCATAATATACTCTTGCTTCTTGTTTACTCTTTTCAGTAGCTTGTCCACTTTCCATCCAAAGAGTTGACATTGCAATGTTTCTAGCAGCATTAAAGTCAGCATTAAAACCAATTTTCTCATATTTCTTATGACTATCACAATTCTCATTTGCACATTCAAATACTGACTGTGATTTTCTCTGACCAAACTCCCAATTACCACATACACTGCAAATCTGTGATGTATAACAAGGATTGATTTTTCTTACTTCTATTCCGTATTTAGTTGCTTTATATGTAATATAATCTTGAAGCTTATAATAACTCCAATTTCTCAGGATAAAATCACTTGTATTATATCCTGTTAAATTCTCAATATTTATGTATTTAGCATTATGCTTTAAAGCAAAATCAACGACTCTTTTACTTATCATATGACAATATGTTTCAACAAAATGTGCTTCTGCTTTTTGCAATCTTTTCAATGCTTTTAGTTTCTTTGCTCTACCATGACCGCCAGAAGTATTTCTCAAAGACTTCTGTAATCTTCTTTTCTGAGCTTGCATTTTAGTTCTTATTCTTAAAAAGTCTTCTGCATTTCCAATTGCCAATCTCTCATAAAGATTATTATTCAAAGCACACATAGCAGGAACTGCAATGCCTAAATCAACACCTACTACTGTATTTTCGTCTAACTCTCTAAGTTGTTTTGGAATAGATATTGACAAATTCAAAATGATTGATTTACCATCAATTTCAATGCTACTTCCTTGTACTTTGTAATTCTCTTCTAAGATATTCTCTATAACGGATCTTAACTCTAACGACCTATGTGGATTACCAAACACAACCTTAAATACAATTTTATTAACCCACTTAACATATACAGTTAAATCAGAATCGTTAATTTTATCCAAGAAATCTTGATATGTTTCATACTCATGATAAAAAGTTAAGTTTCTGCCTCTTGTGATAAGTGGATTGGTTCTCTTATAATTTGTTACTGTTCGTTCACCTTTAGCCAACCCATTCTTTAAAGCTGTGCTAAAATCTTGCTTGACTTTTTGCGTAACGGCTGATGGGGTATCTACACCAGTTGCGAAATCAATATCTTTTAAATTGATATTGGAGTTTGTCATTATTTCTTTCTGTCTTGCCTTAAATTCTTCATTTTTAATATCACGATTATATTTATAATATTCACTCATAAGTTGTCCCATAAGTAAGTTACAAGCTTGATACTGAGCATACTGTCCATTTCTAATAAAGCCATACACTCTATTAATTTCTTCCTTATCTCCTACTGGAAATAATTTAACTTTTCTACAAATTGTCATTCTATCGTTTTCCATAATTTGTAAATCTCCTTTATATATTTTGTAATTTATATACATCTAAAACATATGTATGCTTTTTGTGAATATCTGTTTAGTTTTATACCTATGTAATTTTATATACATCTAAAACCTCAAGCTTATTACATAGATTTTCATGAGTTGCGTTACACTCACGATTCGGCAGTAAAATCTACCGCAATAGAATTGATTTTAATTTCATTTATGTCTTTTATATATTCTCTTAATGAGATGCAATTTCATATACTTCCAAAACGCAATGTTCGGTACATATCAGCAGAATAAGTTTTGTTAGTATGCAATTTCATATACTTCCAAAACCTCAAATTACATACTTTTTAGCGAGTGACATAATCCTCACTATTCGGACTCAAAATAACCCGTAGTCAAAAGACTAATTATTATAGGATAAACTGGCTTGAATTAGCTAAATATATTTGTTACAATAGAACAAATATAGTTTACCCTATATTTTATTCTCTGTAGGACAGATTGTTAGGTCATAAAACTTGTGCAATCTGTTCTACTGTTTTTTGTTTCAATATCTAAGTAATATTCATTTGTTAATGGATCTACATATATTTGATTATCAGGTGAGTCATAATCACAACGATTGCACATAATTATTCTCCACTATTTTCATTTTTTGTAGTATTCTGATTGCAAAATCCATCAACAAAAATTTTAAAATTGGTATATAAATCCTCAATCGAATCAGCTACCATACTTGTACAAGGATTACTCATGAATAAAGTATACTGTTTGTTCCTATCTAATCCATTAGTGTCCATATATTTTGAAAATGCGTCCAAACATGTTCTTAGATAATTACATGCTGAAGTAAATGTTTCAAATATATATGCCGTTTCTACTCCAAGCATATATTCTTTTTTTTTGCTTGTCATATATAATATCTATATCGTTCATGGTATACATATTGGCTTCGTGACCAGATAAATCATCCCAACTTGTTATTCCCCAAATGAATTTCCAATCATCTGTTTCTATACAACAATTTCCATATTTCTTATCCATTGCTTTATTGTATTTTTCTTCTTTTTATATGCTCTCTCAGTACGCCAATAATCAATTTGCTTGAATGGGAAAAGTCTGATGATTTTACCATAATATATATTTGATAATGAGTTACATTTACCAATTGGATAACCAGATTCATCTTTTTCCCAACTGTCCATACAAGCATAATCATGATTCTTGTTAAGTTTTCTATATTTGCAAAAAATACAATTATATTTTTCTAATAGTTTCATCATAAATAATTATTCTCCACTCTTAATGATTTCTTCTAACGTTCTTGGTGTATAGTTCATATATGGCATCATTGCACCAACATTATATGCCATAGCAGGTGGGCAATCTGTATATCCCTTCATACTTTGATTGGAAAAGTATTCATTAATCTTTTTCATACATTCCTTATATAAAATTTCTTCATTAGTATTATGCAGATGTCCATATAAATGAATCCAATTTTTATGCTGTCCATTCCAAAATAATATTGGATAATGGCATAGAACTACATTACGATTGATACCATTAAAATTATCACTAATTTCCTTGTATTGTGTAATCTCAGTAAACAACTGTTTAACTCTAATATCTTTTAATTTTTCATGATTGCCCTGTATCAGCACTTTCTTTCCTTTGAGAGTGGAAATCACCTCACAGAGATATTCTATTTCTTTATTCCCACTCTCTCTACCAATATCTCCAAGAATATACACTGTATCACCATTAGTAACTGTATTGTTCCAATTTTTCTTGAGAATTTTATCGTGTTCCAATGTTCTTTCTTCGTATTTATTCTGGCAATTCAAGTGTAAATCTGATATAAAATAATTCATGATTCTCACTCCCAATTCTCAATATTATCATCACAAGGAAAATATGAAAGTTCAATCTCACTCAGTTTTTTATAATAGACAACCGATTCATCCCAATCTTTCTCAAAACTTTCGCTATCATATATTTCTCTAAATCCAATCAGAATATCTTTATCAGGAAGTTCAATAGCTTCTTTAATCTGAATATGTTTAAAATGATTATCTATATATAGTGACTGATCCTCGAATTTCTTATCCATCTCATAAGGAGTGTATTGTCCTGGTCTACGAATTTCTAACATGCGAAAAATATGATCATATCCAAAATCATGTAACCAAGTTTCAAAATCGGTCATTATAATCCTCCTTTTCAAACGGAATATCTGTCTCGTAAAAATCTCTTGTCACTAAGATAAAATATTCCTCATCACCTTCATACCTGAATACAATCAAAAACAAATCTCCATGACATGTATACCAACAAAACTCGTCTTTATTTGTCCTAAAATAATCAATACCTCTTTGAATTTCCTTGATTACTTCATCTTTTTGTATTTCTACAACATTTTTTAAATCCTTGTTAGTTCTATTGAAATGTATAGGATAATCAATATTATCTTTTGTTAATGTAATTCCATCTAATTCATCAACCATTGATTCTCGTCCACAACAAGGACACTTAACAAATGCAGCTCCAAGCCATCCAATATGGGTATCTTCTTTAGAAATTTCCAATTCTGAATCACAATGCTCACAAAATGTATGTACGGCTTTATGTTTTTCTTCTACTTTTTTATTCAAATGATTTTGATTAAAATTATTCTGAATAACTTTTATAACAATCACCTCTTTCTATGTATATATTCTCTTATCTCAGCTCAACTTCACCGAATTTTAATGTATTATCTTCAAATACTTTATTGCCAAGATAATATCCAACTAATCCACCTGATATTTTTGCATTTTCAAATACCGATACTTTACACTGGTCTACTAACCTGTTAATGGTATCTTTATTAGCAAATATGTACGGATAATAACTTTCATCACCTGTGTTATTTCTTATAGTTTCTTGCTGTTCGTACATATTTTTTCTTAAAATACTTTCATCTACTTCTTTAATTATTGAAAATTTACTCATTTACTTACCTCTAAATCCGAAGGAAATGCTTCTTTCTAAGATTGTTTATTACTGGCTTTTTTCAAAAATTTTTCCATATCATCAACATCTTTATCAGTAAGCTTTTTTAATTTTTCATAACATTTTTCTAGCAGTATTTTCGTGTTATCTGATACAATTTTCATGCCGTATCTTTTCAACCACTTCTTATTAATACGCTTTTTCTTATGGGTTCTTCTTTGAACATTTTTAGTGATATACTCAGTTATGAGGATTTTATAACCTAAACCTTCGATTGTTTGTATAATCATTTATTCTCCCATCTGATCTACAATACTCTTTAACTGTATTTATAGCATTTATAATTTCTTCATTTATGGATTCTGGTTCAATATACTCTCTTTCTTCAATTCTCATAATCAATCACCTTTGTCGTTTTTTGATTGTACTTTTTGCTTGCTTCTGAAAATACATCATAGATACTTCTATATCCACCATCACTATTTTGTATATCTGTATCAAATAATTCTTTAAAGAATACTTTAAATACTTCTAATTGTTCTGACTCTGACGCATTTTCATCAATATCATAATTTATGATTCTTATTGCTCTGTCTAATTCCAATAGACCACCTCCTCAAGAAACCAAAATTTCTTGTTAGTTTTTATCCAAATAAACTATATTATCTACATTATAACGAAATCCACCTATCTTACCATTAAACCCATCTTTAACATACCACGCATAAGGATTGATACCTTCATTCATTATTTCTGCAAGTTCATCGGCTTTTCTTTGATGCTCATCAGCTTCATTTTGCATAAATATTTTTTGAGAATCCCATATAAGATTTGGAATTGTATCTACACACTTTCTATACATTCCAGATTCTTTTATATACTCTCTTATCACTTTTGTCATTTTTGGAATATTGTCTTTTAATATCGGTTCATTGCTAAGTTCATACGGATACAAGATTAAAATTCTAGTATCAATACATCCTATTGGTATTAATTCTTGAACGCAAAACAGTGGTTCTATCAAATTGTTACCTCACACTTATTTATTCTCTCCATACTTCTGATCAAATAAGATTATTACAAAAGTAAAAGTAAACATACCTAAAACAAATCCTCCAACTAATGCAATTAACTGTGGCAGGAATAAAGATAGTAAAAAACTAAATCCTAATACCATCCCAATTCCAACAACACCTATAATTATTGCTACCAAAAATACAATGCAAGTCATTTTAAACACTTTCTTCAAGCTATCGCCTCCCAATGAAAGACAGGTTTACTTCCATCCACCTAACATCAACATTACAGCAGTCATTAATAATGCTATAAATACGCTAAATCCTGCAACCATCTTTACTTTTTCTTTTACATTAAAATCTGGATCAAATGTAACAATAAAAGCTGTAATGACTGTACTCATTAACCAATATCCTATTGCTTGTGTCATATTGATATTCTCATTAATCAATTTCTTCAAATACAACACTATTAAATTCCATATCTGGGAACTCTTCTATATAAACAATTGTGTGCCAAGAATGAACAATAATATCTTCTAATGTATATTCTTTTCCTACTTCCAATAAGTGATGATTTTCACCTCCACCACCCCATACGTCATCATCGTTTCTAACACATTTAATTTTCCTTGGTTTTGTATTATAAATATCCATCTTGTTTCACCTCTCCCACACACCTATATATTCTTGTAATTCCTGTTTAAATCTTTTTAGCATGTCAATCAATGCATCTACTTCTATCAAATCGTCTAAGACAATTTCAACTGGAACTTTTTCTTTTAAATCCAATCTTTCTGCGTAAGGAAATGGTTTGATAAAACATTCAAATTTAACATCTTTTCCTTTATGACGAAGTATGATTTCATTAATATTTTCTCTATCATTAATCTTCAATACTTACCCTCCTGTGAAATACGAGATTCATTACATCTACTTAATTACATCTCTAATATCTTTTCCGTCAATTTCATTGCCAATAGAATCCCATCCTTCACATAAATCTCTTGCAAATAATTCTACTCTTGGCAAATCACCACATAAAGATACTATTCTCTCTCTTATTTCTTTTGGCTTTTCAGAATGTTCTGTTTTGGGATATTCTATAATCTGTTGTACGTTTCTCGCTTCACGCCAATATTTACCTTTTCGTGCTATTAGACAATATTCTGCATTTGAGATAGTATATTTGCCCAATCCATCTTTTCTAACTTCTGACATATCATTTTTCATCTTTACCCATACAAAACCAACAGTTGCATATTTAAATCCCCATGATTTTATAAGTTCAAATCCTTTTTCAAGGAATGGCGATGTAACCCATAAAAATAAAAAACAATCACCTGCTGCAATATTACCGATTGGTAAATTACATAAATCTTTAAATTTCATTACATTATAATGTTTATCTGCCATTCCCCAAAATTCTCCGTTAAGATTTTTGGTATTTCCATAATCCCAAGGTGGATCTGCATAAATTATATTGTATTTTTTATTCATTTAATCTACTCAGAGCGATATATCTTTAAGGCTGCCACTCACTCCTTTCGTATTAATATTCTCTTATCTTAATTCAATCTCACCAAATTCTAAGTCATTATCTTCAAACATTCCATATCCCTGATATTCTCCAATTAGACCTTCAGCTTTAGCAAGAACTCCACCATCAACAAATTCAATGCGTTTCATTTCCTGTACATATGGCTTTGATAATACTTCCAATGTTTCATTGCTTGCAAAAATCTTAGGTAAATAACCTTTTACATTAAAGAATTCCGAAAGTTTTTCATTCAATTTCATCATATCAAACTCTTTTACAATAGAAAATTTTTTTTTGACACTTAATTATTCTCCTTATCTGTTCTCTACATAATTATCAGGAACAATGTCTTTTGTAATACTCACATACGGAGCTTCATTTCTATCATAGAAATTACAAGTTACATATAAATCTGTAATGTATTTCTCTGTGCCAAGAATAGATTCTGCATTATCAATAATATACTGTCCACATGCTTTAATTCTCTCAATCATTTCTTCTCGTCTATTTTTGTTTTCTTCTGCAATGTTTCGTGTCATTTAGTTATTCTCCTATTCGTCATATCTGTATTCAAATTCATATTTTTCATCACTATTTTTAAAAGCGTGGATGCATGGATTATCCATTGCTAACATTTGATTACAGGTTGTGTTAGGACATATAAACACACAATCTTTTGAATCTGGATAAGGTGTTCGTGGTCTTCTAATATCTTTATCAACAAAAACAAAGACAGTACCACAATTAGGGCAAACACATCCATAGCCTAAAGTTTCTATATCTTTTTTAACGTGTTTATTGTTTAATGATAAAATTTTCATACACTTATTACTTTCAATATATGACTCTCTTAATAAATCTCTGTCCATTCACTAATTTCTACTTTGTTATCAGGATAGCCAGATAAACTCCATTCATTGTCGTTATATATTACTTTCCACATAGCATTTTCTCCATGTGGGTTATCTTTAATTTTGCCATAATATAATCCTGAACATGGTGGTAATTCTTCTTCTGTTTTTCTCCAAATTGGTTTCTCATATATTTTATTAATATCGTCTACAGCTTTTGCCAAACCTGTCATCGTATTTGTAAAATAATTTTCCTCATGCTTGATCATATTATCAAAATAATTCACTGTAATGTCTAATAGATTTTTTGTAAACTTTTCAGATGTATCATTCATTCCAAGTATATAATCATGATTGATCTTAAAAGAAATTCCAAGCCCAATAAATGCTCCTATACAAATTCCTATTAATCCAATTAATACTGTTAAACACATATTCATGTCTTACCTCTCTTTCTTATTATCCGAAGGAAACTTCGGTTTACTGTGGTCTATTCTCCAATTTCAACTATCTGCTTTGTATTAGTATTATAGGTGCATAACTTACCATTCTCTGAATAATATGGTGACATATAACCATATCCAGCTTGATATTCTGCTTCATTAAATACTATATAAATGACATGAGTTGTGGAATAATAATATAAATCATTTTCACCTTCTATCGAAACGAGTTTTGAATGAATATCATAATTTTTATTACCTTTGCTAGTATCACATCCAATCATTCCTAAGCACAATGTTAATCCTAATACAACCGCTAAAATTTTCTTCTTCATATGGCTTATTCTCCCAACTCTTTCAATGCATTAACAAGTTTAGCAAGTCTTGGATTTTCAGGATGCTCCTTTGCCATCTTTTCATATAAAGCAATATTATTCATCTTTTCAATCTCCGACTTTAACTCCTTCTCAATAGAAGCTTTCTGTTTTGCAATTTCTTTCTGACGATTTTCCTCATCAATTCTTGCATTGTATGCGTTCATATTAACTACACCAACAACCTGAGCTATCACACCTTTACCATATTCTTCGACTGTCTTAATTTCTTTTAAAATTCCAAGAACTCTGTTGTCTTTCCCTCTTGCATTTACAATCAGATATAACGGATGGTTGGTATCATACTTAACAATTTCATTAATATCTTCATCGTATAAAGCAAATCCATAATCCTTTTTATTGTAATCATCTACCAAATTTACAATCGCCACTTTACTAAATCCTGTCATTTTATTATCCTCACTTTCATCTCTTATAATATCCAATTCACTTCTTTTAAACCAATATAATCCATTGGAGCTTGCTGCATTATACATTCCATCAATCTGAACTGCTATTAATCCACTTGTAGTTTTAACAACTTGTCCATGTAGACCAACAATGTTTTCTTCTCTGTATTTTCTTTTATCAGTATATGTAACTTTTACTCGCTGATTTTGATATTCTTCATAATCGTAAATCTTGCTCATCACATCACCTCCTGCTAATATATTCTCCAAAAGAAATCTATGTTTACTGTGACAGTTCTTTTAACATTCTCTTTAAATCTTCATCGTCTGATAACACAACATCATAGTTAAATGGAAACTGTCTCTTGATTCCCACTATATCTTCATCCTTTGAATATACGACCTCCGTTACTCCAATCATGCACATTTCCATATATTTATCAGACAATTCTTTATCTGATATTTTATCTGTTTTGAACCAATAGTCTTCATGTTCGTCTTTTCTATCTACTCTATCCAGTGTAAAATTTTCTTTATTCATTTACTTTTTCTCCTCATTAAGCCAATCACAATATTTCTGACAAGCCTCTTTACTTCTGAATGCAATTTTTTCTCCATATCTTTTACCATTGTGATATGCAATTACATCATCATTAAAATCATCAAAAATATTTTCTATTCTGAATTCACTGTAATAATCATATGCTTCTGCATAATCCTTGTTTGGCTCGTAATTTTTAGTAAAAAAGATTTTCTTTTTATCACTGTATCTTGGCTTATATGCCTTATGGAATCCAATCTCTTTATTTAATGAAATGACTGGCTCATAGATATATATAGGGAGAGAGCATTTACACTTCTTGGTCACAGTTTCACCATCTGGATATACTGCAACAAGTTTTCTTTCCTCATTACATAAATTACATTTTTGTTTCTCATGAGGAACACGTTCTGCATACCACACTTCTGAGTCTTCTAAAAGTTTCTCAAAAACTTCTTCCATTGTTTTATTGTAAAAATCGTTTTCTATCTCTCGTTTGTAATTGTCCATTTTGTACTGTAAATCATTTTCTCTACGAGACAGATCCAAATTTTTATCATTGTACTCTTTAACTTTCTGTCTCAATTCTGCATTTTCTTTTGTTAATCTATTAATTTCAGAGTTTACATCTTCACGTAAAATCTCTTTAAACTTTTCTTTCATTTCATCAAAAAACATTTCACCTTCACTTGGCTCATAAAAATCATCGTATTCTTGATACATATTCTCTCCTTTCACCACATATCAATTTCATGTTTAAAAGCGTATTCATATAACTGAATTGCCTTATAAAATTTAACATATGTCTTTACTGATTCATTTGTCATTTCACATTTAGCCTCATTTGTTTGAGTGTCGTATGTTGTAACTTGAAAATCTAAAGTTATATGGTCAACTTTAACACCATAGCGTTTTAACCACTTTTTAAATATTCTCTTTTTCTTATGTGATTTCACTGGAATTGCATATGAAAGTTCAGATGAAAATAATGGATTTTGATATGTAGGACGAAAATACTGATTGAATAAATTTTCGTTTATTTCACAATTTTCTAATGTGATTTCTCCACTTAAACTATTATGGAATGTATTATCGACCTTTAATTCTTCTTTATCTGAATATTCACATCTAACATCCATAGATTCAATGCCCTGTATATCCATAAATTTTGTTCCATCAGATAGAAATAAACCTCCACTTGCAATCTCTTTTATTGACATTTATTTACTTCCTTTCACCCATGAAATTCCGCTTTCATTCGCTCTTGATTTTCAGCTAATTATTATATTTAAATAATTTTTCTAGTCTCTTTTCCATTTTATTATTCTTATTCCTGATATCAGTTGTTGTCTTTATCTCAAGTACACATTTAAAATCGTCAGGTGCTTCATATTCAGAAATATATACGTCATTATTTTTTGACCATTCTCGCATTACATCCCAAAATTCATCTGTATCAAAATCAGGTGTACCAGTAAATTTTGTCGTGTTCTTATATGGAGGATCGCAATATATTAAACAGTTATTGAAAGCAAGAGTTTTGTAATCAGCACAAGTAAATTTAACATCTAACATTGTACTCATTTTCTTTAATAAACTTCTTTTAGAAGTATCAGCATATTCTTTCTTGTCACCATGACCTCTTGCATATCCGCCAAACCACTTGCCAGCAAACGAACATCCAAATCCTGCAAAACCAGTTAATGCCATATTTTCGTCTTTATGTTCTTTTATATATTTATACTGTTCTTCACTTAATGCATCAGGAAGTTCGTAACCATTCTGAACGGCTCTATATAACTCAATCAAATATTTATTAAAGTCATACGCTTCTCTCTGCCCAGACATTTTAGATACAATATTGCATCCTCCGCAAAACGGTTCTACAAAAATTTGATCTTCTTTTCTTACTGATTCTAAAAATGGAACTATGTATTTGGAAATTTTAGCTTTTCCACCAAAATATTGCATTTATTTTTTTTGGAGTAAAACATGTTTTTATACTGCAGTAAACCTCTTACTCCTTTCTTCTTTTTGTTATAAAATCCTATGGAATTAACACGTCTGCAAAAACCATAAGAAAAAATATTTCATTACTTATTTTTGTTTTGGAAATACTTGAATGAATGTCCAAGTTAAGAAAATTTTCTATACTATATTATTCTCTAATTAACGCTTGTCATCTTTGAGTAAATCACTATACGATTTACTTGGTGTTACAATCAAGTTCATATAATCTACATTGCCACTGTTTAATTCTTTCTGAATGCCATGATAAATATGATACATTACTATTTCTTTATCTATTCTATCTTCATCTAAGAAAATATTAATTGTAAAACTATTTTGTTTTATAATTCTCACCTCTCTTCTCAGGAAAATTTGGCTGATCAGCCTTTGAATAGAGTTACTTCTATATTAGATTATTCTCTATCCATTGTATGTATCTTACATTCAATTTCTACAACTTCTAGCTGCCTATCAACGTTACAACGTCTTGACATAAAATTTCTAACCGCATTCTCAGCAATTTTTCTTGTTTCCCAATATTTGTGTCGTGGGTTTGTAAGATTACTTACTAATTTTCCTGTCGATTTATCCATTACACCATATAATGTAAATTCATTTTTCATCTATTTCACCCCACTTATTCTCTGTATGGTTCAGGCAACGGCATCCAAGCTTTCATATCGCCATTGATTCTTCCCCAATACCATGTCCCGTCATAGTATTGTCTTTGTACTTTTGTTACCATGCCTCGATTTGTGGTAACAAGTACATTGATTACTTTCTTACCTTCGTATCTTTTATCATCTTCTGGCATTTGTCCTTCGATACATTTAATCCATTCCAATTATTCTTTCACCTCACATCCATTTATCAATCTCACTAAACACATTACCCAACGAATCAACAATCATCAGATCTGTATCTTCATTCATTAACACTTGAATTTTCTCCCTATTGATAACAACTAAATGATTACCACTAAAATATGAAATATAATAAGCTGCTGGATAAACCTGTAATGAAGTGCCACCAATAATCAACATTTCAGCATCTCGAATGGCTCTGATTGCCCCATTTACCGCATCATTAGGGAGATCCTCTCCATATAAGGTTACATCAGGTCTGATCAAACCTCCGCATTCACATTTTGGAATTGCCTCTTTAGTGTTATACAAGAAATCAGAATGATATTCCATTTTACACTTACTACAATAATTTCTCTGAGTAGTACCGTGAATTTCATATACCTTTTTACTGCCAGCTTTCTGATGAAGTCCATCAATATTCTGTGTTACAACAGCCTTCAACTTACCTATTTCTTCCATCTTAGCAAGCACCTTATGAGTAATGTTTGGTTTAATATTCCTTGTATCCATCTTCTGCCGATAGAACTCATAGAATACCTTTGGGTTGTTATATAAGCATTCTCGACTCAAAAGATATTCTGGTTCGTATTTATCAAACTGAACGTCATGCTGATTATATAATCCATCCTTGGAACGAAAGTCGGGAATACCACTTTCAGTAGATACACCTGCTCCACCAAAGAATACAATATTATTTGACTCTTCTATATATTCTCTTAATTGTTCGTACATAGTCACTCTCCATTCCTAATCATATCCAAAAACAACAGCCCATCTTTTTTTAATGTAATATCATAGTCTTTCCAGTTTTCTATAAGTTCTCTTGTGTTGAAACCATGCGGAACTACAATATGAAAACCATTTGGCGTGTCAAATGACTCAATTTCGTCTTCTTCGATATTTGAAAATTCAGCAATATCATTTATAAACTCCGTCCTAGATAAATAATGATCTACATCGAAATCAAACAGCCATTTACTCTCATCTCGATTTTCTATCTGTAGTGCAACGGATACCAATGTGCGATTAAGCTGTGTCATACTTGGCTTATCTCTCAATAAACGGATAATCAATTCTTCTCCGATTTTCTCTTCATTCCTTGAGTTAGCTGACCTATATAATCTTGTCTGTTCGCCAGGAACTCCTTTAGCTGCAAAGCTCTTAAAAGCCTCAATTACTTTATCTTCGTTCTCTTTGTATTCAAGGATTGTTTTTACTCGTTGCTTAAAATTTGGAATATCCTTATTGTCCTTATTTCGAGAACGAATTAGGTATACATATAAGTTTGACATTGTATTATTCTCCTTAAATCCATCCAATATCTCTTGGTGTAATCTCAATATAACAATTTGGTCTATATGATTTTCCAAAATTTACACCAATTAAAATACTTGTATCTCTCAATGATATTTCTGTACTTGAAATCTTACAAAATTTTGTAATATACCATGGTAATTTATTCTTAATCCATGTCATTTTCATAGAATCGCTTTTAGAAATTTTCTCATACAGTGAATACATTTCATTTTTCTTTGTCACATATTCTTTTCTATCCTCAATAATTTCATTTATACATTCCTGACGCATCTTGTAATACTGTTCGTCAAGACTCTTTGACAATTCAGATAACGATGCCTGAATACTTTTTAATCGTTCATAACTATTTCTATTTTTCATGTCTTAACCTCCAAAATTCTGCAAGAAATGTGCGTTTTATTCTAATGTAAAATATATACCATATATAGTATGTATCATTTATTTTTAATACTATATATGGTATATTTGTAACAATTACTCACTTAATTCTGCAAGTGCCTTATCCAAATCCTCATCAGACATGTTCTCAAGTGCTGCATCCTGTCTCTTAGCTTTGATTTCAAGCAATCTCTGTCTCATCTCAGCATTTTTCTTAGCGTCTTCTCTCTTCTTTTTCTCATCCAGCTTCACACTAACAATATACTTGACAATTTCAATCTTATTAGAAATCTCCTCATCTTCCTTTGACTTGGTATTCAGAAGACTTTCTTCCTCAGACTTCTTTGCTTCTGCATTGAGTGTCTTAAATACTGAGTCCAGATTTGTGAGAGATAAATCCCACAAATCAATGACGTTAATCATTCCTCTGAATGGAAACTGATAGTTTGTTCTTGTTGCATTGATAAATAATTCATTGTTTGTCATAATAATAATCTCCTTTTCTTCTAAATTAAAACTTAATCTTCATTACACGCTCTGTTGCACCTTTAACCTTAACTACTAAATCTGCTCTCTTTGTCATAGAGAATCCAATTCCTGAAAGCTGATCATCAGTATCTTCTACATGACACTTAGCACCTAAAGCCTCAAATACTCTCTTATGCTTCATTAAATCATTGTCAAGGAACTCAAGATAGAATCCATTAGGCTCTTCGCTATTTACACAATCCTTCAGGAAGAAGAATAAATGTCTATGACCAATTCCATCCTGCTCGTCAAAATAGTTTGGACTGTAACTAATTACTGATACAGGAACAAACTGATTTGTATTTACACCCCAAATCTCACGACTTGAAATAGATGAATTGCCTGCTAATTTCTCCTTAATTGAGAAGTTACCATTCTCGTCAAGTGTAACTTCTGCCACCTGAACATCACCAGAAACAGGTCTATTGTATTCAAATGCAAAAATCTCACCATTGAATTCAATTTCTGCCTTAAATCCTTTACTTCCTCTCGCTGCATACTGATTAACAAAAAACTTATAAACACCTGGCTTCATATGTGACATATCTGCCCATGTAATATTTTCCACAGAAGGTTTTCCTACCATCTGCTCCATAGGATGTGTAATATCAATATCTAACTGACCGCCACATCTTGACATAGTAGGTTTTCTACAATTTCCATAATAAATCTCATTACCATCTGGTTCTTTGCAATGTGCATCAAGGTCACTGTTGTCATTTTGTCCCTCATTCCACATGATTGAAAATCTGAGTACACCGTCAACATTACCACCAGCAGCCTTTACATTCTGCTTCATATCAGAGTCAGTAATGTTTCCTGAATAAGCCCAAGATAATCCATTGTTCCATTTGAACATTGTCTTAGCATCTGAATTAACAGGTGCAATCATAGAAACAAAGTTCTTCTCATGTTTATTCTCTACAAAAGCTTCAATCTCCTTTGCAGTTGGAAGTACCTTATCAATGAAATCCTGCGCTGAAATCTCTTCAACCTTAGAAAACTTCTTAGGGCTTACAACAACATCCTTTTCCATCTGTCCAAAAATATCATCTACTCCAATCATTCTTCTTGCAGCACTCTTATTTGAGAACAGTACATTATTCACAGTAATATCATTCAGATTAGCAAATCTTCTCTGTAATGACTCCATATATCCAAGCTCTGTAATGGTCTTCTTTGCATCCTCAAGCATCTTCTTTGTAAAAATAGCCTTTGGACGCTTATAATTGCTTGGAGCGACAATCTGCTCATACTTCTTAACTGCTGTGTCAAGATCCATATCCTCACTTACATTAATAAGAAGTGTTCCAATAGAATGATTTCTAATTCTACCGATAGCCATACCCGCTGTTACCGACTTTTCCCAAGCATATAAATCCTTTTCAGCATCAGAAGTCAGCTTATCATATTCATTCTTATACTTCTTGAACTCTGTGAGTACGCCTTTCCACTCTTCACCTTTGTAAAGTGTATTTGAATTAATAAGTTCAAGAATTGTATCAAGTGCTTCCATAGTAATCTCATCAAGGGAACGCTTAAATACATTTCTTGTATCTCTAAACTGTCCTTTAACTTCCTCATTAGAACAACTACTTCTATTTACAAACTTACTTGGAAGCTCTAAGAAGAAATGATCCCACTGATGAGACTTTCCATTGATTTCCTCAAAATTAAAATCTGTACCAATCTTAGGGAACTTAGTTGTATAAATATCTGTAACTGTATGAGCTTTTATAAAAGCATCAAGTGCATCACATACTGGCTGATATGTTGTATCGCCAAGATTCAGTTCCCAAATTGTGTGAATCTGATTATTCTTAATGATGACAGCAGAACCAATATTCTTAATAAACTGTCTACAACAACTACAATCATGCTCTCTACGCTCTCTGAAAATCTCATTTGTACCAACAGGGAAGCTATCAAGATATGTATTCCATAATTCATCCTTATCTACATTTACCTCAAATAAATGTGTTGCCTTTTTCTGCATTTTATCGAAGTGCTTCTGTAAAGTCTTCTTAAACATCATAAACCCATCCATGTTTTGTACCTCTTCTTTCTTATATTTATTTTTGTTAATTGTTTCTACTGTTATATTCTCCGTTTTATAAATTAAAAGGTTTGTTTTATTACCCTTTGAATGAGTTAGTAGGCTATGACACCTACCAACTCTTGAATTATTTATTCTTCTTACGTTTTCCTACAATAAAACCTGCTCCAAAGCATACACCGAGACAGATTACAAAAACTCCAATGTTTAATACAATCATTACTTATTACCTCTCTGTCTCTTCATATCATCAAGGATCTGACGAGCATTACGCTCTCTTTCAGAATCAACAAGTCTTCTCTCATTAGCCTGTGCGCTAGAATCATATGCAATTCTACTTCCTTCAGCACGTTCTCTTGTCTTTCTTGCTCCTTCACGAACTCTTTCAAGCATTCTATCGCTCTCATTATTCGTATTAAGACTATCCATACTCTGATGAAGTTCGATAATCTGACTATCGGCTTCCATCTGAAAAAGAACCTGCTCTTTTTCCTCTTTAAGTTTCTGCAATTCTTCGGCTGCCTGATCACGAATGCTTTTCTGGTGAGCCTGTGCTTCTTTCATCTCTTCGATTTTATCTTTTAGTACATTAATCTTATTCTCCAAAGTAGACTTCTTCATTGCATACTGCATTGCCTCATTTTCTTTATTTTCATCAAGACAAGCGTTAATCTGCTGTGTAACACGCATAATATCTTTATTCGCCTGATATAAATCTTTTTCTGCTGTGTCACGCTTTCCTGAAATTTCAGCATATGTAGCAGATGCCTTGTTATAAAAATATTCTTTTTCTCTAATTGCTGCGTTGTAATAATCTCTAGCACCTTCTGGTGTCTGTGCATCCTGACGCATTACTTCATCCGTTCTTCCATTAAACTTTACTCGAAGCTGCTTACCAAAAGAAGTAAAGAAAAGAATCAATGCAATTAATACAATTGCCACAATTATAATAAACATAAAATTTGTCATACGATCCTCCTACTCTGCATCAATCCCATACTGATTACATAGCCTTTAGTCCACCGTTATAGCCGCTTCCTACAGCTTTAAACTTCCATTCGCCATTATGTTTATAAATTTCAGCTACGACTAACGCAGTCTCGGTAGAGAAGTCTTCACTTAAATCAAAACGAATAAGTTCCTCCCCTGTCTCTTCGTCTACTACACGCACATATGCATTCCCAACCATACCGAAGTTTTGAAGTCTACTCTCAGCATCATAAATTGTGACTGTCACAACAAGAGTCTCATAGTCTGATGGGATTTTATCAAGTTTAATCTTAATAACCTCATCATCTCCATCTCCCTCACCTGTACGGTTATCTCCCATATGCTTTACACTCTTTGAACTATGTTCAAGATTACCATAGAAAATGAAATCCTCATCCTTGCCAACCTTTCCATTCTCTTTTGTCATAAACACGGATGCATCAAGGTCAAAATCTGCTTCTCCGTCATAATGATTAATATCCCATCCAAGTCCAACAAGAATGTTTTTTAATGATGGTCTACCCTTTGTTAAATCTACTCTCTGTCCTTTACTTAACGAAACTGACATAATTAAATCCTCCTACTTGTATCTTCTTGTTAATTCGCTAATACTTGAATCATTTGTTCCCTGACCGATAGCGTTAAATTTCCACTCTCCGTCTTTCTTATAAACCTCTGCAAATACCATTGCCGTCTTGCCAGCATAATCATCTGAAAGATTGTATTTACAAATTTCCTTACCAGTTGACTCATCAACAAGTCTAATGTACGCATTTTTGATAAGTCCAAAATCCTGTTTTCTTGAAATACAATCATAGATATTTACTACAAATACAATCTTCTCAACCTTATTTGTAATATTCGCAAGGTCAACTGTAATCTGCTCATCATCACCGTCTCCATCTCCTGTGAGGTTGTCGCCATGATGATACACACATCTGTCTTCTGCTGATCTGTCACCATAATAAACACATGTACGATACTTATCATCTTTTCCTAAAATAATTGCTGAAGCATCGCAATCAATGTTTGGCTTAGAACTAAAAAATCCTTTCTTAACAGCGTCCCATCCAAGTCCTACCATAATCTTTGTAAGACCACCTGCTACTTCTTTAGATAAATTAATTTTCTGTCCTTTGACTAAATTTACTGACATATATATTCTCCCTCCATATTATAAATCCAAACCAAAATTTCTACCAATAGCAGCTAAACCACCATTGTAACCTGAACCAACTGCATTAAACTTCCATTCACCGTTCTTACGATACAACTCACCTGCAATAACACCTGTCTCTAATGAGAAATCCTCATTAAGTTCATATTTGAAAAGTTCCTCATTTGTATCAGCGTTGTATGCTCTAATGTACGAATTATCAACCATTCCGAAATTCTGTAAACGATTTTCTGCATCATAAATTGTCGCTGAGAAGCTAATCTTTGTAATATTAGATGGAATCTTATTTAACTCAACAATCATTGTCTCGTCATCGCCATCACCTACACCTGTTCTATTATCGCCAGAATAAATCAATGCTCCGCTTGGATGCTGTGGCTGACCATAAAATACAAAATCCTGTTCGCTTGTTACCTTTCCTGAATTATCAGTAAAAAATGCTGATACATCCAAATCGAAATCTGCATTACCATCGTATCTATTTGTATCCCATCCAAGACCAAATACGACTTTGTTTAAACCTGCATTACCTTTTGTAAGATCAATCTTCTGACCTTTAACCAAACTAATAGACATATTATTTATCCTCCTTATTCTTGGGAAGGCTGCTAACCTTCCCTTTTAATAATTTAAAAGAAATTGGGAATATGAGTAACATCAGAAAAATAAATGGAATAAAACGTATAATACATGTTACAACAACACTAATTGAAAACATATAAGAGTAATAATCTCTACTTTTTTATAACTTTTATCTCTCCTTATTATGTTCTCATCTCCTCAATTACTTATTCTCTCTTTTCTTCTCAATAACCTTTCTAATAAGATCAATTGGAATAACCATAAACGCAGTAACAATAACAGTGATCCACTGCATTAAATCAAGTGATGTTACTTTTACAAGATTCCCTAATAGATTACAAATGAAAAATGTTCCAATAAAAATTCCTACTGCAATTCCAGAAAACAACTTATTCTTTTCAATTCCTTTAAATAGATTGATATGTTCTGTACGAATATTAAATCCGTTGAACACAGCCATGAAACATAGTAATGCAAATCTAGCAGTCATAGCCTCTACATCAGATACAAATAAATTTGATACTGAACTAAATGTAATAATTCCATACAGTACAATAAATACAAACGTACTAATTCCAATTCTCGTTTTAGCACCATTAATAAATAAACCAGATCCTTTTTTAATTGGTTTCTCTACCATATATTCAGCTTTGGGTGGTTCTCCACCAAAGGATAGAGAGTTAAGGGAGTCCATGATGATATTGATAATAAGAATCTGTACAGAAGCTAATAATGCACTTGTAGCAATCAGAGGATAAAGCGTACTCAGAATTAGAAGTGTGATATTAATAGGTAACTGGAACTCTAAGAACATCATGATATTATGCATGAATGTACGTCCTAGCTCTACGCCTTTTACAATACTCGCAAAGTTATCATCCGTTAGAATAATATCAGATGCTTCTTTGGCTACATCAGAACCACTCTGCATACCAAAACCAACATCCGCTCTCTTTAATGCTGGAGAGTCATTGATGCCATCGCCAGTCATCGCCACAGATCTACCCATTTCCTGCGCCAGAGTAACAAGTCTAAGTTTTGTATTAGGTGAACATCTTGAAACAACCTTTAAAGACGGGATGATTTTCTTTACTTCTTCATCAGACATCTTCTCAAACTCATAATTTGTCAGAGCGACATCACCATCCTTGTAAATGCCACATTCAGAAGCGATTGAAACTGCTGTTTCATAGCAATCTCCAGTGATCTCGATAACTTGAATTCCGCCTTTATTTGCAAGCTGTACAGCGTTTGGCACTTCATCTCTCACAGGATCGACTACACCGATAATTCCAGAAAATTCCAAATCGTCAGGTAAAATTCCCTCTGCTAGAGGTTTTGATGACCAAGCCAGTGCAATGCATCTCATAGATTTGCTAGTCAACTCTTTAATCTTCTCATTTAGAACAGAAATATTAGTATTTGCAATCTTAAAATTACAATTCTGAATAATCTTTTCTGGCGCACCTTTATAATATGTAAATGTATTTCCATATTTATCTTTTACTTCATATGCAGAATATTTATTTTCACTACTAAATACCTGCTTATGCACCATTGGACTATTTTTACAAATCTCAGCGTATTCCTCTGGATTAACAAGACTCAGAACAGCTCTATCAATAGAATTTCCTCCAGTGATATTACCATCGGCATCAAATGTGGCACTGTTATTCAATACAATATTATATCTGATACTATCATAACAACCATTATGATTTAAACTTGTCTCATTTCCATTTTCATCAAGAATGATTTTTGGTGTCATAATACCTGTAGTAAGTGTTCCAGTTTTGTCAGTACAAATTAAATCAACATATGCAAGTTCCGGGATTTTTGCTGGATTCTTAGTAAGGATATTAAATTTTTCCATTACCTTAACATTCTGTTTAGTAACCAATTTAACAATTAATGGAAGTCCCTCTGGAACCGCAGCAACAATAATTGTCAATGCTACTGAGAAATTCTGTGATACTTTCTGAATAATATCCAGAACACCATTTCCAAAATATGTATCAAATCCAACCTTTGCGATACCAGTAGCCATAAGTACCACAAAAGTTACCAGAGCAGCCACAGTTCCCCATTTTGAGATAAAGTCGCATAAATTATCAAGTGCAATATCGAGAGCTGTCTTTGGTGCTTCTAACGTCTGCATCTTAACTAAAGTATCACCATTTACAGTATTCATTCCTACATCTGTCACAATCATCTTACCTTCACCAGCAGTAACCGTTGTACCAGCAAATAAGCAATTCTGATTTGTATAAGCATCTGTAGATGTGGTTTTCTCATGTACATATCCATCCATAGGAGATTTTTTACACTCTTTACTTTCTCCGTTGATAGCTGCATTACTTACAGAAATTCCGCCTTCGATAATATAGCCATCTGCAAAAACTTCTTGCCCCATTCTTACAATGGCAAGATCGCCAACTACTAAATCATTCTTATTAATTGTCTGAACCTTTCCGTTTCGAATAACATCACAGTATCTAGTAGATGTTTTTGCTCTTAATTCTTCTGATGATTTCTGAACTCCTAATCCAGTTTTAACAGCAATTTCTGCCACAATACCTAATACTATGAGGATCATAACCGGCTCTGAAAAATCCATAACTCCCATTCCAGCTAGAACAAGGTGTAAAATAGCAATGGCAATAAGAATCATTGTGATTTTCTCGCTTAATGCTTCTTTTGTAAAATCATACCATTTCTTTAGTTTTGGTTCTGGTAGCTTATTACTACCATGAAGTTCTCTGCTTTTTAGAACTTCATCGTTACTCAATCCTTTAAAATCTTTCACTTCTGTTTCTCCTTTTCTTATTTTATCTATTTGAACTTTATTAGTTCCATCTATATATTCGCTTATTTAATTTTTTCTTTTATGAAAATCTCTATTGCCGATATTGGCTAGATTATAAATAATACGTCTCAGAGCTTCAGAATGATTTATGAGAAATATTCAAAAAAATACAAGTAAATTATAAATCACTGAAAACATTCCACAAACTATAATAAAAATAAATGTTATGAATATACAAACTCCACCATCTTCTCCATAATAATCTGATCTTGAATCAAAAACATCATCATATCGTTTATAAATAACCAGCCAAAAAACCCATTACCTTTAGGTGGTGGGTGGTTCACCATGAATACCACAATCACACGCAATCGCAAATCCTATTGTCACAGCCATTGCTCCAGTAGCTACAAT
>OGCN01001206.1_pt1 | contig 35942 bp, 36 predicted proteins | sample 1570181 | NCBI WGS metagenome assembly OGCN01 (sample SAMEA4370584, study PRJEB24528) | human gut metagenome | reverse complement strand
AGCCTTTAAAGCATTTGCTTATAGACATATTGGAAGACACCTCATGAATCGTAATATTAGGAAGATTAGAGAACGATAGTTTTAAGCTTTTAGAATTAAAATTAAATTTGGAGGGTAAGGAGTTCTCTGAAAAATGCACATATTACTTGTATTGATTACAGCATGGATATGCTTGAACAAGCCAGAAAAAGACTTGGTAGTCATGCGCATTCCCGACTCTCCGGAATTTCAAACGGCACATCATCTTCAATACATACCGGCTCGCTCTTTCCAACCTTCTCATAAGGCAAATTATTGATACTTAATAAAGCAATATATGCTATACTGAAAATAGTTGTAATTCATTATAAGTATCAGATAAACAGTTAAGGCAGGAGGATTATACCATGGAACGAGTAGTAAATTTTTTGAAAGAAGCAGAAACATATTATTTGGCAACAGTGGAAGGAGACCAGCCAAGGGTAAGACCTTTTGGAACAGCACATATTTTTGATGGAAAACTGTATATTCAGACCGGAAAGGTGAAAGATGTTTCAAAACAGATTCATGCAAATCCAAAGGTAGAAATCTGTGCATTTAAGAATGGAGAGTGGCTTCGTGTAGCAGGAGAACTTGTAGAAGATGATAGAAGAGAAGCAAGACAGTCTATGCTTGATGCTTATCCATCTTTACAGAATATGTACTCAGCAGATGATGGAAATACAGAGGTGTTCTATTTTAAGAATGCGACAGCTACATTTTCATCATTTACACATGAACCGGAAGTAGTGAAGTTCTAAGGATAACATAAAATGGCGAAAAGTAAGAAGAAAAAAATACATAAAAAGATAGATGGTCAGCTTTTACAGATGAACAAGAAGTTTAGTAATTTCAAGATGAAACAGAAGGATAAGATTACAGGCTGGGTGTATGAAGAATACAAAAAGTATGTAACAGAACATGGTAAAGCACCTGATTCGCTGGCAGATGAACAGATTGTTGAAGCTGTACTTGATAAGATAAATGAGGCACAAATCTGGATACCTGATGAAGAGATATACGATTATTATCGAAGAAAGAAACCACAACTTCAAAAGAGGCTGGATAATGAAAAGGTGATTAAGTTTAAATCTTATGTCAACTTTTATAAAAGTATTGTTGATCAGGACAGGGCATCTGTTGTTATATGCAATCTTAAACATGAGATTATTTACATGAATCCGGCAGCTGTTATCAGTTATGCGAAGCGAGGTGGCGATAAACTTATTGGAAGAAGTCTGTTAGATTGTCATAATCCGGAATCAAGAGATAAAATACAGCAGGTAGTGGACTGGTTTGCAATAGATGAAAGGCATAATATCGTTTATACTTTTCACAATGAAAAACAGAATAAAGATGTTTATATGGTGGCACTCAGAGATTATGGGAAGTTGATAGGATATTATGAGAAACATGAATATCGAAATGCAGAGACTATGAAACAATACGATTTATGGTGATGATATGACGAAGGATGAATGGTACAAACAGTTATTTGAGCGACTGGACAATTCCAAGTTCCGAAGCAGTTTCCATCTAAAGCAGAAAGATATTGATTACATAAACGAAAAAGGTTGCGGTCGTCTAGTGGACGACCCTGCGTAGCAGAAGCAACGACCGAGCCGGGAGGCGAGACATGGAGAGAATCAGACAACATGCAGAGGATTTTATCTCAAAAAGAAATGGAGAGGCACTAGTGCAGATATTTGTGGATGCAGATGCATGTCCGGTAGTAGGTATTATCGAGACAATAGCAGAGAAATATAATATTCCAACTACATTGCTGTGTGATACGAATCATATTTTGTATTCTAATTATAGCGAAGTGATTGTAGTAGGGGCAGGAGCAGATGCAGTAGATTATAAACTGATTAGTATCTGCCATAAAGGAGATATTGTCGTATCACAGGACTATGGTGTAGCTGCAATGGCACTGGGAAAAGGTGCATATGCCATTCATCAATCGGGTAAATGGTACACGAATAACAATATTGATCAGATGCTCATGGAACGTCATTTGAATAAAAAAGCCAGAAGAAGTTCTCATAAGAATCATATCAAGGGACCGAAAAAACGAACAGAAGAAGATGATGTAAGGTTTGCACAGTCTTTTGAAAAAATGCTCATGATAGTACAGGAAGCAGTTTTTTAAAATGGCAAGACTTTCTTTCACGTCATTTGGTGCAAGTGTGATAGGGTAGAGCAATAAAACAGATTAGATGGAAAAGCAAGAGGCGACGTTAAGTAGGTACCTCTTCTTTTTAAAGAGTTGGCTCTTTTTCTGATACAGGCATTTGCATTTCCGGAGCATTGAGCAGTGCTGCAAACAAGAACAGTGCTTTGGTAAAAATGTTAAAGAGGGAACCCACATCATCAAATTTGCTTGAGATGTCGGGTTCTCTTTTTGTTTGCATAATGATATACTTTTATTGTGATAAAAAAAGCACGTACAAACTCATAGGAGAAAGATGTATACTTATGACAACATTTGGTGATAAAATTAGGGAGTTGCGAAAAGAGAAAAAATGAACTGTTTTGTTTTCTTGCTTGCTAGAAAAGAAGGATAAGAACGTATAATAGTGTTAATGATCCAGAGAGATTTACTCTGGAAATAGAATTATTCGCACCAGTGGTGCGAGTATAGAGTAGGAGTGAAAGAATGGTAGAAGATACTATGTTTTCCGGGGAATCGAAAAATATTGAGTACAAGGTATCCTTACCTGATAAAAGTGAAAAGTACATGAAGACAATCGTAGCTTTTGCCAATACACAAGGTGGCAAGCTGATTGTTGGAGTAGATGATAAAACACACCAGATTGTTGGTGTGGAAAATGATGTGTTGTTTCAGCTGATGGATGGAATTGCCAATGCAGTTTCTGATTCCTGTGTGCCACAGATCATTCCTGATATTGAGCCGCAGACGGTAAACGGGAAAACAGTTATCGTTGTATCAGTAGAAGCAGGAAAGAGTAGGCCATATTATCTAAAATCAAAGGGAAAAGATAATGGCACTTATATCCGTGTAGCAGGTACATCAAGACAGGCATTTCCGGAGAAGATAAAAGAACTGGAAATGGAAGGAGCCAGAATTTCCTGGGATGAGCTTACTTGTGTGGGTTATCCTGTTTCAGAGGAAGCAACAGAGAAACTTTGTCAGGATATTGAAAGTTTTCGGAAAAAAGCTGGAATGTCAGAGCATTCAGTGAAGAAAGAGCAGCTGATAAACTGGAAGATCTTAAAGCAGAGTGAGGGACAACTTCTGGCAACGAATGCCTATGCGTTGCTGACATCAGATTATTTTTCATTCTCCAAAACACAATGTGCGGTATTCAAGGGAACAGATCGTGCAGTGTTTCTGGATAAGAGAGAATTTACAGGACCAATCTATACACAAATCGAAGAAGCAGTAGATTTTGTATTGAGAAATATTCGGCTTGGAGCAACAATTGACGGATTGGTGCGAAAAGAGAAATATGAGTTACCACCGGAAGCAATTAGGGAAATGATTATTAACGCCCATTGTCATCGTAACCTGTTAGATGAATCCTGTATTCAGGTCGCAGTTTATGATGACAGACTGGAGGTGACTTCTCCGGGCGGATTATATAACGGATTGACTTATGAAGAAGTTATGAATGGTCACTCTAAGATCCGGAATAAAGGAATTGCCAATATATTCAGTCAGATGGGACTCGTAGAAGCATGGGGAAGCGGAATTAAAAGAATCCTTAATGCAGCAGAAGAGTATGGACTTCCGAAACCGAGATTTCAGGAATTCGATAATATGTTTCGGGTAGAGCTGTTTCGTAATTCATTTCCGATGACAAATGAAAAAGAAAACATCGGAGAAGCATCGGAGAAGCATCGGAGAAGCATCGGAGAAACATCGGAAGTAGCGTGGAGAACAGACCTCAACGATACACAGCAAAAGATTATAAAATTGCTTTCAGAAGATCATCAATTATCAGCGGTTAAGTTAGCTGAAAAAATCGGTGTTGCCAGTCGAAATATAGAGAACAATATTAAGAAGTTAAAAGAGTATGGTATTCTTATAAGACATGGCTCTCCAAAGAATGGTTACTGGGAGATTGTAGATAAAGATCTACAGGAGTGAGAAGTAAATTAGTCCAAGAGAATATATATATAAATAACAAAAATGGATTGACATTTTGTAGTAATCAGTAGTAAACCGTACTTGTGGAAGGAAAGTGATATGTTTGGCTAGAAAAACACAAATCAGAACACGTGTATGAAGTATAAACCTCTAATAACAGCCTTTGCGTGTCATGAAACGCAGTCCGCAAAGGAGTTTGAATAAACAAGTAAAAAGCCGTGAGACCTTATAAAGGGTTTCACGGCTTTGGATTAATACATAACAGCATAGCATTCTTTACTCTATAAGAAGTTTAGTAAATAATGCCATCGTCTGTAGTAAATCCTTCAAGCGAGTTCTCTTTTACCTGAATACAGATATAAGTGAGTTCGGAATCTTTTGAAGCAAAGAACTGACGCTTACCTGCTGGAGAAATCCTAAGCCAATCTCCAGTGGTAAGATTGATTTCTTCGTCATCAATAATAGCTTTTCCCTTACCAGCAATAATTCCATATATTTCTTCATTATTTTTGTGTGAATGGATAAATGGAACACTTGCTCCAGCAGGAAGTTTATTAATGCTGATTTCAGCGCCTGTTAATGAGAGTGTATCATGAAGTTCTACTCTGCCTTCGTTTTCAATATTTGTTTTTGCGTAATTTGCCATGTTTATTACCTCCAGATATATATTTGCAATTTTCGATTGCTTATCTATAATTTACTGATTTACACATGCAAAAACAAGTACGCACTTTTTTATAACTACACACTCTAAAATGTATGTGCTATTATAAAATTGGAGGTGAATATGAAATGAAGACAAAAGATGAACTTCCTGTCTGCCCGGTAGCAACGGCCGTGTCCCTTATAGGTGGAAAATGGAAACTTCTAATCATACGTAATTTAAAAGAACGTCCCTGGCGCTTTAATGAACTGCAGAGAGATATTGAAGGAATTTCACAGAAGGTACTGACAGATAGTCTCAGGCAAATGATTGATGACGGGCTTGTTTATCGGCATGATTATCAGGAGATGCCGCCAAAAGTAGAATATGGATTAACGGAACTTGGAAAAGAAATGCTGCCAATTATAGATGCACTGGCCGATTTTGGAAATTATTATAAATCAATCATAGACTGATTCTTTATTTGGAATTTAAGCAACATAGAAATCAGGATTTGAAGAAGATAGAATATTGAGAACATACGAGAATAAAGACGAACTTAAAAACGAAATAAATAAAAGCTTTGTAAAGTATATTTCATCAAAAGTTACATATTAAAATTAACACAAAGGGAGAGGTGGTAGAATGAAAGCACATAAATATTGGTCACTTGGAGCATTACTCACAATGTTTGGCACTTTTTATACCGGATATAAAGGTTCAAAATCAGAACATAAGTATTTTGCGGTTAGTTCTTTGATTTGCATGGTTATGGCTATTTATTCAGGACATAAAATGCTTTCTGGGAAAAAGAAAACCAAGAAAGAATTGGCGAATGCAGAAAATGAATAATGAACCAACCTTGTGCCCACTGGGCACGAAGTTGGCACAGTTACTATGGTGTCAGGAGAAACTCTGGCATCTTTTTTATGTCTTTTTACACTTCAAAAAATAATCCAGGATAAATTTTAAAAAAATTAATCATGATAATAATGTGATGATATCACAGAAAATAAATGAAGTTCAGATTATAATAAAGCCATAAAAGAAAAAACAAGGAGGGCTGTAAAATGTCTGCTATTAATATCAATAAAAATAATTTTCAGAATGAAATAATGAATTCCGAGAAACCTGTTCTTTTGGATTTTTGGGCTCCTTGGTGTGCACCTTGCCGTATGTTGGCTCCTGTCGTAGAGGAGATTGCGAGTGAACGTGCAGATATCAAAGTTGGAAAAATCAATATAGATGAGCAGTCTGAACTAGCAAATAAGTTCGGTATTATGAGTATTCCGACTTTAGTTGTCATGAAAAATGGGAAGATTATTCAGCAGGTTTCCGGGGTAAGACCTAAGAATGCAATTTTAGAAATGCTTTAATGAGGAAAGGTGGAAAAAAGATGAAGGTAATAATCGTAGGTGGTGTAGCCGGAGGAGCTACAGCTGCAGCAAGAATACGCAGACTGGATGAATATGCAGAAATAACGGTATTTGAAAAATCCGGATATATATCCTATGCGAATTGTGGACTTCCATATTATATTGGAGATGTGATCACAGATTCGGAAGAACTTACACTACAGACACCCGAGAGTTTTTTAAAACGCTTCCGTATTAATATGAAAATTCATCATGAAGTTATCTCCATACATCCGGAACGTAAAACTGTTTCAGTGAAGAATTTAGAAAACGGTGAAATATTTGAAGAAAATTACGATAAACTTATCCTTTCTCCAGGTGCAAAACCAACACAGCCAAGACTTCCTGGAGTAGGCATTGATAAACTTTTTACACTTCGTACAGTAGAAGATACTTTTCGGATAAAGGAATATATAAATAAGAACCATCCAAAATCGGCTGTATTGGCAGGTGGTGGCTTTATTGGTCTGGAACTGGCAGAAAATTTGAGGGAGCTTGGCATGAATGTTACAATTGTCCAGCGGCCTAAGCAGTTGATGAATCCTTTTGATCCAGATATGGCATCCATGATTCATAGTGAAATGAGAAAACACGGGATAAAACTGGTATTGGGCTATACAGTAGAAGGATTTAAAGAAAAAGATAATGGAGTGGAGGTCCTATTGAAAGATAATCCATCCCTTCATGCTGATATGGTAGTACTGGCAATTGGCGTTACACCAGATACAACATTAGCAAAAGAAGCTGGTCTGGAACTTGGCATCAAGGAAAGTATTGTAGTGAATGACAGAATGGAAACTTCTGTACCAGACATTTATGCTGCAGGTGATGCAGTTCAGGTAAAACATTATGTTACTGGCAATGATGCGTTAATCTCTTTAGCAGGACCTGCCAATAAACAGGGAAGGATTATTGCTGATAATATTTGTGGTGGTGATAGCCATTATTTAGGCAGTCAGGGAAGCTCCGTTATCAAAGTGTTTGATATGACAGCAGCCACTACAGGTATCAATGAAACCAATGCTAAAAAGTCAGGATTAGAGGTAGATACAGTAATTCTTTCTCCTATGAGTCATGCCGGTTACTATCCTGGTGGAAAAGTGATGACCATGAAGGTGGTTTTTGAAAAAGAGACTTATCGTTTGCTTGGTGCTCAGATTATTGGATATGAAGGAGTTGATAAACGTATCGATGTGCTGGCAACAGCAATCCATGCAGGGCTGAAGGCAACCCAGCTGAAAGATTTGGATCTCGCATATGCACCTCCTTATTCCTCTGCCAAGGATCCTGTAAATATGGCCGGATTCATGATAGACAATATAGCAAAAGGGACCTTAAAACAATGGCATTTGGAAGATATGGATAAGATTTCTAAAGATAAAAATGCTGTGTTGCTGGATGTGAGAACGGTAGATGAATTTAGCAGGGGCCATATTAATGGATTTAAAAATATTCCTGTAGATGAACTGAGGGAACGTATCAATGAAGTTGAGAAAGGAAAGCCTGTATATCTAATATGCCAGAGTGGGCTGCGCAGTTATATTGCGAGCCGTATTCTGGAGGGAAATGGATATGAAACATACAACTTTTCCGGCGGATTTCGGTTCTATGATGCAGTGGTTAATGACCGTACGCTGATCGAAAGGGCACATGCATGTGGTATGGATTATTAGAAATAAACAAAAATATTTTTATAATTTTTTTGTAGCATAAAAAGATCCCCTATTTATTAGAATGACTTTCATAATTCTAATAAATGGAGGATTTTTTAGATATTATCTCAGTCGAGAAGACTCCCACCTCTTCAGGTGGTGAGTAATAGCAAATTTGTCTCAGTGGGAGTCCAATCTCCGACTGAGATAAACGCTCCGCGAGGATGCGCAGTGATTCTGATAGGAATATGTCAGCTTCGCTGACCAGAATCACGCGCCAAGTCTCACGGATGTTCGACTTGATACAAAAACAGTTTTATGATTTTTGTAGTGTTTCAAGTCTTTTCGAATCAAGGATTGTGATTTTGCCGCGGGAGAGTCTGACAAGCCCCTCGCCTTGAAAATATCGAAGCATTCGAGTGATAACTTCCCTGTGAGAACCAAGATGATTGGCGATAGTTTCGTGAGTGATTTTCAATTCATTTGTACCTTCAATAGAGGTCTCTTCTAAAAGAAATGAAGCAACACGCTTATCCAAACTCTTCCACATGATTTGTTCAATCAGCCACATGACATCAGAAAAACGGGTAGCCATTAACTCATTGGTATAGTTTGCGACAGGAGCAGATTCTTTCATAATGCCCTTATAGATTTCAGCAGGGATGATCCAAAGATCAGTATCTTTTTCTGCTTCAATGGTTACTTCAAATTGAATGGATCGTATGATACATGAGGCGGATAAAAGACACATATCCATATCGAACAGACGGTAGAGTGTAATCTCCCGTCCTTCATCTGAAAGTATGTAAGTTCGAAGCTGCCCGGATTTAACCAGTAATAATCCAGTACAATCCAGGTTTCCGTTATGAATAACCGTTCCTTTTTTTACATGCTGTGTGATTAAATTATCTGAAAGTAGTTTTTTCTGTGCTGTATTTAACTCATTCCATATTGGAAAATAATTTTCGAAGCTCATAACAGTTATCTCCTTTATGAACATAGTATACTTGGTTTTTTAAGATGCGTCAATTACATAATTGACATATGCCATAAATAAAAATATGTCACTTCAGTTATTAGCGTTCAAGGTAAATTCTTATGTAATAATATCACAGAAGAATTTACCTTTTTCAGGTACAATAGAGATACTAAATTTGAAAGGGGAACAAAGCATTGGAAAAAAGAGTGGCAAGTGTCGATAAAAAAAGATGTGTTGCCTGCGGAGTATGTGAAAATACTTGTCCGCTGGCAGCAGTTTTCTAGGAATTAAAAAGTAGAGAAAAGCCTTATTTTAAGGTGAATGGTATTTACAATACGAGGAGATAACGAAACTATGTCCGTTACCTCCTTTCTACATTAGCTTATTTATATGTTGATTATTTTGCACCCTTTTTCTTTTTAACAAGCAGTACAATGTTTATTATGCTGAAACCAGAAATAAGGAGCAAAACAGACCAGAGGAGCAATTCGTTGCTATCACCAGTCGGAGGCTTTTGGGTAGATGCACCATCACTTGTCAGTTTTGTCCAACCAGCATAAACTGTTTTGTTTTCGTTCAGCTTGATTTTCGTGATTTTCTGCATCAGCGTCTTATCGGAATACCAGCCGGTAAAGTCATAGCCGTTGCGGGTCGGGATGTAGTCGGAAAGGTTAATCGTCTTACCAGAAGTCGTGCGGATTGCATGAATACTGCTACCACCGTTGGTATCAAAGGTCAATGTGTAGTAAGTGGTTCCTTCGTCGTTGTTTGATTTTCTTTCAAAAAGAGCCTTTACAGTCACATTTCCTGCGGGCATGGTAAACTTATCTTCGCTGATCGTCACATCGCCGGAAACAACTTCCCACGACTTGAAGCGGTAGCCACTGTCCGGCGTAGCAGTTAGTGATATTGTCTCTCCCATCGTTGCGGATCCGGGAACAGCAGTTGCAGAGCCATTTCCATCATTTTCTACGGTCACAGCATAAACAGTTAAGTCATAGTAGAGTTTTAAGGTCAATATATCCGATGCACTGCTAATCTTTTTTAATGTCCCTTTGGTAATACTTCCTTCTGCATCAGGATTATAAGTGTAGCCTGTGTAGGTTTTTGGCTCAGCGGTAACATTCGAACCGATAGCACCTCGAAGATATTCCGTTTCTTCCAGCGTATAACCATCGTTACTAGCCTTATAATGCTCCACGATATAGTTTACCGTATCGCCAGGAGTGATTGGCGTAGGGGAAACAGATTTTTTCCAGTTAGCTGTAACGGTTACGTCGGCGTTTGGCATGGTAAAGGTCGTTGTCGCGCTGCTTGCATCCGCAAAGGCAACATCACGATTGGAGGTCCAACCACCGAACTGATAACCGCTGCGCTCACCAGCCTTAATCGTTACTGTTTCGCCCTCTGAATACTCTCCATCGCCCGAATCTTGTGCGTAGCTTCCGTTCACTGTGACAGCATACTGCGGCTGCTTTGTAATCAGTGCAAGCTGCAAAGCGGATTCGTTCCCCGCACTGTCCTGTGCGTAAAGGGAAAGAACACCACCGTTGCTCTCCAGCGTACCGGGTACGGTGAAGGAGCCATCGTTAGCCGCATCGACAGATGTACCATCATTTCCGTAGAAAATCTTGCTACCCGCGTCCGCCGTGCCTGTGATTTGATATTCGCCCGTCATCTTGTTAGCGTAGAATATCGGAGCAGAAAGAGTCAGCACAGGCGGCGTTTTATCCACACTAACTAGCAAGAACACACTGGTCATATCCTTGGCGGTCGTATTGCCCGCAACACCTGAAATACCGTCGATCCTGAACATCAGGCTGCCCTCAAAATCGGGAAGCATATACCCTGATCCTGCGGTATTCTCACGAATCTCGGCATTCGTATCCATCCGTGTGACCTTGTAGGTGACACCGGTTGTTTCGCAGTTTACCGTTAGCACATCGTCGGTACCGTCCACATAGGCATGGTACACGCCGTTTTCGTCTGCTATGCAAGGCGTATCATTCATGGAGAGCATCAAATTCAACGGCGTATATTGTGGCAGATATTGCTCGGAAGATTCGACTTCCGTACTGTAGTATTTGCCGCCCTCGATGGTTCTGTATGCCCTCACGCCCACCTTGTAGGTCTTGTTTGCTTCAAGGTTTTCTGCCGCCGTGGTGGAAGAAATTTCTCCTTCTTCGTTCACCTCAACCGCTTGTCCGCCAACAGTAAGTGCCATATTGATAGAGGTGGCGTTTTTATCAAGGTCATAGCCGAAACCGGTGTCCTTGTATGTGCCGTCGTCTTGCTTCTGATAGATTGTCACGGCGTAACCATCGGCACTGTCTACCTTACCCCACGATGCCGTCATGACCTCGTTTCCAGCAAGGTTCAATGCAACGTTGTCAGGCGCAATCGGATGGTTGTTGTTCGTGTAGCTCACCTGAGTGTCGAACTGCTGATTGTCGATGGCGACGAGACCGGTCAGGGTTTCCACCTCGCCGTTCTCGTTGGTACTTTCAACGCTCTTTTCCGTCATGAGGAAAGAGGTCACATAGTAGCTGCCCGTGGGTGCCAGCGCACCGCTCTGTGGAATCTCGACTGAGAGATTACTTGCGTCCGTTACCTCCTGCTCATCAATCAGATAATCTGCTCCGCCCTCTTCATTTGCAAAATAGGTGCGAAGTACATACTTTGTATCCGTTTCGGCGTACTTGATTTGACCAGTCACCTGCTGATTGTTCAGAGACAAGTCCAGTTCCTCAAATGGTGTTACAGCGGCTTCCTGGTGTTTTTTTAGTTCAAGCGAGCCCGTGTTGACCGTATAGGTCCCGCCTTCATTCAGCCGCAGGAGAGCCACGCTGTAGTCCTTGTTGTCCGTCGTGTTATGTATGATGTCGATGTCCGCATTGATGTCCGCGTCGGCATCAATCAGACCATCCTCGCCAACCCAGTTGACACTAATCTCTTGGTTGTCTTTCTGAATCTTCAAAGCATCCTTGATTTCCTGTTCGGTGACCGTGTTCTCAAAGGCCAGCAAGATATACGGCGTTTCGTCTGCACCGGCAGTCACTGTGATTTCCTCTGTGTTCTCACCGCTAGCTACAGGTACACCTGATTCTTCCGCAAGCAGCATAGGGACAGCCTCGCCGCTGTCCTCCGACGACATGGCCTGCACGATTGGATCGACGCCCTTGTCCGACCAGTCCCATTCGGGCAAATAGCCGAACGCGTTAACCTCAATATCCCAACCGCCGCCCATGCGGAAGTTGGTCTCAACGATATTCGGCAAGAGTACCCATGCCCGGGCACTGGCAAGCCAGCCGCCCACCTCGGTCATCGCACCGAGATACACGTCCATATTGCTAAACGCCTGCTTCATGCCCTCGCTGACGCTGGCATTCCTGATTGGGAAAACAGTCTGTCCTCCTATGACGAGATTGATATTCGCAACATCTACACCAAGACCGCCGAGGACGCGAATATTGTCCGGGAACTGCACTCTGCCTCTGACGCTGCCATTTGCGCCTACGCCAAGATAAAGGTTTGTTTTGTTCTCATCAGTACCGCCGAACGCACCCAGCTCGACGGAGGAGTTCAGGACAATAACATTGAATGCAGTATTCGGCAGATGCAGGTTAAGGGCCTCGGAGCCGACGAAATAGATCCCCTTGTAGGTGGTTCCTTTATAAGTCCGCTCCTGTCCGTTGAGCTTGAGAGCATAGCCAAAGCTGTCAATAATGGATGCGTTCGTGCCGACGATACCCACCTCGCTGGCCGTAAGGGAAATCTCACTCGGTCCGATGACTACGTTCCCCTTGCCCTCGATGAGATGGAGATAGGTGCCCTTCAATGTGCCCCGTAGCTTGAGGGGTGGGATGGCGAAATAGTCGCCGTTCACTGTATCAGCCAGATTGCTGAATCCCGCGCCGCCGCCGTTGAGCTGTCCGATCGGCACCGGAGGAATGAGGGGGATTCCGGGGCTTGACGCGACATAGAAGTACAGCGTGTTGGGGAGCAGGCTGCCGTCTTGTTTGCTGCGTGTCAGCTCCAACTCGGCCTCGGTTTCAAAGAGATCAAAAGCGTTCAATTCCAGATTGAAAGCATATTTTTCTTTGCCCTTGAAGGTATTGACCTCGCCCTCGACGCTGGCCAGCTCCAGCGACAGCGTTTTGGCCGTGTCAAAGCTACCCGTTGCGTGAACGCCGTTGACCTTAAACTCGTTCTTCTCATTTAGGCCGTAGCCCAGTTCTTCCAGAGCGAAGCTTGCCCCCTCAAAGATGGTTTGGAAGCTAATATCACCGCTGAACACAAGATTTCCCGCCGCATCGGCAACAGCCTTTTCCAGCTTTGCATTGGCATATGGGATATCAACGTAAATCACAGCCTCATTTTTCGTTGGATTAATGTCAAATGTGAAACCGTCCTGTGTGAGCTTGATTTTCAAGTCCTTGCCTGCACCGCTTTTCGGCTGGTAGAACTTAAAGCTCGGTGCGTTCAGGCTCAGACCGCTATGAGTGATCGTTCCGTCCTTGTGGATGACGAGCTTGTTGTTTTTGTTGGAGGTATCCCATGTCGCCGTCACGGAGGGCGAGAGCAGTGCCGCCCCACCGGTAAAGGTAAATTCCGTGCCGTTTCTGCTCTCATAGTCGCCGCTGATGAGGGCAATAGGATCGCCGTATTGCTGTTTCAGGGCGTTCAGTGCCGCATCGTCGGCCACATATTCCACCGTCACACTGTCCCCGTTGGCAAAGGCGGCCAGCCGCTTGGCCTCAATGGAGATTTCTACCTTGTCCGCTTCTGTCGGAACATTCTCAACACCTTTCTTCAATTCGCGGAAGCCCCAAAGGAAGTGCACATTCCCACCTGGTTCATTACTGTCGAAATGGTAAGCGACGTCGCCCTTACACTCCACATAGGTGTTGGCAGGACTACTGTCCGGCGTTACGCTGAATCTTTCCGGAAGAATAATATCAATGCCCTGTACATCAGAGGCTTGCGTCAGTCCTACAAAGGGATTTGCCCAAGTGTAGCCGTCCACATAAACATCGCGGATATCGACCCCGCAATAGTCGCTTCCCTGAAAGAAGGCGTCCCAGGTAGACAGATTTTCCACCTTGCTGGTAAGAACAGAGCTTTCGGTCGATTCCGTATGCTGATCCGTATTGTAGACAGTGCGTCTCATCTTAATTGCAGGACTGTCTGTGGCGTTTGCGTGCCCCATGCCGGTAAAGTCGTCGAGGGTATAGCCCCACCTTGGCATATAAGCATCACTATCAGTCGTAGGAGGGACATATCCGCCTGTGATATAGATACTGCTGACGGTCGTCAGTACGCCCCAGGTATCTTCTGACGATTCGTCTTCCTTGCACTGCACCAGCTCATAGTAGACCGCGGTCGTGGCGGTAAGCGTGCTGTCGGGCAGCTTGGTCGTCAGGTCATACTCCACTTTGATGGCTTTTGCATCGCCATTTGGCGTTTTATTTACAAAAGACACATTTTTCAGGCGGAGCGTTGAGGGATACACAAGCTCCTGTTTGTTATAGCCGTAGCCTTTCCATGTAACAAACTCACAGAATGGTTTTTGCTTGTCTGTTTGATTGACACTGCTCGACGTTGCGGCAGGGGAAGTTGTGAGGGAGCCGTCCTGCTTGTTCAGCGTCATGCGGATATAATCGTTTTGCAGGACGAGTGAGCTGTTGCCCACCGAAACCTGCTCTACAGTGTCTGCCCGTTGAATGTTGTCAGCAACATAAGCCAGCGCTTGTGCGGGCAGTGCGCCTAAAAACAGGCAGAGAATCAATAGCATAGATAGGAATTTTTTCATATTGTGTTCTCCTTTTGTTCTTTTTTTTGTTTTTGTTGTTTCTTCTCTCGTTCATGCAGCCTCATACAGACGACCGTTATCACTACGGCCAGCACGAATGCAGTCATAGCCACCAGCACATATCCACCCACCCCTTCATGCAACAGGATCGCGCCGTACATTCCTGCGGCATCCATCGGCTGGATCTGCACCGTCCCTAAAGCTGCCGCAAGGGACAAAAACAGCAGAGAACACAGAGCAGACAGGTGATAGACTCTATGCCGCTCCTTTCGGCGGCGATATTCATACATTCGCTTTTTTACCAGCTCAACACGCTTTTCTGTATCGTACATACTTTCCAACCTCCTCAAAAGCACAGCTTAAAAAGCCTTTCACTTATATAGGTACAAAAACTCGGAGAAACTCTCACCTCAAAATCGAATTTTTTCAAAAAATTTGGGAGCTGCACAAAAGCAACTCCCAAAGAAGAAAAATTCAGTTGTATCACGGTATGAGACGGCGGGAGATAAGCTTTCCCACTGTCAAAATCAGAACGGGCAGGAGATAAGCGATATACTGTGCCGCGCTGCCGTAGGCAATCAGCAGGTTATAGATTGCATGAACGGTAATTGCCGCCCCCAGTAGGCCGCAGGTTCCGGCAATTTTTAACCATGTCCGCCGCCACACATAGACAAGCCCTCCGCCCACTATGGCCCCACAGATGACGTGCATGGCTCCCGTCCCAATGCCCCGGAAGAAAATAAAGGAAAAATGTTCGGCTCCATTCTGAATCAGATAGCAGACATTTTCAAAAGTAGCAAAGGAAAGGGCGACGATCACGGCGGCAATTTTGATCTGCTCCGCTTTCGGCTCGAATACCAACAGATAAAAGAGCAGTGGCAGGAGCTTTATCACCTCCTCCACCACGGGAGCAATCTCCGAGGTGGCGGCAAAGGCATCCGCCTCGTAAAGCGCGGTAAGAAAGGTGTTGATATAAGCGGAGAGCAGACATGCACCCATTCCCGCAAAGCAGAACAGGAAAAATTTTGTCTGCCGCTTTCCCATACACAGAGCAGCAATCAGCAGAGGCGAGGCCATACAGATTAAAACATTTTCAATATAGGTCATTTCACCACCGCCTTTTCCGTGGCTGGCAACAGAGCGAGCAGGCAGAGCGTCAGCAGAAAGTCAAACCAGCAGTAGGGGCTGGAAATGGAAGCCCCCGACCAGAAGCAACCTGAAGTCCAAAGGGCATACTCCACCGCCGTATAGCACAGCACCCCGATGTGGAAATGCCGCAACTCCCGTGCCGTTCCCGTCTGTGTATAGGCGTAAGCAAGCCCCCGGATGGAATGATGGGAAATAACGATCATCATGCCGCACCAGAGCAGATTGGAGAGGACATCCCCAAAGGTGCAGTAAAACATGCATAGCGGAACGCCGATCAGGAGGGAAAGCAGGGCTTTGCGGCATGCAAAACCCCGTTCCTCCGCGGTGGAAAGCCCGTATTGCAGAAGATAAAGAAAAATCACGCTGGCCACCCAGCCAAACTCCGACACATAAAAGACCTGCGGCGTTTCAGAAAATAAAAGCAGATACAGCGTCCAGTAGAGAGAGCCGAGGGCGAAGCAGCCGTAAAAGCAGGTCAGCAGGAAATACGCCTGTGCCCGGCTTTTCAGATACCAGATGCCGCTCAGGCAGAAGCCCAGCAGGGTAACGATGAATTGTGAAAGGTTACTGACAAGCTCCATCCGCACCATCCTCCTTTTGCTCATCCGGCTGTTCCTCCCTGTTCAGCAGACGGACGCGGAAGCATAAAATCGTCACGCACACGCCAAGAACAAAAGCGAGCAGTCCAATCACGATATATCCCAGCGCGGCGCTGCCGCCTAACATCGTTGCCGCCGTTTCAAATCCGGAAAAAGTCCCCGGCTCGATTCGTTCCACAATACCGGGCATGGAAAGGGAAACACCAACTATCACCGCAAGACACGCCGCCACGCCGGAAACGGCGGCAATCCATCTCCGCCGCAGTCTTTTTTGACGCTCTTTTTCTGCGGTACGCCGTTTTACTTCCGCTATCCGTTCCTCATGGCTCAACATTTGTGATCCCCTCCCGTTCCAATAATCCGCGCAAACGTTCTTTTCCTCGGTACACCATATTTGTAATCTGCTTCACGCTTTTTCCCATGACCTCGGCGGCCTGTTGATAGCTCATGCCTTCAAAATAGGTCAGATAAAGGGTCTCTCGATATTCCGAGTTTAACTCGTCCATACAGAAATGTAAAATCTGATTCCGTTCCTTTGTTCGGACGACCTCCTCCACCAGCGTTTTGCCGTCCGGCTCCCCGGTCAAGTCCTCAAAGCTGAAAAAAATCTGTCGTCTGCTTTTGTGGCGTAGAGCCATGTGCCGTGCCGCTTTATACAGATAGGCCTTAAATCCGCCGTCCCGGATGCGGGGCTTTTTCGTAAACAGATAGGAAAAGGCTTCGATCATCAGATCTTCCGCTTCGTGAACGTCATGCAGATAACCGTTTATATATAAGGTCAGCGGGTCGCCATATTTTTTCATCAGTGCCTCAAGCCCTGCTTCATCACCGCACAGATATTGCTTGTAAAATTCTTCATCGGTGCTCATGATGTTCACTTCCTTTCTGCCATGTCATTCCTGCATTTCCCATTTTCGGGCAGTTTCTCTTATGGACAGATAACCTCACATTACGTTCCACTTTTTTCAAAGATATAATCCTGTTCTGTCTGAAAATAATATATACATTATATGTGAACATCAGCATAATTTCAAGAATGACGATAAGAAAATCTAATAATAGCAGAAATGTAAATATGCAGTAAGGAAAAAGTACAGAACCGGAAAAGTATACAACGATGAAATGCTGACGCAGGACAGCATCTCATCGTTGAGGGGAGACTACAAAGAGCATTCCTGAATATACCATATGATAATCTCAGCGGCTTGCTGCTCACGTTATATGAGCATTATTTATAATTCAAATTCATCTAGATCATTCGGGATATAGAGGGTTCCATGGTAATACATGGAGCCTTCTTTTGTATACAGCTCTTTCCGATCCTTTAGTGTGTCATCTTCGGTGTGATACAGGATCAAGTTCCGGATATGTAGGGTTTCAGCCAGTTCACAGGCATCCTTTACCGTGGAATGATGCTTCTTATATGGCTGGTATTTGTCAGCTTGTCCATAGAGGCAGAATGCTTCATGAAGAAGCCATTTACTGTCTTTGGCATATGTTTCTTCGCAAGGGTTAAATGGTTCATCACCGCAGCAGGTTAATTTTTCTCCATCGCCCAGGTCCATAGAAAAGCCAAACTGCTTTGCCTTAGTAGATTGGATATCAAAAAAAGTTACTTTATGTTTTAAAATGTCTTTTTCTTCTCCGTCTTTTACTTTAATCATATGAATCTGTTTGCCAATGGCAGCGCAGTGTTTCTTCTGAAGGAGCAATTCTGCCATGGAGTGCAGGATATGAATGACCTCCTCATGGCCATAAATATTCAGTTCCCGTTTCAGACCTTTTTCTGCAATATTCTGACCAAACAGACGCATAATCCAGACAATTCCCATGATATGGTCTATGTGCTTATGCGTAACAAAGATATCTGTGATTTCCCGCCAGTCGATATTTGCATTTTTTAACTGCTTCATAATAGTATTGCCACCACCACCATCAACCAGAAAATAGTGACCATCATTTTCAATAGCAAAACAGGTATTGTAGCATTTTGTGACCATGGCATTGCCGGTACCTAAAATAGTAAGTTTCATGATGCGTGCCTCGCTTTCAGTAGAAATTTGGTTTTATTTTAACAAATATATGCAGGACTGTATAGTATTTGAAAGACTTAATTGCTTGTATACGAAATGGAATTTGGGATGGAAAATTGAAACCGAATCTCAAGACAAATATTATAGTCAGTAGTATTGCGGCAGTGTTCAGAAGTAATGGCGAAGGTGTGTTTTGTTAAAGAAAGAAGTTAAAAGGGCATATGTCAATAACGTTCTTGACATATGCCCTTAATGGAGTTAATATATAAGAAAAGCAAGAAAGGAGCAGTTTATGCCAAGACCAGTAAAGTGCAGAAAAGTCTGCCATTTTCCGGATGTTTTAGAATTTTTTCCGGTAGATGATAATAAAAAAACTCCGCCCATTATTTTGACGATAGATGAGTACGAAACAATCCGTCTTTTGGACAAAGAAGGTTATAGTCAGGAACAGTGTGCAGTATTTATGCAGATTGCAAGAACAACAGTTCAGCGAATTTATGAGAATGCCAGGAAGAAAATTGCAGATGCACTTATTGGCGGATATCCACTTAAAATTGAAGGTGGGGATTTTAAAATTTGTGATGGTCAGAATAGTAACTGTGGACTTGGCGGATGCTACAAACAGGAGCTCTATCAAAAGTATGCATTAGAAAAAGGAGAAGGTATGATGAGAATAGCAGTAACATATGAGAATGGACAGATTTTTCAACATTTTGGACACACAGAAGCATTTAAGATTTATGATGTAGAGGATGGAAAAGTAGTACATTCAGAAGTAGTAGATACGAATGGAAGCGGACATGGCGCATTGGCAGGAGTTCTTAATGCATTGAACGCAGACGTTTTGATCTGTGGCGGAATCGGAGGCGGTGCACAGACAGCGTTGGCGGCAGCTGGAATTAAGCTTTTTGGAGGTGTTTCAGGGGATGCGGATGAGGCAGTAAATGCACTTATCAATGAAACACTTGATTACAACCCAGAGGTAAAATGTTCTCATCATGAGCACAACCACGAGGAAGGACATGCATGTAGTGAGCATGGATGTGGAAGTCACAGCTGTCATTAAGAAAAATAGAAAATATTCAAGTCGAGCAGCCGCGAGACTTGGCGCGTGATTCTGGTCAGCGTAAGCTGACACATTCTTTACAGAATCACTGCGCATCCTCGCGGAGCGTTTATCTCAGTCGGAGATTGGACTCCCACTGAGACAAATTTGCTGTTACTCACCACCTGAAAGAGGTGGGAGTCTTCTCGACTGAGATAATATAAAAGGATGTGTTAAGGTAATGGAGAAGTTACCATAGCACATCCTTTTGTGTTACTTTTCTATTTCCTCACTTGCTGAAACCATGGGACGGAACATATAATTAAGAATGAAAACTAAATGATAAGGAGGCCTCTATGAATAAAGATGAAAGAGTTCAGAGCAAACACAAACAAAAAGAACCAATTAAAAGAAACAAGTTTCACAAATATGTTCCATCAATTTTGCTATTTCTGCTATTTGAGATAGTGGCAGTTACACTATGGCTTGTTAAGGATAATCTATTTTATCTATTAAATTTCAGCTACATAGGAGGCTGCCTTGGGATGGGAACAGCACTGTTTACCGCCGGAAAACGGTATGCCAGACATTTCGTACAATTGGCGGTGGGAAGCTATATGTTACTGTATCTCGGTGTAATTTCCAATGAAAATATGCAGATTGAGGGATTCTGGTACTATCTGTTTCTCGGTGTTTTTGAAGCAGCAACCATACATTATGCAGTGGCGAAAATATTTGGTCCACTTGTTTTTGGGCGCGGTTGGTGTGGTTATGCTTGCTGGACAGCTATGGTGCTGGATTTTCTACCCTACAAACAGCCGCAAAAGCCACGAAAAAAGAAACTTGGTTTTCTTCGTTATGTGATGTTCGCACTGTCATTAGCGTTGGTATCTGGTTTGATGCTGATAAAAATTGCAAACCTGGAGCAAATTATGTTTTGGCTGTTCATCGCAGGAAATGTGCTTTATTATATCTTGGGTATCGGACTGGCATTTGCACTCAAGGATAATCGTGCATTCTGCAAATATCTGTGTCCTGTTACGGTATTTCTCAAGCCTATGAGTTATTTTTCATTTTTACGTGTCCATTGTGACGAGAGTAAATGTATTCATTGTGATAAATGTTTACGTGTCTGCCCGATGAACGTGGAAGTTAATAAGGAATCCCGTAAGCGGAAAAATGGAACAGAATGCATTCTTTGTTATGAATGCACGAAAGTTTGTCCAACAAAGGCGTTGCATTAGGAAAAATGGATTTGTAGTGATGGAATAGGGAAACGTGGAGTGCGAAAGGCAAGTGAACAGTAATTTACTGAATCATTCGCACCAGAATATGAACGTTTTGGGGAAGAAAAAGGATATAATATAGAGTTATAGATATAAAAAATAGCGAATAATATGTTATAGTGTATATAAAGTTTGATTTTAAATGAAAAGATTTTGTTTAAAATTGCTGTCATCCTCTTCATGAGGATGTGAGTTGAAATATAACTATGTAGCTGTCAATGCTCTGAAAGAATTGTCATCCTCTTCATGAGGATGTGAGTTGAAATGCATCTGTTGTCACTGTCTCAGTCGTTCCGTCCGTCATCCTCTTCATGAGGATGTGAGTTGAAATAGATCAGACAGTAGCAGACAAGTACACGATTTACGTCATCCTCTTCATGAGGATGTGAGTTGAAATGACCATGGATGGATCCAGGACGTTTCCTGTTACCGTCATCCTCTTCATGAGGATGTGAGTTGAAATGTCTTCCTTTTGGATGCGTTCTTGATTGCTAGTGTCATCCTCTTCATGAGGATGTGAGTTGAAATAATTTTGATTGTCTTGCGAGTATTGTGTAGCAGAAGTCATCCTCTTTATGAGGATGTGAGTTGAAATATGAATCTTACAACTGGTATAGGATACGACAATAGTCATCCTCTTCATGAGGATGTGAGTTGAAATGATTCTAAAGTGCAGCATGGTACTGTCCTATCCGGTCATCCTCTTCATGAGGATGTGAGTTGAAATCTAAAAATGCAGACATCTGACGGATACGATGTCAGTCATCCTCTTCGTGAGGATGTGAGTTGAAATAGTATATGTGGATTTTAAGGATATGTTGTACCCGTCATCCTCTTCGTGAGGATGTGAGTTGAAATTACTGATGCTTGGGAATAGCGTAAGTTAAAAGATGTGATTATAGATGCCTATCAAGGTATTAATACCACAGCGGATAAAGTGATATATTCAAATGAGGGTATTCCAGTTTTACAGGCGAAACATATCACTGCTGGAAGTATTGATTTTACGGATGTAAGATATTTAAAGAAAGAACAGTATGATGAATATTTTCCCAAATATACTCCACAAAAAGGGGATATGCTCTTTGCAAATATTGGAACAATAGGCCCTTCTACAATTGTTGAAAATCAAGGAGAATTCTTGATTGCATGGAATATTTTAAGAATAGTATTCAATAAAAATTTGGTAGATGCATATTTTATTCATTTGATATTTGATAAATATAAAAACAGTGGTTATTTTGAACGGATGCAAACTGGTAATGCGACCAAATTCATTAACAAAGACAATATTTTAGATATAAATTTGTTCATACCATCTGAGGTAGAACAACATAAAATAGGGTGCTATTTTCAGAAACTCGATCATCTCATCACTCTTCACCAGCAGAAGTGTGATGAATTGCGAAATATTAAGAAATTTATGTTACAAAATATGTTTATCTCAGTCGAGAAGACTCCCACCTCTTCAGGTGGTGAGTAATAGCAAATTTGTCTCAGTGGGAGTCCAATCTCCGACTGAGATAAACGCTCCGCGAGGATGCGCAGTGATTCTAATAGGAATATGTCAGCTTCGCTGACCAAAATCACGCGCCAAGTCTCACGGACGTTCAACTTGAAATAGAAAAAATTCAATTTTCATATTATGATTAGAACAAAAACAGATAAATTTGGCAAGCAGAGTGTTTTTGTAAAAAATAAGAGAACTTATGATACGATTAAACTATAGGCAATAATTAGGCATGTTTAAATGCAGGAAGGAAGTTTTTTAATGAGTGAACAGAAAAGAAAAATCGGTTTTACTGTTGCGTGTGTAAATGAATTTGCCAATAGGCATAAGCTGAGCAGTAAAGAGGCCTTTCGGTATCTTTTTCAATTTAAAGGAATAGCTTTTATTAAAGAAAATTATGATGTGGAACATACGTTGGACTTTGATACTATATTAGATGATTTGGAAATTTTATGTAAAAAAAATGGAGGTACATTATGAGATTATATCATGGGAGTAATATAGCAATCGATAATATAAATCTGGCAATGTGCAGACCATACAAGGATTTTGGTCAGGGATTTTATCTGACGGATATTGAAGAACAAGCCGAAAAAATGGCGATAAGAGTAGCAAAAATTTATGGACAATCACCGATTTTGAATGTTTACGAGATAAATGATAATTTTAAGGAGTTATATAATCTTAGAATTAAGGATTTCGGGATACGAACAACGGAAGAATGGGCAAAATTCGTAATGAATAATAGAAGTAGAGCATTTATGGATGTACAGGATGTTTTGTGTAATAAAGATAACAAATATGATATCGTTATAGGTCCTGTTGCAGATGATAATATGGCTTTGCTGTTTCGACAGTATGAAAATGAAATCATAGATTTCGAAACGTTGTTAAAGGGAATGATTTATAAAAAGACTTCTTCGCAATATTCTTTTCATACAGAAAAGAGTGTGAAACTTTTGAGAAAGGTGATGAGTAGAAATGTGTAAAAAAGATCAGTTATTGGAATATTCGATACAAGATATTATAGATATGATTACTACCGATCAGAGTATAGAATATGACGAAGCCATGAATAAATTTTACAATTCAGAAGTTTTTGAAAAACTTATAGATAAAGAGACAGGATTATATTTGGAAAGTCCGGAATATGTGTACGATTTATTCAAAGATGAAATGAATTTTGGACATATTATTCAGGCAGAAATATGAAATTTTTAAAGATTATCAGTGTGGGCATAAGATATTAATGAAATAAGTGCCAAATGTTTGGGAACAGCGTAAGCTCTCTGAGTCATCCTCTTCATGAGGATGAGAGTTGAAATATCGCTTCCGTAATTCTCGCAATGATGGTACTCAGTCATCCTCTTCGTGAGGATGTGAGTTAAAATGATTTTTCCAAGGATGCCAGTGTTGTTTATCACAAGAGATTACAGCTTGAAAAATATTAAATATATTCGTATAATAACGATTGTACAGTTTTTTCAGAGGTTAGAAGTTGCTTAGGCACAAATGGATCGAACTGGACAAAGACATAAGAGATGTAAAATATATTTATAAGATTCTATCTCTTATGAAATGTCAGATATAGTAAATATCTGTGAGTTGAAAAACATGTGAAGATATGTGCAAGATTTAATTATAGCCAAATTTAAAAAGATTTGGCTATAAAAAAACTAAACTAAAAATTATTTATATTAGAAGAAATGTGTAAATTTGGAAAGAGTATAGTAAAAAATGTAATGAAAAACAAAATAAAAAACCGCCTGATACTGGTAATATCAAACGGTTTACAAATGCATCTAATAATAGAATAGCATTCGGCAAAATCTATTCTAAATAATTAGTTTGCTTTTGTAAAGTCATTTTATATATTTTCGTTACAAAATTATATATTCAAGAAGGAGAAACGCAAAGATGACAATGAAAGCAATGAAAATTCACATGAAAAGTAACTGTAGTAATTCAAGAAATGTACAGGATATAGATTCTATCTATATTGATCAAACAGGTACATATTGGAAAAAAGCAGAAGTCTATGATTATCTAAAATAATTTCCAAAATCGATAGAAGTAAATATATTTCCTTATCCGTATTTAGTTCCGGTAATGAGTATATTGGGAGAAAAATATGTGCGTTCAGAGGCGAATGATACAGTAACGGATAATTTATTAAAGTTACCGAGGGGATAAGGAAAATAAAACATAAGCAAGGTAGAATTCCTTTATATTTTATAAAGCGAATGCTTTCTTGGATTCTGCCTTGTATGGTATTCTTTGATTTGATAAAATATAGTAAAAATATACAAAATAGAAAACTGAATAAAGAAAAATATACACAGATAATACAAGAGGGCTAGATAGAAAATAAAATCGAAATAAAAAGAGATTTGGCGCACGTAGACTATGAATCAGGTAGATATCAGACGATGAAAGAGCATTCAGAAAATGTTGCGAACTATGCAGCGGAGACTTGTTCTCTTTCAGAATTGAAGATATTGGTTAGCTTGATAGGGGTGTTTCATGATGTAGGAAAGTTGGGAAGAGAAAATCAAGAAGATTTTGAGAGAATTCTACAATATGGAGATGACACTCATAAACATGGTTTGGATCATTCTACTGCTGGCGGAAGATTAATCAGGGAGTTGATGAAGGAAAAAAGTGTTTCAGAATTTATCAGTACGGTTATATATTTTCACCACGGAATGGGAGATTGCATCAATCTAGATAATGGACAAAGTTTACAGCAACAACGGAATGAGAAACAAATAGATTATGACTGGATAAAGAAAGAATTCTTTCAGATTTATGATAAAGAGATGTTGGAAGAATACTGTAAAAAAGCAATTCAAACATATAAGGAAATGGAAGGAAAAATCAATATTTTTCATAAAGAGTCAGAAATATCAAAAAGAAAATGTGGGAACAGATATTTCTTTATGGGAATGTATCTGAGAATGGTTTTATCTTTACTTATTGATGGTGACTGGACGGATACGGCTTGCTTTTTTCAAGATGTTCCGTTATCAAAAAGAATTTCATTGGAAGAGACCCAGAAGATTTGGAATGAATGTATAGAAAAATTTGAACAATATATGTCAAAGGAAATTCAAAATAATCCGTCGAATGGAAATGTGTTAAATACTTTTCGTCAAGAAATTTCGGATTTGTGTAGACAAGCTGCAGACAAAGAAGAAAATCTTTATCGACTTACTGTACCGACAGGAGCAGGAAAAACACTTAGCAGTTTGCGTTTTGCTCTGTATCATGCGAAAAAGATGAAAAAACAACACATTATTTATATAGCACCATTCAATTCTATATTGATTCAGAATGCCGAGGAGATTCGAAAAGCAATAGGCAAAGCGGATGTTGTGTTAGAGCATCATTGTAATGTGGTTTGCGAAGAAGGAGAAGAAGACCAGTATCGCAAACTTACTGAAACTTGGGATTCACCGATTATAGTGACTACGGCAGTACAGATATTGAATACATTGTTTTCAGCTCAGAAAAGCTGTATCCGTAGAATGCACACATTATGTAACAGTATTATCATATTTGATGAGGTGCAGGCAATTCCTGTAAAATGTATGGAACTTTTCAATTTAGCTGTGAATTTTCTTACTCAATTTTGTGGTACGACAGTTGTGTTGTGTTCAGCAACGCAGCCAACATTGGCACCAATAAAAGAGAATAACATTTGTGAATGTATAGAAATGGCGGGAAGACCGGAAAAGTATGCAAATGCTTTTAAAAGGACAGATATTAAAGATGCAATAGAATTATATCCTGGCGGTATGGAGATAGAAGATTTAAGTGAATTTGTGAAGGAAAAAACAGAACAATATCAAAGTACATTGGTTATTTTGAATACTACGGCTTGTGCAATGAATACATTTCAACAATTAAAAGCGATATGTCCACAAGAATATGAACTTTTTCATTTGAGTAATAATATGTGTCCACAACATAAATTAGATACATTAAAATCTATAAAACAAATTTTGAATGAACAATCGAAAAAGATTATATGTGTAAGTACACAGGTTGTTGAAGCAGGAGTGAATTTTTCATTCGGGTGTGTTGTGAGGTCTAAAGCAGGTTTGGATAATATAATTCAGGCAGCAGGACGATGCAATAGACATAAGGAATTAGGAAGAATGGGAACGGTTTTCATTGTACAGATGTCCGAAAAAGCAGAGAAATTAAGTCATTTGCAGGAAATTAGAAATGCGCAGGCAGCATTACAAAAAGTATTGGAAGATTATAAAAATAATTCTTTAAAATTCAGAGATACATTGGATTCAGAAGAGGCAATAAAAGCATATTATTTAAATTACTATTCCCAACTTAGAACAAATGAAACGAAATTTCTGATAGATAAACAAACAACCACGATTATAGAGTTATTGGGAGAAAATAAAGTAGGACAATTACAATATATCAGAAGAAATGGAGAAAAAGTAAAGACAAAATTACCGCAGGCTTTTTTGACCGCAGGACAGGCGTTTGAAGTTATTTCTAATGATTATAAAGTTAGTGTTGTGGTTCCATACAATGATGAAGCGAGAGAACTATTGGATAAATTATCGCAGGATTATCTCGAGATAGAAGAGCAGAAAAAGATTTTAAAAAAATTGCAGAGATATACAGTTGGAATTTCTGAAAAAAGAAAAGAAAAACTCGGAAATGCAATATATGAAATTTGCAATGGAGAGATATTGGTATTGTGTGATGGATATTATGACAAGGAAGTAGGTGTTGTGGATGAACCTAATATGGAATTGCAAATGTTATAGCGGAGGTGAGATTTTTGGAAAGATACAGAAATACAATAGAGTTTGAAGTGTATGGAACATATGCGCTTTTTTCAGATCCGGTTATGAGAGTGGGAGGAGAAAAGACAAGCTATCATATTCCGACTTATGAAGCATTAAAAGGAATTACGGAAAGTATTTACTGGAAGCCTACGATTATTTGGATCATTGACGCGGTAAGAGTAATGAATCCAATTCAGACTGAGACTAAAGGAATTCGACCGATTGCATACAATGGTGGAAATGAACTGGCATATTATACTTATTTAAAAGATGTGAGATATCAGGTGCGGGCACATTTTGAGATGAATCTCAATCATCCGGAGCTGGAGCAGGATAGAAATGAAAACAAGCATCATAATATTGCGAAAAGGATGGTAAAACGAGGTGGTCGCAGAGATATTTTCTTAGGAACAAGAGAATGTCAGGCATTTGTGGAACCGTGTGTATTTGGCGAAGACAAGAGTTATTATGATACGATGCCTGGGGAAGTGGGTTATGGATTTATGTATCATGGGATTACTTATGCGGAAGAGGCGATTCTGGAAGAGGATAAAGATCAGATGACAGTGCGTTTCTGGAGGCCGATAATGAAAAAGGGTGGAATTATAGAATTTACCAGACCGGAGGATTGTACGGAGAAAAGACATATCCGTCCAATGGAAAGAAAAGTATTTGGAAAAGAAGTGAATAATTTTATAGGATTAGAAGAGTTTACAGATGAGGAGGTGGAAGATTGAGCTGGATAAACGAACTGATTGATTTGTATGAGAAAAATAGCGATAAGATTGGAGTTATCGAATATCGAAGAGGTATCCCTTATGTACTTCTACCACCATTTCATACAACTGTAACAGCACAGATAACGGTAACGATAGACCAAGACGGTAATTTTGTTCGTGCAGAACAGGTGGATCAGAACGATAAATTAACGATTATACCAGTTACAGAAAAATCGGGAAGTCGCACAGCTGGGAAAGAGCCACATCCATTATGTGATAATTTGAGATATCTTGCCGGTGACTACAAAAAATATTATAAAGACGATGGAGTATGTAGCGAGCTATATATTTCACAGCTTGAAAAATGGGTAGAATCCGATTATTGTCATGAAAAGGTCAGAGAAGTTTATGAGTATTTGAAAAAATCGACATTAATTCAAGATTTAGTTGCACATAAAATTATAAAACTTAATGAAGAAAATCAAATAGATGAGAAAGAAAATATTCAAGGGATTCCCCAGCCAAAAGCTTTTGTACGATTTATTATACGGTCATTTGATGAGAAAATATATCAAGAAACTCCGGATGAATGTTGGAAAGACAGAACTTTGCAGGAATGTTATATAGAATATGTTAGGTCACAGGAAAAAGAAAAAGGCATATGTTATTTGACAGGAAATATGGAATCTATTTCTTATCTTCATTCAAAGAAAATCAGAAATGAAGGTGATGGAGCAAAGCTGATTTCTGCAAATGACAGTCAAAATTTCACCTATCGAGGACGTTTTACAAATAAAGAAGAGGCATTTGCAGTAGGAAACGAGACCTCGCAAAAAGCACACAATGCTTTGAAGTGGATTATTCGAAAACAAGGCACTTTTTTTGATACCATGACAATTGTGACATGGGAGTCAAACCAATTAAGCATGCCAAAATGGGAGAGAGATACAGAGGCAATTGTATCTGAGTATGAAAGGGAATGTAATGAAAATGCTGAGGATGATTGGGAAGATGACTGGTTTACAGATGAGATTGTATCAGATGGGAATCCAATCACTGCTGATAAGTTCCATAAGGCACTAAGAGGCTATGGGAAAAAGATAGATAATACTTCGAATATGATTTTACTTGCTTTTGATGCGGCAACGCCCGGTCGGATAGCATTGATTGAAAATAAAGAACTGAATTCTGCCAGATATCTGAAAAATATAGAAAAATGGCATAACGATTGCAATTGGATTCATACGAAATGGAAAGATGGAGAAAGAATACAATTTGCGGGAATGGTTGGGGTTAAAGATATTGCAGATATTTTATATGGTATTGAGAATAAGGGAACGGTGTCTATAGTGGATGCCAATAGTAAAAAACTCTATGCACAAGTAGCACAAAGATTGCTTCCATGTATATGGAATGGCACGAGGATTCCGTATGATTATGTGATGCTTGCAGTATCAAAGGCATCCAATCCATTAGCATATAAGGAACGAAGAAATTGGGAAAGAGTTTTGACATTAGCATGTTCGTTTGTAAAAAAGGATAAAAAGGATAGATATAAGGAGGAATGGAACGTGGCATTAGATAAAAAGGAAACAGATAGAAATTATCTGTATGGAAGACTGCTGGCAGTTGCAGATCGAATTGAATATTTGACATATGACGAGAAAGATAGTGGAAGAATTACCAATGCAAAAAGATATATGAATACTTTCTCGCAAAGACCATATGAAACGTGGAAAGTAATAGAAGAAAATATTCAGCCATATATGAATAAGTTAGATATTGCAAAAAGGACATTTTACGAAAATCTATTGCATGAAATTGATGAGCTGTTTGATAAAAGCATATTTACTGATAACAGTAGATTAGAAGGTTTATATCTACTTGGTTTTCATAATCAGGCATATGATTTGAAATTAAAGAAAGAGAAGTCTGAAGAAGAAAGTTCAGAAGAGTAAAAAGAGGAGGAGCAGACCATGAGTGAATTAAAAGGAAAAATTGATTTTACATTATTTATCAGTGCAAACAATGCCAATCCAAACGGGGATCCATTAAACGGAAACCGCCCGCGAATTAACATGGATGGTTTGGGAGAAATTTCTGATGTATGTATTAAGAGAAAAATTAGAAATCGTTTTCAGGATCTGGGACAGAAGATTTTTGTTCAGTCAGATGACAGAACAGATGATACTTATACCAGTTTAAAAGACCGAGCAGATAGTTGTGCGGAATTAAAAGCAGAGATGGGAAATAAGAAAAATGCAAATCGTGATGCTTGTGCAGCAATTGCATGCAAAGAATGGTTAGATGTAAGAGCTTTTGGACAAGTTTTTGCATTTAAAGGAATTCCGGTGTCTTTCGGGGTACGGGGACCTGTTTCTATACATCAGGCAGTAAGCTTATCACCAATTGATATTATCAGTATGCAGATTACAAAAAGTGTGAATAGTGAATCCGGAAAAGAAAGTAAAGCTTCTGATACGATGGGAACAAAACACAGAGTCGGATTTGCAGTATATAAGGTAATGGGAAGTGTAAATGTACAACTTGCTGAAAAAACAGGTTTTAGTCAAGAAGATGCGGAAGTATTAAAAGAAGCATTAAAGACATTATTTGAGAATGATGCGTCTTCTGCAAGACCGGAAGGAAGTATGGAAGTTTGCAAAATGTATTGGTGGCAGCATGATGAAAAAACACCGGCAGTTTCCAGTGGTAAAATTCAAAGAGGATTTAAAATTGACCCACAAAAAGAACATCCAAGAAAATTTGAGGATTACAAGATTTCATGGAATGTAGAAGGATGCAAACAACCGGAGGAATTTTAATTTGTATAAGGAAGAAGATTTTCTTCAATTATCTGGAATTCAGCATTTTGAATTTTGCAGGAGACAATGGGCACTAGCATATATAGAACTACAGTGGCAGGAAAATGTCAGAACAGTGGAAGGTAAGATTCTTCATGAAAATGCTCACGATGCAAGTATTAAAGAAAAAAGAGGAGATTTGACAGTTGTGAGAGCAATGCCGATTCACTCCCGGGAAATGGGAGTGAGCGGTGAATGTGATGTAGTAGAATTTCATAAAGCAAAGGATGGAATCAGTTTGTCCGGAAAAGAAGGATTTTATAAAGTAGTTCCGATAGAATATAAAAGAGGAAAACCAAAAGCAGATGATTCCGATATTCTTCAGGTAACGGCTCAGGCATTATGTTTAGAAGAAATGTTGTGTTGTACAATACCGCATGGCTATATTTATTATGGAGAGACGAAGCATCGCACAAAAGTAGAATTTACAGATGAAATACGAGGAAAAGTTAGAAAAATATTTTCGGAAATGCATAAGTATTACGAGCAACGTTATACTCCAAAAGTCAAAATAAGTAAAAAATGTAATGCATGCTCATTAAAAGATATTTGTCTACCTGTTTTAAATAAGAAAAAGTCAGTTTCAGGATATATTGATAAAATTATTTCAGAAGAGGAAAAAGAATGAAAAGACTTTTAAATACGTTGTATGTGACATCTGGAAATAAATATTTGTCCTTAGATGGAGAAAATGTTGTTGTATTGGAAGAACAAAAAGAAATCGGAAGAATTCCATTACATAATTTACAAGCGATAATTACATTTAGTTATACAGGAGCAAGTCCGGCGCTTATGGGAGTATGTGCACAGCGAAATATTGATTTGTCTTTTATGTCTGGAAATGGAAGATTTCTAGCTCGAGTTACGGGTGAAGTAAAAGGAAATGTTACATTAAGAAAACAACAATATAGAATTAGTGATAATCGGGATGAAAGTGTACATATAGCAAGAAATTTTATTTTGGGAAAAGTATATAATTCAAGGTGGATTCTGGAGAGGTCTGCAAGAGATTATGCGCTGCGTTTAGATGTGGAAACGATAAAGAAAAAGTCAGCGTTTTTAGCTCAGAGCATGGGAAAAATAAGAGAATGTGAAAATGCAGAGGAATTACTTGGACTGGAAGGAGAAGCAGCTTCGGTATATTTTTCGATATTTGACGATTTGATTTTGCAGCAAAAAGACGATTTCTATTTCCATGGGAGAAATAAAAGACCACCATTGGATAATGTAAATGCGATGCTGTCATTCGGATATTCTTTATTGGCTGGAATGTGTGGAGGTGCATTGGAAGCAGTAGGATTGGACCCATATGTAGGTTTTTTTCATACAGACCGTCCCGGACGAATGTCATTAGCATTAGATCTTATGGAAGAATTCAGAGGTATTATGGTGGATAGATTTGTATTGACACTGATTAATAAAAAAATTATGAAAGAGAAATATTTCATAAGAAAAGAAAATGATGCAGTTATTATGACAGATGAAGGGCGAAAAGTTTTCTTATCAGCGTGGCAATCTAAAAAACAGGAAACTATAAAACATCCTTTTATAGATGAAAAAATAGAGTGGGGAATGGCTCCTTATGTTCAAAGTATGCTATTAGCCAGATATTTGAGAGGAGATTTAGATGAGTACCCACCATTTTTCTGGAAGTAGGTGGTGAGTAGATGTTAGTTTTGATTACATATGATGTAAATACTCAAACTACAGCAGGAATGAAACGGTTGAGAAAGGTTGCAAAAGAATGCACTAATTACGGACAGAGAGTACAGAATTCTGTATTTGAATGTCAAATGGACGCAACCAAATGCAGACAAGTAAAAAATATATTGGAGAACATTATAGATAAAGAGCTAGATAGCCTTAGATTTTATTATCTGGGTGAAAAATATAAAAATAAAGTAGAACATATTGGTGCTAAGCTTGGTTTTGATGTTAAGGATACGTTGATATTCTAGTGCGAATGATAAGTGCACATAAATTTTCTGGGACATTCGCACCAGAAAAGGAGAAAAATTAGGCTTAGAAATATATATGAAAATGAAAAAAGATGTCAACAATAGATATAAAATGTTTATTGTTGATATAATATGTGATTTTAAATAGATTGTTTTTGTTTAAAATTGCTGTCATCCTCCTTGCGAGGATGTGAGTTGAAATGTTAGTACCACTCTCATCACTCCGGTTTCTTCTAGTCATCCTCCTTGCGAGGATGTGAGTTGAAATAATCTCGAAGCCGCCAATCTTGACAGGCACAATCGTCATCCTCCTTGCGAGGATGTGAGTTGAAATATCGGTCTGATTCAAGAAAATGCAGCTGGAAGCCGTCATCCTCCTTGCGAGGATGTGAGTTGAAATAATTGTTCAGACCACATAATATCATCCTCCTTAAAAAGTCATCCTCCTTGCGAGGATGTGAGTTGAAATATGAGTGTGATATTAAAGGTGGAACAATGCATAATGTCATCCTCCTTGCGAGGATGTGAGTTGAAATATCGCTTACTCCTCCAATTCGCAGTGTACCGCCGTCATCCTCCTTGCGAGGATGTGAGTTGAAATGACAGTTGCGGAATCTGCCGTTGCTTGACAGCGACAGGTCATCCTCCTTGTGAGGATGTGAGTTGAAATACATATGTTACGTTCAAAGCACCCATACTGACCACGGTCATCCTCCTTGTGAGGATGTGAGTTGAAATGTCACGTCTGCATTGATTGACTTTTGTGCCGCCGTCATCCTCCTTGTGAGGATGTGAGTTGAAATATCAAAGCATCAATAACTTATATTTCCGGTAGTAGTCATCCTCCTTGTGAGGATGTGAGTTGAAATGATGCTCCTGGGTACTTATCAACCTCATCAAGCGTCATCCTCCTTGTGAGGATGTGAGTTGAAATATGCAAGAGAAGACATTGTTCATCCGGATGGAAGGTCATCCTCCTTGTGAGGATGTGAGTTGAAATGATCGCCGCCCTTGCGTACTCCGCGACTGCTGCCGTCATCCTCCTTGTGAGGAAGTGTGTGAGGGGCAATAACTACAAGTCATAGTGATTCAATGTCAGGAGAAATTCTGGCATTTTTTTATCTGAGTCGAGAAGACTCCAACTTCTATAAGTGGTGAGTAATAAGAAATATACCTCAAGGGGAGATTATAATCTCTGACAGAGATAAAATGTTCCGCAAAGATGTGCAATGATTCTGAGGAGAATATGTCAGCTTAAGCTGACCAGAATCATGTACCAAGTCTCACGTGCGTTTGATTTAAATCAAAACGAAAATAGAATATATAAAATTTTTACATATTTATTGACACACAAAACCCTTTGAGCTATATTATATATAAAATTTATATATATAAATATTTTACATATACGTAGGAGGTGATTCGATGTATTTTCCAGTATCAGCATTACTGATTGAATACATAATCCTGACAGTGGTAGAAAGCAAGGATTCTTATGGATATGAGATTAGTCAGACAGTAAAGAAAGCAGCTGACATTAAAGAATCCACACTGTATCCAATATTAAAGAAACTTCAGAAGGCAGGATATCTGACAACTTATTCGCAGGAGTATCAGGGAAGAAAGAGAAAATACTACTCGATTACAGAGGAAGGAAAGGCGCAGATTACATATCTGAGCAATGAATGGAAAGTCTATAAAGATACAGTAGATGGAATTATCGAAGGGAGGATAAGAGGTTGAGCAAGGAAGAATATTTGAATCAATTACATAAATATCTTCGGAAACTTCCGAGACAGGATTATGAAGATGCGATGGAATATTTTACAGAGTATTTTCAGGAAACAGATGAGGAAGGCGCAGTAGAATTGATGAAGGAACTGGGGACGCCGAAGGAGGCTGCCCGAGAACTGATGGCAAATCTTTTGGATAAAAAGATTGAAGAACATCAAAATTATGAGACAGACGGACAGACTAGAGCAGAAAAGAAAGGTTCCGGAAAGCATGTGATATGGATCGCATTGCTGGTGTTATTTGCAGCACCGGTGGGAGTTCCGCTTCTGGTAGCACTTGCGGCAGTTGTATTATCATTAGTTGTGTGTATGCTTGCAATATTATTATGTGTAGTTTTGCTTGCGGCGTGTCTGGTAATTATTGGAGGTAAGATTATTGCCCGTGGTATACTGGCAGTTCCAATTTCTATGAGCGGTTCTGCAATGCTTACAGGAAGTGGACTGCTGGCTATGGGAGTAGGTATTCTCGGGGTCTTGTTATGTATATATCTGTGTAAATGGAGCAGTATGCTGATTGCAAAACTGGTGCGCAGAATTACAAACAGAAAGAGAGGTTAGAGCGATGAAAAGTTGGGTAAAAGCATGGCTTGGAGCAGGAGTCGGATGCCTTGTATGTGGTGTGGTTTTGACCGGAATCGGAGTTGCAAGCGGTGGAAACAAATATGTAAAAGCAGCTGATCTGAACAAGATGGATGGAGCTGCAAAAAAAGAAGACAACGAGGCTCTTCTTTCAAAGACAAAGATTGATAACTTTGATTCAGTAGACATTTCTATGACGGATATGAATCTGCAGGTGATTTGTTCAGATGATCAGTCTTGTTATATTTCTTATCAGGCATCTAATCAGAAGGAAGAACCAATCAGTTATCAGGTAGAGGATAATAAATTGACGATTCAGGAAAATAGAAATGCTGGTAAGTCATATTATCATGTTGATATTGGATTTTTGTCGGAATTTTTCAATAGAGAGGCACTTACTACAGATGAAAATGTGGTAACACTTTACGTACCGGAAAGTCAGAAGTGGAAGACGGCTGCTATTAAGATGGATATGGGAAACATACTGCTGAATGATTGTGAAATCGAAAACGGAACCATTCAGACAGATTCAGGAGATATGTTCTTTAAGAATTGTGATTTTGAAAAGCTGAAAGTGGATACAGATATGGGCAATCTTTATTTTATAGGAAAAGAAGATGTGATGCGTACATGGAACATTCAAGTGGATACGGATATGGGAAATGTCAAAGTGGATGATGTACTTAACGGAAAGATGATGGAAGATGAGGATGACTACAATCTTTCTTATACACAGAAAGGAAAGGGCGGCAAGCTGGTAATTCAGACAGATAGTGGAGATGTCAGTCTGAAGTGCAGATAACAGATACATTTTTATAGATAGAAAATATGGATTTATCACAGACTAAGAAATAATAAGACCGCGTACAAGCTTCCTGTTGCAGAAACATCATTTATTGTTATCTTAATAAAAAAATTTGTTTGCTTAATGGAGAGAGTGAGTTACAATAATAT